>ERZ1026901.95-NODE-95-length-76842-cov-30.556631_pt1 | contig 76842 bp, 49 predicted proteins | sample MGYA00380179_ERZ1026901 | MGnify/ENA primary metagenome ERZ1026901 (study PRJEB33269, sample SAMEA4719815) | human gut metagenome | biome: human-associated habitat; feature: organic feature; material: feces | place: Cameroon | collected 2013-10 ... | reverse complement strand
TCAGAGCAGCACAAAGTGGTTTGCAATCAGCACCTGCATGCCGAATGCGGTGGGTTTGCCACCATCTCTTTAGAAGTTACGACAGAATCCATCAAATATAGCCAATATCAGACTTCATTCTGTCTCAGGACACACTTACAGGCGCAAATATACACTTTTCCCACGAAACAACCAAGCAAAAACTACACTTTTCCTATAAATAGCAATAAGAAAAACTACACTTTTCCTAAAAAACAACCGGAAAAGCTGTTCTTTTTATAGAAACAGAGAACTATCAACAGTCAAGACAGTCATGCTGGAGGGCTGAAGAAAGAGGAGAACAAAAGTCAACGAAAGGCTTTATTAGAGTCTGCCCAACGGCTTGGGCATTTTTGCCCATCGTATTGAACAACTCTGCCCAACGTTATGGGCAAAGTTGCCCAATGCGATGGGCAGAGTACATAGATTACTTCTGCTTCAGATAATTCAACTGAACATTAGGAGCGCAGGCACTGCTTGTCTTCTCGGTGTATTCTGCCACTTTTAATGTAGCAGTTCCCTTGATGCTCTCCACATCGGTTCCCACCTGGAACAGATAATTGCCAGCATCAACCTTCCACTGACTGTTGGCTTCATCAAAGCTTGCCAAGTCGCGCTTCTCAAGAGTCATCTTCAGAGTCTGGCTCTCGCCTGGCTTTAACTCACGGGTCTTACCAAAGGCTTTCAGTTCCTTGGCAGGCTTCTCGTAAGCACCCTTAGGAGCTGTGACGTAAACCTGTGCCACCTGCTTACCAGCAACCTTGCCAGTATTCTTGACGGTTACGCTTTCCTCGATGTTCTTGCCGTTAGCCTTGACAGAAGGCTTGCCCATCTCGAAAGTAGTATAGCTCAGACCGAAGCCGAAAGGATAAGCCACATCCTTCTTGAAAGTGTCGAAGTAGCGATAGCCCACGTAAATGTCTTCTTCATGATTGCTGAAGTCAACACCAGGGATATTGCCCTTGCCCCAGCCTTCCATATTCTTATAGGTGTACATATCATACTCCTTGGCGAAGTTGGCGGTAGAAGGATGATCAACTGCTGCAATAGGCCAAGTCATGGTCAGTTTGCCCGATGGATTCACCTTTCCTGTCAGAATGTCGGCTACAGAGTTACCGCCTTCAATACCGGGTTGCCAAGCCACGAGGATGGCATCCACACGGTCGCGCCAGCTTGCTGTTTCCATAACAGATCCCGAGTTGATGATGACAATCACCTTCTTGCCCTTGGCATGGAAGGCATCAGAAACACGGAAGATCATATCCTGCTCTGTCTTAGTCAGGTTGAACTCACCATTGATCTGGCGGTCCATGCCCTCACCAGCCTGACGTCCGATGGTGATGATGGCGGCATCTGCCTTAGGCTCCTCATTGGCCACACATCGCTCAGTTATCTCGATTTCATCGAGCTTTGGCTGTCCTTGATCGAGGAACCACATCATAGGGTTCTTGTCTGCCTTGAGCTTTGCCTTGGCATATTTCACATAGTTCTGATAGATCTCTGTGAGCTGAGGAGTAGTAGCCACACCGATGTTCTTCAATCCTGTAACCATATCTACAGAATAGCCTACATTGACAGCTCCACTGCCAAGTCCACCCGACATAAAGTCATAGGAGTTGACACCAAAGAGAGCCACCGTCTTCAAGCCACGAATAGGGAGAGCAGCATTATTCTTCAGGAGCACCATACCCTCGGTGCTGCTCTGGCGGGTAATGGCAGCATGAGCCTTGAGTTCGGGCTCTCCACTATACTTATATCCCTTGAAACGTGGAGTCTTCACGATGTATTCCAACATACGGCGCACGTTGCGGTCAACGTCATTTACGTCCAATTTGCCCGATTTCACCGCGTTTACTATATCTTTTACCTGTGCAGGATAGCCCGGCATCATCAGGTCGTTGCCAGCAGCCACCTCCTGTTCTACGGGCAGGTCTTCACGCTTACCAATCCAGTCGGTCTCCACGATTCCCTTATATCCCCAGTCGTCACGCAGGATGTTGGTCAAGAGATCTTTGTTGCCCTGTGCATAGATGCCGTTTATCTTATTATATGCCGACATGATGGTCCAAGGATTACTCTTGCGCACCATCATCTCAAAGCCCTTGAGATAAAGCTCACGCAAAGCACGCTGGCTCAGACGCTCATCCACACGGGTACGGTCACTTTCCTGTGAGTTCACAGCAAAATGCTTAGCACTCACGCCCACACCCTGACTCTGCACACCGAGCACAAAGGCTGTTCCTATAAGACCTGTCACAACAGGGTCTTCAGAGTAATACTCAAAGTTTCTGCCACAAAGCGGATTGCGATGCAGGTTCATGCCTGGTCCCAAAACCACATCACAGCCATACTCCAAGGTCTCATTACCGATGGCTTCGCCCACTTTGCGCACCAAATCGGTGTTCCAGGTAGAGGCCAGACAGGTTCCTACGGGGAAACCTGTGGCATAATAGTTACGGCTGTCGCCCTCGCGATGCGCATCTATATGCACTCCTGCCGGACCATCACACTGCACAGTAGCAGGAATTCCCAAACGCGGAATAGCCACTGTTGTTCCTGCAGCACCAGGAACAAACTTCTTCTGGTGTCCCAACATGGCTCCGCTTCCTACGAATCCATCGTTGCCACCTCCCACTAAGAGCTGTGCTTTCTCTTCCAAAGTCATTGCCTTGATTACTTCCTCAATGTTGTTGGCATTGAGTTGTGGTGCAGTCTGTGCCGTCATTGTTGCCGACAAGGCTCCAACTGCCATAGTAAGAACCATCTTCTTGTACTTCATCATTTACGTTATAGAGTTTAGTTATTAGCTTAGCAATATGCTGTCTTATCGCCTGCAAATTTAATAAAATCGGGACGAAAAGCCAACTTTTTTCTTTCTTTTATTCCTCAAAAATCCATTTTTTCGTCATGTTTTAACCGATTAAGCATATCTGATTAACATATTGTTCAGTATCATGACACAACATTCCTATCCCTCTTCATGCAGTTTGATGAAAAGCTGATGTTACGCATCTACTATAAATTTCTAAAAAAACGCAGCAATCTCATTTATTAAAGTTTCGCAAAGTGGTTCAAGTACGGGCTAAGAGCTTCTGCCCCTTCAGGGCGTGTGGAACATATTTGCGAAAGTTGAGTCATTTATTAATATAGGTATAGGTAGAAAAAGCCTCAAGAGCGAATGCTTTCCTTAAGACAAAACCATTTCTATCTTTTACAAGTTTCATCAAAAAAGCAGGAAAAATACTTGAAAACCTTGTAGGAATCAGATAATTATCGTATCTTTGCTGAATTATCCAAAAATTGGATACCAGAATTAGGACATTTAAATAATGAAAGGTATGGAGCAGAGAAATTCTTCCATCGAAATCTATCGTTCCCCAGAGGGCAACATAGAGCTGAATGTAAAATTAGAAAATGATACCGTTTGGCTTACTCAAAGCCAAATGGCAGAGTTGTTTGGCCGTGACAGAACTGTGATTTCACGACATGTCAATAACTGTTTTAAAGAAGGAGAACTCGACCCAAATATCACATGTGCAAAATTTGCACATATGGGTATTGACGGAGACCAAACCTACGAAACAACAATGTATAACCTGGATGTCATTATCTCCGTAGGCTATCGTGTAAAGTCTATCAATGGTACCAGATTCCGTCAATGGGCTAATTCTATCTTGAAGCAATACATCATCAAGGGTTATGCCATCAACCAGAAGCGCTTAGACAATTACAACGAACTGAAAGAAGTGGTTCGTTTGATGTCACGTGCGATTACATTTACAAGAGTCAAGAACTAGACGAGAAGTCAACTTGTGCAAAAAATGCACAAGTTTCTTTTCTATCTGTACATGATTTTCGGGAAGAATGTTTACCTTTGCATGCAGAATGAAGAAAACGGTCATATTATTTCTATTTTCCCTGTTGCTGACCTTCGTTGTCGGCTGTACTCCATCGCACTATCGTCTTTCGTTCGAAGAAATAGACGATATGGCTGACTATTATCCCGCCCAAGCCAAGGTATATTTGGAAAGAACCGACAGCAACGACAACAAAGGGTACTATAAACTACTGGATTGCAAGATAAGATACCAAATCACTGGCGTATATATATTGCGCCGAGATTCCGACATTAAGGACGCCATACAGATCTTTACCAAAGAAAACAATGAGCCTATGCTTGCGCGTGCATTATATTATAAGGGCGCCATGACTTTCAACACAACTCACGACACAACACAAACGCTGCAAATACTGAAGCAAGCCTGCAGACATAGCTCCATCATGCGTCAAAAGGAGAAGCTCGACCTCTACGACCTGATGTGCCGCATCACTCACGACAACTCCTATACCGTAAAACTCGAGGACGAGGCACGACAAAGCCACAACATATCCCATCGTGCCTGGGCGACGCTCTACCGTGCCGTGAACAATCAAGACCGTCAGTTGGCAGAAGAAGCTTTCGACATCGCTTACTCCATTCCCGAGAACAAGGACAGCACATTAGGACCCATGTACAACTATTATTTCCAAAAACTGATAGAACAGGGAAACACTCCCGACTCTGTCATCATGGATTACATCAATCTGGCAGATAACTACGGTGGTATAAATTACAAGACTTCAGTGGACCTGTATCGTTTTCTATGGAGATACGGCAAGACACAAAAAGGAGAGAAATTTCTCAATACCTATAAACCGGAAATAGACGAATTGTCCAATTACATGTACCTGGGTGCATATGAACATCTCATACCGTTTTACTTTGTGTACTTACACCTGGGTGACACAACGACTGCCGACAACATCGTCAAACTAATACATCAGTCAGAACCCGTCATTGAAAGACAAGGCAATGCAAACAAGGAACAAAAGGTGAAGCTAATGTATGAAGGAGGTTACAGCAGCTACCGATATGCGCAAGCGAAGAACTGGATTCTTGTAGCCAGCATCATCGTGCTTGCCATATTGCTGACAATGACATACCTTTCTGTTTCGCGAATACGAAAAGCCCAAAGCACCATTGCCGCTCTACATAATTCGCTACATCAGCTAAAAGACGTAGAGAACGCAACACTTGCAGAACGATGCGAGCAACTGAATCATGACATCACCACACAAGTACGCAAGCTGAAAAGACGTGACAAGGATATAGAATTGTACAAGACACAAATCGGCGAACTGACCGATATAAGTCAGGGACTCGTATACTACTCGCAAGCGGTACAGAACAAGAACATCAGTCAAATCGGCAAACAGGGAATCCAGCAGCTACTTGCCAGCTACAGAATGATAGACGAAAAATACAGCAAACGGCTTGCCTGCTACGATTTGAATCCCTCACATTGCCTCTTCTGCATACTCTACCACATGGGTAAAACTGACGAGGAGGTGATGCAAATCATGCAATATTCGATGGCTAATATAAGAGTAAGAAAGTCGCGCATCAAGGCCGACTGCGAGGTATATTCCTTCGAGGCTGTGATAAGCCGTGAAGTGTAAGTCGATTACAAAAAAGAGAATTGTATGGTTATATATCACGCTTAAGCACCTGATAACCAAGACATGCCAACACTCATTGCTGTAATATTCGTTTGCAAGATTGCAAGATTATACTTATTTTTGCAGTTGCAAATTATTACATAAAACAACATTTCGTATGACACAATTCAACTACTGCAAGACGACCTTCTGTCGCCATCTCTTGTTTCTGGCCCTGGCTCTTTCATTCGGTTTCACCGCACAGGCCAAGGACAACACCATTACTTTGCCACCGACTTCACCCCACTTCGGTCCATCGCAAATAAATGTCATCTTCGACCACTACACTCCTGGATCCAGGGAACGCGTGCGCATAATTTTATACAACGGAGCGTTTCGTGGCGGTCCCTACGACACCAAACTGCGAAAGAACGCCGATGGCACACAGGGCTTCGCCATCACGGAAAATCTGGTGCTGCCTACCCAGGCAGACCTGAAGATAGGCAAGCGAGCAATCCCCATCATCATGGTTCCAGAAGGAAAGCTGACCATCACTCTCGACTCTACAAATGTGAAATTTGATGGCGACTATGCCGCCCTCTGCACCGAGTTGCAAACCGTCAAAGACAATCTGGAGACGAGTGGTCGAACATTCTTCGATGACATAAGAGGCATGACACCCCTGCAATACAAGCAGTTCATCGTCGATACTTATCAAGCCAACAAGAAGGCCATCGACAAGGCTGCGGTGAGCAAAGCCTGCAAAACTTATGCCCGTGTGCAACTCGACATCAACTACATAGGCCACCTCTTGGGCTACAAGACATACCTTAGCATGAGCAATATGATAAGCAAAGACAGCACAGCCCAAAAGAACTTAGAAACACCCATCGACTCGGCGTCCTATTTTAAGGGACTGTCCAAAATGTCCATCCTTCGCTCAGTCAATCAGCGTTACTATCCCTATTACTGCGAACTGGACAATAAGCCTCTCGGCATACACATTATCAATGACGAGCTGAGCGACAACCTGATCAAGGCCGACAAGTACGGCAAAAAACTTACCAGCAGCAATCCCTTCATGCCAGCCCCCAACACACCGCTCAGCGAGGAAGAACTCCAGACCGCCAAAACCGAGATTACCTGCCAGCCCGTATTACAATTGTTGCTGGCCAAGAATGAACAAGTAGCTCAAAAAGCGAAAGCCGACGCCGAAGCCTCGAAGAAGTTGAGGGAAGAAGCTGCCGCCAAGGGCACATTCTCCATCGTCGACATACCCGAGAAGCTGGCCGCCGGAAAGATTATCGAAACCCTCATCGCTCCCTACAAGGGAAAGACCATCCTCATCGACTTCTGGAACACATGGTGCATGCCATGCCGTGCAGCCATGAAATCCATCAAGCCAATCAAAGAAGAAATGAAAGACATAGTTTACATATACATTGCCGATGCCACCTCGCCTATCGACAAGTGGAACGAGATGATACCCGACATTCATGGCATTCACACTCGTATCAGCAATCCCCAGAGCACCGAGTTGAGCAAGCAGTACAATTTTGATGCCATTCCTACCTACGTAATCATCGACAAGCAGGGGCACAAAATCTACCAGCACACAGGCTTCCCAGGTATAGAAGCCCTGAAGGAAGCACTAACCAATGCTAATAAATAAAATATGAGAAAAACATTATTAATAACATACATTCTCGTTCTGGCCCTCACAATGCAGGGCAAGAACGAGCATCCTGTACGTTCGGCTCTCGTGAGCCAGGGCGACAGTTGCATGGCCGAGCACGACTCTCAGCATGCCATCGGGTTTTATCAACAACATCTCAACACCCATCCCGGCGACTTGCCTGTATTACGCAAGTTGGCTTCTTGTTATCGGATGCGCGGCGACAACAAGAAAGCCATCGCCTGTATGGACAGTATCCCCAAAGACAGCCTCAACCACGAGGACATGAGAATGCTCTTCTTTACTAATCTGAACCTTGGCAACAAATCCGCAATAGACAACTGGGGACTTCGTATCAGGCTAATGTATCCCAACGACAGCGAGGTGTTTACCACACTCCTTTCACACTGGAACAACTCCAACGAACCCGAAAACGTTTCGGCCTTCGCCTTATCGTATGTACAGAAACAGGATTCCACCAACATCCTCATCAATAAAGAGCTTGCCTACTCGCTGTTTCTGCAATTCAGATACGAACAGGCAATACCCTACTACAAGAAGCTTATAGCCGATGGATTCGACAATTATGAATCAAATTTTGTGTTAGGACTTTGCTACTATAACACAGAGAAATTCCAAATGGCACTACCTTATCTGAAAAGAGCTGTAGACCTGAAAGACGACCCACCCATGAACAGCCTATACTTCTTGGGAATGGACTACAAGAAGCTGGCTGATGCCTGCAAGTCAGAGCAGGAAGCAAAAAAAGAAGAATATCAGGAGTTAGCCATTCAGCACCTGAACCGTTCTATAGAAGTTGCCTACCCACGAGAACGTGCGCTCTACATCAACCAGCAACTGGCAGAACTTTACTACGATAAAGGAAAGTTCGGGAATGCGGGACATGCTTTCGCCCAATGCATCGAATACGACGATAGCGATAACCCGCTCAACTACTACAATGCAGCTCAAATGTATATGGCGGATGGTGACGATCTGAAGGCACGCCTGTACCTTCGAATCTTCCTGCAGAAAGCACCGAAAATGAAAGAGGGAACAGAGAAGGAGAAACTCATCACCAAAGCAAAGGCACAGTTGAAAACAAGATAATTAAAAAGCACGGCTGACGAGCAAAGCCAAGGAACAAATCAAGGCAATGTAGGTGTGCGCAAGATATATCCCTTCTTGATGACCGCCTCGATACTCACTGAGGCATCCGAGCTGAGGGCTCGGCGCAGATAGGTTATCTGCACATTCAGAGCCAAGGAATTGGAATAAGAGTCGTCGCCCCACACCTCGTTGAGGATGCTTTCTCGCTCCACCAGTTGGTTAGGATGCGTGGCCAACATCCTTAATATTTCGGCTTGTCGAGAGGTGACTATGACACGTTCGTGGGCACAACGCAGTTCGTTTTGGGCATAATAAAAAGCGATGGAACCGATAGAAATAGCGGATTCATCGCTATTTTTATTGTTCGAAGGCTGTTTCATCTCATAAATCATGTTTTTGAGGAAAGCATGGCGAATGGCATCAATACGCTTCTGCACCACGATGGTCTTGACGAGATAATAGAGGCATCCCACCAATATCACAAAGAGCAGCAAACTACCTATCAACTGCCAGAGCATGGATCTAAGAACTGGCACAGGCGACATCATCACCTCGAAAGCAATGCCTTGTCGAAACATAGGATTGGTCTGATAACGAACTGTTACGGTTCTCGTCCATTGTCCCGTCACCTCAAAATGGCTATCAAGAAATACGTCTGGATACTTTACTTGCCTAAAGTCCTCTATCTTGCCATACCCTTTTTTATCCAGGTATGGCTGATAAGTTGCGGCTGTGAGCTTATGCTCCCTAAAGGCGGCATAGCGCGAGTATAGCTCATAGGCATCATCAGTGGTAATGCCTATTTTCTGCACCTTGCCTAAATATTTTTTGTTATCCCAAAAGCTGAGCGTAGTAACAGCCTTCTGCACCTTCTTCGTATCAAACTTGGTTTCTATCTTGGTTTTGAACGTGTGCTTTTTATGTCCTTTGTCGGCCTGCAACTTATATGTCTTGAACACATCCCTAAACGTCTTGTCGCAGTCTTCCTTGAACTGGTCCACCGTCTTGTCTAAACTATACTGATACTGGTTATAAAGCCAGTATGCCTGTGTGCAGAAAAGCAGCAGGATGGCCACTCCGCACAACGCCCACACGATTTTGAGATTTATGTTCTTGTTCATGGTTGCAAAGGTACGGATAAAATCGCTAAAAGCCAAGGAACGTAATAAGATAATAATAGAACCAGACACACCATCATAACATCTCAGTAACATTATTATGCGGCTTCATCAGTTAAATACCTTACCTTTGTATTCAGAATACAGACAAACAGCAAAGAACATTATAAAACATCATGACAATGAAAAAAGCATTATTCATCGCTTGGTTGGCATTGGTCCATGCCTGTATGCTCCAAGCCCAAGGCGTTAATGTGTTCGACGAATCGTCCATCGGTATGGGCGATTCCATCGACCAAGAGAAGTATCAAGTCATTTACGACCTCAGCTATGTATACGGCAACCATCATAATAAGCAAGGCACCAACACTAACCGCATTACAGAGCAAATGTTGCTGCAAATAGGCAACCTCTATTCGGCCTTCTACAGCTACCCCATCTTCCAAAGAGACTCGCTCATCTACAGCAACATGAAGAAAGGTATAGAAAGCAACTTCTCGGGTAATTCTGGTACTATCAACTGGAAACTATACAAGAACTATCCCCAGCAAGGCAAGACAGCCTATCTCGACTTTTTTGCTGCCGACCGATACCTGTGCGTAGAGCCTATCGAAAACATCGATTGGCAACCCACCGACAGTACCGACACCATCTGTGGTTATCCCTGCCATCAGGCCGTGGCCGCTTTCAAGGGCAGAACATGGACAGCATGGTATGCCGAAGATATTCCCCTGGACAATGGTCCATGGAAGTTGGGAGGTCTGCCCGGTCTGATTCTCAAGGCTTACGACAAGGACGGCGACTATAGCTTTACCGCCATAGCCTTGAAGAAGGGCAATGCCACCACACCTATATATTATAAAGGCAAGACTTTCGAACCCATCGACCGCAAGCAGCTCACCACCATATACAAGAAATATTGCGCCGACCCCATCGGCTACCTCCTGCAAGACAGCAAATATGCCAACATCACCATCAAAGATGGCAAGGGCAACCGCCTGTTGCACTCGAAGCAAGCCGAGCCGTTCAATCCGATAGAGCGATAAAGGGGCTGAGCAGCTATCCTCGATATGCTATCTGGAAATAATCGAGCGGTAGCTTTTAAGCTTTCTCGCTTATCACGTCTGTCAAATAGATGTTAAAACGCATGTTTTTTTGCAGAGCGACATTTTTTTTATTACTTTTGCATACAGATTAACATAAAAGGATGTAATTATGAAGAAAATAATCTTAGCTATTGCAGCGACACTCTTCATGGGAGAACTAACAGCAACGGCCCAAACAAGAACTACCGTAAGCATTAACGGAATGAAGGGCAGTGACTTAGAGAGCATTGACAGTACCAAGTATCGCATCACCTACGAGGGGAAATGGGTAAACAATCCATCCATCAAGCCATACATCTATACGGAAAGCGAGATGCGACTCGACATTGGTAATAAGGTAACCTACTTTTATGACAGAACGAAACAACTGAAAGACTCGCTGATGAGAGTGAGGGCCAAGACAGGCAACTTCGACTTCTCCGACCTTCCAAAGGGAGGACGCTTTCCTTTCTCCTATTACAAGAACTATCCTGCCACCGGGCAATCCACCCACATAGAATCCGTGGGCATGGAAAACTATAAGTGCACGGAAAACATAGAGATACCCAACTGGCAACTCGTTGCCGACAGCACAGCCGACATCATAGGATACCACTGCTTGTTGGCCAAAACAAAATTCAAGGGCAGGACTTGGTACGCATGGTATGCCGAAGACATTCCGATGCAAGAAGGTCCTTGGAAACTTTGCGGACTGCCTGGTCTGATACTGAAGGCATACGACGAGAACCACGAATATGAATTTACAGCCATAGGCATGAGTACTGTCAAAACTGCAGAACCGATAACCATTGGCAAGGGAAAAAGAGAAGAAATCAGCCAAGAGGGACTTAGAAAAGCCAAGGAGAAGTTTACGCCAGGCATGATGTTGGAAGGTCTTTCCACCAAGATCGTAGCAATGAAAGACGAACACGGAAATGATGTGGACATAAAGAAGTTCATGAATAAGAAAAACGTCTTCAACCCTATAGAACTATAGTAAGACCTGTTTTTAATAAAGTAATAATACCCTAAAATGGCGGCGATAATATCTCAGAAATATCATTTTTTGGCTATAATCAAAGAAGACGATACCTTTGCCATTGCTAAACAGAAAAACAATAGATAGAGTATGAAGAGAATTGTTGCTGCTTTCATCACAATGTTATGGATGCTTGCGGTACCAACGGTGCTACAAGCACAAACCGAAATAAGCGGTTATGTGGAAGATTCGCTTTCGCACAACCGCTTGCCTAACGTTTCCATCACTTTGCTACGCAATGGAAAACCCATCAAGTTTACCCGAAGCAAGGTTGATGGTTCTTTTGTTCTATCTGTCGACGAAAGGCACGTGGGCGATATGCTGCAAGCTACCTGCATGGGCTACAAAAAGACAAAAACATCGATTTCTTCGAACAAAGAAGCCATTATCAGCATGCCTTCCACCGCATTCGTGCTCAAAGAGGTGCAGGTGAAAGGCTCACGCATCACAGGCCGCGACACCGTATCGTTCGATCTAACACGATTTGCCGACGCACGAGACAACTCACTCAAAGATGTGCTAAAGAAACTGCCCGGTGTGGATGTGGCCAAGAATGGGCAGATCAACTATAATGGCAAGCCCATCAACCGATTCACCGTGGAAGGTCTCGACCTAACGGGAGGCAAGTACAACCAACTGGAGGAGAACATCAAGGCCAAAGATGTAAAAAAGGCCGAAGTCATCGAACATGACCAGCCTATCAAGGCATTGCAGAACAAGACCTATACCGACAACGTGGCCATGAATATTGCCCTCAAGGACAGCGCCCGCGACCGGCTCATGCCTACCATCAAGCCATACCTATTAGTAGGTAACCACACCCATGTGGGTGGCGAGGTCAACCTAATACAGATAGGTAAGAAAAGACAAATGATGTACGATGCCGCTTACGATCGCACTGGCAAAGACCTAAGCGGAAGCCTCGATGAATTAGCCTCGTACAGCAACCGGTTATCCTCGACCACACTCCCCGCATGGCTCTCAGCTCCAACCCTTGAAGCCCCTATCGACGAGGAGCGATTGCGCTTCAATACCTCTCAAAAATATTCAATCAATCACATCTCCAAGAACAAGCAGGATGCCGAAACCCGACTCGAGGCCAGTTACGTGCGCTCGATCGTCAGACAAAACCGAGAGAACACCTCCATCTACGACCTTGGAGGCGAGGAGCCTGTGATGACCTCAGAACAAACACGCAAGACCATGAAGAGCGACATACTGAACATAGAATGGGAAAACAAGCTCAACCAAGCCACCCACTATGGCAATGAGCACTTCAGCCTGAATGCCCAACAAACCGACGGTCTATCCGCCATCAACCAAGCGCTCACCCAGCGCATACGCATACCACAACTCAACATCGAAGGCAGCCTCTATCGCCTCTTCGTATGGAAGAAGAGCCAACTGTCGTGGCGCTCGATAGCCGACTACCATCATGGCGTGGCCGACCTGTATGTGAACGACGACCGCAGCCGCCTACGCACCAACCTATGGCATACTGCCCATTCCGTGGAGTGGCAGAAGAGCAGATTTCACTGGAGCCAACGATATCAAGCCAGCATCGACTTCAAGGACATCATCGTGGGCGACCAAACCTCCAACGCAAAGAAGAACCACAACATTGACATCTGCGCAAAGCTGACTCCCTTCTGGCAGTACAAGAATGGCGACTTGAGGATGTACTTCTCGCCCACCTTCATCTGGGAACGATTCACCAGACAGCAGAAGACCCTCCTCACCGCATCGCCCTTTGTGTATCTCAACCAGAAAATAGACTTCCGCAGGGAGCTTACTTTCTACACGGGCTACAACACCTCGACAGGCAGCCCCACCACCTATGCCATAGACCAATATCGCCGAAGTTATCGCTCCTGGTATACCTCGGCTGACATCGTTCCCATCAACCGTTCGCTATATGGCAAGCTGAGCTACGACTACAAGCGCCCCATCACAGAAGCCTTTTTCAGTGTCTCGATCAACGCCAGCCGATACTGGCAGAACACCGCCTCCGACCTTCGCATCGTAGACGGCAACTATTACACCGCCATTTATAAGCAGAACAGTAAGAGCGACAACCTTGGTGCCTCGCTCTATGTATCGAAGGGCTTCTACGACTGGCACCTAAAGACTCGACTCAAGGCAGACTACAACTATAGCAAAGGCACACAGTATACCAGCCATCAGACCATCGACTACACCAACCAGACCTATACGTTGACCCCATCCATCGACTTCTCGCCCTCATGGTGTCAGCTTAGCTACGAAGGAGAGTTCACAAAACTTAACACAAAACGTGCAAAATCGGCGAATTCATCGCTATTCAACTGGCGGCAAGAGCTCTCTGCCACCGCTACCATCCATAACGTCGACCTTACTTTCTCGCTCGTGCATTATCACAACGAACTGCAAGAAGGCGACAATATAAACTGCCTATTGGGGGATGCCACGGCCGTTTGGCGCATCAAAAAGCTCCGCCTTTCGGCAGAGCTTCGTAACATATTCAACAAAAAGAGTTACGCCGAAACTACATACAGCGGCGTTAGCACCCTGACCAATAGCTATGAGTTGCGTCCCCGCGAGCTAATGCTTACCGCACAGTATGCCTTCTAACGGCATTCATACAGCATTATAACTGCATACTAATAACATCCGCCCCCTTTCCGTTCTTAGAGAGAGAAAAAAACTATATGGATTTTATGCCTACTCGGCATGCTCGTTTTACTCCGCCTGAATACCGAAATACTCGTTGAGTTCGGCGATAGCGGCACCATCCGTATTCTGCAAGTCCTTGATGAGCTTGCCCTTTTCCAGCAGGAGGATGCGGGAGGAGATATCTGCCACAAAGTTGAGGTTGTGGCTGGAGATGATGACCGTAGTGCCATGCTCCTTGCACACCTGATGAATCAGTCGGGCAATGTTCATCTGCGAAGAAGGGTCGAGATAGTTGAAAGGCTCGTCGAGCAAGAGAACCTTTGGGTTGACCACCATTGCGCCAATGATACCTATCTTCTGGCGGTTTCCCTGCGAGAAATCACGCAGATACTTCTTGGTTCCCATGATTTCATCGTGCATAAACGTCACAAAAGGAGCCAGACGTTCCTTCATCGTCTCATCGTCAATACCATACAAATCACCTATAAACGAGAAATACTCCTCAGGGGTCAGGAAGTCAACCAGGAAGCGTCCGTCAATATAGCTGCCCGTATAGGTTTTCCAGTCTTCCGACTCGTTGACCTTCTTTCCGTCGCTCTCCACAAAACCGTCGTCAGCCTTTATCAGGTCGAGGACAAGACGCAGCAAGGTGGTCTTTCCTGCGCCGTTGTTACCTACCAATCCTACCAACTCGCCCTGGGCAATATCGAGGTTTTCTATATCCAGCACGGTTGTGCCATTATATATTTTCTTGAGATTCTGTATCTTAATCATTTTGCTGTACATTTTAATCGTTGAACATTAAACTTAATTCTCCATATATTTCTCCATGCGCTCATAGCGTCTGCGATCGTATATAGCTGCCACGCGTGCTATTACCTTGCGATGAATCAACAAGCACACGACAGCCATAGTTACGCTAACGATGCACCACACCTCAGCTCCCCACAGATAATAGACACCTGCCATAAGACCTGAAGGCACCAAGAAGACAATACCATAGAGATTGATCTTCATGTTGGCTCCCTGCATATTGAACATCGAGTTGGAGAAGATTTCCAACCGTGACGAAAAGAGACAGGTAGGCAGATTGGAAAGGTTGACAAACACAGCCATACCCATGGCGCCCAACAAGGTGAATACCGTTATTTCGGGAGAAAGGAAGACGAAGACCAAACTGATAACCGTCATCACACCGCTGATACTCAGATAGAAGTAGAAGCAGTTGCGCAACAGTTGTTCCACCTTGACAGGTTTGGTCAACAGTCCCTGAAAGAAGTTGGCCTCTATACCAAAAGTCCACTGCGACAAGACTACCGAAGGCAGCAATACATCTCCCACCACATACATGATCAAGGAAACCTGATTGCCAGTACCTTCGTCGGGCAGAAACACCATCAGCAAGGCATCGAGGAAGAAAACAATCACCATGATAAGCACCATGTTGCGCACACGCTTGGCACGAAGCAGTCCGATGTACTGCAACTTGTAGAGCGTTGTCTTGCCAAAGCTTCTGAAACGGGACGTCTTATGCTTGTGCTCATTATAAATCTTCAGGTTATAGAGATAGAAAAGCAATCCGGTGATGATAAGCACAGCCCATACAGCCATACCTATGTTGATCAAGAATCCCGGCATCCAGGCGAAACAGATAAGATAGGCTGTAAGGACGGCTCCCATACCTATCCAGCCCAACAGCAAGGGCCAGCGCAGCATCCAGTCGGTAGTTTTATAATAGCAAGTGACATAAATGCCATTGATGAAAGAGAAAGCCTGCATCAGCAGATAGCCGGCTATGGCCTGGGGCACGCTGAGCATCCAGAAGAGCATGGGGAGCATGAGCACAGGCATGACGTAATTCCAGAAATTGGCAAGATTGGTGAGCAGGAGGAAACGGTTCCACATCTTCTCGGGCACAGGACGCGACTTAAGATAATCGTCCATAGCCGTGCTGTCGCGCTTCATCACCACCTTCAGGATGATATCGGGCACCAGCATTGTCATCACCAAAATGGCACAAAGAGCATCAGGAGTTCCGTACTCGAAGAGTTCCTCGCCATCGAGGGTAACCCCAAAGTAGAAGCCCAAGCCCACCATCACATAAACGAAGATGAGATAACCACCTACAACGGCATCCTTCCAGGTGAAGGAGCGACGTTGCTGAAGCCACCAGAGTCTAAACAATAATCGTAACATAAATCTGTCTTATTAATGGTTTATGGGCACAAAGATAAGTAAAAAGCGCCAAAAATCATTTCTTTTTGACAGAAATAACCTAAAAATAACCATCAAAAGATAACGATAACCTTTGCACATGGCAAAGGCCACAAAAACGCAATAGGCTTCGTTGGCTGATGAAAGCACTTGCGATGCCAAACGAAAGCACTTGCGATGGCGGATGAAAGTACTTGCGTTTGGCAATGTTTTGTTTAAGCTACATAATCAAAACAGCAATGCCCACCCTTGGTACGGTAAGTAACCAAAGGTGGGCATTTTCAGCAAAAGTCCTTAGGAAAATGTGATAGATATACTTAAAAGTCCTTAGGAAAATGTGATAAATATACTTAAAAGTCCTTAGGAAAATGTGATTTTTTGTCCATAAACCATTGTTTATTAGTATCTTTGCAAAAACAATACTAAGTATATGGAAAGATTACTGATTTCTCAATTGTTAAAATGGAAAGAGAATCCTCGCAGAAAGCCATTGGTTTTAGAAGGAGCCAGACAGGTTGGTAAGACTTGGCTATTGAAGGAATTTGGCAAAAGATACTTCAAAGAAGTGTGCTATGTAAACTTTGAGCAGAGTGAAATGTTGACAGATATATTCGCTGGTGACTTGTCACCTCAACGAATCATTGAGCAACTCTCTGTATATTGCGGCAAGTTTATAGCGCCTAAAGAAACACTCATCATTTTTGATGAAGTACAGGAAATGCCGAGGGCACTCACTTCCTTAAAATATTTCTGCGAAGAAGCTCCAGAGTATGCAATATGCTGTGCAGGGTCATTGCTTGGCATAGCCTTGCACGAAGGGACTTCCTTTCCTGTGGGTAAAACGGATTTTTTGCACCTATATCCCTTGTCCTTCAAAGAGTTCTTGATGGCAAATAACGAAAAGATGCTTATTGATTTTATAGACAGAGGAAATAGAAACTTGGGGGCTTTCGAGTCTCGTCTTATCGAATATCTCAAAAAATACATGATTATAGGTGGTATGCCTGCAGCCGTAACAGAATGGTTGACAAGCCGGGATTACAATAAGGTGAATCTTATTCAGCAAGAGCTGATTGCTGCTTATCAAAATGATTTTTCCAAGCATGCACCCCGAAATATGGTTGAGAAGATACGTTATGTATGGAACAGTATTCCGTCACAACTTGCCAAGGAAAACAAAAAGTTTGTCTATGGTTTGGTAAGAGAAGGTGCGCGGGCAAGGGAATATGAAGATGCCATTATGTGGCTCTGTGATGCCGGCGAGATTATCAAGACGTATAATGTAAGCAAACCAGACATACCAATATCTGCTTATGCCGACTTAAAGTCGTTCAAGGTATTTTTGCTTGATGTGGGACTGTTGCGAGCTATGAGTAAAGTGTCTCCAAGAGTGATTTTGGAAGGAGCCAGAATTTTTGAGGAGTTCAAGGGCTCATTGACAGAACAGTATGTCTGCCAAGAATTACAATCTTTCTCAGACTCTTTGGAAACCAATTATTATTGGTCATCTTCTGCTACAGCAGAAGTAGATTTTCTTATTTCTGATGGTTTGAAGGTTTATCCTTTGGAGGTGAAGACTGGTATAACGATGAATGCGAAGAGTCTCAAAGTGTATCGAGACAAATATACACCAAAGTGGGCGCTACGTTCCAGCCTTTTACCATACGAGCGAAACGAAAGTTCCAAGACAATCAATCTGCCTCTTTATATGCTCTTCTCTTTGAAGGAAGAACTACTACATTAATCATTTAACAACACGTATTGTTAAGATAAAAAGAAATGCCCACCCTTGGTACGGTAAGTAACCAAAGGTGGGCAGTATAGGTATTGCCGAATGCAGCTAATCTCATGTGAAAAGCACTTTTTAATTATGCTTGATAATAAATGGCATTTTCTGCATCTGACGACTTGTAAATACCAGCATCTGCAAACAGGCCTTCAAAACATAAATCTTCATCCAGTTCAGGCCAATGAATACCATATCTACTCAACACGAATGCCTTACGTTGAGCAGGTGTGGCGTTAGCAAGACGACTCCAACGGCTAAAAGGATAGTTTGCCTTCCAGCCATTTTGGGTTTCGGCCCAAATATGAGTATCGTCAACCCAAACGCGATTTATTCTATATTGCTCCATAATATCTTATTTTTGATTAAAATACTCTTTCCATCTATCTATTATAACCGCCTCGTTCTCAGAAATAATCGATTCTATCAAGGCAATATCATGCTTTTTGAACCCATGATTGTAAATCAGAACCAGAGGAGACACATTGTATTTTGCTTCATATCCATCTTTGATTACATGAAAATGAATCGGTTCATAATCATTAGAATAAAACATAAACCTAAATCCAAAAATATGAACATTGTTGGCATCGTTTCTTTTTTATGCAAAGATACACTTTTCTTCCGAAAGATGCAAGCATTTTCTGGAAAATGTTTGAGAGTGAGGAAGATAAAAAGAAAAAGCGAAGAAAATAGACTTTTTGTTTTTACAATCAAAATAATTATGTACTTTTGCAAAAACAAAAAACCCGGGGTCATCACCAGCATCGAATAATCTGGGAGAGGGCCTTACCGGGACTGCGTTGCAAAGATAATAATAAAAATGGAATATACCAAAGATTTTTTCGAAAAAGTTTTCTCTGTAGATAGAATGAAGAAATATTTCTTGCTCTATCCCGAGGATGAACAAAAGGCTATTAAGCATTATCAATGTAATATAATGCTTTCTGAAGCTATGTACCCATGTCTTTCTGTCTTTGAGGTAGAACTTCGCAATTCCGTAGTTCGGGAACTTGTGTCATTTGCTAAAAGAGAAGATTGGTATGTGGTTTTCTCTACAACTCCAGGTTTGATGGAACTAAATAAATATATAAGCACAGCTAAGAAACAAATTGTTGCACGAGGAGAAGATATAACCACAGCAAAGATTACTGCAGAGTTGACCTGGGGCTTTTGGACCTCTCTTTTCAATAGAAACTACGAACGGATTCTTTGGAAAGACTTAAGGCGTGCTTTCCCTTTTGTGAAGAAAGCAAATCGGCAAAGGAAGGTAATTGCTAGCTTCTTGAACAAATTCCGCCGCTTGCGAAACAGAATAGATCACAATGAAGCAATTTGTTGGAACCTCGATGAAGTTGAGATGATACATGATGAGATGAAAAATGTCATGGGATGGATGAATAAGGATGTACCAATTTGGATGTCTCAGTTTGACAGATTGAGTTCTGTTAGCTTTGATATACGTAAAATTATGGATTGGTAAAAGATAATTTCCCAAAAAGAAAAGGTGGGAAAATGTTTAATAATAAGGAGGATAAAAAGAAATACCCACCCTTGGTACGGTAAGTAACCAAAAGTGGGCATTATACATCTCCTCTTCATTTATTTCATTATATTATGGGTTAGGATAATCTTGATTGATTCCTCTGGGGAGGAAATAACCCTTGATGCAATTTGGATTGCAGACACAAATCTGAATATGATTCTTTTCTCTGAATCCTGCATTAGGATATAGTTCCTGTCCTTCCCAAAAGACTCCTTTTACAGAATCATAAGGATGGGCGTTGGCCTTTTTGTTGTATGTTAATGCTGTTTGAACAACAGCACAATCTAATTTTCTAATCAATAAATCTGTAGATTTACCGATAGATGTATTTTGGGGTAATTCTAATTCAGACTCTTTATAGAGTTCAACCATAGACTCATAAGCATCTTTCAATTCCTGAAGATAGGCACTGTCTGTAAGGTCAAAACAATATCCCAAGTCTATAATAGCTCCAACAACAGCCGGTTCTTTGATTTGCGAATTTCTCTTTTTTGCTAAATCTTTAGCCCATTGCCAAGCTCTTTCTTCATTGTTTTCCCAAAAGTAGATACCATTTCCCAACCAGTCATAATCATTTGTACTGGCAAGAAGTTCTGTTTTGCCAGCAATGACTGCCTCTACTACAGTTTTGTCGCAACCATGAAATCCAATTACAAGATTGGAGCGTCTGGAATAAAGAGATTCATCCATATTTCTATCGCAAATGTGGTGCAACTTCTCCGTTAGGCAACAAAATTCCTGCCTCAATGAGGAATTTTCTTGCCGCTTCTTTGCTTGCTACAGAAGCCTTTCTTGCCGCCTCTAATCTTTCTTGTCTTTTGCTATCAAATAAATCCATATTCTACCTCCTTATTTAAAGGGTTCTACTTTTCTCGATTGCAAAGTTACACTTTTCTTCCGAAAGATGCAAGCATTTTCTGGAAAATGTTTGAGAGTGAAGAAGATAAAAAGAAATACCCACCCTTGGTACGGTAAGTAACCAAAGGTGGGCAAAGTCGGATTTCTCCTTTTATTTTTAAGCAATTAAGATAAATCTTGTGATTTACTTAACCATAACCTTCTTTCCATTAATGATATAAAGACCCTTAGGCAGAGAATTTGCCTTAGAAGTAGCTATCTTCACACCTTCTATTGTATAAACGGTGTTGCTTGATGCTGTATTAGTTACAATCTCGCTAATACCTGTTGGTGTTGTGCCTACCACATTGAGCTTAGCCCAATCGGCATTTGCCTTGAATGACTCAACCAAAGCATCAGGAACGATAAGGGTAATATTCTTAAGATCTTTCTGCTCGTCAATATACTGGAACAAGTCGTTTGGCATCTTTGGTACTACTGTGCCGGAATATGCACTCCAGTCGATGGTGGCAAGAGAGTAATTGCTGCCAAAGAGATACTTGCCGAGTGTAATCTTAGCAGGCAACTTTACAGAAATGAGTTTGGTGCAATTGTCAAATGCGCTTTCACAGTTTGTGATATTATTAAACTTAGAAAGGTCTACTTCTGTTATCGCAGAACCAAAGAAAGCATCGGTGAGGTTAGTCACGTTTACACAGTCAGAAATATCTATGTTCTTCAGGCTTGTACAGTTCTGGAAGGCAGAGCGCAAACTCTTAAAATGAGCAGCCTCTTCTGCAGCTGGCATCTTAACTGTAACAAGAGCATTGAGACCACGGAATGCGCCAAAACCTGTAGTAAGATAAGCATACGTATTAGCTTCTATCTTGGCCTGGCTCATATCAATTTCCTCAATGGTAGAGTTGCCTACAGGTGGGAAGCCGGTGTTGTTTCCAATAGCAGTAGAAAGAGCCTGCAGTTTGGCTTGTGACCATGTGCCTGTAAGAATAAGCTTTTTGGCATCATTGAGCTGTGCAGGAATCTCCTCTGCATCGATTGTGTACACCTTCTCTTCTGTAGCCTGTTCTACGGCACATTCTGTAGGAAGAGCAATGTAGGTCATCTGGTCTTCTGAGCAATAGTTACCAAGTTGTCCTGCACGGTTTTTGCCCCAACCATAAATTTTACCATCGGTAGACAGAAGCACACAATAACCGATACCGCTTGCCAATTGAGTGCCCTTAACACCTTCTGGAATCTTTACGACAACTGGCTCAACAATGGTTTCCTGACCTTCAGTAGCATCAACAGGTACGCCACTTCCATCTCCGAGAGCACCGTCTACATTAGAGCCCCATGAGTAAATCTTGGTGATAATACCATCTTCACCTCCAACACCTACATAACGGTTATTGTCGCAGCCAGTAATGGCAATGACTTTCTCGCCAGTACCGAATGTGATTTTTGCTGGAGTAGAAAACATTTCTATATCAGCATCTTTAATGCCGGCCATATTATTGCTATTGTCACCCCATACCCATAATGAGCCATCCTTCTTGATGGCATAAGCGGTTTCAACAACTGCAAAAATATATGCCCAGTCGTTGTCTGTACCCAACTGAACGGGGCTTTTAACATATCCCGAATTGTTCATAAGGGGTTTCTGTTGGTTACTACCCCATCCCCAAAGTGTTCCGTCGGTTTTCAAAGCAATGGTAAAGCTATTACCCTGACTTACCTGAGCCCAGTTGTTGTCTGTTCCTACTTGTGTAGGTATGGTCTTACTTTTATACGAACCTATACCAAGTTGTCCGAAACGACCATCACCCCATGTCCAAAGAGTACCATCTGTCTTGATGGCTGCAGCAGTATGACCGAAGAAGCGTGAACAGCTAACAGTTTTCCAGTTGCTGTCTTTACCTACCTGTGTGGGGACTTTATGACTGGTAGCTCCGTCGCCTACACCAGACACGCCATTCGTATTGTCACCTACAGCCCACAATGTACCATCGTTCTTGACAAAGAAACCATAAGCCTGACCTGCACTGGTCATCGCCCAATCTTTGTCTGTTCCTACCTGTGTCGGTACAGAAATCTTTACGGTCTTGTCGTCAATACCCATCTGACCAGATTCGTTCCATCCGAAAGACCATAGAGATCCATCTTTGTCAATGGCATACGTTGTTCCGTCACCAGTGTTCACACTCTTCCATGTATGTGTCTGTGCATTGACACTACATACTCCAAGCACAGCCACCAAGGCGATGCTGGCCATTTTGCGTGTAAAATTCTTCATTGTTTATAATTTTTATGTTTACCTATATATTAGTTTCTAAATAACAGAATAGAGTCTAAAAAAAGCTATGATTGCTTTTAGCTCTATCTAAGGATTTTAGCTGTCTGACCATTAGGACCCGAAACAATGTAGAGTCCATGACCAGCATTTGGCACATTGATTTGAGCCTTTCCGTTGGTTATATGACCATTGGCAAGCGTTGCGCCGCCAGCATCGACAATAGTAACACGACCATCAGTAGGAGAAGTAACTTCGATAGTATTGCTGTCAGAGAAACGGGCAATGAGGCGTTCGTTATTCGTTGTGGTTGCAGCATTTATACCTGCGGCTGTGTCTGGAATACGAATGATTGGACAAATGGCAAAGCTGCCCGTACCGCCACCATACATATTAATAGGACGCAAATAGTCGGTCTCACCTTTCTGGCGTGCAAAAGAATTATGGCTAAGCAATGAGTAAACCTGTGTCTCATCAAGTTTCTTGCCCAACATATCTTTAAGCAAGACGAAGTCTTCTGTAGAAGGGTCGTTGCTGAAACCCTCAACACTTACAAAGAATGTGGTTTTACCATACATGGAAAGAGGTTCGGAGAACTTAACCTGAGCAAGGGCACCATTATAAATAGGACACCAAGCACCATCTTCTCCATCTGCCTTAATATCCTTCATATAAACAGTTGCCGCCTCTACAGGTAGATAAATTAGCTTTGCTTCTTTATCTGTAATATTGGTCATCCATACCTTAATTATCAATTGGGCATCATCCTTATACTTTGTAGGCTTTTTAAGCAGATAAACATTGATGCCGTCAAGGAAGGCTTCATCAGTTCCAAGCATAAAGAGATTACCCCAACCCACAATATTTACCGAATTGGTTCCTCCAACATATCCCTGACCATTGCCATACTCCGATGCAGAAAGCATGTATGTGGAACCCCATTCGCGACAGTCGATGGTTGTTATCTCCGAAGTGCCTCCCACCTTTATGGTATAAGGAGCAGTATAACTGTTGGTTTCTGTACCATTTCCTACTGTAAGCGTAGGCATAGCATAGATACCTGGCTTGGAATAGCTTACCTGAATATCGCTGCTTGTGAAAGAAGACACATTGCTTCCTGGCACAGTCCATTGGTACGAGGTAACATTTCCTGTCGATTGATTTACATAGCTTGCTTTCTTGTCAGAAGAAGCCAACAACCATGCTCCCCCATTGATGTCCTTGTGTTTGAACAGGTAATTACAATTGGCGTTGTCTCCTTGCGAAATGGTTCCAAGGTTAGCTAAAGGTACAGGCGTCTTATAGTTTGCCTTCAAACCATTATTAGCAGCAGCTAATAATTTTGCTTTAGACGCTGTTTGCAGCAACTCGGCTTTGGGTGTAGGAATAATGTAAGAAACCTCCTGTGCACGACTCCCTGTTGTACCAACAGCACCAAGAGTCATGGTCAGCAAGCCGATACCAAACTGCTTCATTAAGTGTCCCATAATGTTTGATTAATACTAATAAATTCTGCAACACTAAAAATTATTTTTAAGAATAAGTACCTGGACCAACAATAGGTTTGCCAGGGGGTTGCCAAATCAGAAGACTCACTTAACTCAGTGTTGCAATAAAAATCAAGTAACTCTTCTATAGACAAGGCGAAGTATTTATATCTGTCCCACTTGGTACGGTAAGTAACCTAAGGTGGGCAATGTATTTGATATGATAAAGAAACTGCAGCTTTATTTCAATCTGAACATGACGGGAATCTCTACAGTGCCGGCAACGACTTTGCCTTTCCCATCGGGCACAAAGCGGGGCATCAGTTTAACTACTCTCAAAGCCTCCTTGTCGAACAGAGGGTCGTCGCTCATCATCACCTTGTATTGAGAGAGATTGCCCTTGGTGTCTACCTGAGCGGAAATGATAACCCTTCCTTCCTTTTTCAACATGCGGGCAGCCTCAGGATAACGCACATGCTTGGCAACAAAAGCACGCATGGCATTCAGACCTCCTGGGAAGTAAGGAACGACGGTACCTGCATCTGAGAGCAGGTCGCTGTCCAACTTAACAGGCTCTGGCAAGGAGTCCTTAAGCACCTTACTTGCCACGAAGTCGGACGACTTCATGTGATTCTGTTTCTTTTCCGTACAGCCTGTCATCAACAGGACTGCACAGAAAAGCAATATGAGATTTCTCTGTTTCATACTTTACTTGACAATCTTCTTGCCGTTCACAATATATATGCCTTTGTCAAGGCCGTTGGCAGAAGTGCCCATATAACGACCGTCCAAAGAGTAAACACCCTGACCGAAGGAAGGCGCCTCATTATTCTCTACAAAGTGAATACCCGTGATGATGTTGTCGTTACTGCCACCCATAAAGTCGAAGTCGATGCTTCCATCCTCATTCTGGGTAATGTTGGTGATAGGCTTACTCATGGTCGTTCCGCCCTGATAGATGGTTGCAGCTGGCGAAGAGGTGTCGGTAAGACTGTTGTTACCATTAAATGGATACAAGTCACCAGCCTGCGAGTTTGTAGAAGCACCTTCTTCGTTGTCAGCATGGAAAATAGTAAGGCGCTGATGATCGTTGTCAAGATAAGCATATTCTGGACCATGCAGGTTGCTATAATTGACAATGGTATTGACATTGTTCGACTCCCAGATATTTTCATCATAGTCCACATGGGTTATCATCATGCCACTGGCTGGCAACAGCTTGTCCCAGATACCCACGCTCTGCTGTCTGTTCTCGATGAGATAATACTCGTTCTTGTTGTTGTCATTATAGACAACAAATGCCTGTCCATACTTCACATCCTGCGCCAGCATACCTTTTACAGATGCTGGTTTATCAAGGACTGTGGGAGTTATCCAGCCAGCAACCCATTTCTCGTAGGCTGAATAGTTGGGAGGACAGAAGCTCTCACCATTATAGCTGCCAGAGCACATCAGGTCAAAGGAACCCATTCCGAAATTTCCTCCATAATTGGTATCATATAGGTCTGGATAGCCCAAACAGTGAGAGAACTCATGACAGATGGTGCCAATACCATTGATACGGCTTCGTCCCAACATGTCATACGTATTCTCATTACCACAGGCATAGGTGTTTACAGAAACACCATCCTTGGTTGCATAAGGCTTGCCAACCCAGCTCAACAATTGACTCTCATGAGGCCAGATGGTATCATCGGAACCACCGTCAGCCTCGCCGAAACCTGCGTAAATAACAAATACTTGGTCTACTTCGCCGTCGCCATCCCAGTCGTAGTCAGCATAGTTTACGTCTTTATCTGCCATCTGGCAAGCCTCCAATACCATGTGTCCTGGCTTTACATCCACTTGACCATCCTTGCCGTGTGCGCCATAGTAAGCCATGTTTTGCGACAAGGTATAGGGACCTACCACGTCAAAATCCAATTCAAACTGTCCGTTACTTTGAGCCAGGAAATAGTCTTTCACACTGCCTTTGAATCCCAAACTATTGGTAAAGCCTTTTTTGTTGGCAATATTATTGAACATAGTGCGGGTATGGGTCTTGCCGAACTTTACATCCTTGAAATTGACAAGGATAATGAGACCTTTCTTTATTCCAGTAAAATGAGAAAAAGCACCTGTTATTTCTCTCTTCGGTCCTCGCTTGGCAAAGCGTTTGATGCGTTCGTCATTGGCTTTTTGACGTTTTGCCAAACCTCGGTTCACAACCTGTGCTTTATCAGTAATCTTAAATGTGCGGGAATCAACATCCTGCACATAGCATTTACCATCATCTGCCTGCCAATAAGAGGCGAACTCATCACCTTTAAGCTCTGCTACCACAGAAGTTCCGTCTGCAAGTTTTATCGTCCGCTTCACTCCTTTCTTGGCAGGAACAGCATGAGCACACGATAATCCCAAGACCAACAAGCAAGCCGTAAGATATAGTTTAAATTTCATATAAAAAATATTATTAAGAAAGAAAAGACTCTATACCAAGACACGAGGTATAGAGTCTTACTGTTTTATTTCAAAATCGTATTATCTGAGATGAACCTTCTTGCTGTTGACAAGTTTCTTGTTCATCTGATAAGATTTACCTGTAAAGAGTTTGTTGAATGAACGGTGCGAAGCAGCCACTCTGTTGACACCCTTCTTAGCTGCATTTTCAGCAGTAGCGGTAATCTCGAAAGTCTCCTTTTCCATTGCGAAAATACCATCACCTAAGTGATAAACCAAATTGAAGGTGAAGACATTCTCCTTATAAGAATTAAGCACACCAGCAGCAGAAGCATTAGCGTCTCCTATCATAGTCGCAACATCATCAACAATTACCTGGTCGCCAGCCTGATTACCTTTGACACCAGAATTATTGTTGCTGACAGAGATGACACCTGTTTCTTTGTTCCAGGTAAAATCAAAGTCATATCCATCATTTAACCATGGTGTGATACGGAAATGTGTAGGATCACTCTTGCTCTGAAGTAAGGTTGCTTCAGAAGGATATGGAGATGTACCACCCACCTTCTCAAGGAAACAACCCATAGGTCCTTCATTTGGGAAGAATGGACCACTGATGTCCTCTACGCCAAGAGTAAACACGCCATAAGCCACTTCTTCAAACTGCTCTTCTGCATCCTTGCTTGACTTGAGAGTTATAGGAGTTGCATCAGCACCTTTGGCCTCACCGTTCTCATAAGATACAGTCACCAAGTAGTAGTTGCCAGACTCCTCGAATGGAACTTCCACTCTGCCAGCCTCTGATATCTCTGTAGCTTCTACCGAACCATCGATAATACCGCTCTCAGTTTTATTCAGGTCTTCACCCTCTTTTACCAGGGCATACTTGACAGTAGTCACATCAGCACCAAAGGTCAAGTTGAAGACAGCGTTGTCCTTATCGTTTGTATCAGTCATACGACCGAGATACTCAACTCCAACACTGTAATCCTTGAGTTCAACACCAGGCATTGCGACACGCAACAAGCCATCGGCATTGGCATAAGCAACTGGTTCTCCATTCAGGCAAGCATATGCGGTCTTGCCAGCAGGGAATGTAAATACTCCATCCTTGAAAGTACCAAACCATTCTGGTTTCTTCGCCTTGATAACGTCCAAAGAAACGCCATTGTCCAAATTGGATTGTACGAACGAGAGGTAAGAAATAACTCCATCAGAACTGTTTAGGGTTACACCTGTATTGAAAGTGCCCTTGATGTATACGAAGTCAGGGTCGGTTGCGTCGATAATCATATCGGTATTGCTCTCGTTCTCATCGAATGCTGTGTACCAAGGGTTTGCACCACTCCATCCCTTTTGACCATAAGGAGCTACCACTCTGTAGATACCAGGGTTATGGGCATCTTGCTGGATTTGTACATCCCAATCAAGCATCTCAATACCATAAAGAGAAGACATAATACCATCACGGAAATTACCCTTGCCACCGGCAACATCTACATAAGCAGAAGCACCTGCTTTGAATTGGTAAGAAGTTGCACCATATGGAGTAGAGAAGTTGTCAGCATCGAAACTGATAGTACCACCCACGTAGTTACCATAAACCAACTCGTCAGGGTTGAAAGTAATGTGGATATTTGCAGTAGCCTCACCATCAGCAAAAGTCACTGTTGAAGGCACCGTATAGATGTTGCCCTCATCTGCAGTAAACATCAGTGGCACGGTAAGCTCTCCCACTGTGTTCTGTCGACTCAAGGTGACATCGAAGTTTCCAGACTCTTTGTTCACCTCAATCTTACTTGGGAGCGTGTTGCTGAAATATACCTGGGCTCCCTTCAGAGCCTCAGGTGTATCATATTCGTAATCGCTTGTACATGCACCCATGGCAACAGTAACCAGAGCAGCAATTGCGATTTTTGCATATCTAAATATCTTATTCATGATTTTTACTTTTTAAGTGTTATTTTCCTGTCCACTCTGAATATGCAGAAGTTGGGTTAGGGTTGTTCCAACCTTCCAATGCAGGATTGTCCTCTGCTTCTGTACGGTAGATGGTAAAGTTCATCCATGCTGGGCGACCCTGAGTATTGAATCTGGTACCAGGACCAAAGTTTGTTCCAAGGTAACCTCTTTCTACAGAATAGTTCAAACGCTTAATATCAAAGAAGGTCAATCCCTCACCCCAGAGCTCTACACGCTTCTGGAATACGATTTCCTCGATGACATCATCCTGATCGGTCTTGCTGCAGCTATAAGTCTTATTGCGATAAGTCTTCATGAATTTCTCCAAAAGTTCCTTGCCTTTCTCTGCATTCTGGTGAGCTGCAGCCTCAGCCTCGATGAAATACATTTCCTCAACACGCATCACAGGATAAGCAGAAGCTGCACCTACTGTATAGTTGTCACCGTCGCCATTGACTGGGCGGAACTTGGCTGACGCATAGTCAGGATAGCTCTCAGCTGTCTTTGAGTTAATCCATTCGGTCTTGCCTTCCAAAGGACTGCCTTCTGGAGCCTTCCACATCAGCTTACGCCAGTCAGAATTACCGATACGGTCGTACATGTTGGCATCAATCATTATGAAAGGCTCTGCACCCGAATAACCGAAAGAAGTCTCGTTGCTCATCCATGAAGTCCAGTTGATGATACCGGTCTTTACGGTTTCGTTGGCATCGGTCTGCTCAGCGCCCCACATAAACTTAGACAAGTCGTTGAAACCAGAAGTCTTGCTCAGCGCCTCACTCTGTGTCATCGGACTGCCACTATAGTTGTTGATGGCATTACGGGCAGCCTCCTGAGCCTTAGGATAATCCTCTTTCCACATATATAAGCGGGCCAACAGACCATAAACCTCAGCCTTGTGTGGGAACACCTTGTCTGAATCATCGAACTTGTCGATGTTCTCCAAAGCATAAGTCAAGTCATCAAGAATAAACTGCTGCATTACATCTTTTGTAGCACGAGGGTTGTTGCGAGCCTCTTCCAATGTAGTCTTCTCGGTAACAATAGGTACTGTCAAGCCTTCTACGTTGTTACCATCGGCATTTACACCAGTAGTAAACTTATCATTGGTCTTGAACTCATACATCTGTGCCATCTCAAGGTAAGCAATGGCACGAAAAGCCTTGGCTACAGCCTCATAGCCTGCATACTTGTCCTCCATACCAGTCTTGTTGGCATTGGCGATCGCAGAGAGGGCAACATTGGTGTTCTGAATAAACTTATTATAATATGCCCAAACATACCATATCGTAGGAGTGTCCTGATTCAATAAAGTTGTCTGCTCATATTCAGCAAACCAGTCATATCCAGAAGGAGATGGGCTTACGGGAAGGTCGCCTGTCATCACATCGCGCATGTGCAACATCGCACCATATCCAAACTCGAAGTGATAGTCTCTTGCGCAAGCGTTGAAATAATAAGGAAGGCCCCATACCAAAGCTTTCACAGCAGAAGAGGACTGATTGACCTGACTTTCTATTACAGTAGAAGATTGTGGATCAACCTCTTCGATACAGCTGTTAAATGTGGCAAGCGACATGACAGCCACTCCCATACCTGCTATATACTTATTTATCTTGTTCATTGTAATCTCTATTTTATATTATTAGAATGTAACTGTCAAACCACCAGAAATGGTTCTGATAGATGGAGCGTAAGTAGAGTTGGCACCACCAGAAAGGCTCTGACGAGGATCCAGTCCCTGACGCTTTGACCATACCCAAACATTGTCAGCAGTAGCATATACACGCAAGCTCTGCAAGCCAAGTTTCTGCATCCAGGTCTTTGGGAATGTGTAACCCAACTGGATATTGTCGAGTGACAAACATGATGCGGAAATCAGGAAGCGGTCTGAAGTAGCAGCTTCGTAACCACTCTTGGCATCCATGAAGTTCAGACGAGGCACATCGGTATTCTTGTTCTCTGGAGTCCAGGCGTTGAGCAAGTCAACATGGAAAGCCTGACCACGGTTATAAGACATAGCCTGCTGATAGTTGCTGTCCAAAATCTGGCCACCCAACTGATAAGAGAACTGAGCAGAGAAATCGAAGCCCTTGTAAGATACAGAAGTACCGAAGCCACCGAATACCTCAGGACGAGTACTGCCACAGAGATAGTAGCTTGCCTCTGATGGATCCATAACCTTTACCATCTCAGTAGTTTCTTTACCATTCTCATCTGTCACGGTCTTGTCTTTCCAGTACATAGCTATACCTGTTTCTGGGTCAACACCTGCATACTTGTGCAGATACAGCGTGTTAAGTGGCAAGTCCTCACCCACGAAGTAAGAACCATTAGAGTAACCTGCATGACCATCCTTTACCAAAGTCTTGTTAGCATCAGGCAACTTGCTTACATAGTTGTGGTCGTAAGAGAAGTTCACGTTCAATGACCATACTAAATCCTTGGTACGGATGACATCACCATCGAGAGAAACCTCGATACCATTGTTCATCATATCGCCGATGTTTCTCCACTGTGAGGTATAACCATAGCTGGTTGGCAAAGAGAATGCAAACAACATATCAGAAGTCTTGCGAGAGAAGAACTCTACATTACCATTCAAACGGCGTCCAAACATAGAGAACTCTACGCCAGCATTGAACATACCACCTGTCTCCCAGCTGATATCCTCATTCTTCAACACTGAAGATGGTATCAAACTGGCATTGTCGCTTGAGGACTTGATAGAATAACGCTGAGTGTAAAGGTACTCACCGATATTATCATTACCTACCTGACCATAAGAAGCCTTCAGTCGCAACTCGTCAATCCACTTAGCCTTGAACCAGTTTTCCTTAGAGATAAGCCATGCGCCACCAAGTGACCAGAAGCTACCCCAACGGTTATTCTTTGCAAAACGAGAAGATGCCTGGCGAACATAAGATACCTGACCAAAATATTTCTCGCTCCAGTTGTACAAAGCACGAGCCATATAGCTCTCTGTGTTGTAACGGGTCATAGAAGAAGAAGGTGTACCATTGGAAGCTACCGCACCGTTCAACTCGGTATTGTCTGGGCTGAACTGATTCTTGCGTGAAGCCGACAAAGAGTAAACACGATAATCATAATAGGTATGTCCCAACTGAGCCGAAATGTTATTGTTGCCATAAGAATGAACCCAGTTCAAACGCTGCTCCAAGTTATAGGATGTAGAACGACCATGACTCTTGTAAACAACACCATTAGAAGAAGCATACTGACCATAGTATGGATTGGTGGTCTGTGTGGCACGATATTCGTCATTGTAAACACTATTGATAGAGGTTACCTTGAAGTCGTATGGCAGGCTGATCTCTACAGTTCCTGTAGCATTCAAGGTGTTGCCATTGGTGTTGAGGACGTTCAACTGGTTATCAGACAATGGGTTTGATTGAGACATATAAGGACGCTTCTGTCCGTTTACCTTACCGTCACCATAGTCATAGCTATTGATACCACTGTTGTTGTCGAAAATGATGTTGCCATTGGCATCGCGGTTATACAAAGGATAGATAGGTGCCATATTGGTCAAAGCAAACACGTTTCCGCTTGAACTTGCTTCACCCTCATCGTTTGTACCATTCATGTCGTAATGGGTATAGCTTACATTGGCACCCACCTTCAACCAATTCTTAATCTTATAGTCTGCCTTGAAACGAGCAGCAAGACGCTCATAATCTGAAGATGGAGTAAGACCATCAAAGCTAAGATAGTTTACTGACGTATAGAAAGAACCACGGTCGTTTGCACCATTGGCTGTAACAGTATACTCCTGACGCAGGCTGTTGCTGAAGATAGCATCTGTCCAATCATCAGGAATCAGATAATAACCATTAACCACGTTACCCAATGTGGCATTAGGATTGACACGACCATTGGTACCGATGAACTCCTGACCCTCAGGAACACTGAATACCTGATAGCCCAAGCCATAGTTGCCGGCAGCAGCCACCTGACTGTTAGCCCACTCATGTGCAGCAGTCTCACTATATCCGAGACCATTGGTCATAGCAGTTCCTTTATCCTTGCCTTTAGCATCAGCCATGGCATAGTTCTTAAGTCCGGCATACCACATTTCGTAATATTTGGCAGGACTTGTCACAAACTCATAATCTGGAATAGCACGAGAGTTGGAACCCCACTTGGCATCCACTGTAATGATACCTTCGCCTACCTTACCCGACTTAGTAGTGATGAGGATAACACCATTAGCACCACGGGCACCGTAAAGAGCAGAAGAAGAAGCATCCTTCAATACTGTCATACTTTCAATATCAGAAGGGTTAATCGAGTTGATATCGCCATCGTATGGAGAACCGTCAACTACGATAAGAGGATCATTACCAGCATTGATAGAGCTGATACCACGGATACGGATTGTAGAGGTAGAACCAGGAGCACCAGAAGCTTTTATCATCTGCACACCAGCGGCCTTACCTTTCAAAGCATCAACAACGTTGGTTACCTGAACCTTACTGATTTCACTTGCGCCTACAACAGCAGCAGAACCAGTAAAGGCAGATTTCTTTTCAGTACCATAAGCAACAACCATCACTTCGTCAAGTGATTTGCTGTCAGTATCCAATACAATCTTCATGTTCTTTGCGGCCTTGACGGTCTTGGTGACCATGCCGATGTACGATACCTCCAACTTCGCGTTGGCTGATACGTTCAGTGAGAAGTTACCATCAATGTTGGTAACAGTACCGGTATTGGTGCCTACCACCTTGATGCTGGCGCCGATAACTGGCGAGCCATCTTCGGAAGAGGTGACCGTTCCGGAAACTTGAGTTTGTGCCAAAGCCATTCCTATGCTAAGGAACAGGCAGGCGATAAACGTCATGAGTCTTTTTTCCATAAATCTCTCTCTTTTTTTAAAAATGAATGTATAAAGTTTATTCTTTTCTCATATCTTTGTATCCACCTCGTGCCCCGAGGTGGAAAAAACTATGTGCTAATCGGGAAGTTAAGGAGTTAAAGGAGTTAAGGAGTTAAGACAACAGCTTTTGTGGACATAAAATTAAACATTAATCATTCCCTCCAAGACTGTTGGCACTTAACTTTTCTAACGACCATTGGGAGTGAACACTTCCCTTAACTGCTCTGACTTCTGAAGTTGCGAAAGTTGAGTGACAAAAGATAAACCCTAAAAGATTTTATAGTATGGTATATTTTAAGTTAGAATTTGGCTTTCACCTGACAGGTAGGAAGCATCGTGCAGAGAACAAAACTAATTCCAAAGAAGAGCCTGCTTGGAACTTCATCAGTAAGGAGATAGAGTGCGCAATGGCACGAAAATGCTATAAGACAGCAGCCAACTATCGCACCGCAGCCAACTCGCTGACCCTCTTCTGGAATAGAGACGACTGGACGCTGGCTGACATGTTGCCGCAAGAAATGGAACGTTATCAGCGATGGCTCATAGACCGGGGATTGTGCATGAACACCATTTCGTGCTACATGCGTTCCTTGCGTACCTTATATAATAGAGGTGTAGCCTTGCAGATGACTGCCGACACGCAACCCTTCCGCAAAGTGTTCACCGGGAAGGAGCATACTCGCAAGCGCAGTGCACAGGAAGAGGACATTCTGCGGCTGAGCAGCCTCAATCTCGATGACAAGCCATCGCTTGCTTTCGCTCGCGACATTTTCCTTTTCAGTTTTTATGCTATGGGAATGCCTTTCGTTGATATTGCCTATCTGCGAAAGGAACAAATCAGAGACGGAAGATTTCACTATGCCCGCCACAAAACCGGGCAGGAGATTGTGGTGGCGATAGAATCGTGTATGAGCGAGATCATCAGAAAGTATGAGTCTTACAGCAATACTCCGTATGTATTCCCCATCATCAATTCTCCCGAAGCAGCATTGGCACATGGGCAATACCAAAACCAGCTTCGCCGCTACAACTACAACCTCTCGTGCCTGTCGAAGCGCATCTCTGCCAGCCAGCCCCTTTCCTCCTATGTGGTGAGACACACTTGGGCGAGCATTGCCTATCAGCACGACCTCGATGTACAACTCATCTCCAAGGCTTTGGGTCACACCAGCACCTCCACCACCATGATCTACATAAAGAGCCTCTTCGACCCACAACTTGCCGATGCCAACCATCAACTCTTGAAAACGTTCGAACTGTACGGTTGAAATTACCCAATACGCCCTTTACCTTTCCGCTACGCGCCGGTGACCGTTGGTTCAGGGCGTGTGGGGCAAAACTTGCGAAACTTGAGCAGTATATATAAATGTTTGTCACCCCATGGGCACGGCAGCAGAGTAGCTTTCTCTGAGCGCATCTGACGTTTGTGGAAGCGAAACAGAAAATCGTGGGAGCGAAAGCGGGGAACGTGGGAGCGTAACTGAGCAACGTGGGAGCGACGGATTCTATTCAAAGGACACTTTTGTGCCCTTCAAAGGGGCACTATTGTGCCACAAGTAGGCATTTTGTCTGTATCCGTTTTAAAAAAGAATCAATTACGCAAATACCCTTCACCCTTCATCTTTTCCTTGAAATCCCCTGTGTTTATCGGGGTTCCAGAGGGTGAAGGATGCAAGTCAACCCTTCATCACCCTTCATAATTTTCAAAAATTTCTTGCAGATATGAAGATAAAGTCGTAACTTTGCGTTATAGATTTTAAAACTAATGGTTATGAAGTACTTAGACCCTAAGGCAGACCTTACGTTCAAGAAGATATTCGGCAATCATCCTGCAAGACTGATCAGCCTTCTGAACGCCCTGTTGCCACTCAGCGACGAGGAGCAGATACACAAGATAGAGTATCTGCCAACAGAACTTGTGCCCCAGCTCGAAGGGGGCAAGAACACCATCGTGGATGTACTCTGCACAGATTCTAAAGGCAGAAAGTTCTGCGTGGAGATGCAAATGGAATGGTCTGACGCATTCCAGCAGCGAGTACTTTTCAATGCATCCAAGCTCTATGTGAGTCAGGCTAAAAAGGGAGGAAAATACAGCGAACTGCAACCCGTATATTCTCTGAATCTTGTGAATGATATCTTCGCACATGACACTCCGGATTTCATCCACAACTATCGTATCGTGCACGACAAGGACAGCAATAAGGTAATTAAAGGCTTGCATTTTACCTTCATTGAACTCCCTAAGTTCACTCCTCATTCCATTGCCGACAAGCGCATGATGGTCTTGTGGCTCCGTTTCCTCACGGAAATCAATGCCAACACGAAGGAGATTCCTGCCGACCTGCTTAATGACCCGGAGATTGGAAAAGCCGTAGAGGAGTTGGAGATTTCCGGCTTTACTGATGCCGAGCTCCGTGCCTACGACAAATTCTGGGATTCCGTAAGTGTTGAAAGAACCCTTTTGGATGACAGATACCAGAAAGGTATGGAGAAAGGAAGAGCAGAAGGTATGAACCAGCGAAGTCTTGAGATTGCAAAGAAGATGCTGGCAAAGGGAATGGATGAAGCGACAGTCATGGATGTGACGGGGCTGACGGCAGAGGAGATGAAACTGCTGAAAGCGAAAGTATAGATTAATGCGCGGAACCATAGAAACCATAGCAAGCATCATAGAAGCCTAAACTGGGGCTTAATAGAAGACCTGGACTGGGCATAATAGAAGGCTCGGATTGGTCATAATAGACGACTCAGGCTGGGCTTAATAGAAGCATGAGCACGACTCTATCAGTCGTAAACCGAAATCTGAAAATGGCAAAAAGATGAAGGGTGAAGGGTATTTGCGTAATCCAATTATGAATAGAAGTTATGAGCCGAGCGAGGCTCATCCCGACATAATAAGTTAAAGAATGCTATCTAAAACCACAGAAACGACAAAATGTGCTTATAAATAATAAGTAAAAATGCTATTTTTAAAGACTTTTGTGAGTTTAATGGTTAAAAATGCAACTTTTTGCAAGAAATATTTGGTGAATAACTAAATTTTATATAATTTTGCAGCCGTTACAATTCAATTGTTAAATATTGTACTATAAAGAGAGAGATTTTATATATAAAATAGCATCGTTTTTTCCTCCTCGGGGCACGAGGTGGAGACAAAGATATGAGAAAAGAATAAACTTTATACATTCATTTTAAAAAAAGAGAGAGATTTATGGAAAAAAGACTCATGACGTTTATCGCCTGCCTGTTCCTTAGCATAGGAATGGCTTTGGCACAAACTCAAGTTTCCGGAACGGTCACCTCTTCCGAAGATGGCTCGCCAGTTATCGGCGCCAGCATCAAGGTGGTAGGCACCAATACCGGTACTGTTACCAACATTGATGGTAACTTCTCACTGAACGTATCAGCCAACGCGAAGTTGGAGGTATCGTACATCGGCATGGTCACCAAGACCGTCAAGGCCGCAAAGAACATGAAGATTGTATTGGATACTGACAACCAATCTTTGGATGAGGTAATGGTCGTTGCCTATGGTACTGCCAAGAAGAGCGCCTTCACAGGTTCGGCAGCTGTAGTAGGTTCTGAGGAACTTTCCAAGAAGGTTACCACTAACGTAGCTGATGCTTTGGTTGGTTCTGTATCTGGTTTGCAGATGCGTGGTAGCTCAGGTCAGCCTGGTGCAAGCCAGGGTAGCATCAATATTCGTGGTATTGCTTCTATGTATGCTGCTACAGACCCATTGATCATTGTCGATGGTGCTCCTTATTCAGCAAGTCTTTCTAATATCCCTACCGACGACATAGAGTCGGTTACTGTATTGAAGGATGCTGCTTCTGCTGCTCTTTATGGTGCACGTGGTGCTGCTGGTGTTATCATTGTAACAACCAAGAAGGGCGCCAATAATTCAGAAGGCAAGATTAATGTCGACATGAAGTGGGGTTCCAACTCTCGTGCCGTTCCTGAGTATGATGTTATTACAGACCCAGGTCAGTATTACGAGGCTGTGTACTCAGAATATTACAACAAATATTACTATGCTGATGGATTGAGTGCCAGCGCTGCCAATGTAAAGGCAAACTCTGCTATGTTGAACAAATTGGCATACAATGTGTACAGTTATCCTGACACAGAGCAGCTCATTGGTTTGGACGGCAAGTTGAATCCTAATGCAACTTTAGGCCGCACTATCACTGGTGCTGGCGGAAAGTCATACTATGTAACACCTGACGACTGGACTGATGCTGTGTTCCAGAACTCTTTGCGTCAGGAATATAACGTAAACGCAAGTGGTGGTTCTGACCGTTCTTCTTATTATGCCAGCTTAGGTTACTTGAATGATGAGGGTATCATCAAGAACTCAAGTTTCGAGCGTATCACTGCTCGATTGAAGGCCGACTATCAGATTAAGAAGTGGTTGAAGTTGGGTGCTAATATTGCATTTGTAAACTCTACACAGGAAGCTAATGCCAACTTAGGTACCAGCTTGAGCTTCACATCCAGCATGGCTCCTATTTATCCATTGTATCTCCGTCAGATTGACGAAAATGGCAAAGTTTATATCCCAACCGATGAGAGAGGCTTGCCTTTGTACGACTTGGGTTCTTCTACATTAGGTATCAACCGTCCATTCAACAACAACTACAACCCTATTGCTTCCAACAACTATGACAAGAGTGAGAACAAGGGTCATCAGTTGAATGGTACATTTACTGCAGACATCCAGATTACAGACTTCTTGAAGGCCAACTTGACCAGCACCATTATCTGGGGACAGACCAATGCGACAGGCTATGCCAACCCATTCTTCGGTTCTAAGGCGGGTGTGAACGGTTCGCTTTCTAAGTCTTCTACAGAAAGTTGGCGCCAGAACCACATACAGACTCTTACCTATTTCGACAACTTTGGCAAGCATGGTGTTACCGTGATGCTTGGTCACGAATACTACAAGATTAATAGTACCTATCTTGATGCCTTGGCTGAGGGTGGTTTCTCTCCAAGTATTCTGCAGATTAGTGCCTTTGCCAACAAGAAGGATGCAAGCGGCTATGAGTCAGCTTACAATGTAGAGGGTTTCTTCGGCAATGCTCAGTACAACTACGACAACAAGTATTTCGGCTCTTTCTCTTATCGTCGTGATGCTTCTTCACGCTTTGCCAAGGAGAACCGTTGGGGTAGCTTCTGGTCAGTAGGCGCTGCTTGGCTGATCAACAAGGAGGCATGGTTTAAAGCACCTTGGGTAGACGAGTTGAAGTTGAAGGCTTCTATCGGTCAGCAAGGTAACGATAACATCGGCAACTGGGCTTACACCGACCTCTATACCTTGTCTCAGGTTGCAGATACAGAGATGTCTGCATCTTTCGCACGCTTGGGTAATCCTAAGATTACTTGGGAGACTACTACCAACTTCAACATTGGTACAGAGTTCAGTTTCTTCAAAGGTCGACTGAGTGGTAGCTTCGACTTCTATACCAAGAAGACAACCGACTTGCTCTTCTGGTTGCGTGTGCCAGAGTCACAGGGTACTCGTGGCTACTATAGCAATGTGGGCGACCTCCGCAACACGGGTGTTGAGCTGACCTTGACAGGTCACATTTTCCGCACTAAGGATTTCGACTGGTCTGTTACAGCCAACTTGGCACACAACAAGACCAAGATCTTGAAGCTTGACTCTACTTCAAAGAACCAGTATGGTGGTTTCTCACAGACCAGTGACATGAGCTATACTATGTATTGGTACAAGGAAGGTGGTCCTCTCTACAACGGCTTCTTGCCTAAGTATGCAGGTGTCAACGATAAGGGTGAGGCACTGTACTGGGTAGACGAGGATATCTCAGACAGTGAAAGAACAGGTCGCCCCGGTCAGAAGTTGTCTTACACTACAACTGACGCCAGCAAGGCCAGCAACTATGAGACAGGCTCGTTGTTGCCAAAGGTATCTGGCGGTCTTAGCACCACTGTTTCTTATAAGGGATTTGATGCTACATTCAGCTTCGACTACCAGATTGGAGGCAAGGTGTACGATATGAAGTATGCCGGTTTGATGAATCCTCTGACAGCCAACTCTACAGGTGGTGTGGCTATTCATAAGGACTATATCAAGTCATGGAGTCCTAACAATACCAGCAGCAACATTCCTCGCTGGCAGTATGGTGATGACAACAGTCAGGCATCTGACCGTTTCTTGACCAACGCAAGTTACTTCAACTTCCAGTCATTCACAGTAGGTTACACCTTCCCAAAGAACTTGATACCATACTTCTCTAAGATTCGCATTTACTGCTCTGGTGAGAACCTTGGTTTCATCTCAGCTCGCAAGGGCTTGGATCCACGCTACTCTTATGACGGTGTGACTGGCACAAGTTACTCACCTACACGTAATATCTCTGGTGGTATTCAATTGACGTTCTAAAAACATTAAAAGACGAAACAATGATGAAAATAAATAAAACAACATGGGTTGCTCTTGCATTGGCTGCTACTTCGCTCACCAGTTGTATCGAAGAAGTTGACCCACAGAGCAGCACCGTAACCATAGATCAGGCTGCTTCGGCTCCCAACTCGTTCAACAAGTTCGTATCGGCTATTACAGCCGACATGAATGGTCGCCCAATGATGAACAGTGAATCCAAATTGAGTGCAAACAACTACGATTTTGGCTATCCTTCACAGATGATTCAGCGTGACCTTATGGGTCAGGACATCGCTTATCCTGCCACTGTTGCACCAGGATTTTTCACAGTCTGGTACAATTATTTCGATGTGTTGACACCACAATATTTGATGTGTCAAATTCCATGGACTGTATATTATGCGTGGATCAAGAACTGTAATACTGTCATCAAGATGGGTGCAGGCAATCCTACAGAAGAGCAGAAGAGTGGCGTGGGTATCGCATACGCCATGCGCGCCTTCTTCTATGAGGATATGGCACAGATGTATGCCAACGAGACTTATACCAAGAATCCAGAGGCAGAGACCGTGCCTATCGTTTCTGATGACGAGAGCATCGACATGAACCACAACCCTCGTGCTACCAACGAGAAGATGTGGAACTTCATCATCTCCGACCTCGACAAGGCAGAGGAATATCTTGCTGGCTATGAGCGTCCGGACAAGACTACTCCTGATGTTTCTGTCGTTTATGGTCTGAAGGCCCGTGCGTACCTCGTAATGGGCAAATGGGACAAGGCAGAAGAATATGCCAAAAAGGCACAAGCAGGATATTCTGTGATGTCTTCTGCAGAATATACCGATCGTGAGACAGGTTTCAATACTCCTAACGAGGCATGGATGTTCTGCGTGACTTACAAGGATACAGACCCATGTATCAAACTCAACGATGCTGATACCTCTTGGGGTTCTCAGATGTCGCTTGAGATCAACCCAGACAAGGATGTCTCTGCCTGTGGCTATGCTGCCAATTATGGTGATGCCAAGTTGATAGACCGTCACCTCTATGAGACCATTCCTGCTACCGACTGTCGCAAGAAGTGCTTTGTTGACTTCTCTACCAACGACATGGAAGGTACGGAACTCGAGAATAAGTTGAAGGAATATTCTGACTATCCTACATGGCTTGAGTATTCTGCCGAAATGGCCAAGTGGCCAGGAACAGGTGGTCTGAGCTTGAAGTTCCGTACAGCCAATGGCGTGGAAGGACACAACAATACAGCCAAGGGCTTCCTCCAGTCTGTTCCATTGATGCGTGTTGAGGAAATGAAGCTCATCGAGGCAGAGGCTGCAGGTATGCAGGACGAGGCTCGTGGCAAGCAGTTGCTTGAGGCTTTTGCGAAGGCACGTGACCCACAATTCGTATATGGCAAGCACGTCAACGATAAGTATGGCAACAGCAGCAACTCCGGCTTCCAGAACGAGATTTGGTGGCAGCGTCGTGTAGAGCTTTGGGGCGAGGGCTTCGCTACTCTCGACATCAAGCGCTTTGGCAAGAGTGTGATTCGCAGCTATGCCGGAACAAACCACTGCGAGGAATCCCGTTGGAACACAACTGGTGTGCCACAGTGGATGACCTTGATGATTGTAGAGAGTGAGGGTGCATACAATGCCGACTGTACTCAGAACCCGATGGTAACAACTCCTACAAGCGACTCACCAGAGTACGCATGGTAAAACTATAGTTTAACAGATAAAAGAAAAGAATATGAGAAAATATATTTATGGACTGTTCTTTGCCCTCGTTTCGGTAGCTATGTTTACCGCCTGCTCTGAGGATGAAGGTTCCGACATCGGTTCTGACAGTCAAGCTAAAGCAACTCTTTATCAGTACACAGCCACAGAGCCTAATGATGCTGATATTGATACGCAGATTCGTATCGCTACCAACAGCGCTACACAGAGTGCTTATCTGCTGGTAGAGAAAACTGCTGATTATGAAAGCCGCCTTACTCAACTGGGTGAGGAAGGCTATAAGGACTATGTAGTCGAGAATGGTGAAAAGATTGAAGGTGCAGAAGGTGCTGCCAATATAGACAAGACCATCAAGAGCCTTAGTGGTGACAACACTATCGCCGTGGTAGCTGTAGGCGGTGGAAAGTCCTTGGCTACAGTACAGTTTACTGCCAACAGTTGGACTACCGTTGCCGAAGGTACTTACAATTTCAGTGGTGCCGGTGCTCAGTTGTTTGGCGCTTCCAAACCAGCCACCTTGCAGGTAAATGATGCCAATCCGAAACTCTTCCGCTTCAAGAACTTCTGGGGAACAGGTAAGCACATGACCTTTAATCTTACAGACAAAAAGGGAACAGACCAAAATGGACTTACCATCACCCAGCTTGTAGTTCCTGAGCAGGCTACTCCATATACTTATCCTAACTACGGAACAATCTATTATGCAGATGGTCTCACTCGCCAGTCGGTAAACTCACCCAGCTTCATGTACGATGACTATTACTGCATGATTTTGATGCAGTGGTATGTAAGTGCAAGTAACTTGGGTCAGATTACGGACTACGATACATTCGAGCCCAACGAGTAAACAAAAAGTTATTATATTCTATAGAGAATGGCGAAGCCACAAGTGCTTCGCCATTCTTGTTTAGAGTCAGTTTTACCCCCCAAAAAAATTATATAATATGAGAAAGACTCTTACACTTTTTATAGCTTCTCTGCTCGCTCTGCCAAGTTTCGCTGAAGACCGAAGCGAACAGGAAATGCAGACAATAGCACTGCAGGCTCTCTGCTCCTCAAATCTTCAGGCAGCTGGAGCCAAGAAGGCAGCAGCCAATATTGCCGTTGAGAAATATCAGTCATTAGATATGGTCAATGTCTATGGAATCAAGGGCAAAGGGGTGGTGTTCATCAGTAAAGACGACGACATAGAGCCTGTGCTTGGAATTTCTGATGAAGACTTTGATGTAAATAATATGCCTTGTGGCATGAAGTGGTGGCTGAATACTGCCAACAAATCACTTGAAAGGATGAAAGCCAAAGGTATTACTTATAGTGTTAACCCAATGGCAGCAAGTGGACGCCCCACCTATTTTATCAAGACCTACTGGAATCAGGGAACCCCTTTCAACAATCTTTGCCCTCAGATTAATGGCAGCGCCGCCCCAACGGGTTGTATAGCTACAGCTATGGCACAGATTATGAAGTACTATCAATATCCTGCTACAAGTAAGGGTATAGGCATATATTCCGTAACTACATATAAAGATAAAAATGACAAAGAGGGCACCACTAAGTGGTATAAGCGAGAACTGGGACATACTTATCAATGGACAGCTATGCTGTCAAGCTATGGATTGGTGTTAAAAGATGAGAATGATGCCGTAGCCACACTGATGGCTGATGCCGGTGCTGCCAGTCAAATGAATTATCAGGCTAATAGCAGTGGTACTATAGAATGGTATGCTGCCAAGGGATTTGCCGAGAACTTCAGATATGATTCTTTGGCTATTAGTTGTCTGCAGCGCGACTTCTATACCGATGCGGAATGGATGGAAATGGTACGCAAAGAAATGGAAGCTAAACAGCCTGTTCTCTACTGCGGTAGCGATGAGATAGAAGGAGGTCATGCCTTCTTGCTCGATGGCATACAGAGCGATGGTAAAGTACATGTCAACTGGGGATGGGGAAAGTCTGGAGACGGATGGTTTGATATTGATGTTCTGAGACCTAATATCACTGGGTTTACCGGAGAGGGTTTCAACATTGGTCAGAGTATGGTTTGCGGTTTCAAGAGACAGGAGACTCCAAGTACTGACGAAGAAAATATTTCGCAATGGGTAACTGACGGATATAGTTTCTATATCAGCAATAACGAGTTGCACGTCAAACTGACTAACGCCTATAATTACAGTCATCGCGTGTTCGAGGGTAGATTAGACATCGTGCTACAAGGCACTGGTGACAACAGCAGCAAACTCTATACTGATCCGATTTTCGAGACGGATACAGAAACACCTTATGTCGGTATGTTGAGTGGTTTTAATTACGGTGACAAAGATCATCCTGAAGTTGACTACAATCTGAGTCAGGAGCCTGAATTAAAGAATATTTCTGCAGGCACCTATAAGCTGTTTGTCGGTTCTAAGTCGACCAAAGAAAGTTCTTATCAATGCTTACGTGGCGTAGGTGGCACCATCATGTACACACTTACCGTTGCTTCCGATGGCACGATGACATTATCACAGGATGGCACTTCTGCTATCTCTGCCGTTACTATAAAGCACAACATCTCTGCTCCTTACACCTATATATATAATATGCAAGGGCAGGAGGTGTATAAGTCGAAGACACAGGACTTCAGTCTTGATGATGTCCCTGCTCATGGCGTATTGATCGTGAAGCAAGGCGAAACAACAAGAAAGGTTGTGAAATAAACCTCTTCTATCATTCATCAAATACATTACCCACCCATGGTTACTTACCGTACCAAGGGTGGGTATTTCTTTTTATCTTCCTCACTCTCAAACATTTTCCCGTAAATTTCTTGCATCTTTCGGAAGAAAAGTGTAATTTTGCATAAGATTAGCTGCATCTCAGCATAATATTCAAGCAAGCTTGATATTCTGCATTCGATTTGCATAATCTTTGCAATCGAGAAAAGTAGAACACTTTAAATAAGGAGGTAAATATGGATTTATTTGATAGCAAAAGACAAGAAAGATTAGAGGCTGCAAGAAAGGCTTCTGTTGCGAGCAAAGAAGCGGCAAGAAAATTCCTCATTGAGGCAGGAATTTTGTTGCCTAACGGAGAAGTTGCACCACATTTGCGATAGGAATATCGCAGAATAAATCATCGGATGATGACTTTACGTACTTCGCCATTGGCGTAACGTACGATGCAGACTCCAGGACGAGGGCCATTGAGGCGGGTTCCATTGAGCGAGTAATAAGCTACGATGCCATTCTCTTCGCCCGCCACGATGTCATGAATGCCCGAGTCGATGGTTGGGTCTACCACCTTCACCTCATCGAGGAAGAAACGCTGCTTGTTTGCCTTGAAGGTAACCTTTACTGTGCCTGTAGCTGTGATGGTGACACCAAACGATTTCCAGGAACCTTTCGGAATCGTAACGGAAGTCTTCGACAACGTGCCATTGTTGACAGAAAGCGTCAGGAATGTGGCATCATTAGTTCCATTCCACCCTCCTGCCTTGAATGACAGATAAGCAGAGCCATTGACAGTAAAGGCGGGAGTCGTAATATTACCAGCCGTACTGCTGTTGCCCAATCGTACACATTGATTGCCAGAAAAAATCTTATTAGAACTGGTCCAGCCATTATTGTCGAACTCCATACTGAGGGCTTCAGACCCAGCTACTCCATTGCCACTCCACTTACTATCATTGCCTCCCGTTCCACCACACTTATCAAACGACTCGTACAACAAGACTGAGCCAGATGGTGTGACAGGAATATCGGGATCAGTCTCTCCCCCACCGCCACTACTGCGGTCTGCCTTGCTGAAGGTGAGCGAAGCTGTTCCATCGGATGCCACACTGATATCCGTGATGTCGATGTGCATATACTTGGTGCCATCGCTATTCTTATTATATAAGGTGGCAGCAGGATTGGACTCGGCGGTAAAACTGTTGTTGGTGTTATAGGGATAAAGGTCGGAAGTAACGCCATAATCTGACGTAGACTTGCCTGCGCGGAAGATGGTTAAACGCTGATGATCGTTATAATAAACATTTTCATTTTCATCATAATATTTCCCTTTCGCATTGGGCGTATTATACAACCAGATATAGGCATCGTAGTCCACATGGGTGATCATCACTCCTTCTGAAGGAAGATAAGCATCCCAGCCTGTATTTTGTCGGTTCTCGATGATGTAATATTCATCCTCGTGCGCCTTATTCTTTACGACACAAGCACCGCCACCCTCGCTGATGGCTTTCAGCCCTGTGACGTTGAGGTCTTTCTCAATATTGGTAACATCCTGATATGTCAACCAGCCACACTCATGCTTCTCGTAAGCCGAATAACCTGCAGGACATTTGCTGTCACCATTATAGTTGCCCGCGCACATCAAGTCGTAATCGCCCATTCCGAACCATCCAGAATTGCCAGTATCATACAAGTCAGGGAACCCCATGCAATGGGAGAACTCATGGCAAAAAGTTCCGATACCATCGATTTTGCCAGAACCATTCAGCTCTGCGCTGCAGGCATAAGTATCCACAGTGACACCATTAAGGGAAAGCGACTTACCATAATCGGAATAAGAAAGAGCGTACTCGTGTGGCCATACCGTAGATGTAGCACCGCCATTAGCCTCTCCCTTTCCTGCATAAAGCACAAACACCTGGTCAACTTCGCCATCGCCGTTCCAGTCGTATTTGGAGAAATCAACACCCTGAGTGGCTGCCCACTGACAAGCCTCAGCCACCATCTCGCCAGCGTGAAGGTCGTTGCCATAGGAATCATTTCCTCCATAATAGGAACATTGGTTCTTCAGCTGACAGATTCCTACGACATCAAAATCGAGTTCGAACTGTCCTGCACTCTGCGCCTTGAAGTAATCTTTCACGCTGCCTTTGAATCCATTGTCGGTATAGTTCTCAGCATTGGCTATCTTGTTGTACAAAGCACGGTCGTGACCACTCTGAAACTTGGAGTCGGTAAACTGAGCCAAGATGATCAGTCCCTTCTTCGTGCCTTGGAAAATATTAGTAACATCAGCCTTTCGCCTCACTGCGCGACGGTTGTTGGCCTTGGCTCTCCGTGCCACAGCCTTGCGACGAGAATTCGAGAATTGGCTATCAGAATAAACCTGATAAGTTGCTGAAGCAGCATCATAGAGATAACGTGTTCCGTCCGCACTCTGGTAATAGTGCATGAACTCATCGCCAACCAACTGTACCTTGACCTGTGTACCATCAGAAAGCGAAATGGTGCGCCAGACTCCTGGCTTGGCGGGTACTGCCATTGCCGACACGACAACAAAGAGCACAACCCATAGTGTAAACCATCTTTTCATCGTAAGTTTTTTCGTTGTATTTCAGTAATTATAAGTTACTCCTCTTTCGTATGTACGGAAGTCATAGAATTTGTGTAACCATCCATTAAGTGACGCAAATTTACACATTTTATTTTCACCCCACAAGATTTTCTGCATAATTCTTGAAAAAAACTATCGACTTTTCGCTAATGAGGAAGTTATCTTTCCCCAAAAAGACACTACATAGAAATGTGGGATAGAAAGAGAAAAGAGAAAAGAAAAAAGTCCCGCATCATAAACATGACACGGGACTTCTGGGTGGATTATCCTATCCTACAGAGAACCACAAAGGCTCTCTGATGGATAGAAGTCAGAAATTACTTGAGTGCGAACTTAATGGCAGAAACCTTGCCATCGATGTCGGCTACGAGATGATAAACACCAGCAATAGAGCCAGACAGGTTAAGGCTAACCTTATCGCCTGCATGTACAGGAGCGGCTATCTGCTGAGCCATCAGCTGACCAGCATTGCTGTAAACACGGAGCACGGCCTTGTCGGCATTGACATGGAGAGTAACCTCACCATTCTCGTTGACCGTTACATCACCCTTGTTGCTGCCATCGGCCTCAACACCGTCGATGCCTGTGGTCTCTGATACGGTCAGAGAGATGACACCAGTAGAAGAAGCACCGTTGGCATCGGTAGCCACTACGTTGATGTGGGTCTTACCTGCTGCCTTGCCAGCCACGATGAATCCATCTTCCGACTTGAAGACAGTAGCTACAGATGCATCCTCGACAGAAGCTGTGTAGGTCATCTTGTCGCCATCCACATCCTTGAAGAGCTCAGCGAAGTTGTACTGACCAGAGGTCTCGCCAACCTTCATAGCCAACTCTGTGGCACCTACGTACTCAGGAGCACGGTTGGTATGTTCTACATTATAGTTGACAACAGCTGAGCTTACATTGCCAGACTCGTCCTTGGCAGTAACAGCGAAAGAATGCTTTCCTGCAGTACCATAACCCGGAGCAAGAACGACATTGAGCTTCAAGCTGCCGCCAGCCTCAACAGTATAAGTACCATTGCTTTCAGAGATACCTTCCTGGGTACCGTCCTCATTCTCATAGCTCTCAACAGCAGCGATGCCGTCTGCATCTTCCAAACTTACAGTGAATGCCTCGCCCTCAGCATCAGCAACAGTTACTTCAACAACAGCCTTGCTTGCCTCAGGAACAGTAGTCTCACTCTCTGGAGCGGTGATGACAGGAGCAGCATTCTTGTCGAGATAGATGTGATAGTTGTAGAGCTTGTTCATCGGGTCATTGCTCTTCACTACGAGAGTAGCCTTGTTGTTCTTAGAGAAGTAAGCGCTCTTGGCATTCACCTCGAACTGTACAGGAATAGCATCGCCAGGAGCAATCTCGCCTTCCTTCTTCTCGTTGAGCAACTTAATCCATGGCTCGTCCTTCTCCTTCTCGATACAAGTCATGAAGTAACCGAAGGCACCATAGCTGTAAGCATTGTCGTAGAGAGTCTCGATGTCTACCCAGCCACCCAATGACTTCAGGTGTGCCATGTAGCGATTGGTCTCCATATCGCCATCCTTGGTAGCCATCATGGCTGATGACTTGTAGCCGGCAGGATACTTCAATACGACATAGAAGGTATCGGCAGGATTGATGTAGATAGGGTTGTCAAACTCCAACATACGTGCAGCACCCTGGTAGCTACCATCCTCACGAGGTTTTTCCTTGGCAATATGAATCTTGCCGTGACCGATGGTCTTCTCTGTAGCAGTAACATCATTGCCCAAAATAACAGAAGCCTCGATGTCTACATTCTCCAAGTCGCCTACAGTACCGACGAAATAGAGATGAGTAAGATTGAAACCTTCAGCAGGAGCCTCATAGCGAGTGGCTGCATAGAAGTTCTCATCCAGAGCAGTAGCACCCGTACCCATCAGGGCAGCCTGAGCATTTTCTACAGGGTTGAGTACCGGATAATAGAGCGCATTGCCCTCATAGCCCTTAGGCAAGTCGTAGATGAACTTCTGATCGTCCTTCACCTTCTTCAAGCCAAGAGCCTTCAGCATGCCCTTCTTGCCAGAAATCTTCTCTACACAGGTAGCCACGAAGTTCTTGGCTGCATCCTGTGAAGGATAAGAGATGACGTTATAGGCAGGAGCAGGATCGTTGCCGTCCTCATACTCATTGCCTGCATCACGACCAGATGGGTCGAGACTCAATGAGTAAGTAAGCTTATAGGCTCCAGTATTCATCAGACTGACGGTAGAAGTGCCCTTATAGTCAGAAGCCACATTTTCAATATGCAACTCCTCTGGGTCGAAGGCCATGACAGGAGCCTTTGTGATATTCAGCTTGATGGTAGAGGTGTGTGTCTCCTCATTCAAGCCCTCTACAGTGAATACGAGAGGATAATCCTTAGCATGAACCTCAGAAACATTATAAGGAATGATTCTGAACTTAACGGTATCCTCACCTACCACGATAGGTGCCATCATGCCGCTCTGGTATGGAACCCAAGCCTTGGCAGCATCAGCAGCAAGTGCCATTGGACCCGGATCGATGCCGTCATCGCCGCCATTGTTGCTTTGTGCAGTATAAACCTCAAGTGAAGCCTCTGGCATAGCCCAAAGATCATCAGGATCGGCAGGAACAAACATCTCAGAAGCAACGTCTGTGATAGTGAATGCCTTGGTTCCCTTGTTGACTACATAGAATTCATAGTATGAAGGATCTGCGTTCTCATCTACAGGCTGCTCAACATTGATTACCTCTGGGAACTCAGCCTGAGCCTCACCAGTGATATTCAGCTTAACAGAAATCTTAACGCTTGCACAAGAAGGATCGTTGGTTGTAACGTTCAAATCATAGTCGTAAGTATCAGCCAACTGGTTAGCCTTCAACTCAACCGGCATTTCAACCTGTTCACCTGGAGCCACTACATAGTTCTTATAAGGAGTAAACTCGACGGTATTGCCGTCGGTGATATACATATCAGCAGGAGTAATACCACGGGTACCGGTATGATCCATGATACCACAGAGTCCGAATACGCCCAACTGGAATCCATCAGGATCTACATTGTACTGGAACTTGAAGGAACCGTCCTTGCGGAGAATCACCTCGAAGTTCATACCCTGCATCATCGTATTGCCATAATTCTTATAGCTTACGATGACCTCATCATCCTTAGCCTTGTAATATACACCATCAGAAGATGGAGTATTCATAGAGTGGTTACCCCAGAATGGGCAGATGATATTGGTATAGAAGGTTTCTGTTGTTGGCAGACTGGCTGGTGGCTCAGGGAACTGCTTGTAATCCTCTATCGGTGCATCGAAAGATACGAAACCAGTATTGTAGATATACATCTCCTTGTACTTCTTGCCATAGAATGGGAACTCGAATGGAAGTTCCACCTTCTTGAAGTCTGTCTTATCAATATAGTATGCATAAGGCATGTGCTCAGTATAGTCGTTGGTGATGTCTACCCACTTGTAAGGTATATCGAAGCCATCGAGCTTAGACTTGAACACATAGTCTACAGTAGACTTATCAGTAGCCTCCAGGTCGGAAGCTGTATACCAAGAAGCAGGCTCAGCAGAGAACGTAAGGTTCTCATCGCCCTCGTTGGTTACCTGGATTGTCTTTTCTACGTTGGTACCATAAGGAGTTTCAACCTCCAGGCTCTCAGGATTACTCTTCCAGGTAGGATTGCCAATCACCTCAGCCTTCAATGGGATTTCCTTGGTTGTACCATCAGCGTATGTGATAACGAGCACATCTTCTACAATACCCTTCTCGGTGGTAGGCAATGTTACTACGATATCCTTGCCCTGACCTGCAGGAACAGAGAATGCCGCATTCATTTCTTCTGCGAGAGTAAACTTGCCGTTCTTGACAGTTACTCTTTTCACGTTGAGAGCATCCTTACCATTGTTGCTCAACAATACGGTGCGCTGCTGGGCAGAAGTACGGAATACCCTACCGAAATCTACGCTGGTAGAATCGAGTGCTGCCTCAGCCTTCAGGTTGTCGCCAACGATGTTGGCAGTCAACTTGACAGATGCACTTGGGTTGGTTGGATCGTTGGTGATAACGGTGAGATAGTTGGTCAGAGGTCCTGCCACCAATTCATCGTTGGCTGCCAATGTTACCTTGATTTCCTTGCTTTCACCATTGCCCACATAGCCATCAGTGCTTGACAGGCTCTTGATCATAGACTTGGCAGGAGCCACAATCTTGATGGCGCTGCCTGTAACGATATCATAATAAGAAGCATCCAGACCACCATTGCTCTCCTGTACCTTGTTGGCATCAACAAATATACAAGGGTCGGCAGCAGCAATATCGCTGACACCTACGAAGTTGTGACCACCAGAGCCGAATACGCCTGCTGGATTATAATCATCGTAGTAAACCTCAACACTTCCGTCAGGGCAAAGAGCCATGTGGAAGCTGATGGTTGTGGTCTCGCCGGCACCATTGGTTGCAGGAGTTACCACATCCTTGAACTTGATATAGAGTTTACCGTTCTTATGACCATAGGTAATCTTACTGTTGGCACCCATGTCCATCCAGCCAGAATTGGTATAAGCCGAAATATAGCCCAATCCCTGTACACAATCGCCAGTAGGAACCATACAAGAGATACGGCCATCCATCTGCTGCATGGAGACACCACCATAAGAAGATACGTAAATTTCATCATAATCCTTACCATAGAATGGGAACTTGAAGCCCACCTTGATAGGACCAGACTGCCAATTATCATTGGTAAACTGCGAAGTGATATCCTTCTCATCAGCCAACTCTGGGGCTGGCTCATACTCGAATGATTCATCACCGGCAACATTAGAGATGGTAGTATAACCAAACTTATGTACTTTGGCAGTAGAACCTACTATCTTCTCGGAAGAGAACTTAGGGAAGACATACTGCAATGGATAGTTACCCGTGTTCTTGATAGTGATAGTAGCAGTCTTATCCTCACCGCCTACCTTCAGGTCGCCTGCATCGTAAGCATCAGGAGTTACACTCTGCTTGGCAGGAACTGAAGCGACACCGCGAACCAGGAATGAATACTGCTGATCATTCTTATCGGTCAGGGTAATGGTACTGCTGAAGTTGCCCTCCTTGGTAGGAGCGAACGTCACTGGCAACGTACCGGTAGAGCGGGCTGCAATATTATTGGCACCCTTTGACACATTGAACTGATCGGATGAAGACTTCACGTTCTTTGGAGCCTGGAGCCTACCATAGTTACCACCAAATACACCATAACCGCTATTGGTCAACTCTACATCAATGGTCTTGGTCTGACCCACCAGCAAGTCACCGAAGTCAACCAGCTGCTGGCTGTGCAATTCTGGCTTATAGCCCTTCACGGTCATAGACAAAGCAACCTGCTGCTTGGAATCAACAGCCTCATTGCTCTTGACATGGATATTGAAGTTGTAAGTACCATTCACCAGTTTCTGACCATCATTCTTCAGAGTAACCTTCTGGCTTTCGTTAGGACGAACCTCACCGCTGATAGGCTCAGGGTTGAGCACCTCACTCCAGTCTGGGTTCTTGCTGATGGCCTGTACTGCCCATGTGAGCTGACTGGCTACAGCCTCGAAGCTGGTGCCCTTGAGCACCTCACTCAACTGAGTCCAGGTTGTACCGTTATCAGAGCTATAGAAACTGTACTGGGCAACATCGGTTCTGGTAGTCTTGCCTGTAGCCAATGGGTTCTTGGCGCCAGCAGGGAACTTAGCCACTACCCAGAAGCTTGAACCAGGAGCAAAGTGAATCTGCTCTTTCAGGGTGATAGGATAATTGTATGCCCAGAAGCCATAATTAACCTTCTGAATCAAACTTGCAGTAGAGATAGAACGAGATCCGTCGTAAATCTCAATCACAGGATCCTGTCCGTTCTGTCCCTGAATACGAAGATCGGTCAGGTTGAAACCATTAGGATAAGTTGCCTTATCTACATAGAAATACTGAGCCAAAGCATTTGGCAGCTTGGTATCAGTTTCACCGATATAGCTGTACAACTGGTTGGAATAGGTCAAAGTGTCTGGCCAGTCCTTAGCCTGATAGTTGGAAGTAGCCACAGCATTGCGCTTCACAAGTGTTGGGCTGACTGTACCGCTGAAAGGAAGAACCTGACCTGGGTTTGGATTCTTGATACGACCGCTGGTAGACATAGTAGCTCGGGTCGTAGCAGTAGTAAGCTGATACTTCAACACGCCCTCGCCGGCATTCTTTACATTGAAAGAAGCCTCGGCTGTGGAAGCCTTGGTGGCATCTACGGTCATAGAAAGGTTCTTCTTGTCTACCTGAACCTTAGGACCTGCATTGGTGGTAGCCTCCTTGATGGGAGAAACGGCAGAAGCCTTACCCCAACGGTTGTAAGCCACAATGGCGAAGTAGTACTTGGTAGAAGCCTTCAGACCGTCCAACTCGTAAGACATCTTGTCGCCTGAATACTTGAACTTGGTATCTACTGATACTGAGCTCAACTTGTTCAAGTCGTCTGTAGCAGTAAAAGCCTCTGTGCTATAATAAATCACATGATGGTCGATGCTCTTCTCTTCGGTCTCAGGAATCGTCCATTCGATGAGAGCATTGTCGTGAGATGCAGTAACAGTGAAGTCGGCAACAGCCTCAGGCACGCTACCCTCCTTGCCCTGCAAAGCCTTGTAAGCATCGATATAACCGGAACCCATCAAGCCCTTGTACTCAGGATTCTGAGTATACAGGTCGTTTACAGAAGTGGTAAGCAAGGTGCGGAGAGTCTCATTAGAGAACTGCTTGTTACCATACTTGGAAAGAATCAAGGCTGCAATACCAGATACATGAGGACATGCCATAGAGGTTCCCTCATTATAACCGTAGGTACTGTTAGGCAAAGTACTCAATACGCCATACTGCTGACCATTATCTTCCAAACCACCAGGGGCTGTCACATCAACCCACTTGCCACGGTTGGAATAATAAGCCACGCTTCCGTCAGGAGCCATGGAACCAACAGCCACAACCTTGTCAAGACAACCAGGATAATAATTGCCTTCCTCGCCATTGTTACCGGCAGCAAAGATACAGAGACCACCGTTCATCTTGTCGCCACCACCATTCTTGGTGAAGTAATCTATAGCCGCGGTAACCGACTTATCCTCATCGTCTGCAACACTGGCACCCCAAGAACACTGGGCGATGCTGGCACCGCGGTCGGCTGCATAAACAATGGCAGCACCGAAATCAGCTACAGCAGAACTGCTGGCACGGCTGTCGAATACCTGGCAGACCATCATCTTGACACCGCCCTTACCGTCGCTACCACCGGCAACACCACAGACACCGATACCATTATTATTGGTGGCACCTACGGTACCTGCTACGTGAGTACCATGAGAGTGAGCGTTGATATCGCTTGAATTGATAACGAAGTTATAGCCGTAGAAATCATCTACAAAGCCATCACCATCATCATCAACACCAGGCTTACCGTTCAACTCGGCTTCGTTGATCCACACATTGTCCTTCAGGTCTGGGTGATCTACCTGGAAACCACCATCAATGATGGCAACCACAACATCCTTAGAACCGGTAACACCAGTTTCCCAAGCCTTGAACACATTGGCATCGGCACCCACCTTGGTACCTGCGATATGACCATCGTTGTTGTAATGCCACTGGTCATTGAGCAATGGATCATTGAAAGGCATGGTAAAAGCTGCCTTGGCTGCCTTTGCCACCGCTGCTGGCGAAACCTCCAGGAAACGCTCACCGCCTATGGGTTTGTAAACCGGTATGCGCTGGGCATAAGCCACACCCTCTGTAGAACGGAGCAAGTTACGGGCTTGTGCCAATTTCATACCTGATGCCTCGTAGTGGACATCGTACCAAAGATCCAGTCCTGCTGCCTTGTGCTTAGCCTCATCCTTACCGGCATAAGGGAAAACACGGGTCATAGAGACTGCCTTTACTTTCTGACTGACCCTGTCGAGCGGGGTCACGCCAGTCTGAACATACTTCTTGCTCGTACCTTTCACCGACAGCGGAAGCTTGGCAGCCACCAAACGGTCGGCTATCTCACGCTGGAGTTTGACACGAACGACACCCTCTACGTAATTACCATCCGCAGAGGTTGCTGTAGAAGAAGATACAGACTGCGCCTGAATATGCACACTACTGCCTAAACACAGCATTGCACATACTAACAAAAGTAATCTTCTTGTCATCTTGAAAATGTTGTAAAAAATAAATATAAAACAAATAATAGTATATTATAATGCTATACGTAAATAAGTGTCGAAACAATCTGATAAGTGTTGATACGCCCTCATGAGTGTCTGTACGACACTAACTTTTTCTCTCGGGTGCAAAAGTAAATAAATTAATTGATATACGCAAGCATTTCTGACAGTTTTGTATAAAAAGACAGTAAAAATACATCATTTTGCACTTTATCACGACTGCAACTTACAGCCATCCCATTTTTCCATACTTTAACTTACAAAATATTATTTTTAGTTATTCTGAAATTAAGAGGTTATCGCATGACTGAGGTATTAAGGAATCAATTCCTCGAACAAAGATCATCTGTAATGGAAGTTAAACTCGTTAAAGGAAGTTAGAGAATAGGTTGTCTTCACCATGGAAAAGAGAAAAAGGCGTACCTTTACAGAAAATAACACGCAAAATAAAAACAAAGCAGAAAAAAGAAAAGAGAGAAATATTATGAAGAAAACATTCGCATTATTATGCTTTCTGTGCGCATTCATCATGAATGCCACGGCACAGACATGGGTAGGAACCTGGGCTACAGCTCCACAGGCTGCCGTGAAGAGCAAAGTGTTATACAGCAATACGCCCCACTCCATCAGACAAGTGGTGAAGGTATCATTGGGCGGCGAGGTGATACGACTGAAACTGAGCAACATCTACAGTTCTGAACCCGTGGTGATACGTTCGGTCTATATCGCCCATGCCAAAGACTCATTTGGCGTAGAAGCCAAGAGCGCTGAGTACCTGAAGTTTCACGGCAAGTACAAGACTGTGATTCCTGCTGGCAAGGCGATAGAGAGCGACCCACTGAAGTTCAACCTCAGACCTTTGGAGCGCGTTGCCATTACCATCAACTACACCTCATCGCCAGCCAAGCCCACCATGCACCCTGGCTCCCGCACCACCTCCTATATCATGAAAGGTGTCACCAATGCTCACTCCAATTTCAAAAAAGCACAACGCGTGAACCACTGGTACACTATCGCTGGCATTGATGTGTACACGATGAAAAACAACCTGAGCGCCATTGCCATCATAGGAAACTCAATAACCGATGGTCGCGGAACAACCGACAATGCACAGAACCGATGGCCCGACATCATGAGCGAGATGCTGCACCTGAAACATAAGATTACCAATCAGGGCGTACTCAACTTAGGTATCGGATCCAATCAGGTGGTAGTGCCCGGAGGCATAGGAACATTGGCCAAAGACCGATACGACCGCGACATCCTGGGACAATGCGGTGTGAAGAAAGTGATTATTTTCGAAGGTGTCAACGATATAGGAAACACTAAGAGCGGAAACAGCGAGACAACAGCCCGACTGCTGATAGAGAGTTATCAGAACATGATAAAGAAGGCAAAGGCCAAGCGCATGAAGGTGTATCTTGCCACCATCACTCCTTTCAAGGGTGCAGGCTATTACACTTATTTCCACGAGGCTTGCCGACAATACGTGAACGACTGGATACGCAGTCAGGGCAAGGAGAAAAAGGTGGATGGCGTGCTCGACTTTGCCAAACTGATGCAAGATTCTGCCGATGAGCACAGAATGAAGAAGGAATATGTATGCAGCGACTGGCTGCATCCCAACGCCGCAGGATATAAGGTAATGGGAATCTATGCGGCAGAAATAGTCAAATAGATTTGGAGGAGTTAAAGGAGTTAAGGAGTTAAGGAGTTAAGGAGTTAAGACAACAGCTTTTTTGCTTAGCCTTCAAACAATAAGGCATTTGTCTTAACTCCTTAACTCCTTTAACTCCCAAAAAACAACCCCTTACTTCAAAACAATCTTGCAGTCTTCCAGGCTCTCAACCGTAGCGAGCGCCTCATAGCGCATTCCCTCACGGCGCAGGAAGTCGCCACCATGCTGGAAGGCTTTCTCAATGATGAAGCCCATCGCCTCTATCTTGGCGCCAGCCTTTTCGCAGAGTTCCATCACGCCCTTGGAAGCATTACCATTGGCGAGGAAGTCATCGATGAAGATGACATGGTCGTCGGGAGTAAGATAGCTGTCGCTCACACAAACCGTATAGTCACGGTCCTTGGTGAAAGAGTGAACCACAGAAGTAATCATACCCTCCATAGTCTTGGGCTGTTTCTTCTTGACGAAGACCACAGGAAGATGGGTCAGATAACCTACCATGATGGCAGGAGCGATACCCGATGCCTCAATGGTGATGATCTTGTTGTACTTAATGTCCTGGAACAGACGAACAAACTCCTTCGCCAAATCCATCATCAAGATCGGATCCATCTGGTGATTTACGAAACTGTCTACTTTTAAGATTCCACCAGGAAAACATCTGCCTTCCTGCATAATTCTTTCTTTCAGCAAATCCATTATGAATAGAATTTTATAGTAATATTAGCAAATAATTCTCTTTTTATTGTTCAAGATCCTTTGGCAACACGAGGTTGAGAACCACAGCAAGCAGGAAGACCACAGCCACGCAGTTGTCGGCAAACACCGTGCGGACAATCTCAGGGAAGATGTTGAACATGCCTGTAGCCTGGGTGAAGCCAAGGCCTACACTCAGCGAAAGGCTCACGATCACCATGTTACGCTGTGAGAAACCCGTACGCGCCATCATACCGAAACCGGCAAAGAGGATGCTACCAAACATCATAATGGTGCAACCGCCCAAAACAGCCTGAGGAATGGTGGTGAGCACATAGCCTATGGCAGGGAACACACCACCGATAATCATTATCAAGGCTCCCATGGCAATGGTGAAACGGTTGACCACACCCGACATAGCTGCCAATCCCACATTCTGACTGAACGAGGTGATAGGAGTACAACCGAAGAGACCAGACACCGTGCTGACGAAACCATCGCAGCAAACGGCAGAGCCCATCTCCTTGGTCTTAGGATTGCGCTTCAGCGCACTGTTGCAAAGGGCAGAAGTATCACCTATCGTCTCTGTGGCTGACACAAGATAGACGGCTACCACCGAGAGGATGGCACCGATATGAAACTCGGGAGTGAAAGGCAGAAGCTGGGGCAAGGCAACGAGCGAGAGACCGGTGAGTCCGCTGAAATTGACCATACCCATGAAGCAGGCAAGAATGTAGCCTACTATCAGACCCATAAGAACAGACAGCGAACGGAGGAAACCCTTGGCAAAAATCTGGCAGAGCAGACAGGCCAACAAGGTAACACTTCCAACAATCCAGTTGTTCACACTGCCGAAATCTGCAGCACCCTGTCCTCCAGCAAACGAGTTGGCACCTACAGGAAGTAGCGAGAAACCGATGGCGGTAACCACCGTAGCAGCTACAACGGGCGGAATGAGTTTAATCCAATACTTGGCAAAGAGTCCAAGTGTTCCCTCTATCAATCCACCAATGATAACCGCACCAATGAGGGTTCCCATGCCCTGAGAACCGGCAATGGCAATGGCCAGAGAAAGGAAGGTGAAGGAAATGCCCATCACGATAGGCAGGCGCGAGCCAATGCGCCAAACGGGATAAAGCTGTACCAACGTACCGATACCGGCTATGACCATACAGTTCTGGATAAGCACGGCGCTCACTGAACTGTCCAAGCCTACGGCTCCGGCAAGAATCATAATAGGAGCAATGTTGCTCACAAACATGGCCAGCACATGCTGAAGGCCGAAAGGAAGTGCTTTGGCGACGGGGACTCTGCCGTCGAGCTTGTAGAGATTTTCTATTGACTGTTCCATTGTCACATATATGTAATTTCAGAAAGATGCGGCAAAAGTACAAATAAAATCCGAGAAATACAGCCCTTTCATCGCATTATTTGAACAACAGGAGAAAAATATGCATCAATAATTTTGTTTTCACTGCAAATAACTGTACTTTTGCATCATCATTCCGGATAAAACAACAAGCAATGGAAAATCAATACATCAAGCAGTTCCCTGACCTGATGCAGGGCAAGAAAATCATGTATGTGCACGGCTTCCTCTCCTCGGGACAGAGCGGCACGGTAAAGATGTTGCAGGAGTTGATGCCTAATGCCACACTCGTGGCTGAGGACATTCCCGTGCATGCCGAAGAAGCCATAGAGATGCTGCGGGATATGCAGCAGAGGGAGAAACCCGACCTGATTGTAGGCACCTCCATGGGTGGTATGTTCACCGAGATGCTACACGGTACCGACCGCATCTTGGTAAACCCTGCTTTCGAGATGGGTAACACCATGAGCAGTATGACGGGAAGACAGGAGTTTCAGAACCCGCGCAAGGACGGAGTGCAGGAGCTGATGGTGAACAAGGGACTCATCAAGGAGTACAAAGACATCACCACCCTATGCTTCCAGGATGTCACCCCCGAAGAACAAAACCGTGTCTACGGACTCTTTGGCGACAAGGACCCTGTGGTTCATACCTTCGACCTCTTCCACGAGCATTATCCACAAGCCATCCGCTTCCATGGTGAGCATCGGCTGATAGACAAGGTGGCATTCCATTATCTCGCACCCGTCATCCGATGGATAGACGACAAACAGAACGGAAAGGAACGCCCCATCGTGTATATCGACTTCGATGCCCTGCACGACAGTTACTGGAAAGCCACCAGCTCAATGCACAAGGCCTATGAGATGCTGATAGAATATTACAATGTGTATATTGTGGCACAGGCCCCCACCAACGACCATGACTATATGGCTCGTGTCATGACCTGGGTAGAGGAGAACCTATCTGCCCCAGCCTACAACCACGTCATTTTCTGCAACCAGAAGGCATTGCTCTATGGCGACTACTTCATCGACCCCTGTCCCGACAAGGGCTTCATGGGCACAGCCATCGAGTATGGCAGCGATGAATTCAAGACTTTTGAGGAAATCATCACCTTCTTCGAGCGCTTGGGAGGACAATAAAGATCCTCTCCTTATTCGAACTCGATGAGGAAATCGGTGAGCGACTTGTCGGTAGGAATGCCCAACTTCTTTCTGAGGCGGTATCTTGCACCTTCCACACCACGGATGGTAAGGTGAGTGAAATTGGCAATATCCTTCGTATTCAGGTTCAGGCGCAAGAGGGCACATACCTTCAGGTCGTTCGACGTGAGGTCGGGATATTTCTCACGCAGACTGCGGAAGAACTTCTTGTGTATCAGGTCGAAGTTGTTTTGGAACGTATTCCAGAACAAGTCGTTGTCGCCACTCTTCATCTGCAACAACAGTTTGCTGGCATTCTTGGTGGTGATGGTTCCCTTGCGCATGCCTTCAAGCAAAGTCTCCTTCGCCTCACTGATGGAGTTGTTCATCGCCACCATATCGAAAGCCATGCTTGCCACGTCCTTTCCCTTAAGGGCGAGCTCGTTTTCTAAGAGTTGTTTCTGTTGCTCAGCAATGATACGTTCCTGTTCCAACGATTTCATCTTCTGCTCCAGGAGTTCTTTTTCAGCAATCTTCTTATTGCGACGAATAATCTTGTTGGTACGCCAGCGAATAAAGCCATACACCAAAGCCGAGAGCAACAACAGATACATCAGCCACGCCCACCATGAGAGCAGAAAAGGTGTGGGGAAAGAAAAACAATAGACAAGAGGCTTGCCTATGATGTCGCCCTTGAGGTTTTTGACCACCACCGTCAGTTCATAATCTCCAAAGCCGAAGTTGCTGTACACGATCTCTGGCGAATAGGAAGACTCAGTAAGCGTATTGCCTCCACCCTTCAGCGTATAGCAGAACAGCAGCTTGTCGTTATCGTAGTTGGGGAACGACACCCTGAGCCGAATGTTACCCCATGCCTTCACCTTGCCATCGCTGACCACAGGCAGCTGATGCGCCACATTATCACGGTCCTTTGTCGTCACCTCGCTGAATGAAGCTTGATAGCAGGCGGGCTTCTTTCCCATTTCAGCACCTGTGCCCAAATATCTGCCTATACCATCGTTGAGGAAGAAATAGGTGGCACGACCCGAAGCATACATCGAATGTCCATAGATGTTGCACGCCTGCCCAAACGAAGAGTTGGAGATAAAGAACACCGGCAGGTTCTCCTTACTGCCCGAATGCATGAGCCAATAGCCATCGCTATTGAGCAACCAGAAGGTTTTCTTATCAAGGAAGGCAGACGACACGATGCCCATGTCGCTCAACCTGCCGCAACCATAATAGGGCAATATCTGCTTGCGTATATCATCGTAAGTAAAGAGACGGCCACCATACGAGAAGACCACACGTCCCATGATGGTCATCACATGGAATGCATCACCCTTGCTATTGGGCAGCGAAGAATAGAAGTTCACCCTTTCGAATCGCCTCATATCCCTGGAAAGTTCCAGTCGATAGAGACCTTTGCTCATGTGGGCTGCCCAGATGACACCCTGGTTGTCTATTTCTATCTCTCTGATAGGAGCACCGAAGCCTTTCACCGTCCAACCATAGCGCCATTTGTCGCCATCGCGTAAATAAATGCGGAAACTGTTGTAGGAAGACTCTATCAATGCATGCTGACCATAATGCTGATACTCACGCATCATAGTACTGCCCTGATTGTCGTTTAAAAGGTCGAAAGACTGATTGCCCACAAGGGCCTTTGTGCCTAAATTGTTGCCGGCAAACACCTGGTTGTCAAACTGAGATACATACCAGTTTTGTCCTTCGCAGCCATTCACTGGAACTATATTGTGTTCCTTCATGTCATATCGCCACACCGACTGGTTGGTGGCAATATACATATCGCTTCCCAAGGTAGCCACATCGTAGACCATACCGATGCCCTCGAGTCTCATCACCGAAAGGGGCAAACCCGTATGGATAAGAGCGATGCCATTGTCCAAGGCTGCCCATAAGTTGCCCGTTCTGTCCACCAGAAGATTGAGCACGGTATTGTTTCCCAGTCCGTTAGCCTTGCTGTAGTGCCACAACACCTTATTGGTATTGAGGTCGATGGCAAAGATTCCACTCTTGATGGTTCCCACCACCAAGGTATGCTTATTGAGCATGACAGTACGGTTGATCAAGGCTTGTCGGAGCAAAGCATCGACATCAGTACGAACAGGCTTCACCTGCTGTCCGTCGTATAGGAAGAGTCCATTCTGGTTGGTGGCCAACAAGAAAAGACTCTTGCCCAACTGGTGCAAGCCCATCACATGATCGTTGCCATAGTCTCTACGATGTAGGATGGGGGGGTAATACGTCTTGCTGACCCGGCACAATCCGTCGGAAATCAATTGAGCATAGAGCTGACCGCCTGTTTGGAAAAACCAGAGCGGCAGATGCTCCTTTATATAATAAGGTGTAACTTTCTTGCCATCGTAAACGAAATAAGAGCAGAATGACTGGAAATAAATATGCCCATCAGCACCCTTCACGATATTCCATATCTCGTCATTATGCGACTGATATTTTTGGGGCCAAAGAGAATGATACACCATCTTACCCCATTCATCACGCACAAAATAACCGAAGTCGGTATAAGAGCCGACATAGATACGGTCGCCATCAGCAAGAATTGATCGCACCAATCCCTTGCTGGGCAAGGCTATGGTGCGCCACGAATAGCCATCAAAACTGAGCACACCATTATTGTTGGCAAAGTACATAATGCCCCTATCATCCTGCGTACAGCACCAGTTCTGCATGCCATAATGATAAGTGAACGAGTTATAGTATGAGATAATAGGCATAAAAATCTGTGCCTTTGTCATCATTGGACATAGACAAAAGATTAACATGACGAGCCATAAAAACTGCTTTTTCATTCTTTGATTTAGACGGGTTTGTGGTTATGTATTTGCAAAATTAATAAATTTATACCATCTACCAAAGGAAAAAGGCAAAATTTTGTCGTTTTCCTATCTTTCTCTTTTCCAAACGTTTAGAAATGGGCATCGTAGTAAAATCGTAGTGCCAAGAAAGCGCATCGTAGTTATATCGTGGCAACAAATTTGCCAAAACCCTTAAAAAGTATTTACTTTGCATCGCAGTTTTGAATCAACAATTATCTTAAAACAAAAAAACATGAAAAAGAATCTATTATTATTCATTTGCGCTTTTGTAGCCCAGCTGGCATTTGCCCAAGCTCAGGCTGTCAAAGGTACTGTCTTGGATAGTTCTGGCGAACCAGTCATTGGCGCCACTGTCAAAGTACTCGGTACAAAGCAAGCTACCGTTACGGACATAGACGGTAACTTCACCATCCAGGAAGTTAATCCTAACGCATCTATCAACATTTCTTATGTGGGTATGCAAGCCGTTACACTCAAGGCTTCAGGCAACCTCAATGTTACATTGAAAGACGATTTCCAAAACCTTAACGATGTCGTAGTTATCGGTTACGGCTCTGCTAAGGCTAAGGACCTCACCTCTCCTATTACCGTGGTTAAGGCAGCCGACATCCAGTCTGTTCCTTCCGCATCACCTATGACTGCCCTTCAGGGTAAGGTGGCTGGTGTGAACGTGGTTAGTTCTGGTGCACCTGGTAGCGCACCTACCGTACGCATTCGCGGTGCAGGCTCTTTCAAAAACTCTTCTCCTCTCTATGTAGTAGATGGTATGTTCTACGACGACATTACCTTCCTTAACAACGACGACATTCAAGACTTCACCATTCTTAAGGATGCTTCTGCTGCAGCCATCTATGGTGTGCGTGCAGCCAATGGTGTGGTACTCATCACTACCAAAAAGGGTACAAAGAACCAGAAGGCACAGATTACCTACGACGGCTATGTAGGTTTCCAGAAAGCCTCCAACGTATTGGAACTGTGTAACGCTAAGGAATATGCTACTATGATGCTTGAAGGTAACTACGATGCTTATGTTTCTCATTTCAAGAAGAGTATCGACAACTATGGTGGTAGCTATTCAGATCCAGATTTCCACAACTGGACTTACAACACCGACAACGATTGGTATGATCAGATGCTTCGCACAGCCCTCATCACCAACCACAGCCTAAGCATTGCCGGCGGTTCAGACAAAACCACTTATTCTTTGGGTGGCAGTTACCTCTACCAAGATGGTATCATGGATGTTGACAACAACTATAAGCGCCTCAACTTCCGTGCTGCTGTAGACTATAACGCAACCAACTGGTTGAAGGTGGGCTTCAATGGTGTATTCAGTCAGTCAGAGCAGCAAGTGCCAAACAATGCCGCTTGGCAGAAGGCATTTAACTGTCCTCCTATTGTGGCTCTGTATGATAAAAACAATGACAAGGCTTTCCCGAACAAGTATGGTTCACCCGACGTATTAGGCTACTCTTCCAACTTCTACAACCCAATTGCTTTTGCTGAGTATTACGACTCTAAGAACGAAAGCTATCAGGCACTGACCAATTTCTATGCACAGATAGACTTTATTCCTAACAAGTTGAACCTGCGCAGTAACTATTCTTACAGTTTCCTCTCAACACAAGGTCGCGAGTTTACACCTGCTTACTATGTGAGCAGTTGGCAACAATCGACAACTACCAAGCTAAAAAAGAGTGAGAACAAATATTACAACCGCATCTGGGATAACACATTGACTTACAACGATCAGTTTGGCAAGCACAAGGTGGGTGCTATGGTTGGTATGTCCATGCGTGAGGAACAGTGGCGTAACCTCAATGGTTCTGCCAGCAACGTACCCGATGGCGAGGATGAATACTGGTACATCAAGAATGGTGACGCTACTGGAGCCACAGTAGGCGACGACGGCTATTGCTACCGCGGTCTGTCTTACTTTACACGTCTCAACTACAACTACGATGACAAGTATATGCTCGTCTTCACTATGCGTGCTGACGGTTCTTCAAAATATCAGGAGAAATGGGGTTACTTCCCATCAATCGGTGGAGCCTGGGTTATCTCACAGGAAAACTTCCTGAAAGACCAGAAGTGGCTCGACATGCTGAAACTTCGTGCAAGCTGGGGTAAGCTCGGTAACGACCACATCGCTGCATCTGATGGCTTCAACTCTATAAGCACAGGTAACAAGTTCTCAGGTGTATTTGGTAACACCACTATTCCTGGTTATGAGAACTCAAACTATTTCAGCTGGCTAAAATGGGAGGTTGTAGAGGAGTGGAACGCAGGTTTCAACCTCATCGCTCTCGACAATCGCTTGAATGTGGATATCGACTACTTCCATCGCATGACTAACAATGCTGTTATTTCTCCATTGTTGCCTTTCAGCACACAGACATTGGCTGGCAACTATGGTAAGATTTTGAACCAAGGCTTTGATATCACTCTCAACTGGAACGACAGAATCGGCAAGGACCTCAAATATCGTGTTGGTGTCAATATGTCAACTCTTCGCAACCGCGTAAAGGAGCTTAGTGGTCATAGTATCATCAGAGGCGGAAAGACCGTGAATATCGTAGGCAAGGAGATGAATTCATTCTACGGATTCAAGATGATTGGCGTTTACCAGACACAGGAAGAGGTTGATGCTGACCCTATAGGCAAAGCCAATGGTTGCCAACCTGGTGATTTAAAGTATGCAGACCTGAACCATGATGGTGTGCTCGATGGTAATGACCGAACCACATTGGGTTCATATATTCCAAACTTCACTTATGGTATCAACCTTGGATTAGAGTGGAAGAACTTCGATTTCGAATTGACAACTTACGGACAATCTGGCGCACAGATGTTCAACCGCAAGCGTGCTCTACGTTATGCTTCACAGAACTACAACTTTGATAAGGATCAGTATGAGAAGCGTTGGACAGGTCCAGGATCTACCAACTCTGCCCCATCTGCTGCGGCACTGCTTCGCACATGGAACGTGAGCGACCAGAAGTACAGTTCTTACTTTGTTGAGAGCGCTGACTACTTCCGCATCCAGAACATTACATTGGGTTACACCTTCAAGAACTTGAAGTTCGGAACATACACATTGCCATCTGTCCGTCTCAGCATGACGGCCGATCGTCCATTCACTACATTCAAGGCAAACACCTTCTCACCAGAATTGACCGATCCAGAGGGATGGGATACCGAAGTATATCCTCTGACTTCTACCTACACGTTCAACGTGAAAATCAATTTCTAAAGATCAACCTCAATTAAAATTTGCTACATTATGAAAATTATCAAAAATACAATCATATTAGCGGCAGCTGCCCTCATGATGGGCGCAGTTTCGTCATGCAGCGACTATCTTGACAAGACGCCGGAAGGCAAGGTTCCTGACACACAGGTCGACTATGCCAATTTAGACAACATGTATCAGCCCGCATCAGGTATGTATGCTCGCTTTCGTAAAAGTGCTCTGCACTGGGTAATATGGGAGATTACAACCATTCGTGATCAGGATGTGTTCAGCGGCCAGTGGAACGGTAGCGACTATTACAACTTATCAGAGTATAAGTATAACGACTCATTCTGGGGCTTCAACGAAATATGGATGCAGTATTATAACATCATCAAGAACGCCAACTCAGCCATTGAGGCTCTTGAGGGCTATGCTCAGCACTGCACCACAGAAGCTCAACAAAAGGCCAACCGTGCCTATATTGGTGAGGTAAAGTTCATGCGTGCTTACGCTTACTTCCGCCTCATTCAAGCATTCGGAACTTGCACTATTCTTCGTGATAACAACCAAACAGACTTGAGACGTTCTACTGCTGAAGCTGTTTATAAGTATGCTTTGGAGGATTTGCAATATGGCATGGACAACATGCCTCGCATCCGTCCTAACCAAAGCGAGCACAAGGGTGCTGTAACTGCATTCACTGCTGCCACATTAGCTGCTAAAATTTATCTCAACCAAGGCAACTACCCAAAGGTAGAAGAACTAACCGACGATATCATTCAGCATGGCAACTTCGAACTTTATCCAGACTACTATCAGTTGTGGAAAATTCCTGGAAAACTATGTGACGAATCTATTTTCGAAAGCCAGTGTACAGACTTCGGCAACGGCTCAGGCGAGTTGATAGACCCCGACCAATGGTTTGGTTGTCAAGGTCCAAACAACTCAGGCAGCAACATCTCAGGATGGGGCGACTGCGGTATCTTGAAATCGTTCCGTGACTGGGCTTATGGCCGTGGCGAGACCATTCGTGCAACCACATCGTTCTTATTGGCTGGCTCAACCACCCCCGATGGTGACTACATCAAGCCTCAGGACAACCCTACAAAGACCGATTGCTGGAACGGCAAGGCTTATACACCAACCACTCAGCTCACTCCTGGACGTACAAAGTATGGCACAAACAACAACATCCGAGTACTTCGCTATGCAGATGTCCTGCTGATGAATGCAGAAGCAAAGGTTAAACTTGGTAAGAATGGAGATGGTCCTTTCAATGAAGTTCGCCGTCGTGCTCACATGCCTGAGCTTACTAATGTTACCTTCGACCAGATTATTGACGAGCGCCGCATGGAGCTCTGCTGCGAATGGGGTGAGCGTTACAACGACCTCGTACGCACAGGCAAGGCTGCCACTGAACTTGTAGGTTGGTCTAAGGAGAAGGCTCTTATCCCACTACCTTTCAATCAGGTAACAGCAACTCCTGACCTTCTGAAGGATCCTATCGACGAATAACGAGAAAACGTCATTCATATTGAATAATTCATAAGCTCTATTTCGATTTCATGAGCCAGTCCTTCGTTACAGAAGGCTGGTTCATGAATCTTCTAACAACTTATTCATCACTATTCTCTGCTATTTTTTCATATAACTCTTTACACTATTATGCATATCTTCAGAAAAACTCTCTTCTTACTTTCTCTCTTTGTTGCAGGCTTTACATCGCAAGCCAAAGCACAAATCAGCGTCATGTCGTTCAACATACGTTTGGACGCCTCGGTAGACAATGAAAACCGTTGGGACAACCGTAAAGGCGAGGTGGCAAAGATGCTCACCTACTATCAGCCCGACCTCTTGGGTATGCAGGAAGTATGCCCCAACCAGATGGCAGACCTCAAGGCTGCTCTCAATGGCATATATGAGGGCATCGGTGTAGGACGAGATGACGGAAAACATCAGGGCGAACACAGCCCAATCTTCTATAACAAGCACAAATTCAGTATGGTAAAACATGGCGACTTTGCCTTGAGCGAGACACCAGAACAGTTCGGAAAGAAGGGCTGGGACGCTTCTTACAACCGTGTTTGTACCTGGGCGATACTGAAAGACAAAAAAACCGGCAAACAGGTGGTATACTTCAACACCCACCTCGACAACGACGGTAAGATAGCACGCAAGGAAGGCATCAAGCTCATCCTTTCCAAGATGAAGAAAGTGGCTAAGAACATGCCTGCCATCATCACCGGCGACTTTAACTGTACCGATGAGGAAGAACCTTCGGCCATACTGAGAGCCAACAAAATGGAAAATGCCCGCAACAAGGCTGCCATCGTTTATGGTCCAGACTGGACATGGCACGACTACGGCAGACTGCCTCTCGCAGAGCGTAACATCATCGACCATATCTTTATCAGCAACCAGCTGAAAGCTACTCGCTACAGAGTTATCGGTGATAAGCCCGACAAGGTTTATCTGTCCGACCACAATGCAGTATTCGTAAACTTAGACTACACCAAATGAACATTACCAAGCTATCATTCGCCACATGGATGCTGGTAATAGCCGCTCCATGTTTCGCCAGCCAGGACTCTGTCAAGGTTGTCAAGGGACAAGTGAGCGACTATTACATCCCTGTGGTTAACGAATATGAGCTGACTGGTATAGTTACCGACGAGCATGACCAGCCCTTAGAGGGAGCCACCGTCATGTTTTTTGCAAGTCCCGCACATTGCAATACCGACCACCAGGGTAGATACACGTTGAAGGCAACCGACAACGACCGACACCTATATATATACTACCCAGGTAAATCCTTTTCCAACATTATAAGAGACAAAGCACAGAGAGTCATCAACGTCAAGATGACACCTCTCGCCAACACGCGCTCCATTCTTCACCGCAAAAAAGCACAAATCACCCCATGGTATAACCCCTACAAGGAGAAGACAAGCACTTACTGCAACCCCATGAACATCAGTTACAACTACGAGCCATATAATAATAATGTGAAAACCAACGGCTCGTTTCGTTCATCTGCCGACCCCATGGCGCTGATGTACAAAGGCCAGTATCTGCTGTTCTCTACCAATCAGGGAGGTTTCCATTACTCAGACAACCTGAGCGACTGGAACTTCTGTCAAGCCACCTTCCAGCGCCACCCCAAAGACGATGATCAATGTGCACCGGCAGCATTCGTTGCTGGCGACACCCTCTTCTACACAGGCTCCACCTACGAGGGACTGCCTATATGGTACTCTACCAACCCCTTCACAGGAAGATGGAAACAAGCCGTTCACCGCAACACCCTCCCCTCATGGGACCCTTGTCTGTTCCTCGACGACGATGGAAGGCTCTATCTCTACTATGGTTCCAGCAACGAATATCCTCTTAAAGCCGTAGAGGTGAGCCGGGAAGACTTTTCTCCCATCAGCAAGATACACGACGTGCTGTTTCTGAAGCCCAATGAGCATGGATGGGAACGTTTCGGTATGAACAACGATGACGAAGTGACACTCAAACCCTTCACCGAAGGGGCTTATATGACCAAGCACGATGGAAAGTACTATCTGCAGTATGGCGCTCCCGGCACTGAATTCAAGACTTATGCAGACGGAGTCTATGTAGGCGACTCCCCCTTAGGTCCTTTCAAATATCAGCAGCACAACCCCATGTGCTATAAACCTGGTGGATTTGTAAAAGGATCGGGACACGGAGGAACCTTCAACGACCGATATGGCAACTACTGGCATGTGGCTACCTGCATGCTCTCACTGAAATATAAGTTTGAGCGCAGAATAGGGCTCTACCCTACTGCTTTCGACCCCGACGGAGTGATGTACAGCAGTACAAGTTTTGGCGATTACCCCAACTGGAATGCCGACCGTGACATCAAGAATCCTGACGACCGCTTTACGGGCTGGATGCTTCTTTCATATAAGAAACCTGTATGGGCTTCTTCTACCGACAGCACCTTCAGCACCCAGGCGCTCACCGATGAGGACATACGTACCTACTGGTCGGCAAAGAGTGGTGAGGCAGGCGAATGGGTGCTTCTCGACCTGGAAGGCAAGAAGAACATCAAGGCCATACAGCTTAACTTCTACGACCATCATACCGTGCAGCACAACCGCGCCAATGATGTGTATTACCAATACCGCATCTGGACAAGCGACGACAAAGAGCACTGGACACTGGCTGTAGACAAGAGCGACAACGACAAAGATGCACCTCACGACTACATAGAGTTGGACTCCACTCTGCAGGCACGCTATCTGCGCATAGAAAACCTGCACATGCCTTCGGATGGTTACTTCTGCCTGTCGGACATCCGCGTCTTCGGTCATGCCGAAGGCAATAAACCCGACATGGTGAAAGGTTTCAAGGCGACAAGAGACTTCAGGAAGGATGCCCGAAACATGATGCTGACCTGGAAGAAAGCCAATAACGCTTATGGATATCTCATACGTTACGGTACAGCCACCAGCAAGTTGTACAACTCGATATTGGTATATGGCGACACCCAATACGACATGAGAGGACTGGACAAGGACACCCGTTACTACTTCAGCATCCAGGCCATAGGAGAAACTGGCTGCTCGGCTCCTACAAAATGTATTAAGCAATAAAAAAGACACAATAACTAAAAGATATTCTGATGATGAAAATAACCAAGACACTTATCTCATTGCTGCTTCTGTCCTTATCATGGGCATCTTGCAGCGCCTCGGCAGATAGTTCTACCGACAAGAGCGACAAACCAGGCACCACTCCTGCCGTAACAGGCAGACCCTCCTCGTTTGCCAACGATGAGGAAATGCTCGACTACATTGAGAAGACCCACCTTAATTATATGTGGGATGGAGCCAACCCCAACTCCGGGCTGGCACCCGAGCGCATTCACCTCGATGGTATCTATCCACAGAACGACAAGCATGTGGTGACTACCGGAGGAAGCGGATTTGGCATAGCCGGCCTGCTGGCAGGTATAGACAGAGGTTACATCAGCCGTACCGAAGGTGTGCAGCGCCTTACCAAGATTGTAGATTTCTTAGGAAAAGCCGACCGATTCCATGGTGTTTGGTCGCACTGGATAGACGGCAATACAGGAAAGACCGTTCCTTTCGGACAGAAAGATGATGGTGGCGACCTCGTAGAAAGTTCGTTTCTCATGGCAAGTCTGCTGTGCGTACGCCAATATTTCGAGAATGGCAACGAACAGGAGAAACTCTTAGCAAGCAATATTGACAAGCTGTGGAAAGAGATGGAGTTCGACTGGTACCGCCGTGGCGGACAGGACGTGCTGTACTGGCACTGGTCGCCTAACTATGGTTGGGACATGAACTTCCCACTCGAAGGCTACAACGAATGCCTCATCACCTATATCTTGGGAGCTTCCTCACCCACCCATTCTATCCCGGCAGAATGCTATCACAAGGGATGGGCAAGGAGCGGAGGCATCAAGAGCAATGCCAAGCCTTACGGCTATCCGCTCGAACTGAAGCACAATGGCGCCGAACAGACCGGCGGTCCGCTGTTCTGGGCACAGTATTCCTATATCTGCCTCAACCCCAAGAACCTGAGCGACCAATATGCCAACTACTGGAATGTGGTAAGAAACCATGCCCTCAGCGACTACGAATACTGCGTGCGAAACCCGAAGGGATACAAAGGCTACGGCAAAGACTGCTGGGGACTGACTGCAAGCTATTCGGTAAACGGATATTCTGCCCATGCGCCCAACAACGATCTGGGAGTCATCACACCTACCGCAGCCCTGTCGTCATTTCCATATACTCCTACTGAGTCGATGGCAGCCCTGAAGTATTTCTGGAACAAAGGCAGTTGGATATGGGGTAAATATGGTTTCTATGATGCCTTCTCGGAAACTGCCCACTGGACAGTACCCCGCTATCTTGCCATAGACCAGCTGACCATCACCCCTATGATAGAGAATCATCGCTCGGGACTGCTCTGGCGACTCTTCATGAGCTGCCCTGAGATACAACAGGGACTCGAGAAACTCGGATTCAAGAACAATTAAACAGACTTAGACATATGAAGACAAAAAACATTCTTGCAGCATTTACCCTGCTGGCAGCAAGCCTCTGCCCCACCATGGCACAGGCTCAAAGCGATGAAGCCAAGATGAACACCTTCATCGATAACCTGATGAACAAAATGACGCTGAAAGAAAAACTCGGTCAACTGAACCTTCCTGTTACAGGAGATATCGTTACCGGCCAGGCAAAAAGCAGCGACGTGGCAAGCAAAATCAAGCGTGGCGAAGTAGGCGGACTCTTCAACCTGAAAGGTGTTGAGAAAATCAAAGAAGTACAGAAGATTGCCGTAGAACAGAGCCGCCTGCACATTCCACTGCTCTTCGGTATGGACGTGATACATGGTTACGAGACCGTATTCCCTATCCCCTTCTCGCTCTCATGCTCATGGGATATGGAAGCCATCAAGCGTACAGCCCAGATAGCCGCACAAGAATGTTCGGCAGATGGTATCAACTGGACTTTCAGTCCTATGCTCGATATCTGCCGCGACCCACGATGGGGACGTATGGCAGAAGGAAACGGTGAAGACCCATACCTCGGCTCTTGCATCGCCAAAGCCATGGTAGAGGGTTATCAGGGACAGAATCTGGCAGCTCCCAACACCGTGATGGCTTGCGTGAAGCACTTTGCACTCTATGGCGGTGCAGAGGCAGGACGCGACTACAACACGGTGGACATGAGCCACTGGCGTATGTTCAATTACTACATGCCTCCCTACAAGGCTGCCGTTGATGCCGGCGCTCTGAGCGTGATGACCTCATTCAATGTGGTGGACGGCATCCCTGCAACAGGCAACAAGTGGTTGCTTACCGATGTGCTGCGCAAGATGTGGGGTTTCAAGGGAATGGTGGTAACCGACTATACTGCCATCCTGGAGATGACAGCCCACGGACTGGGCGACCTGCAGCAGGTTTCAGCCATGGCACTCAATGCAGGTACCGATATGGACATGGTGGCTGACGGATTCTTAGGTACTATAGAAAAGTCAATCAACGAGGGCAAGGTTTCGATGGAAACCGTCAATACAGCATGCCGCCGCATCCTGGAAGCCAAATACAAGTTGGGACTCTTCGACGACCCATACAAATACTGCAACGTGAAACGCGCCAAGAAGGAAATCTACACTCCACAGAACAGAGCCTTCTCACGCGAGATAGCTGCCAAGACTTTCGTGCTGCTCAAGAACGAAGGCAATCTGTTGCCTTTGCAGCGCAAGGGTAAGATTGCCCTTATCGGTCCGTTGGCAGACAATTCCAAGAACATGTCGGGTACATGGAGCGTTGTGGCCCGTCTCGACGACAACAAGACCATCCTCGGTTCTATGAAGAAGGCACTGGAAGGAAAGGCTGAGGTTCTCTACGCCAAGGGCTCCAACCTGATGTATGATGCCAAGCGCGAAGCTGATGCCACTATGTTTGGCAGAGAGATGCGCGACAGCCGAAGCAACGAGGAAATGCTGAAGGAAGCACTCGACGTGGCTCAGCAAGCCGACATCATCGTTGCTGCTGTGGGCGAGTCGTCAGAGATGAGTGGCGAATGCAGCAGCCGCACCAATCTCGAAATGCCCGACGCACAGAAAGACTTGCTCATAGCCCTGAAGAAGACGGGCAAACCTATCGTACTCGTCAACTTCTCGGGCCGTGCCACCGTCATGACATGGGAACAGGAGAATTTCCCAGCCATCCTCAACGTTTGGTTTGGTGGTTGCGAATCGGGCGATGCCATCTGTGACGTTCTCTTCGGTGACAAGGTGCCAAGCGGAAAACTGACTGCCACTATGCCTAAGAGTGTAGGTCAGATACCTCTCTACTACAACCATCTGAATACGGGACGGCCACTGAAAGAGGGTAAATGGTTCTCTAAGTTTACCAGCAACTACCTCGATATAGACAACGACCCACTGTACCCATTCGGTTATGGTCTGTCGTACACCACCTTCAAATATGGCAAGCCTACGCTCTCAAGCAACACAATGACCAACAACGAGACGATCAGTGTAAGCGTAGACATCACCAATACGGGAAATTACGATGCTGACGAAATAGCTCAGATGTATATACGCGATCTGGCTGCCAGCGTTTCTCGCCCAGTGAAGGAGCTGAAAGGCTTCGAACGCATCTCTATCAAGAAGGGAGAGACCAAGACCGTCACCTTCACCATCACCCCTGAAGACCTGAAGTTCTACAACCAGGAGTTGGAATACAAGAATGAGCCTGGTGAGTTCGAGGTAATGGTAGGTCCTAACAGCAAGGATGTACAGACCCTCACCTTCACATTGAAATAACGACTTATACACGGAATATGAAGAATATGAAAAATATCTGGCTTATATTGACATTCCTCTTGGCATGGGCTTTTCCAAAGGTCCATGCCGAGAATACGGTAAAGATTCTCGCCATAGGCAACAGCTTCTCTGAAGATGCCATTGAGCAGAACCTGCACGAGTTGGCTGATGCCGAAGGCATACAGACCATAGTGGCCAATCTATATATCCCCGGATGCTCGCTCGAAAGACACATGCAATGCGTAAAAGGCGACCTGAAGGCATATAGATACAGAAAGACAGGAATAGACGGCAAGATGGTGGAGACACCCAACAAGCAGGTGAGCGAAGCCTTGAGCGAGGAAGACTGGGACTATGTGAGCGTACAGCAGGCAAGCCATTTCTCTGGAGTCTACTACACATACCAGCCCTATCTCAACGAACTGATTGCCTATGTGAAACAAAAAGCACCCAAGGCTAAGATTATCTTCCATCAGACATGGGCTTACGCTCAGACTTCCAACCATGACGGCTTCCGCAAGTATGGCAACAGTCAGGCCACCATGTTCTCTTCCATCTTAGGCGCAGCCAAACAGGCTCTCAAGGATGCACCTATCGACATCTTGGTGCCGGCAGGAACAGCTATACAGAATGCCCGCACATCGAGCTTGGGCGACAACCTGAACCGTGACGGCTACCATCTGCAGTTGGTGTACGGAAGATACACTGCTGCCTGTACTTGGTTTGAGGCTATCTTCAAGAAGTCGGTTGTAGGAAACAGCTATGCACCCGAAGGAATAACACAGCAACAGAAGAGCATCGCACAGAAAGCTGCCCATGCGGCAGTGAAACTTCCTTTCGTGATTACGCATATCAAGCAATAGGCTTCAACTGCTTACGAAGCCGCTTTCATTGCTCTACGAAATAGGCTTCATTGACTATCGAAGCCGCTTTCATATTTCGAGGTTTTTCAAAAAAATTTCAATATGGGTGCTGAGTAATTACTATAGGTTTTCACACAAGATATCCATCTTTATCGAAGACGTCCCGACGCAAGGTATTCCTGCATCGGGACGTCTTGTTTGTAGAATCTCTCAAAGAGAGGGAATAAAGAGGTTGTACTTAATACTCTGTCTTCTCAGTACTTTCTTCCCACATACGGAAAGCACCCAAAGCCTCATCGCGCATCAAGGCAATCATCGGCTTATGGCGGTCTGCTATCTTGCGGTCGATCTCCTCATAGATAAACTCATCATCGAAACCAATCTTCGCTGCATCCTGACGATTGTTGGCATAATAGATACAGTCGAGATGCGCCCAGTAGATAGCGCCAAGACACATGGGGCAAGGCTCGCAAGAGGTATAAATCTCACAACCCTTCAAATCGAAAGTGTGCAAGGCACGGGTAGCCATACGGATGGCATTCACTTCGGCATGAGCCGTAGGGTCTTGGTCTATGGTAACACTATTGGAGGCCTCAGCCACGATAACACCATCCTTGGCAATGACGGCTCCGAAAGGACCACCACCATGGCGCACGCTGTTCTCTGACAGGAGGATAGCTCTTTGCATCAGTTGTTCTTTTGTCATGTTGTTCGAGTTATTAGTTATACATTCTCATCCCATTTTTTTAAAATCGGGGTTACAAATATACAACTTTTTAACGAATAAACCACATCTTAGGAGTATAAATATCAGAGACTTCTGACTTTTTCACAAGTTTTATACCTGTTTGATGCTTAGGCAAATGCGTAAAAGAGACAAAAGTCCACACTTTTATGAAATTTCATCGAAAATATTTGGCAATTCAGAAATAAAGTCCTATCTTTGCAAACAGATATAGGTACGAAAATAAAAAATAGAGAATATAAGATTGGGGATTCCGATGCTATACAGGCACCGGGATTCTTTATTTTTTACCCCATCTCTAAGAACACATTATTAATAATAATAAACAATAAGAAAAATTATGGCTTACATGTCACAAGAAGGTTACGACAATCTCGTAGCTGAACTAAAACAGCTCGTTTCTGTGGAGCGCCCTAAGGCATCAGCCGCAATTGCTGAGGCAAGAGACAAGGGTGACCTGAGCGAGAACTCAGAGTATGATGCCGCCAAGGAGGCACAGGCTCATTTGGAAGACAAGATCAACCGCATCAAGCTCACCATTGCCGAGGCTAAGATCATCGACACCAAGCAGCTCAGCACCGACTG
>ERZ1026901.94-NODE-94-length-77111-cov-11.492590_pt1 | contig 77111 bp, 61 predicted proteins | sample MGYA00380179_ERZ1026901 | MGnify/ENA primary metagenome ERZ1026901 (study PRJEB33269, sample SAMEA4719815) | human gut metagenome | biome: human-associated habitat; feature: organic feature; material: feces | place: Cameroon | collected 2013-10 ... | reverse complement strand
AGATTGATATTGATAAAATAGATGATGAAATACGAACTTACCAGGATATTGTTCAAAATTATAGTCGGGAGAAAAAATATAAAAAGTATAAAAAACTCAGTGAAATAATCTTGAATATTATTACATGGTTCGATAAATATCCCGATATTGTGAAAAATATAACCCAGGCTTAGCTAAGCAGAGAGTGATTGACTGGACGAATAACGACATAAATTTTTGAAAGGGAAACATACGCTTACTCATCAGACACTTGGTAGTCTTTATCTCAAACCAGCGTGACTGATGTGTAAGCGTTAAAGTTCGGAGCAATTAACGCGCTATATCCCAGCCGCGTGCCTTCCAGAGCGCAGGCAGTTGCGCCAGCTCGGTAAAGGTGGTGACTTTCGGGTGAACGATCGGCTTATTGTGCGGGTCAGCGCAGAAGTAAAACACTTCCATACCGGCATCTATCCCTGACTGCGCACCGGCGCTGGAGTCATCGACCAGAATGCAGTTTTCAACGTTCACATTCATCGCTTTTGCCGCATGGAACATTAATGCCGGGTCAGGCTTCCAACGCTGAATGTCGTAACCACTGAACAGTTTTTCCGGGAAGTAGTGCAGCATATTGAGCTTACCAAGCGAATGCTGCATTTTGCTCACCGGGCCATTAGAAACCACGCACATCGGCACGTTAACGCTCGCCAGCAATTCGTTCGCTCCCGTGATGACCTCTAGTTCGCTATCAAACAGGCGGGTGACTTCTGCGCGGTAAACGTGCTCTGCATCGGCCTGGACCATCGTCACGTCCTGCTCTTTACTGATGATATCGATGATTTCATAGAGTTTTACGCCTTTAAAACGGGTAAAAATCTCTTCCAGGTCTACGTTAATGCCAAATTCCCTGAACATCGTCACATATGCGCGAGAGCAAATGACCTCGCTATCGACCAGCGTACCGTCGCAGTCGAAAAATACCGCTTCTATCTGGGACATGTCTTTCCTTTATCATTAGTTTAACGTTTTCGTCATGCAAATTTGCACAACGCAATCGTTGCCGTATAAGCAAATACAATGAAAAAAAGTTATCTTCAGCCGTCCATATTGTCTCATTTTGGTATACGATAGCGACGGATTTTCCCTCCTTAGTTCGGAAATAGATAATGAGTCAACAACACACAACCCAGGCTTCTGGTCAGGGGATGCTGGAACGCGTGTTTAAACTGCGCGAACATGGCACGACGGCTCGGACCGAAGTGATCGCCGGTTTTACCACCTTCCTGACGATGGTTTACATCGTTTTTGTTAACCCGCAAATTCTTGGCGTTGCTGGCATGGACACCAGCGCCGTCTTCGTCACCACTTGTCTGATTGCTGCATTTGGCAGCATTCTGATGGGACTGTTTGCTAATCTGCCAGTTGCACTGGCACCAGCAATGGGCCTGAACGCATTCTTCGCTTTTGTGGTTGTACAGGCGATGGGCTTGCCGTGGCAGGTCGGGATGGGCGCAATCTTCTGGGGCGCGATTGGTCTATTGTTACTGACAGTTTTCCGCATTCGCTACTGGATGATTGCTAACATTCCGGTAAGTCTGCGTGTGGGCATCACCAGCGGTATCGGCCTGTTCATTGGCATGATGGGGCTGAAAAACGCGGGCGTGATTGTCGCGAATCCCGAAACGCTGGTGAGCATCGGTAACCTGACTTCTCACAGCGTGCTGCTGGGTATCCTCGGCTTCTTCATCATCGCTATTCTGGCCTCGCGCAATATTCACGCGGCGGTGCTGGTTTCTATTGTGGTGACGACGCTGCTGGGCTGGATGCTGGGTGATGTGCACTACAACGGCATCGTGTCTGCGCCACCGAGCGTAATGACAGTAGTGGGTCATGTCGATTTAGCCGGTTCGTTTAATCTCGGTTTGGCAGGGGTGATTTTCTCTTTCATGCTGGTCAACCTGTTTGACTCCTCCGGTACGCTGATTGGCGTGACTGATAAAGCAGGTCTGGCGGATGAGAAAGGTAAATTCCCGCGCATGAAGCAGGCACTGTATGTCGACAGTATCTCTTCCGTGACAGGTTCGTTTATCGGTACTTCTTCTGTTACGGCGTATATTGAGTCCTCTTCCGGCGTTTCTGTTGGTGGTCGCACCGGTCTGACGGCAGTTGTTGTCGGCTTGCTGTTCCTGCTGGTTATCTTCCTGTCGCCGCTGGCGGGGATGGTGCCTGGCTACGCTGCAGCTGGTGCGTTGATCTACGTTGGTGTGCTGATGACCTCAAGTCTTGCTCGCGTGAATTGGCAGGATCTTACCGAATCCGTTCCAGCGTTTATTACCGCCGTGATGATGCCGTTCAGCTTCTCGATTACCGAAGGTATTGCGCTGGGCTTTATCTCCTACTGCGTGATGAAAATCGGTACCGGACGTCTGCGTGATCTAAGCCCGTGCGTAATCATCGTTGCGCTGCTGTTTATCCTGAAGATTGTGTTTATCGACGCTCACTAAAATCGATAGCGCGTTAAAAACCCGCCATGCATGATTGCTGGCGGGTTTTTTATTTAGATCTTAACTCGCTGAATAAACTCACCAAATGCGGTTAATTGCCCGGTCAGGTGATCCAGCGTACCCTGATCAATCACTTCTCCGGTTTGCGGATCAACTTTGTTCTGAATCACGCCGCCCATAAATTCCGGCTTGTTCATCACCATTGCATCGAGGAAAACCAGAATCTGGCGCAGGTGATACTGACAGCGCGCGCCGCCAATCACGCCCATTGAGCTGGTCTGAATCAACACCGGTTTACCAGCCAGAGGTTGATCCGGCAGGCGGGAAAGCCAGTCGATGGCATTTTTCAGCCCGCCCGGTACCGAGTAGTTATATTCCGGCGTGACGATCACCACACCGTCAGCCTGACGGATCTGCTCCGCCATAGCTTCTACCGTTGCGGGAAAACCTTCTTCCTGCTGTACATCAGCGTCATACAGGGGAATGTCGGCAATGGAAGGTAATGCATTGATTTCCATGCTAGCAGGAGCAATTTTCGGCAGGGTACGTGCAACCATGCCATTAAATGAGCCTTTGCGCAGGCTCCCCAGTAACGTAACCACCTTCAATTTTTCAGACATGATGACTCCTGTGGTTGTCTATCAATTTGGCGAAAAAGACTTCACGGTAGAGAGTTGGGCAAAACGCATCATCCGGCTGGTAGGATTGTTGGCGCGGCTGTGAATATCCGGCAGGCTTTTCCAGCCGCGTTTGCCATCTAACTCCCAGACACTGAGCTTTTCAATTGTGGGCGTGACCGCCACGGACCACACCAGCACGTCCTCCGCGTCGCATAACGCTTCAACATGATTTACATGAGCACATTTCAGGCGTCCGGCAATGGGCAGCAGTTGCAGATCGCGCGGATCGTCATTCAAAACATCACCGGTTAGTTTTAGCACGCTTCGGCGCAGCGTGATGAGTTGCGCTCGCGCTTCGTTATGATCGTTTTGTTTACTGATCCATAGTGATTCGTTGCTGGAAAAGGTGTGGTTATCGGGCGCGTGTGGGCTATGAAACCCGCGCGTCGCACGCTGCAGTTCCATATCGAGGCCACATTCACCTTCGGTTGTTAGCGCCACGCCAACCATATTCCCGGCATAGGAAATAGAAAACGAGGGCAAATTTTTATCACTGAAAACCGGTTTTCCTTTCGGCAGGGTGACGATTTCCGGTAATTCGCCGATGCCATACAGCATGAACATCAGTTCTGCGAGTAAACCTCTGGACGCCAGGAAACGGCTTTGACGATGAGGGGGAATATTTCGGGCTTCTTGATGACACTGGGAGGAGAGACGAACAGAAATCAGATGTCCTTCCGTTAAAATCCCTCGGGCAAAGTGAGTCGCCATTTTTCGCTCCATGCTTAATGGTCCATTATGAATACAAGAGTAATCATTTACTGGAATGATGGACAGACTAAAGCGGCTAAAAGTTCGATTCAGATAAGTTTATTACAACTTTTTTACATTTTATTGTGAAATAGGGTCGCGTTTCATACGATTCGGTTATGCCATCGACGCGTAAAGATTTTTAATGGTTTCCCGTAACCAGACGATTTTCGGATTATGGCTGTTCCGTTTATGCCACAGTAGGGTAAAAGGGACTTCCAACTTTTTTTGCTGGCTTTCGTCAAACGGGAGAGGTAGAGCAACCAACGGCAGTTGGTGGAGTTGATTGTAGTACTGACAGTAGCGTGGTGCGGTCGCCAGTAGCAGATTGTCGGGCTGCGCTGCCATAAACAGTGACTGCTCGAATTCCGGCAAACTCATAGCAATCGTGCGTTCGCGCCCCAGCTCCTGTAACACATTGTCCAGCGCCCAGGTATCGCTCTGTTCCCAGCAAATGCTGATATGTGGGTAACGTAAAAAGGTATCCAGATCCCACGCTTCATGCAGTGCTGGATGATCCTGGCGCAACCAGACGCAGGGCACATCACTAAACAGTACTTCATAATCAATGGCTAATGGCAGCGAGCTTAACAGCTCCCGCGAACGGGGATGACTTTCGCGACCGGAAAAACCAATATCCACTTCGCCACGGGTAATCGCATCCAGTGAATCATAATCCCAGTTGCGCAATTTGATGGTCGCCTGCGGGTATCGTTGGTAGATCCGTTTCGATAGCGCATTAAGCATAATCATCATCAGCGGCGATTCCGCCGCCAGTTCAAACTTAAGACCGCGCGGCGTTTCGTGGTGTGGTTTATCCAGCAGCAAATTGCTCATTTGCATCCACTCCGCCAGATTTTGCTCCATGCTGACCATTAGCGGTGTGGGTGACAGGCCCAGCGGTGAGTTCACAAAGAGCGGGTCGTCAAACCACGCTCTTAACTTTGCCAGCGACTTACTCACCGCCGAAGGCGTCACGTTCATCCGCTTAGCCGCTTTGGTCACGCTGCGTTCCTGCATCAGCAGTTGCAGGCAGAGCAGTAAATTGAGATCAAGCGTGGTGATGGATTTCTTCATGAGCGGCAACGGGGCGTCCAGGCGCGACGAACATAATCAGCAACAGGCTCACTATGCTACAGGCAATCAGAATCCCGATCAGCATATTCCATGCGCCGATACCAACCACCGCTGCCAGCCAAATCCACAGTGACGAACCGCAAACTTGCGCAATACCTAAGGTCGAGCTGGCTACGCCCGCGCGTAATGAAAACGGCCCTAACGCCTGACTCATCGCTACGCCAAAACCTACCGAGAAACCGGCGCAAATCAGCGTGATACCAAACAGAGAAACCGCATGGGAAGGTGAAACGGCAAGAGTGATACCTGCCGCCAGAAATAACACCTGTGAGGTGATCATCAACGTACGTGGCTTAAAGATCCCCAGTGCAAATGGCGTGGAGAATGAAACGGTCATGCTGACCCCTGCGGTCAACGCCATTATGGTGGCGTATTCTCCGCGCTCAAAGCCCATGATTTCCATCAGCAATACCGGCGACGTATTCACGAAGGTGAGGATCACCGAAACGCTGAGGGTGGTGATAACAACACGGCTGAGGAAAAACCGGTTAAGCAGCGACTCGCTATTTTCTCGTGGTTTGTCAGAAGCTGCGGGGGCGGCAGGGCGCGTTTCTTTTAAAATAAACAAAGACAACATCAGTACTGCGATGCCCATCGTTGCCATCGTCCAGAACAGACTCTGCCACGGGAATTTAAGCATAATCAGGTGTCCGAGCACTGGCGCTAACACCGGAATGATGCAGGTAATACCGTTGAGTAACGACAGCACTTTTGCCCGACGTCGATCATCCAGTGTGTCACGTAAAATGGCGAACGCCACCACGTAACAACAGCCTGCGCCTAACCCCTGTAGAAATCGCCCTGCAAGAAATAACGTGCTGGTTTCAGCCAGTGAACAGAACACCGAGGCGATAATAAATAGCGCCGCGCCGGGTATGGCGACAGGCTTTCTCCCTGAACGATCGGCCACTTTACCGGCAAATAACATCGCTGCTGCCATACCTGCCAGATAAACGGAGAACGCAATATGCAACTGCGCTTCGCTGGCATTGAGATCGGCGGCGATGCGCGGTAAACCAACGAGGTACATATCAATCCCGGCGGGATAAAGTAAAACCAGGGCAAAACTACAAATCAAAAAGCGGGACATGGGCTAAAGCGTCCTGATAGTAAGGTGACGCAAAGCATACGTGGTGAAGGAGAATCAGGCGAGTTGCCATTTGGACATAAGTGATTTCCTGACAGGCAAGAAGCCAGCTATTTCGCTGGCTTCTTAAACGGATTAGCCAAATTTAGGTAACACATTAAAGACGTTACCGAACCAGCATAAAATTACGGTTATACCAAAGAGAATGACAATCGCCGGAATAAGATTGCCGCCCCAGACCGTGAACATCTGATTGGGAAATTTCTTGCGAGCTTTGATTGCCAGCACTGCGGGGATAATGACTGCCCAGATGGTGGCGCACAACCCGGCACCGCCGATCCCGTAAATAAAGCCGTTTGGGAAGACGAGATATAACAAAGCAGGTGGCAGGAAGGTTAACAGCACGGTTTTGAAACGCCCGCCGTGGGAGTTATCAATCTTAAACAGATCCGCCAGATAATCGAACAACCCCAGTGTGACACCAAAGAACGAACTGGCGACAGCTAAGTTAGAGAACACCAGCAGGCAAAACTCGATAATGCCGTGCTGTTTGGTGCCGAGGAACGATTTCACCAGCGAATCAACGTTGCCGCCTGAAGAGATAATCGCCTTAAAGCTTTCTCGCGGAATGTTCCCCATCGTGCAATAGAGCCAGAAGAGATAAATCACCAGCGCCAACAGCGAACCGAAAACCACGCTTTTGATTAGCTTATCTTTGCGTTTGCCATAGCAAATAATCAGGCTGGGAATATTGCCGTGGAAACCAAATGACGCCAGACACACCGGCAAAGCCATAAAGATATACGGGAAGTAAGACGTTCCCGCCGTGGTGCTGGTGGCATCGCGCAGAATGGAGTAATCGATCTGGAAGAAGAAAGAACCAAACACGATCACAAAGGAGATAATTTTCAGCCCGAGGAACAACGAGGTAATACGGCTGGCGGCTAACGAGCTTATCCACAATACGCTGGCAACGAAAATGGCTGTGCAGATCCCGACAATACGTGGATTAGCGTGATAACCCAAATTCATTGATATCGTTTCACTAATGATCGCACCATTAGCAGAGATATAGGCATAAGTGAGGATATAGAGAACGAAGGCAACGGTAATACCGCTGATAATGTTCCAGGTGTTACCGATTAAATCTTTGGTGATGGTGTTAAAACTGGAGCCGACGGGATAATTTAAATTTGCTTCTAATAATAATAACCCGGAATGAAGCATCGAAAACCAGGCAATGATAAGGATAAAGGCACCCCAGAAAAACCAGGCACCGGCAAGATCAACAGGTAAAGCAAACATACCTCCACCGATTACTGTACCTGCTATAACCATAACACCCCAAAATGCAGAGTGCTTTTTTTCAGCTTGATCAGTCATGATGCCACCTTTAGAGGAAGGCTATTTTTGTTATTGAAGATGTAGGGAGTTAGAGTGGCTAACATCCTTATAGCCACTCTGAATGTATTAATTAAACTTCTTTCAGTTTTGCGGTGAAGTGACGCAATACTTTTGGCTCATAGGTAAAGGTTAACCCTTTAATATTCGCCGCGTTCTCTTTCACATGTTTGAAGGCTTCAATAATGAAGTCCATATGTGTTTGGGTATAGGTTGCGCGCGGAATGGTTAAACGCAGCAGCTCAGCCGGGCACGGCAACTGTTTACCGGTTTTCGGATCGCGGCCTAACAGGAAAGAGCCAATTTCTACCGCACGGATACCGGCGACTTTATACAGCTCGCAGGCCAGCGCCTGTGCCGGGAACTGATCTGCCGGGATATGCGGCAACAGTTTACCGGCATCAACGAACGCCGCGTGACCGCCCGCCTGTTGGCAGACAACGCCAATCTCTTCCAGACCATCGACCAGATACTGCACCTGCGCGATACGATAAGCCAGCCAGTCCAGATTCATGCCGTCATACAGACCTACCGCCAGACGCTCCATCGCGCCGCCTTCCAGGCCGCCATATGTCGGGAAGCCTTCCTGTACCACGCAAAGGGTTCTGCATTCGGTATACACATCAAAGAAGCTGTCGTCTTTCATGCACAGCAAGCCGCCCATCGGCACCATTGCATCTTTCTTGGCGGACATCGCCAGCATATCGGCATATTTGTAGGTTTCGCGGGTGATCTGCTCGATAGTCCAGTCTTTGTATTCTGCTTCACGCTGCTTGATGAAATAGGCGTTTTCGGCAAAGCGTGCGGAGTCCATGACCACCGGAATATCGTATTTCTTCGCGATGCTGTACATCGCTTTTAAGTTTGCCAGTGAAACCGGCTGACCACCTGCGGAGTTACTGGTGATGGTTGCAACGATATACGGCACGTTATTCGGGCCAACTTCTTCAATACCGCGTTCTAATCCCTCAAGGTCAAAGTTGCCTTTAAAGTCGTAACGCACGCCAGTATCGAAGGCTTCTTTGATATAGACGTTACGCACGGTACAGCCGTTGATCTGGCTATGGCCCTGCGTGGTATCAAAGAAATAGTTAGAGAACGCCACCATTTTGCTGCGATCCAGGCCCTTTTCCTGCTCGCGTTTTTTAATCAGAACAGGAATATAGATTTGCTCTGCACCACGGCCCTGGTGAGTCGGAATAGTGTATTGATAACCAAAGATATTTTTCACTGATTCGGCTAACGCATAGTAGCTGCGGCTGCCGCTGTAGGCTTCGTCGCCGCGCATCATCGCGGCCTGCATACTCTGCGTCACTGCCCCGGTGCCGCTGTCGGTCAGTAAATCGATAAACACATCTTCACTATCCAGCAGGAATGGGTTCATACCGGATTTAATAATTGCCTCTTCACGGTAAGTGCGAGTCGTACGTTTTACTGGCTCAATAACACGAATGCGGAATGGTTCAGGGAGATGTTTAAAGTTTTCCATTACATAATCCTTCATTTATTTTAATTACAGTGATCCCTGTGAATATGATATTTGCAATATCTATTAATTCGCCAGTTATATATGCCAAGACCATCATTTACTAAAACAAGTAAATAAATGAGAGACAGCCTTTGCAAAAGGCAAAATTAAGATATAGCAAACAAATAGATCACATTGAATCTAATCGGTTTGGCTCTGGTGATGGCTACAGAAGGGCAAATCAAGGGCGGTGATCGACAATCTTGTTGTCAATATTGAACCATTTTGAGGTCACACATATATGTAAGATATTCATAATGCACTTATCCTCGAAAGACACGAGGCTACAGTATAATACTCAAGAAATTTGTCTATGCTGAAATTGTTTAAATGTGAATCGAATCACAATTAGTTATTGGCTGTGTTTGTGGGAGCTGGCGCATACGGAATATTAACATAAATCCGTGGGTGGATAATTTTTTAATTTTTATCATTATTGTTGAAGGTGATGGCATTGATTATAGGGATACCATTACAAGGAGCTTTTTCCCACGTTGACGTGTCGCGGTTTACTCACCTCATTACCAGGTCGATGACCTTATAGGGAAATGACGTAAAAAGACGAATAACTCTATAAATGAGCGAAATTTGATAGTTGATATTTAAATAGTAACCTTATTATTACTACAACTTTCATATGAATGAGGAGAAAGGAAATGGTTGATAACGTAACTGTTGGCAGAGTATGTGTACAATCTTCTTCTTTCATACCTGATTTGGATGGAGGAAAAAATAAAACTCAATTAATCGTTGACGATATAGTGTCGTATCTTAAAAATCCTTCAGTTTATTCACTTGAAAAAGCGGGTTCATTAAGTAATTTTGTTAATAATAGCAGTGAGATTGAACCATGGGTTTTTATCGGTGGTGGACTTATTATTATTGTCTCAACATCTGAGCAAGACCCTGAAAGTATGATTGTAACTGTGGGGGATGCTGAAGGAAAGTATGCTACACAGATTTTTGTACCGCCTGCGCTTACAACATCCCTCAAAGATATTTTTATTCGCTCTCATACGAACGCAGATGATGAGAGTTTTACTAAAGAGCAGAAAAAAGCTAATAGTAAATATGATATTGTAGATTATAACTGTAAGGTTTATTTTAATGAAAAACCAGAAGATTTAGTCGTGTGCAGGCATATTTCTCTGCAGTATTGTATAGATTCAATGAATGAAAATACAGGTAAAGTTCCATTGAAGGAATGCTATTCAACTCCAGAAGGGATACAGCAACATTTTCCATACGAGCTTGATCAGCAATTTGATAATCTAATAAACAATCCACCACCAGGTACATGCGTCGTTGCTAGTGACAAGTTCGGGGAGATATTATCTGTCTTCTTTCACAGAATGGAAAAAGAGAAGTTAACGCATATGGCGGCAATCGTTAAATCTCAAACACACGCTATGGCCGTCCGCTTGAGGATAAAACAAACGCCTGCCGGAGAAACTGAATATGTTGTATCCTTTTATGATCCTAATGCAACCAATACTGCAGTACGCTATAAAGCAAAAAACTGTGATTCTTTTGGGTCATTACAATCATTTATAAATATTGAGTTGGCGAATATAAAATGGGTAAAAACAGAAATTTGCTCCGAGTGTGTAGGCATAATTCCTTATCTCCCTCGAGAGCAGGCCCATTTATTAAGTGGTATAGAAAATGAATTGCAACCACCATTATCACCATCAGCATTATATCTATTAATGCAAATGGGGACGTATGAAAATATTGTTCTTTTTTTCGATAAGTTAAGAAATTCCCAAGAAATGACAGTATCAAAGGTTCTTGAGATTCTTGCTGCTAAAGGACCAGGGGGAACATATGGGTTATATATGTCACTGCAACACGATAATCTTAATAAGATTAATGAATATATAACAAATTTAAAAGAGTTGGCCCGAAAATTTAACTTTAGCCGGGAAGACCTGGAAACTCTACTCCTTGCGAAAGATAACCGTGGTGTGAGCGCGATTTCTGTAGCGTTATCAAAAAATAAAAAAGAAAGTGTCAAGGCATTGTTCTTGGCGATAGATGACTTTGAGAAAGAGTTTGGGGTAAATAAAAATGAAATACTTCTTTATATAGGAAAAAAATATGCTCAACTTATGATTTAAATAGCGCTATTAAAACCAATAATTATAATGTTGTTAATATATTGCTCGCCAATATAAAAGCCAAAATGTTTAAAAATGAAATAAATAAAGAAGATATATTGAAACTGATGGCTGCAAGAGAAAAATGGACGGGGGAGTCAGACAAATGGACGAAGGCATCAGGCTTATATTCTGCGATAGTGAAAGGGTATACGGAGATTGTTGCCGCCTGGATGGAGACAGCTGATGTGATAGCCAGCCATTATGAAAATGATAAAGATGTGGTGAGCGAACTACTGTCGCTGAGCAGAAATAATGCCGTCTGCTCTTTGCATATTGCAAGCTTTAAGAAAATGAGTAAACAGGTCATTGACGTATATCTGAATGCGGCGATTCGCCTGGCGTTGCAACACGGATTCACTTTCGATGAAATTGTGGAGCAGTTTACCCGTGACTTTGATGGCAAGCCATTCTCTCATGTGGTAAATAACGGGGATGATATACATATGGGACTCTGGCTGAAAATATTCAAAATTGTGGTTGGTGAAAATGAAAATTACCTTAAAGATGTGATGATGCAGCTGGAAGAAAAGAATAATGAAGGTAAATCTGTAATAAGTCAGGCAAATGGCAATCCTGTACTTAAAGAACTATTCTGGAAAGCAGTAGACGAATTTAACTTTCCGCAAGAGGAGCTTAATAGGTTAAAGCAATATCGTTCTCTGTAAAGACAGGACTGCAAGGTGTTTAAAGTCGCTCCAGCCAGTAGCAAATGCAGTTTCGGTGCAGGATGCTCATAAAAAACAAGCGCTGTTCCGTTCTGATAGTTAGTTTCCCCAGAACGGAACAGTGCCCTTTATATCAATTTAGACGACTCACTTACCAATACAGAAGCTGGAGAAAATCCGCCCCAGTAGGTCGTCTGAGGTAAATTCTCCGGTGATCTCGCTTAAATTCTGCTGCGCCAGACGCAGTTCTTCCGCCAGCAGCTCACCCGCCCAGGCACCTAACAGTTGCGCTTTACCCTGTTGCAGGTGCTCTGCCGCCTGTTCCAGTGCCTGTAGGTGACGACGACGCGCCAGGAAGCCGCCTTCCATGTTGGTGTCAAAGCCCATGCTCTGTTTGAGATGGTTACGCAGTACGTCCACACCTTCACCAGTCCTTGCCGAGAGACGAATTAACGCGTGACCGTTCACTTCACTCATCCCCAGCGTTTCGCCGGTGATATCGGCTTTATTGCGTACCACGGTGATCGGCAGTTTCGCTGGCAGACGGGCGATAAACTCCGGCCAGATCTCTGCTGGATCAACGGCATCCGTGGTGGTGCCATCAACCATAAACAGCACGCGGTCGGCCTGTTCAATTTCCTGCCACGCGCGCTCGATCCCAATACGTTCAACTTCGTCACTGGCTTCACGTAGTCCGGCGGTATCGATGATATGCAGCGGCATTCCGTCAATGTGGATATGCTCACGCAGTACGTCACGCGTGGTTCCGGCGATATCAGTCACGATTGCCGCTTCACGGCCCGCCAGCGCGTTCAGTAGGCTTGATTTACCGGCGTTTGGACGCCCGGCAATGACGACTTTCATCCCTTCGCGCAACAAGCTGCCCTGACGAGCCTCGGCGCGTACTGCGTCGAGATCGGCAATCACGTCATTGAGCTGGGCTTCAATTTTGCCGTCGGAGAGGAAATCGATCTCTTCATCAGGGAAATCAATTGCCGCTTCGACGTAAATGCGCAAGTGGGTGAGGGCTTCCACCAGATGGTTAACCCGTGCGGAGAACGCGCCTTGCAGCGAGTTTAGCGCTGAGCGCGCCGCCTGTTCCGAGCTGGCGTCGATCAGATCGGCAATCGCTTCGGCCTGGGCTAAGTCGAGTTTATCGTTCAGAAATGCGCGTTCGGAAAACTCACCAGGACGGGCAATCCGCAGGCCGGGAATAGTCAGAATGCGTTTTAACAGCAGGTCGAGGATCACCGGACCGCCATGACCTTGCAGTTCCAGCACATCTTCGCCGGTGAACGAGTTCGGGCCAGGGAACCATAGCGCAATCCCCTGATCGAGCACGCTGCCATCGGCGTCTTTAAACGGAAGATAATCGGCGTAGCGCGGCTTAGGCAGTTTACCCAGCACGGTTTCGGCAACCTCACGGGCTTTGAGGCCGGAGATGCGCAGGATGCCAACGCCGCCACGTCCCGGAGGCGTGGCCTGGGCTACGATAGTGTCATTATCGCTCATGATGTTCCTGTTGCTTTGTGTGGCGGATGCGCGGTGCTTATCCGCCCTACGAAAAGAAAAAAGGCGGTCAACTGACCGCCCTTATTTTAGCGAAAACTCACCGAATCAGGATTTTTTCTTCTCGCGGCTATGCAGGCCACGTTTCTCCAGACCACGGTAAATCAGCTGCTGCTGGATAATGGTAACCAGGTTGCTGACGATATAGTACAGCACCAGACCTGATGGGAACCACAGGAAGAACACCGTGAAGATGACCGGCATAAAGGTCATGATCTTCTGCTGCATCGGGTCGGTCACAGTGGTCGGCGACATCTTCTGAATGAAGAACATCGTTACGCCCATCAGGATCGGCAGGATGTAGTACGGGTCCTGTGCTGACAGGTCGTGGATCCACAGTGCAAACGGTGCCTGACGCAGTTCAACGGAACCCATCAGCATGTAGTACAACGCCAGGAAGATTGGCATCTGGATCAGCAGCGGGAAGCAGCCGCCCAGCGGGTTAACCTTCTCAGCTTTGTACAGCGCCATCATTTCCTGGCTGATACGCTGTTTGTCATCGCCCAGACGCTCACGCATCGCCTGAATCTTCGGCTGCAGCATACGCATCTTCGCCATGGAGGTGTACTGCGCTTTGGTCAGCGGGTACATGATGCCACGAACGATAAAGGTGATGATGATAATGGAGAAGCCCCAGTTACCCACAAAGCTATGGATCCATTTCAGCAGTTTGAACAGCGGCTGAGAGATGAACCACAACCAACCGTAATCAACGGTCAGATCCAGGTGCGGAGCAACTGCTGCCATTTTGTCCTGGATTTCCGGGCCAACCCACAGGGTGCTGTTCATTGCGCCAGTCTGACCAGGCTGAACCAGTACCGGCTGAGATTTATAGCCGATAGCGGCGATGCCGTTACCCAGATTAGCGGTGTAGAAGTTGTTGATACCGTCGTTATGCGGGATCCACGCAGTCGCGAAATACTGTTGCAGCATCGCCACCCAACCACCTTTCGAAGAGATGTTCAGGTTTTCGTTATCGGCAATGGTATCGAACTTATATTTCTCGTACTTCTCGTCAGGCGTGGAGTACGCCGCGCCACGGAAGGTGTGCAGTGCGAAGTTGCTGCTTCCGGTGTCGAGATGCGGTGGCAGTGTAATGGATTGCTTCAACTGACCAAAGGTGGAGATCTCCAGCGGTTTCTCGCCAGCGTTCTGCACGTTGTAGTTGACGTTGACAGCGTAATCACCACGTTTCAGGACAAACGTTTTGGTAAACGTGTTGCCTGCCGCGTCGGTATACGTCATCGGCACCTGCAGTTCGTTTTGACCTTCAGCCAGCACATAAGCGTCTTTTTCAACGTTATACAGCGGACGCGGGCCGTTAGCCGGGTTATCCGGGCCATCACGACCGGTCAGACCGCTCTGTGCCTGATAAATAAACTGCGGTGAAGTTTCCAGCAGCTGGAACGGTTGGGTAGAGTTCAGCTCTTTCGGGTAAGCAGGCAGCAGAGCTTGCTCAACATCACCACCACGGGTGTTGATGGTCAGATCAAGCACGTCGGTCTTAACCGAGATCAGTTTCCCCTGGCCACTGGCCGGTACGCCCTGGTCGGCGGCGCTACCCGCTGCGGTGGTCGTTGTCTGCGTGGTCTGTTGGGCCTGAGGTTGCGGGTTTTTATCCTGCTCCCAGGCTTGCCAGATCATGAAAGACACGAACAGCAAAGCGATGACTAAAAGATTGCGTTGCGAATCCATCGTTAGTGTTCTCTGGTATCAAATGGTCCGGGCGGGACGGGATCGTCACCACCAGGGTGTAAAGGGTGGCATTTTAATACGCGTTTCACCGTCAACCAACTGCCTTTTATCACTCCAAACCTGCGCAATGCCTCAATTCCGTAGCTTGAACAGGTTGGAGTGAAACGACAATGCGGCCCGAGTAGCGGACTAATCAGGCGTTGATAGACCCGAATGAGGGCTATCAGGACCCGCGAGCCAGGCGACAGTGGCGGCGCCATAATTTTTCCAACGCTTCCGAGAGAGCACGGTTATCGAGGTCGGCAACCCCTTTTTTCGCCACCACCACGAAATCCATAGCCGGGAGTTCATGTTGGCGCAGACGGAAGCTTTCACGCGTCAGACGTTTAATCCGATTGCGTTCATGGGCGCGTCGAACGTTTTTCTTGGCGACTGTAAGACCGATACGGGGATGCCCCAGCGAATTCAGGCGGCCGAGAATGGTAATTTGCGGCGTGCCAGCCCGTTGTGGCTGCTGGAAGACGAATGTGAATTGACTGGGAGTTAACAAGCGTAACTCCCTGGGAAATGCGAGCTTAACCACTCAGGGGTTAGCTTTATTACTTAGAAACGGTCAGACGAGCGCGGCCTTTAGCACGACGACGTGCCAGAACCTGACGACCATTTTTAGTAGCCATACGAGCACGGAAGCCGTGAGAACGGTTGCGCTTCAGTACAGACGGTTGAAAAGTGCGTTTCATGGCGATTTCTACCTAAACTTGAATAAATTCAATGGCTTTATTGGATATCCGCCGAAAAATGAAACGATGGACACCGAAGCCATGGGTGATTAAAGAGGCCGGATTGTAATAATTGTACACTCCGGAGTCAATTCTCTTTCCTTATTTACCGCGCTTTTCCGCACCTTTTCGCAGGGAAAACGTACGACCTCACACCAGTGAAAACCAGCATGGCGCGCCGGGTGGAGGATTATACGGGCTGACGGGTAAAGCGCAAGGATCGTCCTGGATCTTTATTAGATCGATTAAGCCAATTTTTGTCTATGGTCATTAAATTTTCCAATATGCGGCGTAAATCGTGCCCGCCTCGCGGCAGGATCGTTTACACTTAGCGAGTTCTGGATCATCCTGTGGATAAATCGGGAAAATCTGTGAGAAACAGAAGATCTCTTGCGCAGTTTAGGCTATGATCCGCGGTCCCGATCGTTTAGCAGGATCTTGATCGGGCATATAACCGCAGACAGCGGTTCGTGCGTCACCCTCAAGCAGGGTCTTTTCGACGTACGTCAACAATCATGAATGTTTCAGCCTTAGTCATTATCGACTTTTGTTCGAGTGGAGTCCGCCGTGTCACTTTCGCTTTGGCAGCAGTGTCTTGCCCGATTGCAGGATGAGTTACCAGCCACAGAATTCAGTATGTGGATACGCCCATTGCAGGCGGAACTGAGCGATAACACGCTGGCCCTGTACGCGCCAAACCGTTTTGTCCTCGATTGGGTACGGGACAAGTACCTTAATAATATCAATGGACTGCTAACCAGTTTCTGCGGAGCGGATGCCCCACAGCTGCGTTTTGAAGTCGGCACCAAACCGGTGACACAAACGCCACAAGCGGCAGTGACGAGCAACGTCGCGGCCCCAGCACAGGTGGCGCATGCGCAGCCGCAACGTGTTGCGCCTTCTACGCGTTCCGGTTGGGATAACGTCCCGGCTCCGGCAGAACCGACCTATCGTTCTAACGTAAACGTCAAACACACGTTTGATAACTTCGTTGAAGGTAAATCTAACCAACTGGCGCGCGCGGCGGCTCGTCAGGTGGCTGATAACCCTGGCGGTGCCTATAACCCGTTGTTCCTTTATGGCGGCACGGGTCTGGGTAAAACTCACCTGCTGCATGCGGTGGGTAACGGCATTATGGCGCGTAAGCCGAATGCCAAAGTGGTTTATATGCACTCCGAGCGCTTTGTTCAGGACATGGTTAAAGCCCTGCAAAACAACGCGATCGAAGAGTTTAAACGCTACTACCGTTCCGTAGATGCACTACTGATCGACGATATTCAGTTTTTTGCTAATAAAGAACGATCTCAGGAAGAGTTTTTCCACACCTTCAACGCCCTGCTGGAAGGTAACCAGCAGATCATTCTCACCTCGGATCGCTATCCGAAAGAGATCAACGGCGTTGAGGATCGTCTGAAATCCCGCTTCGGTTGGGGACTGACTGTGGCGATCGAACCGCCAGAGTTAGAAACCCGCGTGGCGATCCTGATGAAAAAGGCCGACGAAAACGACATTCGTTTGCCGGGCGAAGTGGCGTTCTTTATCGCCAAGCGTCTACGCTCTAACGTACGTGAGCTGGAAGGGGCGTTGAACCGCGTCATTGCTAACGCCAACTTTACCGGACGGGCGATCACCATCGACTTCGTGCGTGAGGCGCTGCGCGACTTGCTGGCATTGCAGGAAAAACTGGTCACCATCGACAATATTCAGAAGACGGTGGCAGAGTACTACAAGATCAAAGTTGCGGATCTCCTTTCCAAGCGTCGATCCCGCTCGGTGGCGCGTCCGCGCCAGATGGCGATGGCGCTGGCGAAAGAGTTGACTAACCACAGTCTGCCCGAGATTGGCGATGCGTTTGGTGGTCGTGACCACACAACGGTGCTTCATGCTTGCCGGAAGATCGAGCAGTTGCGTGAAGAGAGCCACGATATCAAAGAAGATTTTTCAAATTTAATCAGAACATTGTCATCGTAAACCTATGAAATTTACCGTAGAACGTGAGCATTTATTAAAACCGCTACAACAGGTGAGCGGTCCGTTAGGTGGTCGTCCTACGCTACCGATTCTCGGTAATCTGCTGTTACAGGTTGCTGACGGTACGTTGTCGCTGACCGGTACCGATCTCGAGATGGAAATGGTGGCACGTGTTGCGCTGGTTCAGCCGCACGAACCAGGGGCGACGACCGTTCCGGCGCGCAAATTCTTTGATATCTGCCGTGGTCTGCCTGAAGGCGCGGAAATTGCCGTGCAACTGGAAGGTGAGCGGATGCTGGTGCGTTCCGGGCGTAGCCGTTTTTCGCTTTCCACCCTGCCAGCAGCAGATTTCCCGAACCTCGATGACTGGCAGAGCGAAGTCGAATTTACCCTGCCGCAGGCGACGATGAAGCGTCTGATTGAAGCGACTCAGTTTTCGATGGCGCATCAGGATGTTCGCTATTACTTAAACGGTATGCTGTTCGAAACCGAAGGTGAAGAACTGCGTACCGTGGCGACCGACGGTCACCGTCTGGCGGTCTGTTCCATGCCAATTGGTCAGTCTTTGCCAAGCCATTCGGTGATCGTGCCGCGTAAAGGTGTGATTGAACTGATGCGTATGCTCGACGGCGGCGACAATCCGCTGCGCGTGCAGATTGGCAGCAACAACATTCGCGCCCACGTTGGCGACTTTATCTTCACCTCCAAACTGGTGGATGGTCGCTTCCCGGATTATCGCCGCGTTCTGCCGAAGAACCCGGACAGACATCTGGAAGCAGGCTGCGATCTGCTCAAGCAGGCGTTTGCCCGTGCAGCGATCCTCTCCAACGAGAAATTCCGCGGCGTGCGTCTGTATGTCAGCGAAAATCAGCTGAAAATCACCGCCAATAACCCGGAACAGGAAGAAGCGGAAGAGATCCTCGACGTTACCTATAGCGGTGCGGAGATGGAAATTGGCTTCAACGTCAGCTATGTGCTGGATGTTCTGAACGCGCTGAAATGCGAAAACGTGCGCATGATGCTGACCGATTCGGTTTCCAGTGTGCAGATTGAAGATGCCGCATCACAGTCGGCTGCCTATGTTGTCATGCCAATGAGACTGTAATGTCCCTCACCCGCTTGTTGATCCGCGATTTCCGCAACATTGAAACCGCGGATCTCGCTTTATCTCCCGGCTTTAACTTTCTGGTTGGTGCCAACGGCAGTGGCAAAACCAGCGTGCTGGAAGCTATCTATACGCTCGGCCACGGTCGGGCGTTTCGCAGTTTGCAGATTGGTCGTGTTATTCGCCACGAGCAGGAGGCGTTTATTCTCCATGGGCGTTTACAGGGCGAAGAGCGCGAGACGGCGATTGGCCTAACCAAAGATAAACAGGGCGACAGCAAAGTCCGCATCGACGGTACTGACGGGCATAAGGTCGCCGAGCTGGCGCATCTGATGCCGATGCAACTGATAACGCCAGAAGGGTTTACTTTACTCAACGGCGGCCCCAAATACAGAAGAGCTTTCCTCGACTGGGGATGCTTTCACAACGAACCCGGATTTTTCACCGCCTGGAGCAATCTCAAGCGATTACTCAAGCAGCGCAATGCGGCACTGCGCCAGGTGACTCGTTATGAACAGCTACGCCCGTGGGATAAAGAACTGATCCCGCTGGCAGAACAAATCAGCACCTGGCGCGCCGAGTACAGTGCCGGTATCGCCGCTGATATGGCCGATACTTGTAAGCAATTTCTCCCGGAGTTTACTCTGACTTTCTCTTTTCAGCGCGGCTGGGAGAAAGAGACAGAATATGCTGAGGTGCTGGAACGTAATTTTGAACGCGATCGCCAGCTAACCTACACCGCGCACGGCCCGCATAAAGCGGACTTACGCATTCGCGCCGACGGTGCGCCGGTGGAAGATACCTTATCGCGTGGGCAGCTTAAGCTGTTGATGTGCGCCTTACGTCTGGCGCAAGGAGAGTTCCTCACCCGTGAAAGCGGGCGGCGGTGTCTCTACCTGATAGATGATTTTGCCTCTGAGCTTGATGATGAGCGTCGCGGACTGCTTGCCAGCCGCTTAAAAGCGACGCAATCACAGGTCTTTGTCAGCGCGATCAGTGCTGAACACGTAATAGACATGTCGGACGAAAATTCGAAGATGTTTACCGTGGAAAAGGGTAAAATAACGGATTAACCCAAGAATAAATGAGCGAGAAACGTTGATGTCGAATTCTTATGACTCCTCCAGTATCAAAGTCCTGAAAGGGCTGGATGCGGTGCGTAAGCGCCCGGGTATGTATATCGGCGACACGGATGACGGCACCGGTCTGCACCACATGGTATTCGAGGTGGTAGATAACGCTATCGACGAAGCGCTCGCGGGTCACTGTAAAGAAATTATCGTCACCATTCACGCCGATAACTCTGTCTCTGTACAGGATGACGGGCGCGGCATTCCGACCGGTATTCACCCGGAAGAGGGCGTATCGGCGGCGGAAGTGATCATGACCGTCCTGCACGCAGGCGGTAAATTTGACGATAACTCCTATAAAGTGTCCGGCGGTCTGCACGGCGTTGGTGTTTCGGTAGTAAACGCCCTGTCGCAAAAACTGGAGCTGGTTATCCAGCGCGAGGGTAAAATTCACCGTCAGATCTACGAACACGGTGTACCGCAGGCTCCGCTGGCGGTTACCGGCGAGACTGAAAAAACCGGCACCATGGTGCGTTTCTGGCCAAGCCTCGAAACCTTCACCAATGTGACCGAATTCGAATATGACATTCTGGCGAAACGCCTGCGTGAGTTGTCGTTCCTCAACTCTGGCGTTTCCATTCGTCTGCGCGACAAGCGCGACGGCAAAGAAGACCACTTCCACTATGAAGGCGGTATCAAGGCGTTCGTTGAATATCTGAACAAAAACAAAACGCCGATCCACCCGAATATCTTCTACTTCTCCACCGAAAAAGACGGTATCGGCGTTGAAGTTGCATTGCAGTGGAATGATGGCTTCCAGGAAAACATCTACTGCTTTACCAACAACATTCCGCAGCGTGATGGCGGTACTCACCTGGCAGGCTTCCGTGCGGCGATGACCCGTACTCTGAACGCCTACATGGATAAAGAAGGCTACAGCAAAAAAGCCAAAGTCAGCGCCACCGGTGACGATGCGCGTGAAGGCCTGATTGCCGTCGTTTCCGTAAAAGTGCCGGACCCGAAATTCTCCTCTCAGACCAAAGACAAACTGGTTTCTTCTGAGGTGAAATCGGCGGTTGAACAGCAGATGAACGAACTGCTGGCAGAATACCTGCTGGAAAACCCAACCGACGCGAAAATCGTAGTCGGCAAAATTATCGATGCTGCTCGTGCCCGTGAAGCTGCGCGTCGCGCTCGTGAAATGACCCGTCGTAAAGGTGCGCTGGATTTAGCGGGCCTGCCAGGTAAACTGGCGGACTGTCAGGAACGCGACCCGGCGCTCTCTGAACTGTACCTTGTGGAAGGGGACTCCGCGGGCGGCTCTGCGAAGCAGGGGCGTAACCGCAAGAACCAGGCGATTCTGCCGCTGAAGGGTAAAATCCTCAACGTCGAGAAAGCGCGCTTCGATAAGATGCTCTCTTCCCAGGAAGTGGCGACGCTGATCACCGCGCTTGGTTGTGGTATCGGTCGTGACGAGTACAACCCGGACAAACTGCGTTATCACAGCATCATCATCATGACCGATGCGGACGTCGACGGCTCGCACATTCGTACGCTGCTGTTGACCTTCTTCTATCGTCAGATGCCGGAAATCGTTGAACGTGGTCACGTCTACATCGCTCAGCCGCCGCTGTACAAAGTGAAGAAAGGCAAGCAGGAACAGTACATTAAAGACGACGAAGCGATGGATCAGTACCAGATCTCTATCGCGCTGGATGGCGCAACGCTGCACACCAACGCCAGTGCACCGGCATTGGCTGGCGAAGCGTTAGAGAAACTGGTGTCTGAGTACAACGCGACGCAGAAAATGATCAACCGCATGGAGCGTCGTTATCCGAAAGCAATGCTGAAAGAGCTTATCTATCAGCCGACGCTGACGGAAGCCGACCTCTCTGATGAGCAGACCGTTACCCGTTGGGTGAACGCCCTGGTCAGCGAACTGAACGACAAAGAACAGCACGGCAGCCAGTGGAAGTTTGATGTCCACACCAATGCTGATCAAAACCTGTTTGAACCGATTGTTCGCGTGCGTACCCACGGTGTGGATACTGACTATCCGCTGGATCACGAGTTTATCACCGGTGGCGAATATCGTCGTATCTGCACGCTGGGTGAGAAACTGCGTGGCCTTCTGGAAGAAGATGCGTTTATCGAACGTGGCGAGCGTCGTCAGCCGGTAGCCAGCTTCGAGCAGGCGCTGGACTGGCTGGTGAAAGAGTCCCGTCGCGGCCTCTCCATCCAGCGTTATAAAGGTCTGGGCGAGATGAACCCGGAACAGCTGTGGGAAACCACCATGGACCCGGAAAGCCGTCGTATGCTGCGCGTTACCGTTAAAGATGCGATTGCTGCCGATCAGTTGTTCACCACGCTGATGGGCGACGCCGTTGAACCGCGTCGTGCGTTTATCGAAGAGAATGCCCTGAAAGCGGCGAATATCGATATTTAATGGCGTTAACAATGCGAGCGTGCCTGATGCGCTACGCTTATCAGGCCTACGAGACTCCTGCAATATTTTGAATTTGCATGATTTTGTAGGCCGGATCAGACGTTAACGCCGCATTCGGCAAGAAGCTATAAGAAAAGGGCGGAGATCATCTCCGCCCTTTTTATTTCTGCAATCCGTAATTATCATTCCGCAGAACTATACTTTTTGAGTCAACACGTAACGCTTTACAGGTGATTATCATGGGACTTTTGGATGAAGTTGTCGGCGCCTTTCTGAAAGGCGATGCGGGGAAATATCAGGCTATTTTGAGTTGGGTTGAGGAGCAGGGTGGCATTCAGGTGCTGTTGGAAAAACTGCAAAGTGGCGGCTTAGGTGCCATTCTCTCAACCTGGTTGAGTAATCAACAGGGCAATCAGCCGGTGAGCGGCGAGCAACTGGAGTCGGCGCTCGGCACAAATGCGGTGTCCGATCTCGGGCAAAAACTGGGTGTAGATGCCAGTACGGCTTCCAGCTTGCTGGCAGAGCAACTGCCAAAGATTATTGATGCTCTCTCACCGCAGGGTGAAGTGTCTTCGCAAGCCAATAACGATCTGCTTTCCGCAGGCATGGAACTGCTGAAAGGGAAACTCTTCCGCTAAGCAAAAGGGGAGCATGCAACGCGCGTTGCATCCCCCTTTTCCCTCGGGTGTTGTACTGATTTTTGAGCGGAATCGCGTTAGCATGGGTCAGGAACCAATCTACCTGGGGAACTCATGGCTATCAAACTCATTGCTATCGATATGGATGGCACCCTTCTGCTGCCCGATCACACCATTTCACCCGCTGTTAAAAACGCGATTGCCGCAGCTCGCGCCCGTGGCGTGAATGTCGTGCTAACGACGGGTCGCCCTTATGCAGGTGTTCACAACTACCTGAAAGAGCTGCATATGGAACAGCCGGGCGATTACTGCATTACTTATAACGGCGCGCTGGTACAGAAGGCCGCCGATGGTAGCACCGTGGCGCAAACCGCTCTGAGCTATGAAGACTACCGTTTCCTGGAAAAACTCTCTCGCGAAGTCGGTTCTCATTTCCACGCCCTGGACCGCACCACGCTGTACACCGCCAACCGTGATATCAGCTACTACACGGTGCATGAATCTTTCGTTGCCACTATTCCGCTGGTGTTCTGCGAAGCGGAGAAAATGGACCCCAATACCCAGTTCCTGAAAGTGATGATGATTGATGAACCCGCCATCCTCGACCAGGCTATCGCGCGTATTCCGCAGGAAGTGAAAGAGAAATATACCGTGCTGAAAAGTGCGCCGTACTTCCTCGAAATCCTCGATAAACGCGTTAACAAAGGTACGGGTGTGAAATCACTGGCCGATGTGCTGGGCATTAAGCCGGAAGAAATCATGGCGATTGGCGATCAGGAAAACGACATCGCAATGATTGAATATGCAGGTGTTGGTGTGGCAATGGATAACGCTATTCCTTCGGTGAAAGAAGTGGCGAACTTTGTCACCAAATCCAACCTGGAAGATGGCGTGGCGTTTGCTATTGAGAAGTATGTGCTGAATTAATCAGTGGGAGGGCAAACTGCATAAATGCGTTTGCCCGCAGCGATTAACAATTTCTGGTCGTGCATAAAATCAGGAACTGGAGTGGTGACGTTACTATATCCAGCGTAAGAGTGACTGGTAGCAGTGCATTAGCGAGGCCGCGCGGAACGCCATCAGTTGCTTTGTACTTATAAAATCCCACCGTAAAGGGTTGATGGAAAACCATCACGTTTGAGTAATCCGCTTTTTTATTTTTCTGGTGGATAGAGCCTTTCAGGCCGTCAAGTGCCCAGGTACAACGCTGGGTATTACAAATAAAACCATATTGTGTCGCCAGTGCTTTATCTTCCTCATTATCCCAGTCGTAATAGAGCGTTATTGAACCAGAAAAATTAGTATCACTGCTGCTTAAAATAAATTTCGCGTTATCGGAAACGGTGATTCTTTCGCCATGAATTGCCGGATCGTTCAGCATTTTAACCACCTCGCCGCCGCCCGTGGTCAACAGATAGTCCAACGATTCACCAACAAAAACATAGCCTTTCGTACCGTTACTATCCTCTGCCAGCGATAACCCCTTAATCGAGTCTGACCGCCATTGCTCGGCATGTGGAGGACTTGCGGTATTGAAAAGCAGTCCTGCGGTTAGACATCCGGTCAACGCAAATGCCAAAGAACACAAACCGGCAGCCTTAAAAAATCCCTTAAAATTCAACTTCATGACTAATCCTTTAAACGAGTAGCTAAGCCGTTGAAAGCATACTCTTCTTTCCCTCCTGTTTAGCGCCTGATATCCCTTTTCAGATTTCTGCCCGACGCATGTCATTTTTTTATGCATTGTTCTTTTTGTGATCTAAATTGTAGTACAACAATATTGGTTTGTACTACATTACACGCACGGCAAACGCGAACGTCATCACGCTGGTACTACAAAATTGCCGCGTTATGCATCGATCGGGGTAAAGTAGAGAAGTACATACAGAGCACAAGGACTCTCCATGACTCTCAATAAAACCGATCGCATCGTCATTACGCTGGGTAAACAGATCGTTCACGGCAAATACGTGCCAGGCTCGCCGCTTCCGGCCGAAGCGGAACTTTGTGAGGAGTTTGCAACCTCGCGCAACATCATCCGTGAGGTGTTTCGTTCGCTGATGGCGAAGCGGCTGATTGAAATGAAACGTTATCGCGGGGCGTTTGTGGCACCGCGTAATCAGTGGAATTACCTCGATACTGACGTGCTGCAATGGGTGCTGGAAAACGACTACGACCCACGGCTTATCAGTGCAATGAGCGAAGTGCGAAATCTGGTGGAACCGGCGATTGCCCGTTGGGCGGCAGAGCGCGCGACTTCCAGCGATCTGGCGCAGATTGAATCAGCGCTGAACGAGATGATCGCCAACAATCAGGACCGCGAAGCGTTTAACGAAGCGGATATTCGCTATCACGAGGCGGTACTGCAATCAGTGCATAACCCGGTGTTACAGCAACTTAGCATTGCGATTAGTTCATTACAGCGGGCGGTTTTTGAACGAACCTGGATGGGCGATGAGGCCAACATGCCGCAAACGCTCCAGGAACATAAGGCGCTGTTTGATGCGATACGGCATCAGGACGGCGATGCGGCAGAGCAGGCGGCGCTTACCATGATCGCCAGCTCGACACGAAGGTTAAAGGAAATCACATGACAGCTCGCTACATCGCAATTGACTGGGGATCGACCAATCTGCGCGCCTGGCTTTATCAGGGCGACCACTGCCTGGACAGCAGGCAATCAGAAGCAGGCGTTACGCGTCTGAACGGAAAATCTCCGGCTGCGGTGTTAGCAGAAGTGACGACCGACTGGCGTGAAGAGAATACGCCAGTGGTGATGGCAGGAATGGTCGGCAGCAATGTCGGCTGGAAAGTTGCGCCGTATTTATCTGTTCCTGCCCGTTTTTCATCTATTGGCGAACAATTAACGTCTGTTGGCGACAATATCTGGATTATTCCCGGATTATGCGTTTCTCATGATGATAACCACAATGTGATGCGCGGCGAAGAAACACAATTGATCGGCGCGCGTACTTTGGCTCCTTCCTCTCTTTATGTCATGCCCGGTACGCATTGCAAATGGGTGCAGGCCGATAGCCAGCAAATCAACGATTTTCGCACCGTAATGACCGGTGAGTTACATCATTTACTGTTAAATCACTCATTGATTGGCGCAGGTTTACCGCGGCAGGAAAACTCTGCCGATGCCTTCGCGGCTGGCCTTGAGCGCGGCCTTAATGCGCCCGCAATATTGCCGCAGCTTTTTGAAGTTCGTGCCTCGCATGTGCTAGGAACACTTCCCCGTGTACAGGTCAGCGAATTTCTCTCTGGTTTGTTGATTGGTGCAGAGGTCGCCAGTATGCGCGACTACGTGGCCCATCAACACGCCATCACCCTTGTCGCCGGAACATCGCTGACTGCACGCTACCAGCAAGCCTTTCAGGCGATGGGTTGCGAGGTGACGGCGGTGGCGGGCGACACGGCATTTCAGGCTGGTATAAGGAGCATCGCTCATGCAGTGGCAAACTAAACTCCCGCTGATCGCCATTTTGCGCGGCATTACGCCCGACGAGGCGCTGGCGCATGTTGGCGCGGTGATTGACGCTGGGTTCGACGCGGTAGAAATCCCGCTGAACTCTCCACTATGGGAACAAAGCATTCCCGCCATCGTTGATGCGTATGGCGATAAAGCGTTGATTGGCGCAGGTACGGTACTGAAACCTGAACAGGTCGATGCGCTCGCCAGGATGGGCTGTCAGCTCATCGTTACGCCCAATATCCATAGTGAAGTGATCCGCCGCGCGGTGGGCTATGGCATGACCGTTTGCCCCGGCTGCGCGACGGCGACTGAAGCCTTTACCGCGATCGACGCGGGCGCTCAGGCGCTGAAAATATTCCCGTCATCGGCTTTTGGGCCGCAATACATCAAAGCGTTAAAAGCGGTATTACCGCAGGACATCCCGGTCTTTGCCGTAGGCGGTGTGACGCCAGAAAACCTGGCGCAGTGGATAGACGCAGGTTGTGCAGGGGCGGGCTTAGGCAGCGATCTCTATCGCGCCGGGCAGTCCGTAGAACGCACCGCGCAGCAGGCAGCAGCATTTGTTAAGGCGTATCGAGAGGCAGTGCAATGAAAATCACCAACATTACTACGTATCGTTTACCTCCCCGCTGGATGTTCCTGAAAATTGAAACTGATGAAGGCGTGGTCGGTTGGGGCGAGCCCGTGATCGAAGGCCGCGCCCGCACGGTGGAAGCGGCAGTTCACGAGCTGGGTGACTATTTGATTGGTCAGGATCCATCGCGCATCAATGACTTATGGCAAGTGATGTATCGCGCCGGATTTTATCGTGGCGGTCCGATTCTGATGAGCGCCATCGCCGGGATCGACCAGGCGTTATGGGATATCAAAGGTAAAGTGCTGAATGCGCCGGTCTGGCAATTGATGGGTGGCCTGGTTCGCGACAAAATTAAAGCCTACAGTTGGGTCGGTGGCGATCGTCCGGCGGATGTTATCGACGGCATTAAAACGCTACGCGAAATCGGCTTCGATACCTTCAAACTGAACGGTTGTGAAGAGCTGGGATTGATTGATAACTCCCGCGCGGTAGATGCGGCGGTCAACACCGTGGCACAAATTCGTGAAGCTTTTGGCAATCAGATTGAGTTTGGTCTTGATTTCCACGGTCGCGTCAGCGCGCCGATGGCGAAAGTGCTGATTAAAGAACTGGAACCGTATCGCCCTCTGTTTATTGAAGAGCCGGTGCTGGCGGAACAAGCCGAATACTACCCGAAACTGGCGGCACAAACGCATATTCCACTGGCGGCGGGTGAGCGCATGTTCTCACGCTTCGATTTTAAACGCGTGCTGGAAGCTGGCGGTATTTCGATTCTGCAACCGGATCTCTCCCACGCAGGCGGTATTACCGAATGCTACAAAATTGCCGGAATGGCGGAAGCCTATGACGTGACCCTTGCGCCGCACTGTCCGCTCGGCCCGATTGCACTGGCGGCTTGCCTGCATATCGACTTTGTTTCCTATAACGCGGTACTTCAGGAACAAAGTATGGGCATTCATTACAACAAAGGCGCGGAGTTACTCGACTTTGTGAAAAATAAAGAAGACTTCAGCATGGTCGGCGGCTTCTTTAAACCGTTAATGAGACCGGGCTTAGGCGTGGAAATCGACGAAGCCAAAGTCATTGAGTTCAGTAAAAATGCCCCGGACTGGCGTAATCCGCTCTGGCGTCATGAAGATAACAGCGTAGCAGAGTGGTAATTCCTGCCACGTAAGCCCCTCATCGGGCACTAAAACAGCAATACAAAAATATAACCCTCTGTACATTACAGGGCATGGTGAGCGGCTTCGCTATGCCCAAAATCTGGAGAAAGCTCGCTATGGATATTCCCGTTAATGCAGCAAAACCGGGGCGTCGGCGTTATCTGACGCTGGTGATGATCTTTATTACGGTGGTCATTTGTTATGTTGACCGCGCTAACCTGGCCGTGGCTTCCGCCCATATTCAGGAAGAGTTCGGCATTACCAAAGCGGAAATGGGCTATGTATTTTCGGCCTTCGCCTGGCTATATACCTTATGCCAGATCCCCGGCGGTTGGTTTTTAGATCGCGTAGGTTCTCGCGTGACTTATTTTATTGCGATATTTGGCTGGTCAGTGGCGACGTTATTCCAGGGCTTTGCCACGGGCTTAATGTCATTAATTGGTCTGCGCGCGATAACCGGTATTTTCGAAGCGCCCGCGTTCCCGACCAATAACCGGATGGTGACCAGCTGGTTCCCGGAACATGAACGCGCTTCCGCCGTGGGTTTTTATACGTCTGGTCAGTTTGTCGGTCTGGCGTTTCTGACTCCGCTGCTGATCTGGATTCAGGAAATGTTGAGCTGGCACTGGGTGTTCATTGTCACCGGCGGTATCGGCATTATCTGGTCGCTGATTTGGTTTAAGGTTTATCAGCCGCCGCGCCTGACCAAAGGCATTAGCAAAGCTGAACTGGATTACATTCGTGACGGCGGCGGTCTGGTGGATGGCGATGCGCCAGTGAAAAAAGAGTCGCGTCAGCCGCTAACAGCCAAAGACTGGAAACTGGTGTTCCATCGTAAACTGATCGGCGTCTATCTTGGGCAATTTGCGGTGGCTTCTACACTGTGGTTCTTCTTAACCTGGTTCCCGAACTATTTAACCCAGGAAAAAGGAATCACAGCGCTGAAAGCGGGCTTTATGACCACGGTGCCATTCCTTGCGGCGTTTGTTGGCGTCCTGCTCTCAGGCTGGGTCGCGGATCTGCTGGTACGTAAGGGCTTTTCACTGGGCTTTGCGCGTAAAACGCCGATTATCTGCGGTTTGCTGATCTCCACCTGCATTATGGGCGCTAACTACACCAACGATCCGATGATGATTATGTGCCTGATGGCGCTGGCATTCTTCGGCAACGGTTTTGCTTCGATTACCTGGTCGTTAGTCTCTTCTCTGGCACCGATGCGGCTGATTGGTTTAACCGGCGGCGTGTTTAACTTCGCCGGTGGTCTGGGCGGCATCACCGTTCCGCTGGTGGTGGGGTACCTGGCGCAGGGTTACGGTTTCGCGCCTGCACTGGTTTATATCTCCGCCGTCGCGTTGATTGGCGCGCTCTCTTACATCCTGCTGGTGGGCGATGTGAAGCGCGTTGGATAATCTTTAAACTGTGGAATATGCGCCACACCACTGCGCATAATCCATTTTCTTAAAGCCGGTGCGGTCAGGCATCGGCTTTTTACTATTTTGCCGAAGAGTTTTAAACGCAGTTTGCGGGTGGCGCGCCAGTAAGCGGCGTTGCTCTTCTCCGGCTGCTTCAGTAACACCGAACGCAGAATCTCTGCACTATCCAGCGCATAGCTAATCCCCTCCAGCGAGCTGGCGCTGATAAATCCCGCCGCTTCACCAATCAGAAAGGCATTGTCCTTACCGCAGACAAAATCCTGCCAGCGTGAGGGAAACAGCACCGTGCATTTTTCGCTTTTTACCGCCTTACCAAACTGGAACTGAAAGGCGCTCATTTTCTCTTTTAGCGCCGTGAAGCGCGCCTGGCCGTCTTTCATTGGATAGGCACCGCCAAAGATAAAATAACCGTCTTTGCTGATACTCCATGAATAACAGTCAGTTATCGCATTATCAAAGATGCAGGAGTAGAACGGCACCGGATGTTTCTCTGCGAACCACTGCTGGATAGCGACATATTTACGAATTTGATGGTTCGGGTAGAGATGTCGCCGCACCATCGAGTTGGCACCATCGGAACCGACCAGATAGCGGGCGGTAATGTGTTGCTCCCAGCCGTCTGCGCGAAAAATGACATGCCATTTATCATCCTCGCGCCAGATTTTCCGGCACAGGCTGTCGTGGTAAACCTCAACGCTGGTGGGAATGAGCGATTTCATCCATAAGTCGAAAGCATGGCGATTAATATTGATATAGCTTCGCTGGTAGTTACGTGTAAGCGATGCGGCTACGTCGACGGTTTTGACGCTGAAAATCTGCGGATTGGCGATCACATCGACAGGCAGCGTCAGTCCATCGCGAATAAAAGAACGCTGCGCGTCCGGTGCCAGCAGACCGCCACAAGGCTTGCTGAAACCTTCAGTACCATGCTGGTGCTTTTTATCCAGCGCGATCACCTGCATTTTGCTGGCTAACTTTCGCGCCAACGCCGAACCTGCCGGGCCGAGGCCAATAATCGCCACGTCGAAATGTTCCATCTTTTCACTCACATTCATCACGATGGCAAAAGACTATTGTCTGAAAGTGAAGTCCTTGTGAAGTATGATGGCGGGAACCGTTTTGTATCAGGACCGCGCCATGAAACAGATAACCTTTGCTCCCCGTAATCACCTGCTCACCAATACCAATACCTGGACGCCCGACAGCCAGTGGCTGGTATTTGACGTGCGTCCTTCTGGGGCGTCGTTTACCGGTGAGACCATTGAGCGCGTGAATATCCATACCGGCGAGGTCGAGGTTATCTACCGTGCGTCACAGGGCGCACACGTCGGCGTGGTGACCGTTCATCCGAAGTCAGAGAAATATGTCTTTATTCACGGCCCTGAAAATCCTGATGAAACATGGCATTACGACTTCCATCATCGACGCGGCGTGATTGCTGAAAGCGGCAAGGTGAGCAATCTCGATGCAATGGATATTACCGCGCCGTATACGCCAGGAGCGCTGCGTGGCGGCAGCCATGTACATGTCTTTAGCCCGAACGGTGAAATGGTGAGCTTTACCTATAACGACCATGTAATGCATGAACGCGATCCGGCGCTGGATTTGCGCAACGTCGGTGTTGCGGTACCGTTTGGCCCGGTCAACGTACAAAAGCAGCATCCGCGTGAATACAGCGGCAGCCACTGGTGCGTGTTGGTGAGTAACACCACGCCCACGCCGCAGCCTGGCAGTGATGAAATCAATCGTGCTTATGAAGAAGGATGGGTAGGAAACCACGCGCTGGCGTTTATTGGCGACACATTTTCGCCAAAGGGCGAGAAAGTGCCGGAGCTGTTTATCGTTGAGTTACCGCAAGATGAAGCTGGCTGGAAAGCGGCAGGTGATGTGCCGTTAAGTGGAACGGAAACAACCCTGCCTGCGCCACCGCGTGGCGTCGTGCAGCGACGTTTAACCTTTACCCATCAGCGGGCTTATCCGGGGTTAGTCAACGTTCCGCGCCACTGGGTGCGCTGTAATCCGCAGGGTACGCAAATCGCGTTTTTAATGCGTGATGATAACGGCATTGTGCAATTGTGGCTTATCTCACCACAGGGCGGCGAGCCGCGCCAGTTAACCCATAACAAAACGGATATTCAGTCTGCATTTAACTGGCATCCGTCAGGAGAATGGTTGGGCTTTGTGCTGGATAATCGGATTGCTTGCGCCCATGCGCAAAGCGGCGAGGTTGAGTATTTAACCGAAAACCACGCCAATCCACCTTCTGCGGACGCCGTGGTCTTCTCGCCGGATGGTCGATGGCTGGCGTGGATGGAAGGCGGCCAGCTGTGGATCACCGAAACTGATCGCTAAATCAGTTATCAGGCATTCTGGCGGGTGGAATAACCGCATTGGTGGCTTGCGCGTTGGCTTCGCTTTTTTCAACGCGTGAGCGCACCGAGCTGTCTTTGCGGAATACATCCCACGGCAGTAAAAGCGTATCCATCACAGCGGTAAACGGCATATCGAGAATCGCTAGCGACTTAGTGCCCCAGTTGGTTTCATCGTCGCCAATCATGGTGGCGCTGGCGCGGGTGCCGGGATATGTTCCTTCTTTCCCCCCGGTATGGGACATCACGCTGGAGCATCCTCCGAGTAATGTCATTCCGCTGCATATCATGAACGCTAACAACACATTTCTTATCATAATAAATTCATCTGTTGATCGTGGGTGTTGGCCTGATGAGTTATAGCGATCCCTTGCTGAAAATAACATCATCATTACGTCGCACTGTGGCGGCTATCGCACTTTAACGTTTCGTGCTGCCCCCTCAGTCTATGCAATAGACCATAAACTGCAAAAAAAAGTCCGCTGATAAGGCTTGAAAAGTTCATTTCCAGACCCATTTTTACATCGTAGCCGATGAGGACGCGCCTGATGGGTGTTCTGGCTACCTGACCTGTCCATTGTGGAAGGTCTTACATTCTCGCTGATTTCAGGAGCTATTGATTATGCGTAACTTTGATTTATCCCCGCTTTACCGTTCTGCTATTGGATTTGACCGTTTGTTTAACCACTTAGAAAACAACCAGAGCCAGAGTAATGGCGGCTACCCTCCGTATAACGTTGAACTGGTAGACGAAAACCATTACCGCATTGCTATCGCTGTGGCTGGTTTTGCTGAGAGCGAACTGGAGATTACCGCCCAGGATAATCTGTTGGTGGTGAAAGGTGCTCATGCCGACGAACAAAAAGAGCGCACCTATCTGTACCAGGGCATCGCTGAACGCAACTTTGAACGCAAATTCCAGTTAGCTGAGAACATTCATGTTCGTGGTGCTAACCTGGTAAATGGTTTGCTGTATATCGATCTCGAACGTGTGATTCCGGAAGCGAAAAAACCGCGCCGTATCGAAATCAACTAATTCCCTAAGGCCGCCTGGCGCGGCCTGATATCTCCATGCTCGCCGTCAGGGAGCATATGCGAATCTTCGGATTTGCAGGTACTTACTCGCTTCTTAGAAGGAGAAATGACTATGCGTAACTTCGATTTATCCCCACTGATGCGTCAATGGATCGGTTTTGACAAACTGGCCAACGCACTGCAAAACGCCGGTGAAAGCCAAAGCTTCCCACCGTACAACATTGAAAAAAGCGACGATAACCACTACCGCATTACCCTCGCGCTGGCAGGTTTTCGTCAGGAAGATTTAGAGATTCAACTGGAAGGTACGCGCCTGAGCGTAAAAGGCACGCCGGAGCAGCCAAAAGAAGAGAAGAAATGGCTGCATCAAGGGCTTATGAATCAGCCGTTTAGCCTGAGTTTTACGCTGGCTGAAAATATGGAAGTCTCTGGCGCAACCTTCGTAAACGGTTTACTGCATATTGATTTAATTCGTAATGAGCCTGAACCCATCGCAGCGCAGCGTATCGCTATCAGCGAACGTCCCGCGTTAAATAGCTAACTAGCTATTCTCTTTGCCCCACCATTCTGGTGGGGCTTTTTTTGTCTTTCTTCTTCAACAATGCGTTAATTTTCGCCTGTTTAAGATATTTCGGCACGTTCTTTCCCGTGATAATGTGCGCTATAAGGCAAATCTGCTTCACCGATTCAGCCATAATCCGTAGCAATTAAAATGTTATCTCAAGAGAAATGGACGATGAGTGATATAGCATTAACGGTCAGTATTCTGGCTTTGGTGGCAGTCGTCGGTTTGTTTATCGGCAACGTCAAATTTCGCGGCATAGGATTAGGTATTGGCGGCGTGCTGTTTGGTGGGATCATCGTCGGCCATTTTGTTTCTCAGGCGGGGATGACATTAAGTAGCGATATGCTGCATGTTATTCAGGAATTTGGCCTGATCCTGTTCGTTTATACCATCGGTATTCAGGTGGGGCCGGGCTTCTTTGCTTCATTGCGCGTCTCCGGATTACGCCTCAACTTGTTTGCTGTTCTGATTGTCATCATCGGTGGTCTGGTTACCGCCATCCTGCATAAGCTGTTTGATATTCCACTGCCGGTCGTGCTGGGGATTTTCTCCGGTGCGGTAACCAATACGCCAGCGCTGGGGGCGGGGCAGCAGATCTTGCGCGACCTGGGTACACCAATGGAAATGGTCGATCAGATGGGGATGAGCTACGCGATGGCGTATCCATTTGGCATTTGCGGGATCTTGTTCACCATGTGGATGTTGCGGGTTATTTTCCGCGTCAATGTCGAGACAGAAGCCCAGCAGCACGAGTCTTCACGCACCAATGGCGGCGCGCTGATCAAGACTATCAATATTCGCGTTGAGAACCCTAACCTGCATGATTTAGCCATTAAAGATGTACCGATTCTCAACGGGGACAAAATTATCTGTTCGCGTCTGAAACGAGAAGAAACCCTAAAAGTACCTTCGCCTGATACCATTATCCAACTGGGCGATTTGCTGCATCTGGTGGGGCAGCCAGCGGATTTACATAATGCGCAACTGGTGATTGGTCAGGAGGTCGATACCTCGCTGTCCACGAAAGGCACTGATTTACGCGTCGAGCGTGTGGTGGTCACCAATGAAAACGTGCTTGGTAAGCGTATTCGCGATCTGCACTTTAAAGAACGCTATGACGTTGTTATTTCGCGTCTGAACCGTGCTGGGGTCGAACTGGTCGCCAGTGGTGATATCAGCCTGCAGTTCGGCGATATCCTCAACCTGGTGGGGCGTCCGTCCGCAATTGATGCCGTTGCCAATGTGCTGGGGAATGCGCAGCAGAAACTGCAACAGGTTCAGATGCTGCCGGTGTTTATTGGTATCGGGCTTGGCGTATTGTTAGGTTCTATTCCCGTCTTTGTGCCGGGATTCCCGGCGGCGTTGAAACTGGGACTGGCGGGCGGTCCGCTGATTATGGCGTTGATCCTCGGGCGTATCGGCAGTATCGGTAAGCTGTACTGGTTTATGCCGCCAAGCGCCAACCTCGCGCTGCGGGAGCTGGGGATCGTACTGTTCCTCTCGGTAGTGGGGCTGAAATCTGGTGGGGATTTTGTAAATACCCTGGTCAATGGCGAAGGGCTAAGCTGGATTGGATATGGTGCCCTGATCACCGCCGTTCCGCTGATTACTGTTGGTATTCTGGCGCGGATGTTAGCCAAAATGAATTACCTGACCATGTGCGGAATGCTGGCTGGCTCCATGACCGATCCTCCGGCGCTAGCGTTTGCTAATAATCTTCATCCAACGAGCGGTGCGGCGGCGCTCTCTTACGCCACTGTTTATCCGTTAGTGATGTTCCTGCGCATTATCACCCCCCAATTACTGGCGGTGCTCTTCTGGAGTATCGGTTAACTCTTTTCCGGGTGGAGTCGCCGTAAATGGTACTCCACCTGGTATTCGTTGGCATTTCTGAACATTACTGAATAATTCAAAAACTCCCCGCTCTCGCTATATGACAACGAGGTGATCCGCAGCAGTGGTGTGTGTTCCGCTACCTTCATTTGCCGCGCCAGTAGTCTATCGGCGAGCACCGGCGTCAGGCTTTCATAATTACCGCCAATCAGAATCCCGCACTCTTGTTCAATATATTCAAACTTCGACCCTTCCAGATGTTGCAGCGATAGGTTGCGGAACAGTTTTACCGGCATATAGCTGTCTTCCAGCATCAGCGGTTTCCCTTCCACAAAACGAACGCGACGGGAGAAGTAGATCTGCTCGTTGATTTGAATCCGTAACTGGCTGGCAATGGCCGGAGGCGCAGGCATGATTTCAAATATTAGCACCTGGCTGGTGACCGTTTTTCCCTGGCGTTTTAACACCTCCACCAGCCCGGTCAGGCTGGCAGTTTGATGCAGTACATCTTTGCGCACCAGATAAGTACCGCTGCCGTGGCGGCGGACCACCAACCCCCACGCCACCAGCAGGTCAATGGCTTTACGGATGGTCATCCGTGATACCGCAAATTCTTCCGCCAGCTTTTTTTCACCGGGAAGAAGACTGTTTAGCGTGAAATCCGCGGAGTTAAGTCGAATTCTTAACCGCTCCGCAATGCTTTTGTAGATCATCTCTAGATCTCTTTTTTGCCTGCAAGCCCGGGTAAAGCGCCCACAAATTTCGATTAATCCGTTGAAAAAGCATCTTTTTTTTAGTGATGTGTTCGATGCTGTGTACCCGTGTTCACAGATGTCTACTTTTTCGCGAAAACGTAGATCTCTACCGCTCAACGAAAAGCATGAAAGCGATCACGAATCCCACTGGGTCGTCATGTTCTGCCGATAGCATCTTCCTATCCTCGCTCCAGGCCTGCCGCATAACCAATCAGGCTTCCTACTTACAGAATTGAGAAAAGAGGATGTGGAAATGCTCAGTCAAATTCAACGCTTTGGCGGCGCGATGTTCACGCCAGTGCTGCTGTTTCCCTTCGCCGGGATTGTGGTGGGTCTTGCCATTTTGCTGCAAAACCCGATGTTTGTCGGGGAATCACTGACCGATCCGAACAGTTTATTCGCGCAAATCGTACACATCATTGAAGAGGGCGGTTGGACGGTATTCCGTAATATGCCGCTGATTTTTGCTGTCGGTTTACCCATTGGCCTTGCTAAGCAAGCGCAGGGGCGTGCTTGTCTGGCGGTGATGGTGAGTTTCCTGACCTGGAACTATTTCATCAACGCGATGGGAATGACCTGGGGAAGCTACTTCGGCGTCGATTTCTCTCAGGACGCAGTGGCAGGTAGCGGGCTGACCATGATGGCCGGAATTAAAACCCTCGATACCAGCATTATCGGCGCGATTATCATTTCTGGCATTGTGACGGTGCTGCATAACCGTCTGTTCGATAAAAAACTGCCAGTGTTTCTCGGCATTTTTCAGGGGACATCTTATGTGGTGATTATCGCCTTCCTGGTGATGATCCCATGCGCGTGGCTGACATTGCTCGGCTGGCCAAAAGTACAAATGGGGATTGAATCTCTGCAAGCGTTCCTGCGTTCGGCGGGTGCGCTTGGGGTCTGGGTTTACACCTTCCTCGAACGCATTCTGATCCCAACCGGTTTACACCACTTCATCTACGGACCGTTTATCTTTGGTCCGGCAGCTGTTGAAGGCGGCATTCAGATGTACTGGGCGCAGCATCTGCAAGAGTTCAGTTTGAGCGCCGAGCCGCTGAAATCGTTGTTCCCGGAAGGCGGTTTTGCCCTGCACGGTAACTCAAAAATCTTTGGTGCCGTGGGCATTTCTTTAGCGATGTACTTCACTGCTGCACCGGAAAATCGGGTAAAAGTGGCGGGCTTGCTGATCCCCGCAACCTTAACCGCCATGCTGGTGGGAATTACCGAACCGCTGGAATTTACCTTCCTGTTCATTTCACCGTTGCTGTTTGCGGTACACGCCGTGCTGGCGGCCTCAATGTCGACCGTAATGTATCTCTTTGGTGTGGTGGGCAACATGGGCGGTGGTCTGATAGACCAGGTTTTACCGCAAAACTGGATCCCGATGTTCAGCAACCACGCGGATATGATGCTGACCCAAATCGCCATTGGGTTGTGCTTTACCCTGCTGTACTTCGTGGTTTTCCGCACCCTGATTCTGCAATTCAACATGTGCACGCCGGGACGTGAAGATGCGGAGGTGAAGCTCTACTCAAAAGCCGAATACAAAGCCTCGCGAGGCCAAACTACCGCTGCAGAGCCCAAAAAAGAGCTGGAGCAGGCTACCGGCATCCTGCAAGCCCTGGGCGGGGTGGGCAATATCTCCAGCATCAACAATTGCGCGACGCGTCTACGTATTGCACTGCATGACATGTCACAAACGCTGGATGACGAAGTCTTTAAAAAGCTGGGAGCGCATGGCGTCTTCCGTAGTGGTGATGCCATTCAGGTGATCATTGGTTTGCATGTTTCCCAGCTGCGTGAACAGCTCGATAGCTTAATTAATTCTCATCAATCAGCAGAAAAAGTTGCCATTACGGAGGCAGTATAATGACCAAATTCTCAGTGGTTGTCGCAGGCGGTGGAAGCACCTTTACGCCAGGCATCGTGTTGATGTTATTGGCGAATCAGGATCGTTTCCCGCTTCGCGCACTGAAATTTTATGATAACGATGGCGCACGGCAGGAAGTGATTGCCGAAGCCTGTAAAGTTATTCTTAAAGAGAAAGCGCCGGACATTGAGTTTAGCTACACCACCGATCCTGAAGTGGCGTTCAGCGACGTTGATTTTGTCATGGCGCACATTCGTGTCGGCAAATATCCGATGCGCGAACTGGATGAAAAAATACCGCTGCGCCACGGCGTTGTCGGTCAGGAAACTTGCGGACCCGGCGGAATAGCGTACGGCATGCGATCTATCGGTGGCGTCCTGGAACTGGTGGATTATATGGAAAAATATTCACCAAATGCCTGGATGCTCAACTACTCCAACCCGGCAGCAATTGTGGCAGAAGCCACACGTCGTCTGCGCCCGAACGCGAAAATCCTCAACATCTGTGACATGCCAATCGGTATTGAAAGTCGGATGGCGCAAATTGTTGGGCTGCAAGATCGCAAACAGATGCGCGTGCGCTACTACGGTCTGAACCACTTTGGCTGGTGGACATCAATTGAAGATTTGCAAGGCAACGACCTGATGCCCCAGCTGCGGCAATATGTCTCTAAGCACGGTTATGTTCCACCGCAGCAAGATACACATACTGAAGCGAGCTGGAACGACACCTATGCAAAAGCGCGGGATGTCCAGGCACTGGATCCGGATACATTGCCGAACACCTATCTGAAATATTATCTCTTCCCGGATTATGTCGTTCAGCATTCCAACCCTGAACATACCCGCGCGAATGAGGTGATGGAACATCGCGAGAAACAGGTTTTCGATGCTTGCCGCGCCATTACGGCGGCAGGAAATTCAGCGGCGGGCAAGCTGGAAATTGACGAACATGCGTCATACATCGTCGATCTGGCGGCGGCAATTGCCTTCAACACTCAGGAGCGGATGTTGCTGATTGTGCCTAACAACGGGGCAATTCATAACTTTGATGATGAAGCGATGGTCGAGATCCCGTGTCTGGTCGGGCACAACGGACCAGAACCACTGGTGGTCGGCGATATCCCGCAGTTTCAGAAAGGGTTAATGAGTCAGCAAGTGGCGGTGGAAAAACTGGTCGTGGACGCCTGGGAACAGCGTTCATATCAGCACCTGTGGCAGGCGATTACCCTGTCGAAAACGGTACCGAGCGCCTCGGTCGCCAAAGCTATTCTGGATGAGTTGCTGGAGGCCAACAAAGCGTACTGGCCAGAGTTACGTTAATTGTGTGGACTGGCATCCGTTGGGTGCTGGTCCGTATTCTTCAGCACGGCTGACGGCGCATAACCAAATTTATGTTTAAAGGCTTTGCTGAAATGAAAGGAGTCGAAGAAGTTGAGCGTATCAGCGACTTCGCCAACCGAGTTCCCTTGTTGCTTTAATAGCGATAGCGCCAGATCCAGACGTGCATCGAGGTAATATTCTTTGGGCGTCTTGCCGGTATAGCGTAAAAACAGACGACGCAACCAGGCTTCGCTACAGGGGATCGTGGCAGCCATATCAGCTACGCTCCAGCGTTGTTGCAGACTGGCATGTAAAGTGGCAATTAGTTTTTCAATTTGCCGCCGTTGTGGATCTTTTTTACCGTCTGAGTACATAAGACAAATCCACTGATAAATAATTTTCGTCAGAAAAGCGACTGCCAGATTATTTTTTATTGCTTCTGGTGAAGTAATTAATTCAGCAACTTCGGTGAGTTCCTGATTATAAACTTCGCCATTATAAATAACGCTTTGCTGACCGACGGGAATATCCATCATACTGGTGGGGGTAAATTCCATCCAGTACTGTTCCCAGACTAAACCTTCACAGTGATAAGAGTGAATATCCATTGGCTTTAAAAATATAATACAGTTGCCATGCAGTGTTATTTGTTCACCATTCTTTAAAATAATTTTCCCACATCCTTGTACGGTATACACCGCAACCCATGAGTTGGCGATAAGCGGTTTCTTCTTGTCCCGCGGCCAGATCACCCGATAATGCTCGTCGGCGTAGGTATGCCAGAGCGAGATCAGAGAAATTCCGCTGGAGATCACATTTTCGTTAATCAATAAGGGAATATTGTACGGAGTTTCGTTTTTTACATCCGAACTTTGCAATTTTCCATTCATTTTAATATCCCTCCGGCGAATTATGCTCACAACCTGAACTTAACAGAAAACAATCCGTTCAGGGATACGACGTTTGTATTTTAAGAATCTGACTGCCTGACCCGACGCATTTTACCTCTCCCTATATTCATGCGTCCGGGACATAAACATAAATAAGGGCTATGAGATGAATTCGTTACAAATCTTGAGTTTTGTCGGTTTTACGCTGCTGGTGGCGGTCATCACCTGGTGGAAGGTCCGCAAAACAGATACCGGATCGCAACAAGGCTATTTTCTTGCCGGACGTTCACTAAAAGCGCCGGTTATTGCCGCTTCGTTAATGTTAACCAACCTTTCCACGGAACAACTGGTTGGACTTTCCGGGCAGGCCTACAAAAGCGGCATGTCGGTGATGGGCTGGGAAGTCACTTCTGCGGTGACGCTGATCTTCCTCGCGCTAATCTTTTTACCGCGCTATCTGAAGCGTGGCATTGCCACCATCCCCGATTTCCTGGAGGAACGTTATGATAAAACGACGCGTATTATCATCGACTTCTGCTTCCTCATTGCCACCGGTGTCTGCTTTCTGCCGATTGTTCTCTACTCCGGCGCGTTGGCGCTCAACAGCCTGTTTCACGTCGGGGAATCGTTACAAATTTCCCACGGCGCAGCGATCTGGCTACTGGTTATTTTGCTTGGCCTGGCGGGAATTTTGTATGCGGTGATCGGCGGACTGCGCGCAATGGCAGTGGCGGACTCCATTAACGGTATTGGGCTGGTTATTGGCGGGTTGATGGTGCCGATATTTGGCCTGATCGCGATGGGCAAGGGCAGCTTTATGCAGGGCATTGAGCAACTCACCACCGTTCACGCCGAGAAATTAAACTCAGTCGGTGGCCCGACCGATCCCTTGCCGATTGGCGCGGCATTTACCGGTTTGATTCTGGTGAACACCTTTTACTGGTGTACAAATCAGGGCATCGTGCAACGCACGCTGGCGTCAAAAAGCCTGGCGGAAGGGCAAAAGGGGGCGCTGTTAACGGCGGTGCTGAAAATGCTCGACCCGCTGGTACTGGTGCTGCCAGGGTTGATTGCGTTTCATCTGTATCAGGATTTACCTAAAGCCGACATGGCCTACCCGACGCTGGTCAATAACGTTCTGCCAGTGCCACTGGTGGGTTTCTTCGGCGCGGTGTTATTTGGTGCGGTGATCAGTACCTTCAACGGCTTTCTGAATAGCGCCAGTACGTTGTTCAGTATGGGTATTTACCGGCGCATCATTAACCAGAATGCCGAGCCGCAACAGCTGGTCACCGTTGGGCGCAAATTTGGTTTCTTTATCGCCATCGTTTCGGTGCTGGTCGCGCCGTGGATCGCCAACGCGCCGCAGGGGCTGTATAGCTGGATGAAACAGCTCAACGGTATTTACAACGTGCCGCTGGTTACCATCATCATTATGGGCTTTTTCTTCCCGCGCATTCCGGCGCTGGCGGCAAAAGTGGCGATGGGGATTGGCATAATCAGCTACATCACCATCAACTATCTGGTGAAGTTCGACTTCCATTTCCTCTATGTGCTGGCCTGTACGTTCTGTATCAACGTGGTAGTGATGCTGGTGATCGGTTTTATCAAACCGCGCGCCACGCCGTTCACCTTCAAAGATGCGTTTGCGGTGGACATGAAACCGTGGAAAAACGTCAAGATCGCGTCAATTGGTATCCTGTTCGCGATGATTGGCGTCTATGCCGGGCTGGCTGAATTCGGCGGCTACGGTACGCGCTGGTTAGCGATGATCAGTTATTTCATCGCTGCCGTAGTGATTGTCTACCTGATTTTGGACAGCTGGCGGCATCGTCACGACCCAGCCGTAACCTTTACTCCCGACGCGAAGGATAGCCTATGAAACGCCCCAATTTTCTGTTCATCATGACCGATACCCAGGCCACCAATATGGTCGGTTGCTATAGCGGTAAGCCGCTGAATACGAAAAATATTGATAGTCTGGCGGCGGAAAGTATTCGCTTTAATTCCGCCTATACCTGTTCACCGGTTTGTACACCAGCGCGCGCCGGGCTGTTTACCGGTATCTACGCTAACCAGTCCGGCCCGTGGACCAATAACGTCGCGCCGGGCAAAAACATCTCCACTATGGGACGCTACTTTAAGGATGCGGGCTATCACACCTGTTACATTGGCAAATGGCATCTCGACGGTCATGACTATTTCGGCACTGGCGAGTGTCCGCCGGAGTGGGACGCTGATTACTGGTTCGATGGGGCGAACTACCTTAGCGAACTGACGGAAAAAGAGATCAGCCTGTGGCGCAATGGCCTAAACAGTGTTGAGGATTTACAGGCGAACCAGATCGACGAAACCTTCACCTGGGCGCACCGCATCAGCAATCGGGCGGTAGATTTTCTGCAACAGCCCGCGCGCGCCGAGGAACCCTTCCTGATGGTGGTTTCGTATGATGAGCCGCATCACCCGTTCACTTGTCCGGTTGAGTATTTAGAGAAATACGCTGATTTTTACTACGAACTTGGCGAGAAATCACAGGATGACCTGGCGAACAAACCGGAACATCACCGCTTATGGGCGCAGGCAATGCCATCGCCAGTCGGTGATGACGGGCTTTATCACCATCCGCTCTATTTTGCCTGCAATGACTTTGTTGATGACCAAATTGGACGGGTCATCAACGCATTAACGCCAGAGCAGCGTGAAAGTACGTGGGTCATTTATACCTCCGATCACGGCGAAATGATGGGCGCACATAAGCTGATCAGTAAAGGAGCCGCGATGTATGACGACATCACCCGTATTCCGCTGATCATCCGTTCGCCGCAAGGGGAGCGGCGGCAGGTCGATACACCTGTCAGTCATATCGATTTACTGCCGACAATGATGGCGCTGGCAGATATTGAAAAACCAGACATTCTGCCAGGGGAAAATATCCTTACTGTGAAAGAGCCGCGTGGCGTGATGGTGGAATTTAACCGTTATGAGATTGAGCATGACAGCTTTGGCGGTTTTATTCCGGTGCGTTGCTGGGTGACGGATGATTTTAAACTGGTGCTAAACCTCTTCACCAGTGATGAACTTTACGATCGCCGTAACGACCCAAATGAAATGCATAACCTGATCGATGATATCCGTTTTGCCGACGTTCGCAGCAAAATGCATGACGCCTTGCTGGATTACATGGACAAAATTCGCGATCCGTTCCGCAGTTACCAATGGAGTCTGCGTCCGTGGCGTAAAGATGCGCAACCGCGCTGGATGGGGGCGTTCCGTCCACGCCCACAGGATGGCTATTCGCCGGTAGTACGCGATTATGACACCGGCCTGCCAACACAAGGGGTGAAGGTGGAAGAGAAAAAACAGAAGTTTTGACGATAATGCCCGCTGATGATCACCCGGCGGGCATTATTCAGGCTGCTTAAACCAGCGAACCGCCGGTCAGGAAGGAAAAGATAAGGAATATCAGCAAAATGCTGCACACGATGCCGATACCAAAAAGCAAGGTATGGAAAGCCAGCGTCCCGCCGCCAAAAACCAGAGCGCCGCGAATGCCCCAGCGATTTTCCTTACGCATACCGCCAATAAATGCGCAAAGTAGCGCGGCAATGGCCAGTGCGATTCCACCTTGATCGAGGATTTTATCGACATCTACATCCTCTTTTTTCTCCACGGTGGTAATTTTTTCGCCTTTTATTCCGGCGAGAAGACCTCTTTTAATTTCAGCCGTTTTGTCCGCCACGATGCTTTCAAGCGTTGGCGGTGGTGCGGAAAAAGGGCCGAATGAAAAGTGGATAATCCCCATTATTAAAGCGATGGCACCGAACAGCATGCCCAATGAACTGATTTTATTTTGCGCTATGATACCCATCTGACCTCCTTGTAGCGGATGGCAAAAGCATATCAGGAAACGGGTGGACGAAATTCTTAAAAAAACCGCTAAAGGTAGAGCGTTAGTGAAATTGCAAAGGAGCAACAATGAAAATTTCCCGCCTCGGAGAAGCGCCCGATTACCGCTTCTCGCTGGCTAATGAGCGTACTTTTTTGGCGTGGATCCGTACTGCACTAGGATTTCTGGCGGCGGGGGTTGGGCTTGATCAACTTGCGCCAGATTTCGCCACGCCCGTCATTCGCGAACTGCTGGCGTTGTTGTTGTGTCTGTTTTCCGGCGGGTTAGCGATGTATGGCTACTTGCGCTGGTTACGCAATGAAAAAGCGATGCGTCTGAAAGAGGACCTGCCCTATACCAACAGCTTATTAATCATCAGCTTAATATTGATGGTCGTGGCGGTGATCGTTATGGGACTGGTGTTGTATGCCGGATAGCCGCAAAGCCAGACGCATTGCCGACCCAGGGCTGCAGCCGGAGCGTACATCACTGGCGTGGTTTCGTACCATGCTGGGCTACGGCGCGTTGATGGCGTTGGCTATCAAACACAACTGGCACCAGGCGGGCATGTTATTCTGGATTTCGATTGGCATCCTCGCCATCGTAGCGCTGATCCTCTGGCACTACACCCGTAATCGCAATTTAATGGATGTCACGAATAGCGATTTTTCCCAATTTCACGTAGTCCGTGACAAATTTTTGATCTCCCTCGCGGTGTTATCTCTCGCAATACTGTTTGCTGTAACGCATATACATCAACTTATCGTATTTATTGAGAGAGTCGCATGACAGGAAGTCAGGTCATTGATGCTGAAGAGGACAGGCATAAACTGGTTGTAGAGTATAAGGATGCTCTGCAACCTGCCGATTTTTATTACAATTTCAAACAGCGGGGCATCCGCTCCGTACAGCTTATTCCCCATCTTGAATTTGATGACCGGGGCGATCTGACGGCCGCTTCGGTGACAGCAGAGCTGTGGGGGAAATTTTTAATTGCCCTGTTCGAGTGTTGGGTACGGGCAGATATCAGTCGTATCTCGATTGAGCTTTTTGACGCCACCCTACAAAAATGGTGTGGCAGCGAAAACCCGCAACCGCGCCGTGGCTGCCAGGCGTGCGACTGGCATCGGCTGTGCCCGCACGCTCGGGAGGAGACGCCAGACAACGTGCTTTGTGCGGGCTATCAGGCGTTTTATTCTTACTCCGCGCCGCATATGCGGGTGATGCGTGATCTGATAAAGCAGCATCGTTCTCCCATGGAGCTGATGACGATGCTGCGGTGGCGTGAGCTTAAACGGGCTGCCCCTGATGCGACATCCGCGTCGCCAGCGGTAGCCAGCACAGCACGATCAACAATCCCATTAAGGTCATCAACAACCCCAGGCTGCCCTGACCGGTTTGCGGCAACATCGCAGAGAGCGACGCAAGCACGCCGGAACCAATGTTTTGCAGACCGCCGACCAGCGCGCCAGCCGTGCCCGCCAGGAAGGGGAACGGTTCCATTGCGCCGCTGGTCGCCAGCGGAAACAGCATCCCGGCACCGAAAAAGAACAGCGCGGCAGGAACAAGCAATGTCCAGACATTCATCACGCCAAACCAGTCGGGGATCCACATCAGCAAGCCAGCCAGCAGGCAGCAGATAACCGACTGCCACATCAACGTCGGGAATCGTTTATTAGGACGCCCGGCAAACCATGCTCCAAAAAATGCCGCCGGAATCGGCAGAATAAACAAAATACTGACCGTCATACTGCTCAGCCCTAATACCGCACCCATCAGCACGCCGGAGCAGGCTTCAAAGGCGGCAATCCCGGCCAGACCGCCAATCAGCATCAGCAAATAACAGTTAAAACCGCTGTTACCGAAAAGTGTTTTATAACTGGTAAGCAGGCGCGTGCGCGGTGCATCTACCGGACGCGTTTCCGGCATCCAGCGCGCCATACTGAAGGTCACACCGGCACAAAGTACCAACAGGAAGAGATAACAGGCGCGCCAGTTCCACATCGTATCCAGCAGACCGCCGATTAACGGTGCGAGCAACGGACTGACGAGAATCCCCATATTTAACAGGCTGTTAGCATGACGCAACTGTGTCCGTTCATATAAATCACGCGGCAATGTACGCGCCATCACGCCGCCTACGCCGGTGCCCATCCCCTGCATCGCGCTGGCGGCAATCAACACCGTCAAACTGGAGGTCGTGACCGCGACCAGCGTTGCCAGCATAAAAATGGACATTCCGACGAGGATCACCGGTCGGCGACCCACACGGTCGGATATCGGGCCATAAAACAGTTGCGAGACACCGTAAGTCAGCAGATAAGCGCCCATTACGCTTTGCACCGCCCCTTCACGAACGTTGAGATCGCGCGCCATATCGGCAATAGCTGGAATATAAATAGTTTGCGCCATCTGACCGACGGCCACGAGTAATACCAACATCAATAACAAATTGACGTTTCTATGCCTTTTCATTATCACGGATGCTTTTATAAAAATAATTAGAATAAGTCACTACGCATTCCCATAAATGCGGGAGAGGAATCTATCACATTGATGAATGTTAGCCAGATATACGCCAGGAATGGGGAATTGTTTAGCGGCAGAATATGTAAACAAAAGCGGCAATAAATGTTGCCGGGAGGGATGGTAGGTCGGATAAGATGCGTCAGCATCGCATCCGACACCAACCCACACGCTAAATATAAAAGGGGAGCGGTTACCCGCTCCCCTTTGGTGCGACTTGAATCTGAATTACTTCAGGTATTTCAGAACAGCATCAAGCAGTTGCAGTGCTGCAACAATGAGTTTGAGGATAAGAATGGCGATATCCACCAGGCTCATACGCGTCTCCTGTGGTTCAGGAGCACTGCCAGCTGACGTACCTTTCCGCTGCCTGTTGCCAGCTGTTGTGCACGCGGTATCTCAAGGAGAAACGTTGTGCTGTTGACATAACACAGTGTGCTCTCGCGGGGTTAAGGCGCTGACGGCACCACCCGTTTCAGCCAGGACTTAGTGCGCCGGGTAACGATGCGGCCCCCGCATAACACATTGCGTACAGTGATATTATAGAAGTGTACTGTATAAATAAACAGTAATTTTTAGACAAAACGCAAACTGTGATCGATACTCAACTATGCACTAAATACGTCAAAATTCGTGCCGAAATTGCGCGTTCTGCGCGGAACACGTATACTTTCAGTGTTGACATAATACAGTGTGCTTTGCGGTTACCAGCCGCGGGCGGCTGACGAAACCTCGCTCCGGCGGGGTTTTTTATTGCCTGCTTTTCAGTACAAAACGTGATCAATCCCTCAATTTTCCCTTGATGAAAAATTTTCCATTGTCTCCCCTGTAAACCTGTGCTTGTATAAATATTGTTAAACACAAAACCAACAAGGTCCCCAATGACTACTTCCATGCTCAACGCAAAACTACTACCAACTGCGCCATCCGCCGCAGTGGTCGTCGTGCGTGTGGTGGTGGTCGTCGGCAATGCGCCGTAGGGACTGGAACAACACACGATTCCAAAACCCCGCCGGCGCAAACCGGGCGGGGTTTTTCGTTTAAGCACCTCCCGGAAAGTCGGCCCAGAAGAAAAGGACTGGAGCATGGCAAGTTCGGGCACATCATCGACACGTAAGCGCTTTACCGGCGCAGAATTTATCGTTCATTTCCTGGAACAGCAGGGCATTAAGATTGTGACGGGCATTCCGGGCGGTTCTATCCTGCCTGTTTACGACGCCTTAAGCCAAAGCACGAAAATCCGCCATATTCTGGCTCGCCATGAACAGGGCGCGGGGTTTATCGCTCAGGGAATGGCGCGCACTGACGGCAAACCGGCGGTCTGTATGGCCTGTAGCGGACCAGGTGCGACTAACCTGGTGACCGCCATTGCCGATGCGCGACTGGACTCCATCCCGCTGATTTGCATCACTGGTCAGGTTCCTGCCTCAATGATCGGCACTGATGCCTTCCAGGAAGTGGACACCTACGGCATCTCTATCCCCATCACCAAACACAACTATCTGGTCAGACATATCGAAGAACTCCCGCAGGTCATGAGCGATGCCTTCCGTATTGCGCAATCAGGCCGCCCTGGCCCGGTGTGGATAGACATTCCTAAGGATGTGCAAACGGCAGTTTTTGAGATTGAAGAACAGCCCGGTATGACAGAAAAAGCTGCCGCGCCTGCGTTTAGTGAAGAGAGTATTCGTGACGCAGCTGCAATGATTAACGCCGCCAAACGCCCGGTGCTTTATCTGGGCGGTGGTGTGATCAATGCGCCTGCGCGAGTGCGTGAACTGGCGGAGAAAGCGCAACTGCCTACCACCATGACTTTAATGGCGCTGGGCATGTTGCCAAAAGCGCATCCGTTGTCGCTGGGTATGTTGGGGATGCACGGTGTGCGCAGCACCAACTACATTTTGCAGGAGGCGGATTTGTTGATTGTGCTCGGTGCGCGTTTTGATGACCGGGCGATTGGCAAAACCGAGCAGTTCTGTCCGAATGCCAAGATTATTCATGTCGATATCGACCGCGCAGAGCTGGGTAAAATCAAGCAGCCGCACGTAGCGATTCAGGCGGATGTTGATGACGTGCTGGCGCAGTTGATCCCGCTGGTGGAAGCGCAACCGCGTGCAGAGTGGCACCAGTTGGTAGCCGATTTGCAGCGCGAATTCCCGTGTCCAATCCCGAAAGCGTGCGATCCGTTAAGCCATTACGGCCTGATCAACGCCGTTGCCGCCTGTGTCGATGACAACGCGATTATCACCACCGACGTGGGTCAGCATCAGATGTGGACCGCGCAGGCTTATCCGCTCAATCGCCCACGCCAGTGGCTGACCTCCGGCGGGCTGGGCACGATGGGCTTTGGCCTGCCTGCTGCGATTGGCGCGGCGCTGGCGAACCCGGATCGCAAAGTGTTGTGTTTCTCCGGCGACGGCAGCCTGATGATGAATATTCAGGAGATGGCGACCGCCAGTGAAAACCAGCTGGATGTTAAAATCATTCTGATGAACAACGAAGCGCTGGGGCTGGTACATCAGCAACAGAGTCTGTTCTACAAGCAGGGCGTTTTTGCCGCCACCTATCCGGGCAAAATCAACTTTATGCAGATTGCCGCCGGATTCGGCCTCGAAACCTGTGATTTGAATAACGAAGCCGATCCGCAGGCTGCATTGCAGGAAATCATCAACCGCCCTGGTCCGGCGCTGATCCATGTGCGTATTGATGCCGAAGAAAAAGTATACCCGATGGTGCCGCCAGGTGCGGCGAATACTGAAATGGTGGGGGAATAAGCCATGCAAAACACAACTCATGACAACGTAATTCTGGAGCTCACCGTTCGCAACCATCCGGGCGTAATGACCCACGTTTGTGGCCTTTTTGCCCGCCGCGCTTTTAACGTTGAAGGCATTCTTTGTCTGCCGATTCAGGACAGCGACAAAAGCCATATCTGGCTACTGGTCAATGACGACCAGCGTCTGGAGCAGATGATAAGCCAAATCGATAAGCTGGAAGATGTGGTGAAAGTGCAGCGTAATCAGTCCGATCCGACGATGTTTAACAAGATTGCGGTGTTTTTTCAGTAAGGAGCGACATTAAACCGCTCGGGGGAGTTACTGATGAGCGATTTTTGATAGATCCGTTCAGATATATAGGGTGAAATTGTGCCAGAGACCATCTCAGGCACAATTTATTAGCCCAGGACGTTAATTTAAGTCGCTGCACCGATAACCAGGGGGTTGACAGTTAGGGCTAAAAATTTCCAGCGATGGTGTTAAATTCTGATTGCTGTCTATACCAGTGGTCATGACCAGCATTCTATTAATTAATGGTTCATCGTGAGGTATATTATGGCAAGCCCTATAAACAGCGGAACAATGATGTCAAATCCCTGCCCTTCCACCTTTTTGGATAAAAATAGAATTATTGCTGCTGAGCTTAATATCACAAATAACGAGAAAAAATATTCACCTGGCAGTAATTTCGCAAAATGGATGTTACAGGAAATAAAACGCTTAATAGCAAATATTATGTCCGGTTCTCGCAGTGTTAATACCGAAATACTTAACTATTTTCACCCTATGCCAGGCACTGAAAATAATGGTAATCGTACCTGGATGGCGGCAACTGGAGAGAACGAATACACCGTAATTGAACAAACAGGTGGCAAATCCTTTAATGTTTTTCAGGTTGGTGCAGGTAAAAATAATATAAAAGAAATATTGGGGAATACATCATATTCTGGAGTGGCTGTAGCGACTATTATCAAATCGCTATCTGAAAAAACTGCTGCGCTAGAAACACATTCTGCTGACACGGTTTTGAGGAAAAAATTAGTTAATAGTATTGTTCTGATGAATGCGGATTGTAATTACGAAATGCCTGCAGAAATTTTGAGTAATACATATGATTTATTAAACCTGCGAATTCAAAAAGATGAGGGGCATTTACCTGTTCAGGAAAAAATTGATATTGATGATGATTATTTATACTCTATGACTATGGATGCTCATAGATGTATAAAAGAACAAACTAAACCAAGTGGCGCTGCAAAAATAACTTGCTGTGGTGTTGAGTTAAGTAAAGATATTCTTAAAATATTTGCAAGCAAAATTGAAATAATTGAAAAAGATCTAAGTTATAGTCAAAAGACACCTGAACAATTGGTTGCACAGGTATGCTTTAATGATGATGATTGTGCTCGGGTAAGAGAATTATTAAAACAATCAAACGGTAATATTACGGATGATAAGATTGATGAAATAATCGCTTGCTTAGCCAGTCCTCAGGGGATTACATGTTTTTATTATTCTTCCGCACAAGGCTATCAGACTCGCTTACAACATACATCTCAAGATGTTCGCGAGTTACTCTCAAAGAGTTTGGATGGTGCCACTTCATTAACATTGCATTTAAAAAAATCAGGAAATGCTTTTTTTGGGTCTGGAAAGTATCTTAATGAAATGGATTTTACTATGAATGGGTTTAGTCAGAAGATATATTTGATGGCGGTTAATAAAATTGAAAATGAAGTTAATCTTCAGTGCGCTCGTTATATTACTACCGGTAGTGTCGACGAGAAAAACTCCACCAGCGATAAAGTCTCTTTTACATTTTCTGGTGCCGCAACAACTGCTGATTTATGATTTTTTCTTGATAAAGCGCGTTTATCATTAAGATGAACGCGTATTGTTAACCGTCTGTGTGTAAACAGTCTTTTTGAAAAAATGAGCGATTTTTGATAGTGAATAAGTAGTGTTAGTGATGCAATTGCATTGGGAAAATCGTTCGGAAAATAAGCTCCAGTATTATTGCGTTTTTCTTAACGAACTGGCACATGGAGGTCGCTTTATGACCAATTGTGGCGCTAATATTAATGCTTTGAATAATATCAAAGTTGTATTTATTAATATTGAGAAAAAACCATGAGGTTATTATGGGAACTTATAGCGTAACCACCAATCCTGTTAAACAGAGTGTTCTGTTTAACCAAAAGCAGCAAAATTTAAATAAGAGTATTAAGCGTGATCTTAATATGGATTTTTCTAACATTGACGTAATGAAAAAAAGTGGTGTGATTGACGATTGCCTAACAGTACCAACAGAACCCGTAAAGGTAAGCTTTAGAGAATCATTTGTAAATATATTAACTCACCTGTTGGAAATGTTGCATCTTTATCGTTATGAGGTTAATTCTAAATTCATCCCTTATTTTCATGTTACACCTGAATCTAAGGATTCGAATAATAAAATATGGATTGCTGTAACGGGTTTAAATAGTTATGTCAAAATTGAAGAGCTCGGTAGTGACAGATTTAAAGAAACCCAATTGTATCGTGAATTTCATAAGAAAAAAATGGTGAAACTGAAAGTATAAAGCATGAGGACGTCAGGGAATTTTCAGGGTCTAACGCACAAGAGTTTTTGCAGCTCTTATCACAACATGATCAACAGGAAAGAGAACAAATCTCAGAATTAACAGTTGCTGCAAATGCTCTTAAGCTGGAAGTTGCTAAAAATAACTATAACATGAAATCCCCTTCTGATAGGCAAACCGAACGCCGAATGATAGAGCTTTTAAGGGAACAAAAAGATTTAATTCCAGAAAAGTATTTACATCAATCATCTATAAAAAACCTTAAGCTTCATGAGGATGAATTTAGCTCACTCCTGGCAGATGCAGAAAGACAAGTTCTGGAGGGAAGTTCATTTGTCTTATGTTGTGGTGAAAAAATAAACAGCACTATAAGTGAATTACTTCGCGAAAAAATGCAAGATTTAACACTTCGCACTAGATCTTTCACTCGCTCTGGATCTCCTTCTTGTGATGTTTATGAGGAAATATTCAAGAAAGTTATTTTCACCCCTGATGAATGTGATCTGGTGAGAGATTCGTTATATCAAGATGGTATAAAGCCAGAAAAAATAGCAAAAATCATTTCTTGTTTATCCAGTCGTACCGGGATTGGAAATTTGTTTTATGCCTGTTCACAAGCATTTTATGTTGCTAATGATAATGTTGCACCTGATGTGCGTCGCGCCGCTGTAGCTGTTGGCGATACATTAAGTTATTGTCCGAGTTTTGTTGCTTTGAATGGTAGAAATAACCATCTTCATGCCGATTTCTCAGAATACGGGTTCACACAAACTCTTTATGTTTTAAGAGCAGTCATAAATAACGCGAATGACACCTTTGATATTGCTAATTATATCTATACCACTAAAGGCGAAAATATTATCCATAACGACGTTGAAGATGATTCTCCCTATGTACATTCCGATGAAAGTTATAGACACAAAGATGATTATTGGGCAAGGGATAATGATGTCCGCAATCTAAGGAGAAATTTCTCAGGCAATATTACGATTGCAACCTACAAATAATTCGCTTTTTCTCAATAACACGCACCAAACGCTTACCTTTCAGGTAAGCGTTTTGACGATAAGCCCAACATCATTAAGCCAATACATACCCCATATCCAACTTGAACAACATCGCGCTTATCGTTAAGGTATGCGCGTTTTTTATCCGCCAGGACCCAATCATGATCACCGTTGCACTTATAGACGATCACCTCATCGTCCGCTCCGGCTTTGCGCAGCTGCTGGGGCTGGAACCTGATTTGCAGGTAGTTGCCGAGTTTGGTTCGGGGCGCGAGGCGTTGGCGGGGCTGCCGGGGCGCGGTGTGCAGGTGTGTATTTGCGATATCTCCATGCCCGATATCTCCGGTCTGGAGCTGCTAAGCCAGCTGCCGAAAGGTATGGCGACAATTATGCTCTCCGTTCATGACAGTCCGGCGCTGGTTGAGCAGGCGCTTAACGCGGGGGCGCGCGGCTTTCTCTCCAAACGCTGTAGCCCTGACGAACTGATTGCTGCGGTGCATACGGTTGCCACGGGCGGCTGTTATCTGACGCCAGATATTGCCATTAAACTGGCATCCGGTCGCCAGGACCCGCTAACCAAACGTGAACGCCAGGTGGCGGAAAAACTGGCGCAAGGAATGGCGGTGAAAGAGATTGCCGCCGAACTGGGCTTGTCGCCGAAAACGGTACACGTCCATCGCGCCAACCTGATGGAAAAACTGGGCGTCAGTAACGACGTGGAACTGGCGCGCCGCATGTTTGATGGCTGGTGATGAAGACGTTGTTCTCCCGCTTAATTACTGTTATTGCCTGCTTTTTTATCTTCTCTGCCGCGTGGTTTTGCCTGTGGAGTATCAGCCTGCATCTGGTTGAGCGCCCTGATATGGCGGTGCTGTTATTTCCGTTTGGTCTTCGACTTGGGCTAATGTTTCAATGCCCACGCGGATACTGGCCAGTGCTGCTGGGCGCGGAATGGCTGCTGATTTATTGGTTAATGCAGGCGGTTGGTTTAAGCCATTTCTCCTTATTGATGATCGGTAGTTTACTGACGTTACTGCCCGTGGCGCTGATCTCACGCTATCGCCATCAACGCGACTGGCGCACTCTGCTGTTACAGGGTGCGGCGCTGACGGCGGCGGCGTTGTTGCAGTCGCTGCCCTGGCTTTGGTACGGCAAAGAGTCGTGGAATGCGCTGCTGTTAACTTTAACTGGCGGCCTGACGCTGGCCCCGATATGTCTGGTGTTCTGGCACTATCTCGCCAATAACACCTGGCTGCCGCTCGGTCCGTCATTGGTTTCTCAGCCAATCAACTGGCGCGGGCGGCATCTGGTCTGGTACTTGCTGCTGTTTGTTATCAGTCTCTGGCTCCAGTTGGGATTGCCGGATGAACTGTCGCGCTTCACTCCCTTCTGCCTGGCGCTGCCGATTATCGCGCTGGCATGGCACTATGGCTGGCAAGGGGCGCTGATTGCGACGTTGATGAACGCCATCGCGCTGATCGCCAGTCAAACCTGGCGTGACCATCCGGTCGATTTATTGCTCTCCCTGCTGGTGCAAAGTCTGACTGGGTTGTTGCTTGGTGCTGGCATACAGCGCTTGCGTGAACTTAACCAGTCGCTACAAAAGGAACTGGCGCGCAATCAGCATCTGGCTGAACGTTTGCTGGAAACCGAAGAGAGTGTGCGTCGTGATGTGGCGCGTGAATTACACGATGATATCGGTCAGACCATCACCGCCATTCGTACGCAAGCGGGCATTGTCCAGCGGCTCGCGGCGGATAACGCCCGCGTGAAACAGAGCGGGCAGCTCATCGAACAGTTATCCCTGGGCGTTTACGACGCGGTGCGCCGCTTGTTAGGGCGGTTACGTCCGCGCCAGCTGGATGATCTCACTCTGGAGCAGGCCATCCGCTCACTGATGCGGGAAATGGAGCTGGAAGGGCGCGGCATTGTCAGCCATCTCGAATGGCGAATCGATGAATCAGCGTTAAGCGAAAACCAGCGCGTGACGCTGTTTCGCGTCTGCCAGGAAGGGTTGAACAACATTGTGAAACATGCCGATGCCAGTGCGGTCACGTTGCAAGGCTGGCAGCAGGACGAACGGTTGATGCTGGTGATTGAAGACGATGGTAGCGGTTTACCGCCGGGTTCCGGGCAACACGGTTTTGGCCTCACCGGAATGCGCGAGCGAGTAACGGCGCTGGGTGGCACCTTGACCATCTCCTGTTTGCACGGCACGCGTGTCAGTGTTTCTCTACCTCAACGTTATGTCTAAGGCTTGATGATGTTGCCGTTTCTGAAAGCGCCAGCTGACGCGCCGTTGATTAGCGATAAACATGAAATTGATGCCCGCTATCGCTACTGGCGTCGGCATATTCTGCTGACCATCTGGCTGGGTTACGCGCTGTTTTACTTCACGCGGAAAAGTTTTAACGCCGCCGTACCAGAAATCCTTGCTAATGGCGTGCTCAGCCGTAGCGATATCGGCCTGTTAGCGACCCTGTTTTACATTACCTACGGCGTGTCGAAGTTTGTCTCCGGCATTGTCAGCGACCGCTCAAATGCCCGTTATTTTATGGGGATAGGGCTTATCGCCACGGGCATCATCAACATTCTGTTTGGCTTCTCGACGTCGCTATGGGCGTTTGCCATGCTATGGGGGCTGAACGCCTTTTTCCAGGGCTGGGGTTCACCGGTGTGTGCGCGTCTGTTAACCACCTGGTATTCACGTACTGAGCGCGGGGGGTGGTGGGCATTATGGAACACGGCGCATAACGTCGGCGGCGCACTCATTCCCATTGTGATGGCAGCGAGCGCGCTGCATTACGGCTGGCGTGCCGGGATGATGATTGCCGGTTGTATGGCGATAGTCGTGGGGATTATTCTCTGCTGGCGGCTGCGCGATCGCCCGCAGGCGTTAGGTTTACCAGCGGTCGGCGAATGGCGACACGACGCGCTGGAAATCGCTCAACAACAAGAAGGGGCAGGGCTGACACGTAAAGAGATCCTCACCAAATATGTGTTGCTGAATCCGTATATCTGGCTGCTTTCGTTTTGCTATGTGCTGGTCTATGTGGTCCGGGCGGCGATCAACGACTGGGGCAATTTGTATATGTCCGAGACGCTGGGCGTCGATCTGGTCACGGCGAATACGGCAGTGACAATGTTTGAACTGGGCGGATTTATCGGTGCGCTGGTAGCGGGTTGGGGCTCGGACAAACTCTTTAACGGCAACCGCGGGCCGATGAATTTAATTTTCGCCGCCGGGATTTTGCTGTCCGTCGGCTCGCTATGGCTGATGCCATTTGCCAGCTACGTGATGCAGGCAAGCTGCTTCTTCACCATTGGTTTTTTTGTCTTTGGCCCGCAGATGTTAATCGGCATGGCGGCAGCAGAGTGTTCCCACAAGGAGGCGGCAGGGGCGGCAACGGGGTTTGTCGGCTTGTTTGCTTATCTGGGGGCGTCGCTTGCTGGTTGGCCGCTGGCGAAAGTACTCGATACCTGGCACTGGAGCGGTTTTTTTGTGGTTATCGCCATTGCCGCCGGGATTTCCGCACTGCTGTTACTGCCCTTTTTGAATGCCCAGACACCGCGCGAAGCGTGATGCATCTCACTTTTTCACTTCATATCCGGCAAAACTAAGAAATTTTCCAGGTTTTGCCTGGACGCTATCTCAGGCCTGATTTGCTGCTGATTTTTACAATGCATACCTCACGCAGGTATTCATTTCAGGAGTAACCCATGCTGGCTTTCTTAAACCAGGTTCGCAAGCCGACCCTGGATCTTCCGCTCGAAGTGCGGCGCAAAATGTGGTTCAAACCGTTCATGCAATCCTACCTGGTGGTCTTTATCGGCTACCTGACGATGTACCTGATTCGCAAGAACTTTAACATCGCGCAGAACGACATGATCTCGACCTACGGCTTGAGCATGACGCAGCTGGGGATGATCGGCCTGGGCTTCTCCATCACTTATGGTGTGGGTAAAACACTGGTTTCCTATTACGCCGACGGCAAAAACACCAAACAATTCCTGCCGTTCATGCTGATCTTGTCTGCCATTTGTATGTTGGGCTTCAGTGCCAGTATGGGCAGCGGCTCGGTTAGTCTGTTCCTGATGATTGCCTTCTACGCCTTAAGCGGCTTTTTCCAGAGTACCGGGGGATCGTGCAGTTACTCCACCATCACCAAATGGACGCCGCGTCGTAAGCGCGGGACGTTCCTCGGTTTCTGGAATATTTCTCACAATCTTGGCGGTGCGGGCGCGGCAGGTGTGGCGCTGTTCGGCGCAAATTACCTGTTTGACGGCCATGTGATCGGCATGTTTATCTTCCCGTCCATCATCGCGTTGATTGTCGGTTTTATCGGCCTGCGTTACGGCAGCGACTCCCCGGAATCTTATGGCCTCGGCAAAGCTGAAGAACTGTTCGGCGAAGAGATCAGCGAAGAGGACAAAGAGACAGAATCTACCGATATGACCAAGTGGCAGATCTTTGTTGAGTATGTGCTGAAAAACAAAGTGATCTGGCTGCTGTGCTTCGCCAACATTTTCCTCTATGTGGTGCGTATTGGTATCGACCAGTGGTCAACCGTGTATGCGTTCCAGGAACTGAAACTCTCTAAAGCGGTGGCGATTCAGGGCTTTACGCTGTTTGAAGCTGGTGCGCTGGTGGGTACGCTGTTGTGGGGCTGGCTCTCTGACCTGGCGAACGGTCGCCGTGGCCTGGTGGCCTGCATCGCGCTGGCGCTGATTATCGCCACGCTCGGTGTGTATCAACATGCCAGCAACGAATATATCTACCTGGCTTCTCTCTTTGCGTTAGGTTTCCTGGTCTTTGGCCCGCAATTGTTGATTGGTGTGGCTGCTGTTGGCTTTGTACCTAAAAAAGCCATTGGCGCTGCCGATGGTATTAAAGGCACCTTCGCTTACCTGATTGGTGACAGCTTTGCCAAGTTAGGGCTGGGGATGATTGCCGATGGGACGCCGGTATTCGGCCTTACCGGCTGGGCAGGCACCTTTGCCGCACTGGATATCGCCGCGATTGGTTGTATCTGCCTGATGGCGATAGTGGCGGTGATGGAAGAACGCAAAATCCGCCGCGAGAAAAAAATTCAGCAGTTGACAGTGGCATAAACGTAACTGGTGACTTTTGCCCGGCATGACGCCGGGCTTTTTTTTATTATTCCGTGACTTCCAGCGTGGTGAAGGCAAACTTCTCGCCATCAAACAGCCCCTGACTGGTTAGTTTCAGCGCGGGGATCACTGGCAGGGAAAGAAACGCCATCTGAATAAACGGCTCATCCGGTAACGGACCACATTCACGGGCGGCGGCTTTCAAGGCGTCAATTTGCTCCGCCAGTGACTGCGCCGTGTCGGTGCTCATTAGCCCGGCAATGGGCAACGGCAGATGACTTTGTACCTGGCCGTTACGTACTACGCATAGTCCGCCGCCATCCTGAATCACCTGATTGACCGCCAGCGCCATCTCTTCGGCACTACGACCGATCACCACAATATTATGGCTGTCATGGCTGACCGTCGCAGCCAGCGCGCCTTCATTCAGGCCAAAACCGCCGAGCAAACCACAGGCTGGAGCCAGTCTTTTCCCGTAACGCTCAAGTACGGCAATAAAGCACACATCATCGCGATCAAAACCATTTTCGCTGTAGACGCTAGAGCGGGAGTGCGTAATCAATTCGTTATGGATGACGTCAATGACCCGATAGCGTTTTCCAGGCGTAAATTGCAGGGCAAAGTCGCTGGCGGAAACTGGCTGGCGGGCAATGGTATTGCCATACGGCGGAGCGGATTGTGCCAGTCTCGCTGACTCTTCCGCTTGTAAGGTTTGTGCATCAATCGGTTCGCCTTTCACCAGTACCTGCTGCACCGTGACCTTACGCGCATCGCTCAACAGGACGATATCCGCCTGCTTGCCGGGTGCCAGTAAGCCGAGATGATTCAGACCAAAATGGCGTGCTGTCGACCAGCTGGCGACGCGATATGCCACATGCAGCGGCACATTGTGTTGTTCGATCAGGCGACGAATTAAGGCATCGATATGTCCTTCATGGGCGATCTCCCACGGGTTACGGTCATCGGTGCAGAGCATACATTGCGGGCTGTTAAATTCGTTGATCAACGGTGCCAGCGCGTTGAGATTGCGGGCAGCGGACCCTTCGCGGATCATCAACGACATGCCGAGTTGTAACTTCCGGCGACCTTCTTCCAGCAGATAACTTTCGTGGCAGTTTTCAATACCCGCAGCAATATAGGCATTAAGTTCTTTACCGCCCAAACCCGGGCAGTGACCGTCCAGCGTCAGGTGGCGAAATGCGTCCAGTTTATCGAGCAGCGCATTCTGTCCGCTAATTACGCCAGGGTAATCCATCATTTCAGCAAGGCCGGTAACCTGCGGATGGTCACGCCAGGCGAGCATCTGTTCAAGTGTAAAACTGGCACCGTTAACATCGCAGCCTTCCAGGGCAGGTACGCAAGAACTGACCTGCAAATACTGGTTTTGCCTTGCCTGTTCGGCACAGCGGGCAAACCAGGCGAATCCGGCTTCGCCCATCACGTTGACGATTTCATGGGGGTCGCAAATAACGGTCGTCAGGCCGCGCGGCAGGGTGGCGGTTTCAAAAGTAACCGGCGTCATCATGCTGGATTCAATATGCAGGTGAGCATCAATAAACCCTGGCACCGCCGTTGCGCCGCGCGCATCAATCCGCTGCAAAGCCGGAGCGTCAGCATATTCTGCGCCAACACCGGCAATGTAACGTCCTTTAATCACAATTGGTCCGGAAATTTCTCCGCCATTGATCAGATCGAGAATAGAGACATTATCAATAATATAATCGGCAACAGCGTCGCCACGGGAAACGGCTAACAATTCCTGGTATTCAACCCGGCTAATGTGATGAAATTTATGGTTAATGGAATTATTCATATTTTTCTCATTTTGATTTTATCAATTTGATTATTATTTATCATAAAGAAACGTCGCGAGATTATTAAAGAATATCCATTAATGTGCAATTGAAATGTGATAATTATCACTGAACCGTTGTTGTCATTTGTTTTACAAAAGCAAGGGATTAAATCTCCTCCAATGGACAAAAAAATGAATAATGACAATACCGATTACGTGAGTAATGAATCAGGGACGCTTTCGCGATTATTTAAACTACCTCAGCATGGGACCACCGTCCGCACAGAATTGATTGCGGGGATGACCACTTTTTTAACCATGGTGTACATCGTTTTTGTGAACCCGCAAATCCTCGGCGCGGCACAAATGGACCCGAAAGTGGTGTTTGTTACCACCTGTTTGATTGCCGGTATCGGCAGTATTGCGATGGGGATATTTGCTAACTTACCCGTGGCGCTGGCTCCGGCAATGGGACTGAACGCCTTCTTTGCGTTCGTGGTCGTGGGGGCGATGGGTATCTCCTGGCAGACCGGGATGGGCGCAATATTCTGGGGCGCAATTGGGCTATTTTTGCTCACGCTGTTTCGCATCCGGTACTGGATGATCTCCAACATTCCATTAAGTTTACGTATTGGTATCACTAGCGGAATCGGATTATTTATCGCCTTAATGGGGTTAAAAAATACTGGTGTTATTGTCGCCAATAAAGACACCCTGGTGATGATTGGTGATTTAAGTTCTCACGGTGTGTTGTTAGGTATATTAGGGTTTTTTATTATAACCGTGTTGTCATCTCGTCATTTTCATGCCGCGGTGCTGGTCTCTATTGTGGTGACGTCTTGCTGTGGATTATTTTTCGGTGATGTTCATTTTAGCGGCGTCTATTCCATTCCGCCTGATATTAGCGGCGTCATTGGTGAAGTGGATTTGAGTGGCGCATTATCACTTGAACTCGCCGGTATCATTTTCTCCTTTATGCTGATCAACCTATTTGATTCATCAGGAACATTAATCGGTGTGACTGATAAAGCTGGCTTAATAGATAGTAACGGTAAATTCCCTAATATGAATAAGGCGCTGTATGTTGATAGCGTCAGTTCGGTGGCGGGCGCGTTTATCGGCACCTCGTCTGTTACCGCCTATATTGAAAGTACTTCTGGTGTGGCAGTTGGTGGTCGAACGGGGCTGACTGCGGTCGTGGTCGGCATTATGTTTCTGTTGGTTATGTTTTTCTCGCCGCTGGTGGCAATGATCCCTCCTTACGCCACCGCCGGAGCGTTAATCTTTGTTGGCGTGCTGATGACCTCAAGCCTGGCGCGCGTTAACTGGGATGATTTTACCGAATCAGTACCTGCATTTATTACTACGGTGATGATGCCCTTTACTTTCTCGATCACCGAAGGGATTGCGCTTGGCTTTATGTCGTACTGCATCATGAAGGTGTGCACCGGGCGCTGGCGCGATCTGAACCTGTGTGTGGTGGTGGTTGCAGCTCTGTTTGCTCTGAAGATTATTTTGGTGGATTAGTAACTGGCGAGGGTTTCCAGATATCATGAGTTCTGATTACGCAGGAGAACTCATGATCTGGATAATGCTCGCTACGCTGGCGGTGGTGTTTGTAATTGGTTTTCGGGTGCTGACATCCGGGGCCAGAAAGGCGATTCGCCGTCTCAGCGATCGGCTGAATATTGATGTCGTACCCGTGGAGTCGATGGTTGATCAAATGGGAAAGTCAGCCGGTGAGGAATTTTTACGTTATTTGCATCGCCCGGATGAGTCGCACCTGCAAAACGCCGCGCAGGTGTTGCTCATCTGGCAAATTGTCATTGTCGATGGAAGCGAACAGAACCTGCTGCAATGGCATCGGATTTTACAAAAAGCCCGTCTTGCCGCGCCGATTACCGATGCTCAGGTCAGGCTGGCGCTGGGTTTTCTGCGCGAAACCGAACCTGAAATGCAGGATATTAATGCTTTTCAGATGCGCTATAACGCATTCTTTCAGCCTGCTGAGGGCGTTCACTGGCTGCATTAAAACCGTTTCGTCTTATTAGCCTACAGACCGCGCCTGAGCTGGTGGGTGGATAAGGCGTGCACGCCGCATCCGGCATCGGAACTGACAGTAGGTGAACGCATTATCTACGTTCTATTTACAGCAGCACCTCCAGCCCGTGTTTTTGCACAATGCTGAGCAGTTTTAATGAAATGCCATTGGGGCGTTTAGCGCCACTTTCCCATTTTTGTACAGTTGAAACGCTGGTATTGAGATAGTGAGCGAAGACGGGCTGACTCACTTTTAATTTTTCCCGCAGTGCTTTTATCTCAACAGGTTGTAAGTCTTGCACGCTGGTCAGGCAGGCTTTGTCAAAAGTACGCATCGTTTCGGCAGAAATAGCATCGACGCTGGACAATCCAGCAGCTGCGCTGTGAATAGCCTCAAATGCAGGACTTTTAAATTTAGTTTTTGCAGTCATAGCAGATCTCTGTCAGTTCTTTAGTGTTAATCATTGCTGTTAGTTGGGCTTTCGTCAGGAAGGCATAATGCTTTGCAAGTTCACGAAACCCAGCCAGTTCCTGACTATTGATGTTCGACATATCCTGTTTTGCATATAAAAACGTGTAAAACCAATTGCTTCCCCCTTTTGCCAGAATAATTGCACGCTCACGATTTTGGTGAAGGCGCTTTTTAAAAACGCCACCACCAAGTGCATCAGCTTTACCTTGCTCCGTTTCTAAAATGGCCCGGCACAACTCTTCATCTGTTATTGCATGAGACCTGGCTTCCCTTGCAAACCATTTGGTTTTAAACACGCGCATATCGTTGAGGTCCTGTTATTAAAGTATATCACCAAGTGCAATACTTTATCTCTTATTCCCAACCCAATCGCGAAAATGCATATCAGCTTGCCCTATGATTTTTATTTCTTCGAGCAGCCTCGAACTTTTCCCACAACACCGTAAAAGTTGCAAAAACGTTAAATGTGTCACACATTTCAATGTTAAAGTGGTCAGCTTTTCCTCTGAAACATGCCACGGGTAACACCATGAGTGAATTTATTGCCGAAAACCGCGGCGCGGATGCCATCATCCGACCGAACTGGTCCGCCGTTTTCTCGGTAGCGTTTTGCGTCGCCTGCCTGATTATCGTTGAGTTTTTGCCCGTCAGTTTGTTGACGCCAATGGCCCAGGATTTAGGTATTTCGGAAGGGGTTGCCGGGCAATCGGTGACCGTGACCGCCTTTGTGGCAATGTTTGCCAGTTTGTTTATTACCCAGACAATTCAGGCCACTGACCGCCGCTACGTTGTTATTTTGTTTGCCGTTTTGCTGACGCTCTCCTGCTTGCTGGTTTCCTTTGCCAACTCATTCAGTTTGCTTTTAATCGGTCGTGCCTGTCTGGGGTTGGCACTCGGCGGGTTCTGGGCGATGTCGGCGTCGCTGACCATGCGTCTGGTACCAGCGCGTACGGTGCCGAAGGCGCTGTCGGTGATTTTCGGCGCGGTTTCTATTGCGCTGGTGATAGCCGCGCCGTTGGGTAGCTTTTTAGGTGAGCTTATCGGTTGGCGCAATGTCTTTAATGCGGCGGCGGTGATGGGCGTGCTGTGTATTATCTGGATTATCAAATCATTGCCTTCGCTGCCTGGCGAACCCTCGCATCAGAAGCAAAATACTTTCCGCTTATTACAGCGTCCGGGCGTGATGGCCGGGATGATCGCCATCTTCATGTCTTTCGCCGGGCAGTTTGCTTTCTTCACGTATATTCGTCCAGTGTATATGAATCTCGCAGGATTCGGCGTGGATGGCTTAACGCTGGTGCTGTTGAGTTTTGGTATCGCCAGCTTTATCGGCACGTCGCTTTCGTCGTTCATTCTTAAACATTCGGTAAAACTGGCCTTAGCAGGTGCGCCGTTAATACTGGCTCTGAGTGCGTTGGTGCTGACGTTGTGGGGAAGCGATAAAATCGTGGCGACCGGCGTTGCGATTATCTGGGGGCTGACTTTTGCTTTAATTCCCGTTGGCTGGTCAACGTGGATCACTCGCTCACTGGCCGATCAGGCAGAAAAGGCTGGGTCTATTCAGGTGGCCGTTATTCAGCTTGCCAATACCTGCGGTGCGGCAATCGGCGGTTATGCGTTGGATAACATTGGTCTGACTTCGCCGCTGATGTTGTCCGGCACATTGATGTTGCTTACCGCGCTGTTAGTCACCGCAAAGGTGAAAATGAAGTAACGTATTTACAGGAGGGGTTACTGCTGTGGTGGGAACACTCTCCTGTTCTTCCCCTGATAACCATTGATCAGGCATTGTTCTTATCTTGTTGTTATTTCCATTCTTCCGCCTGTATTCATCATTTGCTAATCATGAATCATCATTTTCCCTCATGTTAAAGAAAGGTCATTTAATCTGAACGCATAGCGGCAGGGATGACAAATGACAGGGAAAGCGCATGGGAACGGTAATCGTTGGGGCGATAACAGCGTATGTGGATTGGGGGATCGTTTACGTCGTCTGACCGCCGGTCTTTGCCTGATAACGCAAACTATTTTCCCTGTTATAGCTGCTGCTCCTACGCATGTTAACCCTGCGCATTCGGATACTGCCGCGTCACTGATCCTGTCGAACGTTAAAACTATTCCATACACCTTGGGGGCGTTGGAATCGCCACCAACGGTCGCGGCACGCTTTGGTATTACCGTTGATGAATTACGTCGCCTGAATCAGTTCCGTACATTTGCGCGGGGCTTTGACAATGTGCGTCAGGGCGATGAGATAGATGTACCACTCATCAACAGTAACAGCCCTGAAGCGCGCACTCTGAAAGCAATGCAGATGGAGCGCGACGGTAAAGATCCACAAATGCAGGTCGCGGAAGTGGCGCAACAAAGTGGGACACTTTTAGCGCGCGATATGGACAGCGAACAGGCTGCGAGTATGGCGCGTGGCTGGGTGGCTTCTTCTGTGTCTGCGCAGGCGACAGACTGGCTCAGCCGCTGGGGAACTGCCCGGGTATCTCTGGGTGTTGATGAAGATTTCAGCCTTAAAAGCTCTTCATTTGAATTTCTCCATCCCTGGTACGAAACGCCAGATAACCTGGTCTTCAGCCAGCATGCACTCCACCGTACGGATGATCGCACTCAAACGAACCACGGTATCGGCTGGCGTTATTTCACATCGAGCTGGATGTCGGGCATAAACCTGTTTATCGATCATGACCTGAGCCGCTATCACACCCGAACCGGGATGGGCGTTGAATACTGGCGCGATTACCTGAAACTGAGCGGCAACGGTTATCTGCGCCTCAGTAACTGGCGTAGTGCACCGGAACTCGACAATGACTATGAAGCACGTCCGGCGAACGGGTGGGATCTTCGCGCCGAAGGCTGGTTACCGGCCTGGCCGCAGCTGGGCGGCAAGTTGGTCTATGAACAATATTATGGCGATGAAGTGGCGCTGTTTGGTAAAGACGAGCGACAAAATGATCCTCACGCGATTACCGCAGGTTTGAGTTACACCCCCGTTCCCCTGATCTCCTTTAGTGCCGAGCAACGGCAGGGCAAACAGGGAGAAAACGACACCCGAATTGGTATGGAGTTGACGTTGCAACCCGGTCATTCACTGCAAAAACAGCTCGATCCGGCTGAAGTTGCAGCACGACGCAGCCTTGCGGGCAGTCGCTATGACCTGGTCGATCGTAATAACAATATTGTCCTCGAATATCGCAAGAAAGAGCTGGTGCGGTTGACGCTGACCGATCCGCTGAAAGGCAAGCCGGGGGAGGTTAAATCGCTGGTTTCTTCCTTACAAACCAAATACGCGCTGAAAGGTTATGACATCGAAGCCGCTTCCTTGCAATCTGCGGGCGGGAAAGTTGCTGTTTCCGGCAAGGATATTCAGGTCACTATTCCACCCTACCGATTTACGGTAATGCCTGAAACCGACAACACTTACCCAATAACAGTTATAGCGGAAGATTCGAAAGGGAATTTCTCCCGGCGTGAAGAAAGTATGGTGGTTGTAGAAAAACCCACACTAAGCCTCGCTGATTCAACGCTTTCTGTCGATCTACAAATTCTGCTTGCGGATGGAAAATCAATCTCAACGCTGACCTATACCGCGCGAGATTCCAGCGGCAAGCCTATCCCGGGTATGACATTAAAAACCCATGCGAAAGGTTTGCAAGATTTCGCCCTAAGCGAATGGAAAGACAACGGTAACGGAACCTATACCCAGTTAGTTACCTCCGGGAAGACGTCAGGCGCGTTGTCGCTGATGCCACAATTTAACGGCGACGATGTTGCTAAAACACCAGCGCTGATTGCCATTGTGGCTAATATGGCATCCCGAGCGGACTCCATGATTGAAACAGACCAGAATAATTACGTCGCGGGTAAGCCGATAGGCGTAAAAGTGACCCTGAAAGATGAGAATGGCAACGGGGTTACCGGAAGAAAAGAACTTCTTAAACAGGCTGTTAAAGTAGACAACACGAAGACTGATGCTGTTAGTGCCTGGACGGAAGAAAGTGAGGGAGTTTACAAAGCAAACTATACGGCCCATCTCATTGGCGACAAATTAACGGCCCAGCTGACGATGCCCGGCTGGCAAACCAAGCATTCGGATGCGTTCAGTATTGCGGGTGATAAAGATACCGCCAAAATCGCTGCGATGCAGATCACCGCGAATAACGCAGTCGCCAGACGCGATCACAATACCGTCGCTGTGACGGTCAGGGACGTGCATCAAAATTTACTGCAGGGACAAAATGTTACCTTCACGGTCGTGAATGGTGCGGCGGTTTTTGCCGATCCAAATGGCGGTATTGTGACGACAGATAAAGACGGGATTGCCAGCGTTAACCTTGCCAGTGACCAGGCGGTAAACAGTCTTATCAAGGCCGAGATCAATGGCAGTAGTCAGTCTGTGGAAGTGAGCTTTATCACTGGCGATATCTCGCAGCTAACCTCCACCATCAAGACGGACGATGTGTCATACACCGCGGGTGGCAAGATAAAAGTGACAGTCACCCTTATGGATGAGCAGAAAAACCGGGTGACAGGGATGGCTTCGCTGCTGGCAGGTAGCGGCGTGGTCGAGGTGAGCGGTACAGATACAAATGAAACGGGTAACTGGAGCGAAGAGTCTGATGGCGTTTACACCACCACCCGAACCGCGAAGATTGCTGGCAATAGCCATTACGCCACGCTGAAACTATCGACATGGAGTAGCGTGCAGCAATCCGATGCGTATGTCATCCGCGAAAGCGGAGCTGTGCTGGCTTATTCCTCTATCGTTACCGACAAAACGACCTATACCGCAGGCGGTGCGATTAAAGTTACGGTAACGCTCAAGGATAGCTATGAAAACCTGGTCGGGGGGCAACGAGACGCTATCAGCCAGGCTATCCAGCTGCCAAATACAAAAGCGGAAAGCATTACCTGGAATGAAGATCAAAAAGGCATTTATACCGCAACGTATACCGCTTTACTTCCTGGCACCGGTTTAAAAGCACAGCTACAGATGTCCGGCTGGGCGAGCGCCCTGACTTCAAATGTTTACAGTATTAGTGGCGATGCCGCCAGCGCACAAATCGTCGCGATGCAAGTGACAACGGGTAGCCTGGATGTGCTGGCCAATGGTAGCGATCAACATACGGTGAATGTTCGGGTGGAAGATCAGTTTGGCAATGTGCTGCCAGAGCAGACCGTCACCTTTACGGTGACGAAGGGGGCGGCTGTATTTGCCAATGCAGGGCAGAGTGCAGACATCAGGACGGATGTGCATGGCATGGCAGAGGTTGATCTGAGCAGTACCGTAGCGGATGCCAGCACTGTTGAGGCTAAGGTCAATCAAAGCAGCGATAGTAAAACGGTGAACTTCGTTGCTGATGTCAGCACGGCGCGTATTGCTGATCTGGGGGTAACGCAGGATAACGCGGTGGCAGACGGCGCGACAGAGAACATGCTGTGGGTGAAAGTCACCGACGCGTTTGGCAATGCGCTGGGCGGACAGACGGTCAGCGTCTCAGCGGACAACGGGACAGCGGTTGCCGCGACGGTTATCACCGGGCCGGACGGCACGGCGATAATCACCGTCACCAGCCAGATCGCCGGAGCCAGTACGGTCACTGCCAGCATCAACAACAGCAGTCTGAGTCAGAATGTGACATTTATCCCGGATGTCAGCACCGCGAAGATCGCGGATCTGGTGGTCATTAAGGACGGCTCAGTGGCAGACGGTTCGACGGCGAACACGCTGCGGGTGAAAGTCACCGACGCGTTCGGCAATGCGCTGGCCGGACAGACGGTCAGCGTCTCAGCGGACAACGGGGCAGCGGTTGCCGCGACGGTTATCACCGGGCCGGACGGCACTGTGGAAACCTCCGTCACCAGCCAGACGGCGGGCATCAGTACGGTCACTGCCAGCATCAACAACAGCAGTCTGAGTCAGAATGTGACATTTATCCCGGATGTCAGCACCGCGAAGATCGCGGATCTGGTGGTCATTAAGGACGGCTCAGTGGCAGACGGTTCGACGGCGAACACGCTGCGGGTGAAAGTCACCGACGCGTTCGGCAATGCGCTGGCCGGACAGACGGTCAGCGTCTCAGCGGACAACGGGGCAGCGGTTGCCGCGACGGTTATCACCGGGCCGGACGGCACCGTGGAAATCTCCGTCACCAGCCAGACGGCGGGCATCAGTACAGTTACCGCAACCATCAACAACAGCACTCTGAGCCAGAACGTGACGTTTATTGCTGATGTCAGCACGGCGAAGATCGCGGTGCTGGAAGTGACGCAGGATTACGCCGTGGCAGATGGTTCGACGGCGAACACGCTGCGGGCGAGGGTGACCGATGCGTTCGGTAATACGCTTGCCGGGCAGACGGTCAGCGTGTTGGCGGATAACGGCGCAACGGTCGCTCCGACTGTCATCACAGGGCAGGACGGCACGGTGGAAATCAGTGTCACCAGCCAGACGGCGGGCAGCAGTGCGGTCACCGCCAGTATCAACAGCAGCAGTCAGAGCCGGGACGTGACGTTTATCGCGGATGTCAGGACGGCGAAGATCGCTGATCTGGTGGTCACCCGGGATAACTCAGTGGCTGACGGCGCAATGGCGAACACGCTGCGGGTGAGGGTGACGGATGCGTTCGGTAATGTGCTTGCCGGGCAGACGGTCAGCGTGTTGGCAGGCAACGGTGCCACGACTGCTCCGACGGTCACCACGCAGCCGGACGGCACGGCGGAGATCTCTGTCACCAGCCAGACCGCCGGAATCAGTGCGGTCACTGCCAGCATTAACAGCAGCAGCCAGAGCCGGAACGTCACGTTTATCGCCGATGTCAGGACGGCGCAGATCGCGAGTCTGGAGGTGACGCAGGATAACGCCGTGGCTGACGGCGCAATGGCGAACACGCTGCGGGTGAGGGTGACGGATGCGTTCGGTAATGTGCTTGCCGGGCAGACGGTCAGCGTGACGGCAGACAACAGCGCAACGGTCACTCCGACGGTCACCACACAGCCGGACGGCACGGCGGAGATCTCTGTCACCAGCCAGACCGCCGGAACCAGTGTGATCACCGCCAGCGTCAACAACAGCAGCCAGAGCCGGAACGTGACGTTTATTGCGGATGTCAGCACGGCGCAGATCGCGGATCTGGTGGTCACCCGGGATAACGCGGTGGCAGACGGCGCGACGGCGAACACGCTGCAGGTGAAGGTGACCGATGCGTTCGGGAATGCGCTGGGCGGACAGACGGTCAGCGTGACGGCAGGCAACGGCGCAACGGTTGCTCCGACGGTGATTACAGAGCCGGACGGCACGGTGGAGATCAGTGTCACCAGTCAGACGGCGGGAGCCAGTACTGTCACTGCCAGCATCAACAGCAGCAGCCTGAGCCGGAACGTGACGTTTGTCGCGGATGTCAGGACGGTGAAGATAGCGGATCTGGTCGTTAGCCAGGATAACGCGGTGGCAGACGGCGCGACGGCGAATTTCATAAAAGTTATAAGCGTAAGCATAAACGCCTTCAAGGGTATCCGGGGTTATGCCATGCAGTTCTGCAAGCGTTGCTCCCATACCTAGTGCACGTTCGAACTTACTGGCAATTTCTTTATTTTCTTCTAAATCCAGATTTGCGCTTTCCATCTCTACTCTCTCCTTTCGAACATTCTTTGTTCAGACTTCACCATTTTTTAGAGGGTGGTGATATCAAAATTCGCTCATTTTTATACCCATCCGTTGGACTTCCTTTTCTGCATTAAAAACAAGTATTGTTTCAATGAGATAAGATTTTCTATGTGATGAAATGAAAATAATGTAGAGGGAATTTTATCCACAATCCTGATGAACGGGTTCAATTTTGATTGGAATTTGAAAAAGCAGGTGATTTACTGATGTGCGAGCGTACGTCAGTGGCTGCTGGCCTGAGCGCGGAGGTGTGCGAAATTCACATATCCGGGCATTCCACCTTACCCAGCGCTTCCCAGTAGTTATTCTGATTATTACGCTCCATCGCCACAATAGCTTCGCGGATATGTTGTTTGTTACTCTCATCAGACAACATTAATTTTTCCCACGCTTCGTCTGATAATGACGCCTGTGGCGTGCAAATTTTACGTAAATCTTGCAATACCGTGGTCTTTTCTTTTGCCGACTGTAGAGAACTGAATGGCGACTCGGCCTGAGAAATGGCTGGGAAAGTCAGGAATACGGTAATCATGAGTAGCATCGTTGGCTTCATAGCTGCAACCTTCTGCAAATGTGCATCGAATGAAGCATAAGTGTAGTTTGCTTTTGCCGCTCTCATCATGCTGTACGAAAGGTGTTTGCGTGGTCAGTAAGAAGTGCCAGTTTTATATACCTTTTTCTTCTATTCGATAGCTTTTCGTTTTTTAAATCGTAGTGATCTTGCCATTATAGTCAGGTAACGATTAAAAAAAGGATAAAAAATGAAACTGACAACACATCATCTACGGGCGGGGGCCGCATTATTACTGGCAGGAATTCTGCTGGCAGGTTGCGACCAGAGCAGCAGCGATGAAAAGCACATTAAAGTGGGCGTTATTAATGGCGCAGAACAAGATGTCGCGGAAGTCGCTAAAAAGGTGGCAAAAGAGAAATATGGCCTCGATGTTGAACTGGTAGGATTTAGCGGTTCGTTGCTACCGAACGATGCGACAAATCATGGCGAGCTTGATGCGAACGTCTTCCAGCATCGACCCTTTCTTGAACAAGATAATCAGGCGCATGGTTATAAACTGGTAGCGGTGGGAAATACGTTTGTCTTCCCCATGGCGGGTTATTCCAAAAAAATCAAAACCGTGGCGCAAATAAAAGAAGGCGCGACAGTGGCGATCCCCAACGACCCGACCAACCTTGGTCGCGCGCTTTTACTGTTGCAAAAAGAGAAGCTAATTACTCTGAAAGAGGGAAAAGGGTTACTACCTACCGCGCTGGATATAACCGAGAATCCTCGTCATTTGCAGATTATGGAACTCGAGGGGGCGCAGCTCCCGCGCGTACTGGATGATCCCAAAGTTGATGTGGCGATTATCAGCACCACTTACATTCAGCAGACCGGGCTTTCTCCGGTGCACGACAGCGTATTTATTGAAGATAAGAATTCGCCGTATGTGAATATTCTGGTGGCACGGGAAGATAATAAGAATGCAGAAAACGTGAAGGAATTTCTGCAATCTTATCAATCGCCCGAAGTCGCTAAAGCGGCAGAAACCATCTTTAACGGTGGCGCGGTGCCTGGCTGGTAATTCTCACTCATGCCGCGCCGGACGATTTATTTTTCTGGCGCGGCGACGGGAATCCATTGAAATCAAAATCACCGATGACAGAATCAGCAGTGTGCCCAGCCAGTCCGGCAATGTGAACGTGATCCCCAGCAACAGCAAAGAGAGCAGCGCGCTACTTAATGGTTCTGCACAGCTCAAAATGCTGGCTTTTGGCCCGCCAATGAGCTGTGCGCCTTTCAGATATAGACTAAAGGTTAGCGAAGTTCCGATTACCACCAGATAGAAAAACGCCAGAATCAGGCTGCCATTAACCACGAAGTTTGTTCCTTGCCCGGCATAGAAGGGCAGCAGGATTAGACCACCGATCAGCATACTCCAGCCGACGACCGGTAACGTGCCATAGCGGGCAATCAGCGTTGAGGGATAGGTGGTATAGAATGCAGCAGCAAATGCCGAGGCAATGCCCCAGAATAACGCGGCCGGAGAGATCGATAATGACGTCGGATTACCGTGTGTCACCAATAAAAAAGTCCCGATCAGCGATGTCAAAATAGCGCAAAAAACCAGAATGCCCGGGCGGGATTTACGCACCAGTGAGAACCAGGCGACGATAATCGTCGGTGAGAGGAATTGCAGCACCGTTGCCGTGGCAGCATTCGATTTTTCAATGGTTAGCAAAAAAGTGAGCTGTACGGTTAGCGCGCCAACCACGGAAAAAATCAGTAGGCTAATGGCATCTTTGTGATTGTTAATAATAGAAAAGATTTTATCGCCATGCACAAATGACAGCGTCAGCAGAATCAAACCGGCGAATATCAAACGCGTCATAGTCAAAAACTGCGACGACATCTGGCTTTGCTCCATGATGTATTGCGCGCAGACCCCTGAACTTCCCCACAACACGGCGGCAATCAGAACGTTCAGCATCCCCTTTCTGGTGGAACCCATTTTTCCCTCTGCATACTGTTTTGTCGTTTATGTATGCAGGCATGATAGCAAAAATGGCGAGGATGGCTCTGTTTGCGCCACGCCGATTTTTCTTAGCTCAGACTGGTGAGCTAAATATCTTTAATAAACAGCAGGCAAATCATCGCAATACCCAACATCCCTATCGCCAGCCAGAACAACGCGTGGTAGCTCCAGATTTCAACCATAATTCCGTCAACAGAGCCGGCGATAATCCAGCCGACGCGTGAGGTATTTGCATATAACGTTGTCGCAGAGCCTATTTTTTCAGGCATCAGATCCTGAAAATAAAGCATGCCGATACCACAGAGAATACCAAGGAAAATGGCATTTAGAATTTGCAATTCCAGCTCAACTGCCGGAGTCGTCGCCATGAGAACGCTGGCGTAAAAACACATACCACTCACGATAGCAATGAGCATTAATAGTCGCTTGCCAACACGTTTCATGTAATAGCCTGCGATTAACATCATCGGAATTTCCAGACCGGCAGCAATACCAATCATTTCTCCAGCCAGTTTATCGGTTAGATGCAGTTCATCAATAATAAATAGCGGCATATTTATCATGTAGAGATTATTCGCCGCCCACATCATTGAACAGACTACAAAAAGTAGCCGTGTATCTCGCTTTCTATGGATGGAGGGTAAAATTTCTACGGGTTGGGTAACGACAGGAATATTTCTTTGTATTGATGGCAAAAACAACCAGACTATTAAACCGCAAATAACAAATGCGATGGCAGCGGTGAGATACATCACTTTAAAACTAAATCCCATTGCCAGCTCATAAGCGAGCGGTGGCCCGATAACCCAGGCAAGCGAGATCTGAGCACGTAAAAATGTACTGAACATGACCGTCTCACGGCCTGTTCTGTCGGCGTGTTCACGGGCGAGGGCGAACATTTGCGGGTTTGCAGTGGAAGCAAAACTACTCAGAAGTACGCCCGTAGAGAGGAGAATGAAGTAGTTGCGATTCCACGCAAAAAGAGTGCAGGCCAACACTCCAAATAAGCAACATAGCAGGATCAGTAATTTACGGTCGCCTTGTTTATCGGAGTGCCTTGCCAGAAATTGACTGACCAGAATTCCCATAATAGCGCTACCGGTGAAGAAAAAACCTACCATTATAGGACGGGCTTTCAGTTCATCTGCGAGGAATATACTTAGGGTGGGAGTCTGGAGAGCGCCCGCAATACCAGTCAGAAAGGCGACAAGTAAAAATGCCGCGGCAGTGAGATCAAGTATTTTTGATGGAGTGGTAGCCATTTTTTGCATTCTTCTGAATCACCGGGCGACAAAATATAACTGAGTTACAAATAAGTACCAGTCGAATGAGTATTATATTAAGAATTTTTGAGTATCGCTGATACAACCAGAAAGCAATGCTAGCGCAATATTATAGGGCCAGCAATTGAGATTATTAGCAAAAGCATGTTAAGAATTAATCACCGAATTTATATATTAATTATAGTAAGGCAATGAGCTATTTTTGATAGTAAAAATAAAACAAGTTTATTTGATATATTAAATGAAAAAATTAATCTTGATGGCAGTCTGATTATTGGTGAAGTTTATAGGTCAGTTTTTTTCGCCAGCGGTTAAAGGAATAGAATCGTCGTATGAAAAAAGGGTGTTTTGGGGCGTGTAAAACAACATCTTCACCTTAATGGCGATACAGTTGGCTGAGAGTCAGCAGTGGGGGCAAATCACCTGCAAATAAACACGGCGCATGCTGGCGCGAATATCGCGGATGCGTTCGAGGACAGAAGAACCGACAGGCGGATTCTTCAGTCGCTCATCGTCCATCACAAAACCTTTGATCAGGTATTCCTGAAGCCGATTAAATATTGAGCAGTAGAAAATATCTGGATTGACTGTATTACAAGGGGTTGGAGAACGTCAGTAGAGGCAAACTGGCGGAGATCACAGGAGTCGAATATAAGTATTAATGCATTGATCTTAAATAATTTGTATGTGTTGGATAAATGAGTAACCCCCATAAGAACCCCCAAATGATTTTGCATGAAGGAATGAAGCTAAAATACATAATTGAATCAATTCTTAGTACTCTATTGTGAAGGTAACATTTCCGGATAGTGTCTGGCTATAATATCATTTAGCCGATCAACCAGTTCTGGTTTCCTGAACGTGATGTGCGCGGAGCCCTTCTTAAAGTATCTGATGCTGAACATTTCATCTTCATAGCACTCTTTACCCTGAACAGACCGGATGTGCTCATTCAGATGAATAGTGATGTTTTCCCGGTTGTCGGGGATCGGTTTGCCGCTGAACAGATGCAGCATTCTTTCCAGGTCGGCAAGTCGATCGGCCTGTGGGCCGTTGTTCAGATGAAATCCCCATCTGTCCCACCTCACCAGATTGTTGACGATAATTTTACTGCCAAATTTACAGGGTGAATTGTTTTTGTAATTCCAGCTCAGTCCCCTGAAAACATTAATTATCCCTCGCTCAAACACCTCATCCTTATTCTGGTGCAGTTGTTCAAATGTGCTCAGAATGTTCGCTTCACTGATTTCCGGAAAATTATCGTACTCCAGTGACCGGTACCATGTATCACGGGCCTGCGCATCCATTAATGACAGCATCCCGGAACGTTGCATCAGGTCACGCCAGATTTCGCGGTCAAGGTTGCGGGTGATGGCTTTCATTGCTGTTTCAGGTTTCTCCATGAGCCAGCATCCGCAGCGAAAATCCTGTTTCATCGCCCAGTCCCGTGCGCTTTTACCACCAATGCTTTTTGTCAGTACTGAGATTTCAGTCAATTGCCGGATAAGCGTTTCGGTTTGTTGCAGTGCTGCATTCCGTACCGTCACAACGTGTCGGATACTGGTGGAGCAGATAACGTCCGTATTCCCGGTGACCACTTCCGGATGGGAGATTGTGATGTTTGACATTATCGGTTTCCCTTTTGGTTTATAAACGAAAACGCCAGCCGTATTCAGGCTGGCGTCAGTGGAATGAAGTCTGGTGAGTAAGACTCACCGGTTCTGTTGCAGAAGCTGCAGTTGGCGCAGGGTATGGATATCCTCCCTCGCCTGTTCAATGCAGGGCAGCAGTGCTGCCGAATCCGTTTTATCCTCATCGTTGTCAAAGATAATTCCCGATTCGCAGTCGATATTGTCCTGCAGCCACGCAATCAGAATATCCAGTGCTGTTTCCGTGGTTAATGATTTCATGTTGTTCCTGGTTACCAGTTGAAAGTGGGTAAACCCGGCAGGCATTCAGCGCTGGCATCCAGATGAATGAGACTGACGCCATAACGTCGGGTAAGTGTGACAACCAGACAACGGAACGTTTTTGACAGGCCCAGGCGCTTAAGCCGCAGAACCGGGTATGACCACGCATCGGTACGTAACAGATAACCGGTACCGGTAAAATGAATCCATTCTGATTCACCGAAGTCACTGGTCTGGTGTGACAGCGAGTACAGCCAGGCGTTGTCCGTTTCCGTGATATGTGCGGTGCTGCAACGTATGCAGGTAAGGGTTGTTAACGGTGGTGGTGTACTGGTTGCGTGTTGGTCGGATTTATCGACCACGCGGAGTAAATAACCGTTTTCAGAGACCTTGTTAATCAGTTCACTGAGATTAACTCCATCGACGTCAACGACAATGCGCCCCATGTTCAGTGCCTGCACGTTAACGCTGTCGGCTTCCAGCGTCAGGGCCAGTTTCATCGTTTTGCCTCCGGATGCTTGCCCTGGGTAATGTTATTTACCATTCTGTAATTGTTCCGGGTCATCAGGCCGGTCGCCCTGCGAGCCCGGAGAATATCAATGCTGTTGATTAACTGCGACGGGGCTCCTGCGCTGAATCCCAGCTGGTCGGTACGTACCAGCGCGTATTTTTCAACGAGAAAGTTCACCGCGTCACACAGTGAAATCCCTGCCTCAATATGCTGCTCAATCACACGTTCATCAGCGAACGGTGTGTCATTCAGCGTGAGGCCGTAGTGCTGGTCCAGCAGTCGGGTGAGCAGTGTCTGCCAGATGGTGACGGGAGACGGGCAGCGCGATGCCTCCCGTACGTGTGTGTCGGGTAATGTGTTCATACTGAAGATTTTCCTGATATGTAGAGATAAAAAACGGGACAGTGGCGTGGTGAAAACACCAGGCTGGAGCAGAGGGTTATTCCGGTGGTTTACGTTTTCGTTTCGGGCGTCGGATAAACAGCCAGATAAACGTAACTGTAGTGGCACAGTAAATTTGGCCACCTGATTAAAGGTGATATTCTCACCTC
>ERZ1026901.90-NODE-90-length-77738-cov-22.809250_pt1 | contig 77738 bp, 76 predicted proteins | sample MGYA00380179_ERZ1026901 | MGnify/ENA primary metagenome ERZ1026901 (study PRJEB33269, sample SAMEA4719815) | human gut metagenome | biome: human-associated habitat; feature: organic feature; material: feces | place: Cameroon | collected 2013-10 ... | reverse complement strand
TCCTAAAGCAGACTTTTTATATTTCAGTCGTCTACTTTAGGAGTATCATATCACTAACGTAAGGCCGCAGGTGTTTTTTGCTGCTCTTCTTTAGTTTTGCGCACAACGTATTTTAGATTACGAGCCGCACGTGCGCCTTCGCTGCGCCGCTGCCGCTAGAGCCAGAGGAAGAGCCTGAAGAGGAAGCAGATGTATCATAACCAAAATAGATACGCCAATTAGAATTATTTTTTGCGTCTACAAGTGTATCACAATCTATCTTGATACATTTATCTGTTTCCCATACATTAGTCACGAAATTAAAGCTGTTCTCAGTAACAATGCTTTCAGAAACTGAGATCCATTTTCCAAGATAAACATTTTTTCCCAATATGCTAACTTCTGCTGAACTACTAGTGTCACCTAGAAAATGGTTATTTTCACCACCAACATATAAATTGCCCGGTGAATACAAGGTACCATTAAAGTTATTATCACTACCAGCAATATCCAAACCTATTCCTTCTTTTTCCAAGAGATAAATATTACCATATGTAATCCCTGTGGTTCCAATCATACAAGGCTTAACAGAAACTAAAGTAGTAATTGTCTTTACATTTTTTAATTGTCTATTAGTAATTATACTTCTTTCTTTAGCCAAAAATACGCTTGGCGAAGCTGCCGTTGTCTCAAAATAAGTACCACTCATATAAAGTTCTATCGTTTTATCTTCTTCTTTTATATTAGAATATGGTTTTCCTGAAGCATCCAGTCCAATATAGCGCTTTATACCTTCACCTTTTTTATAAGCTTCTATATCTTGAGCCTTAGTATTTGCTTCACTTATAAGTTTATTTTTTACTTCCTCATACTTAGCATCTGCTTTCGCTCGAGTTTCATCATACTTTTTTTTAAAGTCCTCCCACTCTTGCTTCTTTTTGTCATCATTCCAATATACTTCAGACGTCGGCCTAGCTGGATAATTTCTTTCTGCATAGAAAACATTTCGATTATTAATAGGGGGATCCCAAGCAATATTGTTTTTAGACTCGTCATATTTTGCTGTAGTGCCTAGAACATTATTACTAACATACAAATTACCTGTGCCAGGCAATTTTGTAGTATCTATATTACCATCTTTTATATAAATAGGAAAATTAAAATTTTTCCCCAAAACTATATTATTGGCACTTTCATAACATTGGAAAGTTTCAGCTAATGCACCTTCTACAAAAATAACAGGTGTATCCCCACTTATAACAGGTTCAGGCTCTTCCCCCTCCACATACTCCGCTGCGGCAACAGCCTTCACCACAACCTCCTTCTGCTCGGGGAACAACAGGCGGATAAAGAACGTCGGCACGCGCTTCAAAATGACCACACGCACATGGTCGCGCTGCTCGCCGTCCTTATCATTCATATTTTCGTCAATAGCATAAGCAATCTTCCAGTCAGCATTTTCTCCCAATGTTACGCTGCTGTCAGAAGCTTTATCATCAAGAGAGAAAAAATTCGAGCTGGTAGCATAATCCTTGTAGCCATTCGCTCCGGCAAAGGCAATAACTGCACTAGCCACATGACCATCACGGTCATCGCCATCGTTCAGATGTCCAGCGCCAGCCAGCGCCGTCGCATCCGCTACATCCTGCAGCTTGGCCTTTTGCATATAAAGAAAGCCTGCGTCCACCGCCAAGCCAATCGCGCCTAAAAATAACGGCACAAGTATAGCAAAGAAAACCATAATCGCGCCACGTTGCTTGTTTTTTAATGTCTCCCTAAATTTTCGCAGCATTATAATCCACCTCAAAATCCAATCTCATCCTCTGCGCAGCTCGGCCTGCCAAAGCAGCTCCGCAGATAATTTTCACTTATGATTATAGCAAGGCAGAGTAATTTTTTCAATCGTGCAGAAAAAAATCGCCACAAGGATTGCTCCCTGTGACGATAGTTTTATTTTTATTGCTTTGCAAAGCTCTCGATAACACATTCGTGCTGCTTCGTTTTTTTGTCGTAGCTTATCCCTACTAAAAGAATTTCCCCTGTATATGCAGTTAGAGACTCTGCATACTTTTTCTCTTTTATCTGCGCCAGCGCAGTTTTCGCACGCTGATTCCATTTCAATTCCACAAGCAGCGCAGGATAATCCTCGGCATATTGCGGCTTAGGTAAAAAGACAAAGTCTGCAAAGCCTCGACCAAGCGGCATTTCCCGCACGGGACGGAAATAATACTGCATGGTACTCAGATATGCCAGAGACAAAACACTGCTCAAGGAATTTTCGTTATTATACTGAATGACAGACACATAATTCATATGTATCCGCTCAATGCCCTCTGCCACAGCCTCTGCATTCATATCGAGCGTCGCTTCAAGCAGCTCCTCCGACGCACGTTGAAATTCAGCAAGCTCATTCCATTTGCTTACCTCCAAGGCAGTGAGAAACTCAGAGCGAATTTCTTCATTCGGAATAAACGCCGTCTGCGACACCTGGTTATAACCAAGATAGCCCAGATGTATCAAGAGCGTCAGCACATCGTCCTTGCCATTAAACGTCACCATATCATTGTGAAAGCTCTTCGTATTCACAGGCACAGACGCTCCGCCTAGCATTTCCACTACGTCAGCTCGCAGTCCGTAAAAATCCATATTCAGCAGCGGAGTAATTGCCTGATAGGTGCTCGTCTGCGACCAATAGCTCTGAAACTCCTTGCGCAGCATCACGCTGACCACAGCCTTCGGATTATAAATCTCGTAGCCGCCCATTCTATAGCCATCATACCAGTGCCTTACCGACGCATAGTCCACAGCATATTTTTCGCACAACTCCCGTACCTCTGCGTCCGTAAAACCAATGTACTTCGATAATGGTCCTGCAGAAAGCATCGTGTATTCATCGAAGTTATTGAGCGCTGACTGCGTTTTCTCCACCTTAATCGGCAAAATACCCGTCAGATAGGCCAGCGCAAGATATTTCGTCGGCTCCGTACCCTTGAACATACCGCGCAGGAAATTGATATACACCTCCTGCACAGCTGTCTTTTTCAGCTCATCACGAATCAAAACATCCCATTCGTCAATAATAACCACAAATTTACGTCCTGTAGCGACATTAACAATTGACATGGCACGAGCAATATTCGTTCCCTCAGGGAAATCTATCTCCGGATATTCTGCACGCATATCCTCCATAACCTGCTCATTAATAAAAGCAACAACCTTTTCCGAAGCACCGGCGTTCATCCAGAACCACTGCACGTCGATACAGATAACGTCATACTTATTCAGATGCTTATAAAAGTCTGAGCTTTTACTAATTTCAAGGTCTACAAACATATCCTCAGAGGACGCACCTCGGCTGTAATAAGCAGCCAACATATTAACAGCGATTGACTTACCAAAGCGCCGCGGACGACTATGGCAAACCATAGACTGTTCTGTATTAATTATACTATTCGTAAACTCCAGCAAACCGCTTTTATCAACATAAATTTCTGAGTTAAGCGCTCTCTGAAAGGCACTGTTATTAGGATTTACAAATCTGCCCATAGCCGTCCTCCTTTGCTCTTCTACCTCTGCTCCAGCAGATAAATATCCCCTATCTCCTTCACGGTCGTGATATTCGTCGGAATCTGCTGCGTTTTGGCTACGCGGCGATACTCCAGTCCGCGCACGAGGATATATTTGTGGCTGCCGTCGCGCAGCGCCTCGCTCAAGGCGTTAGTCTGCGGCACCATCTCAATGCCCGGCTTGCCTGCATAATACATGAAGCCGGGGCGCAAGAATTTGTCAACATAAATCGGTGTGCTCTGCTCGCAGCTTTCCTGATACACGCCGCTCATCGTCTTGACGCTGAAGCGATCAGCAACAACAGGCAGCACAAACGCGAACGCCACGCACATCGTCACCACGCCAATCATCACATGCAGCCAGCTTGCCAGCTCCACATCGCGGTAATAAAGCAGCGTGAACACCGCCGCCGCACCCAACAGCAGCGTCAGCACGCCCAGCATCACAAGGCTGAAGCCTGCCTCAGGCAGATATTCCGCACCGATAATCCAGCCCACGCCCAGCAGCACGAACATCAGACCGCTGCCTGCTGCCCAGCCATAAAAGCGCGTGGTATGGCGGAACTTGGCCTGCATCCGCGCGATATTCCAGCCGATAACCATCGCCATAGCCGGGAACATCGGCAGAATATAAGAAACGAGCTTCGTCTTGCAGACGGTAAAGAACAGCAGCACGAACAGCGCCCAGACATGCAGGAACACCAGATTACGCATATCGTCGATACGGCTGTCCTGCACAGAGGCCTTCACTGCCTGCACCAGCATGCCCGTCCACGGGAACATGCCCAAAATTATTACCGGAAAATAATACCAGAAGGTCACGCGGTTTGCATGCTCTGCCGTCGTAAAGCGCGTGATATTATGAAAGCCCAGGAACGTGTTGATGAAGTCCATGCCATGCACCGTGTACATTGCATAATACCACGGCGACGCAACGAGAAAATACAGCAGCAGGCCGCGAATCACGTGCATACGCAGAATTTCGCGCAGCTGCCCCATGAAGAGCAGATAAAGAAAAATAATCGCGCCCGGGAAAACTATGCCAATCGGGCCCTTCGTCACCGTCGCCAGCGCCATGCAGATATACATGAGCCAATAGCGCTTATGGATGAACGACAGCAACGCACCTGTCATAAAGAAAAGCAGCGTCGTGTCCGTCACTGCCGCCTTACCCATATAAAAGAATTCCACGCAGCTCGTCAGCACCATCGCCGACCAGAAGCCTGCACGCTCACTGAAGAGTCTTGTCGCACCAACGTAAACCATCACCGAGGTCGCACACGCCATCAGTGCAGCAGGCAGACGCGCAGCGAACTCGCACGTGCCGAAAATAGCCTGCGCGATAGCCACCAGCCAATAATACATCGGCGGCTTGTCATACCAATAATCGCCAAAGATTCGAGGCGAGAGAAAATCGCCCGTCTGCAGCATTTCCTTCGCTGTCTCCGCATAAACAGGCTCATCCGGGTCGAGCAGCGGTACGCCGCCGATACCGAAAAGAATTATAAATAAGGCCGCACCTGCCACAAGCAGCAGGCTTGTTTTGTCAATTTGTTTCATATATAATCGAAAGCCCCCTCAATTAAGCTTTATCTTCATCAGCGCTCACTGCGCTGCTTGTTTCCTTATTCTTGGCGTGCTGCTTGCCCGCAGTCGTCTTGCTTTTCAGCGACGCCATATTCAGCACATCACTGCCAAAGGCACGAATCGTCACGACTGCACCCAAAAGAAACGGCAGATATTCCGCCGTAAAGCGCCACAGCACGGCCATAATGCCCTCTACGCCGTTCGGCAGGATGTTGGAGAACAGCACGAGAAAGCCGCCCTCGGCCACGCCGCTGCCGCCGGGTGTCGGCGAAAAATACAGCACCAGATTCAGCAGCACCATGCGTCCCATAACCTGCACAAGGTCAAAATCTATGTTCATGCCTGTAAAATACGCCGGAACCGTCGCATAGATAAACAGCAGGCTCAGACCGGACTCGATAAACGCACGCAGCATCATCCACGGACGCTTGCCCATGACGTTGACCGCGTTCTTGAACTCCTCATACCAGATGTAGCAGTTACGCCTCGTCGTGTACGAGCATTTGCGCGTAAAGAAGAAAATCAGCTTTTCCGGATAACGCGTCTGCAGCAGTGCAATCACAATGACCGGCAGAGAAATAAACAGCACGGAAAGCACCGTCAGCACCGATGCAGGCATCCAGTTGACGATATCCTTATCGCTGTGCAGCACGACCGGCACCAGCAATATCAAAAAGATTATCGACATTACCGTGCGCACGAGCACTACGACCGTCGACTTGGCTACCGGCACCCCGGCCTTACGCATGAACATAACCTGCGCAATCGCGCCGCCGCTTGCGCCCGGCGTCACGAGCGCCAAAAAGTAGTTGCTCAAAACGACGTTGACAATCTGCCTGAAGGTCAAACGCTCATCCGTCACCTGCGCCAGCGTAATCAGCCGCAGAGCGTCAAACAGCAGGCCGACCGTCAGGCAGCCCAGCGCCAACAGAATGCAGCGCGGCTCAAACATCGTCAGATATTCCAGCGTTCTTATATCAACTGTAAAATAAATAACCGCTGCGGAAATCGCCACCACGAAGGCAAACAATACCGCCAGACGTACCATTAACTTTTTATTCATCACAAAAATACTCCAGCTTGAGTTATTTGTGCGTATACCCTCTTTTTACAAAGCAGCAAAGCTTACAGGCTCTATGCCCAGCTCCTTGAGCAGCGCCTTATTGCCGGCGTCGAGATAAGCGTCCAGCTCCTCGCGCCAGTGATACTGCCAGCTGAAAGCCTTGCCCAGCGCCGCACTGTCCAGCCCCGGATGCGTCATAATCTCGCTCACGCCCTCAGGCAGCTGGCGCAGAATATTCGCGATAAGCTGCGCATTGAGATGGCCTCCGGCCAGCATGCCGTAAAAATGCTGCGGATGGCGCAGACCTAAGCTGTCCGCACGCAGCGCTGCCATATCAGCACAAAAGCTCAGACCGCTGCGCCCGATAAGGCGTCCTACGCCGGTCTGAAAGCCACCTGTAAACAAATAGCCCTCTTTGGGTATACGTACCCTTATAATATTATACTCATTACTGAGCTTTAACACAAGTGAATTAATTCCCGGAAGTACATGAGTATGCTGATGACTGTCGATATGCGTAATATTTACGCCACAGCTCAGCGCTCTTTCGAGCTGCGCGCGCAGCTCCGCCTCCAGCTCAGACCGTTTCACCGCGCCGCTGTAATAGCGTTTGGCGAAGGCCACATAGTCCGGCAAAAAAAGTCCGTCGTCATCCAGCAGGCTGCTCACCTGCTCCTTGGGCAGCACCGAAGGCACGCCGCCCACCAGCGTAAGATGCACGCCGATGCCCAAGCGCGGATTCTCCTTCGCCAAGCGCGCAGCCTCCTGCCAGCACGGCGCACTCGGCATCAGCGAGGTGCTGGTGATAAAGCCCTCCTGATGCCCCTTGATAATCCCTGAATTAATCAGGGGATGCAGACCAAAATCGTCTGCGTTAACAATTAATTGTTTCATTTTCTTACACCCTCTGGTAATTGGCAAAATGCAGCTTCACGTAATTACGCAGTACCTCCTTGCCATATTTCGCTGCCAGCTCACGCGCACACGCTGTCGCCTGCGCGCCGCCGCCCTTGGGCAGCTCCCTCACGCCGACCTCCGCTGCCAAGGCAGCCATCGTATGCAAAAACTGCGCTCTTGCCAGCACTGAGGCCGCCGCCACAGCCAGATTGCTCTCGGCCTTCGGCTGCTGGCGCACGTCGCATTGCGGAAAGCGCTGCTTCAGAGCGCGGATGTTCACCATCGAGGTCGTGAACTGGTCGATGAGCGCACTGTGGCAGTCCTCATGCTTTTCCAAAACCCTGCTCAGCGCTGCCACATGGCCATAGCCTAAAAGCTGGTTGAGCTTGCCGCCCTGCGCCGCCACCTGCTCATAGCGCAGGTTATAAACACGCGGCTTGAGCTCCAGCACGCTGTAGTCTACCACGCTTGCCTTAATTATATCTTCTAATTCCAAAATTTTTTTATCCGTCAGCAGCTTGCAATCCTTCACGCCTGCCGCACGCAGCCTGTCCGCCGTCGTGTTATCCACAACGACAGCCGCCACGACAAGGCTGCCGAAGAAATCACCCTTGCCTGATTCGTCGCTGCCTGCCCACAGGCCGTCCGTCACGAAGGTCGCCGGAGCAGCAGCCTGCGCCTTGCGTCCCTCCAGCAGCGCTGCTGCACGCTCTGCAAGCGCACTGTCGCCGCTATAGACGATGTTGAGTCCCTTTTTGCCGTTATAGATATTCAGCGTCAGCTTGGCCTCAGCCAGCTTCACCGTATACTGATAGCCGTAGTTTATTTTTTTCTCTGCCGTTATTGGCAGCTCAGCGGAAAGCTTCGCCTTCGCCTCTGCCAGATAAGCGCCAAATTGTTCATCTGTAAGCTTTGCCATCTTCCTGCTCCTTAAATTATGCAATACACAAGGCCGCCGATGAGCAGCAGGCCTGCAAAATTATAATACAAAAACGTCAGCAGATACCTGCCTGCCAGCGTCGGCTGCTCTGCCACGAACAGCTTGTAGGAAATCACGCTCGCCATTGACGCAATCATCGTGCCTAAGCCGCCAATATTTACGCCGAGAAGCAGCGCGTCTGCCTCCTGCGTCAGTCCGGCCAGCAGCATAGCCGCCGGCACATTGCTGATGAACTGGCTGCTCAGCAGCGCGGCCAGATAGGTGCCTGTCGCCGTGCCCAAAAGCGAGCCCTGCAGATACGCCGCGATGCTCGTATGGCTGATATTGCCAATGAAAATAAAAAAGCCGATAAACGTCAGCAGCAGGCTGTAGTCAGCTGCCAAAAGCAGGCGCCGGTTCAGCAGCAGCACTGCCGCCAGCGTTACGCCCAGCGCCCAAAGCTTCGGCAGCACGTGCAGCACCGCCGCGATATTCACGAGCAGCAGCGCCAGCAGCACGAGCGTCGTGCGCCGCTCCGGACGCGGCAGGCCGGGCAGCGTGAGCGTCAGCGGCGCATCCGGACGGCGGAAAATCAGCACGCCAATATAAGCCAACGATAAAAGGCAGGGCAGCGCCATCACGCAGAAAAAACGTCCGGCGGTGTAATTATAATGCGCGTAGAGAAAGAGATTCTGCGGATTGCCCGGCGGCGTCAGCATACTGCCAAGGTTGGCCGCCAGCGTCTGCAAAATGATGCTGCGCTCCATGTCAAGCTGCAGCGTTTTGCCGATGACGAGTGCCAGCGGCACAAAGGTCAAAAGCGCTACGTCGTTCGTCACGAACATCGAGCTTACATAGGTGATGCCTACGAGCGCCAGCGTCAGCTGGCGTCTGCTTACGCAGCGGTTCAAAAGCTCCACCGCCACATAATCAAGAAAGAGCACCTGCTTGAGTCCGGCCACCACCAGCATCAGCGACAGCAGCACGCACAGCACATCAAAATCAATATAGGCCAGCCGCGGTGCCTGAAAAAGACTGCTCGCGCAGGCCAAAAAAACCGCCAGACAGAGGATGGCCTCCCGGCGCAGGAATTGTTTTATTTGCAATAGCATGGTTTGGTTCCTTTGAGTAAAAAATAAAGTATCAATTTATCTTACTACATATCGTCAATCTGCGCAAGCAAAAAGCGTGCCGCCATTCAGCAGCACGCTCAAAATCCTTACTCTTTATACAAATCAATCGGCACCAGCGCCCTGAGTCCGTTCGTGCAGGAGAACTCGTCCGCCTTGACGCGGAACACGTCTGCCAGCAGGCCGGACGTAACAATCTCCTTCGGCTCGCCGCAGGTCACCAGTCTGCCCTTCTTGATTACCGCCACATAATCGGCATACTGAATCGCATGGTTCAGGTCATGGATAACCATCACAACCGTCAAGCCCAGCTCGCGGTTCAGCTTCGTCAGCAGCTGCATAACCTCCAGCTGGTGACAGATATCAAGATAGGTCGTCGGCTCGTCCAGCAGCAGCACCTCCGGTCTTTGGCACAGCGCCATAGCAATCCACGCACGCTGACGCTCGCCGCCGGAAAGCGTATGCAGCAGGCGATGGCTCATCGCCGTCATGTTCGTCTGCTCCAGCGCCCATTCCACATGCTTATAATCGTCCTTCGCCGCACGGCCCAGAAAGCTGCGATGCGGGAAGCGGCCCATTTCTACCAAATCCTTCACCGTCAAATCTGTCGGCGCCACAGGCGACTGCGTAAGAATCGCCAGGCATTTAGCAAACTCGCGATGCGAGAAGCTGTGAACGTCCTGCCCCTTAAAGGAAACAGTCCCCTTCAGGCAGGGCATAATACGCGAAATAGCCTTCAGCGTCGTGCTCTTGCCGCAGCCGTTCGGACCGATAATTGCGGTCACCTTGCCCTCAGGAATCTGCAGGGAAATGTCATGCACAATCGTTTTATCGTTAATGCCGATATCGACATGGTTCATCTCAATAATCGGCTTAAAATCCTTAATTTCGCTCATCAGATTTCCCTCCTTAACAAGAATAAGAAGAAGGGAGCACCCAAAAAGGCCATAATGATACCCACAGGCAGCTCAATCGGCGCAAAAATAACGCGCGCGAAGGTGTCGCTCAGCGTCACGATGGCAATGCCCAGCAATGCCGACGCCGGCAGCAGCAGCCTGTAATCACTGCCTATCAATAGCCGCGCCGCATGCGGCACAACAAGGCCGACGAAGCCCAAAAGACCGACAACGCTGACTGCGCTGGCTGCCAAAAGTGCAGCAATCGCCGTCATAGCGATACGCGTAATCTCTACGTTCACGCCCAAGCCACGCGCCATCTCGTCGCCAAGCTGCAGGATATTCAGATAAGCCGCGCTCGCCAAGGCCAGCAGCAGACCAATAATTGCGTACGGCAGGATGATATGCACATGCGGCCAGCTGCGTGCTGCCAGACCGCCGACCATCCACATCAGCGCACCATGCACCCTATCGCTGTAGAAAATCATCAGGCCGCTGATGCCTGCGCTCAAAAATGCCGACACAGCCACGCCTGCGAGGATAATACGCACAGGCTTAATGCCGTTCTTCCACGCCAAAATATAAATGCACACTGCTGCCAGCATCGCGCCGATGAAGGCCACAGGAGTAATCAGATACTCCATAGCCGGGAACAGAATCATAATCACCACGCCGGCAAGGCCTGCGCCGGAGCTGATGCCGATAATATGCGGGTCAGCCAGCGGATTGCGCATAACCGCCTGCAAAATCGCACCGGATAGCGCCAGGTTCACGCCGACCAGCGCACCAACGATGGTACGCGGCATACGGATATTCCAGATAATCTGGCTTTGCGGGTCATTACCGGGAGCAAGCAGAATCTGCACAATCTGCTCCAGAGAAATCACACTAGAGCCCTTCGTCAGGCTCAAAAAGCTGCCTACAGCTGCCATAAGCAAAAACACAAGCAGCACAGTCACACGCCAAGCTGTACGCGGCATACCAAACGGTCCCGTAGTCTGGCTTGTATCAACCTTATCATTATTCATGCGCAAATACCTCAGGGTAAACCTGCTTAGCCATATACTTCACAGCCTGCGGATAACGCAGACCAGGGTTAATCAGGAAAAGATTTTCCGGCAGCACATAAACGCGTCCCTGCTGCACAGCCTGTAGACTGCTCCACGCAGGATTATTTTTGAAATCGGTACGCAGGCGGTTTTCAATTTCGCCCGGCTTGCCCATCGACGTTACAAAGATAATATCCGGATTTTGCTCAACGAGCGTCTCCATGCTGTACGGAGTTTTGTCGCTCTTGCCCTTCAGCGCAGCAGCAGCCACATTCTTAAAGCCCAGCAAATCGCTGACACAGCCGGCAATGCTGTGCGAGCCCTCTACCGTAACTGCGCTGGCCGTCGCGTGCATAATAACAACGCTCTTGCTTTCCTTCGGCAGCTTATCCGTTACAGCCTTAACCTCTTTATCCAGCAGCTCATTTTCCGCCTTCGCCTTCTCCTGAGTGCCATAAATATCACCCAAGATCGTGACCGTATGCTTTACCTCGTCAAAGGTTTTAGCATCGAACTCGATGACATTAATCTTGTTTGACTCCAGCATCGGCACAAACTTTTCGTGCTGGTTCTTGCCTGCCAGGACCAAATCAGGCTTCAGGCCGATAAGATTTTCCATATTAATGTTAAATACCAGGCCAATCTCCGGCACAGACTTCATCGACTCAGGCACAGTGCCAACCTTCGATGTCGCACGACCAACGATTTTGCCGCCAACCGCATCAATCATACTCAGATATGACGGACTGAGGCTGACAACACGCTCCGGCTTTTGCAGCAGCGTTACCTGTCTGCCGGCATCATCCTTGAGCTGTAAATAGGCCTTGCTGCTGTCCGCAGCCTGCTTGTCACCGCAACCGGCAGTCGCCATTAATGCAGCACATAAAAGTCCACATGCAATTTTTTTCAGCTTCATGATAAATACATCTCCTTATAGAAGTACAAGTTTTTACTGTCTCACGACAATATAAACTCAATGATAACTCTTCTCAAATACTCATATCATGATAGCACAAAATGGGATAAACGTCAATAAAAGTTGCGGAGATGACGCATCATTGCTATAATTATAGAATAATTGAAGATTGAAAGGAGCACATGCACATGGAAATAAATGCCTTAATCGCCCGCATCAACGAGCTGGCGAAGAAAAAGAAAACCTCTGGCCTTACTCCTGAGGAGCTGGCAGAGCAAAAGGAATTATACAAGGAATATCTCGGCGGCATCCGCCAGCAGCTCAAAGCGCAGCTTGACAATATTGAGGTTGTCGACGAGCTGCCGAACAAGAAAAAGCTCAGCTGATGCTTACGCCTGATATGATTGCCTACGAGGACGACTTTCTGCTTGTGCTCGACAAGCCAGCAGGCATGCTCGTCCACCCCACCGTCAGCGAACGCGGCGGCACGCTCTATGATTACGTTAAGGACTACTATGAGCGCCGCAGCATCACCGCCGACATTCACCCTGTCTCGCGTCTCGACCGCAACACCTCTGGTCTGGTGATTTTTGCCAAGGAGCCGACTGTGCAGTTCTGGCTGAGCCAGCAGGAGGTCGACAAGGAATATTTGGCGCTGGCGCAGGGAAGGCTGCAGCAGATGCAGGGCATTATCGAAGCGCCAATTGCGCGTAAGGAGGGCAGCATCATCGAGCGCTGCGTAGACTATGAGCGCGGCAAGTACGCCAAAACAGCCTACGAGGTGCTTGGCTATTACGACGGCAATACGCTGCTGCGCGTGCGTCTTTATACCGGCCGCACGCATCAGATACGCGTCCACCTCGCCCACATCGGGCATCCGCTCGTCGACGATAACCTGTACGGCACGCCCGGCCCGCAGTCGCGCCACGCACTGCACGCCTACCGCCTCGCCTTCAAGCATCCCGTAAGCGATGATTTTTTAGAAATAACGCGCATTTTTCCCGCTGATTTGCGAAAAATACTGTACTAATCCCGCTTTAAATGATATAATTAGCATATACTAATGTTAAATATAAGGAGGATATTATAATGCCTTTAGTAACATCAACCGAAATGTTCAAAAAAGCATACGAAGGTCACTATGCTGTTGGTGCCTTCAACGTAAACAACATGGAAATTATCCAAGGTATCGTAGCTGCTGCAAAAGCTGAGCAATCTCCGCTGATTCTGCAGGTAAGCGCTGGTGCCCGCAAATATGCCAACCACATCTACCTCATGAAGCTGGTTGAAGCAGCTATCGAAGACACTGGTCTGCCGATCTGCCTGCATCTGGATCATGGCGAAGATTTTGAAATCTGCAAAGCCTGCGTTGACGGCGGCTTCACCTCCGTTATGATCGACGGCAGCAAGCATCCGTTTGAAGAAAACATCGAAATGACTCGTCGTGTTGTTGAATATGCTCACGAGCGCGGCGTTGTTGTAGAAGCTGAGCTGGGCCGTCTGGCCGGCGTTGAAGACGCTGTAAAGGTTAACTCTAAAGACGCAACCTACACCGATCCTGATCAGGCTGTAGAGTTTGTTGAACGCACCGGCTGCGACAGCCTGGCAATCGCTATCGGCACCAGCCACGGCGCTTATAAATTCAAAGGCAAACCGGAGCTGGACTTCGCTCGTCTGGAAAAAATCACCAACCTGCTGCCTGGCTATCCGCTGGTTCTGCATGGTGCTTCCACCGTTATCCCGTCCTTTGTTGAAGAATGCAACAAATACGGCGGCAAGCTCGACGGCGCTCAAGGCGTACCGGAAGACATGCTGCTGCAGGCTGGCAAATTCGGCGTTTGCAAAATCAACATCGACACCGACCTGCGTCTGGCAATGACCGCTTCTATCCGTAAGCACCTAGTTGAAAACCCTGGCGACTTCGATCCGCGTCAATACCTGAAACCTGCTCGTCAGGCTATCCAGGATATGGTTGCTCATAAGATGCGCGACGTGCTCAACAGCAGCAACAGACTGTAATTTAATATAGCTATTCAAATATGGCTGTCGTATAACTGCGGCAGCCATATTTTTATTTTCTATAACGTGAATTTAAACGCCTAAATCTCCTGGGGGTTATCCCCTACAAAGAAAAAACCACGCTTAGTTTGGCAGCCTAAGCGTGGTTTTTTCTTTGGATTTTTAGGATTTTGGATTTTAGGATTTTATAATGTGCCACATAAGTGGCAAAAGGAAGACAAAATCAATGACACAAAAAAAGGTGATGTCATAGAATGACATCACCTAAAACTTCCTACACATATCTGTAAGAAAGGCAACTGGCTGTCATCCATGAAAATGGTAAGACCCTATAGCTTTGTGTCCCAAGCTTTCGCTTGGTTTACTAAATTTTGAGTTGTTGGTAGCTAGAAAGCTACTGTTTTGAAGAAGTGACTTAATTATAGCATCTAAAAATGCTTTTGTAAAGTCCCTTTTCAATTTTTTCACAAGCCAGCTTGTTCACGCAGAGTAGCAGCCTTATCGGTGTGCTCCCAAGGCAGGTCGATATCGGTACGGCCAAAGTGACCGTAAGCAGCAGTCTGTTTGTACAGCGGACGCAGTAGGTTCAGCTCCTTGATGATGCCGTTCGGGCTCAGAGAGAAGTTTTTGCTTACCAGCTCGGAAATAGCTTCGTCGGAAATTTTGCCGGTGCCGAAGGTTTCAACGAGTACGGATACAGGCTGAGCAACGCCGATAGCATAAGCCAGCTGAATTTCACATTTGTCTGCCAGGCCTGCAGCAACGATGTTTTTAGCAACGTAGCGTGCAGCATAAGCAGCACTGCGGTCAACCTTAGAGGGATCCTTGCCGCTGAATGCGCCGCCGCCATGACGAGCCATGCCGCCATAGGTATCAACGATAATCTTACGGCCGGTCAGACCAGCATCGCCCTGCGGACCACCGATAACAAAGCGGCCGGTCGGGTTGATATAGTATTTGGTATTTTCGTCGAGCATTTCTGCCGGAACAATCGGTTTAATAACCTTTTCGATAATGTCAGCGCGAATCTGCTCATTAGAAGCCTCCGGTGCATGCTGGGAGGAAACAACGATAGCGTCAACGCGAACCGGTTTGCCGTCGTCATATTCAACGGTAACCTGAGTTTTGCCGTCCGGACGCAGATAAGCCAGAGTGCCGTCCTTACGAACCTTAGTCAGCTGCAATGCCAGCTTGTTAGCCAGATATGCAGGCATCGGCATGTAGCTTTCGGTTTCGTTGGTTGCATAACCAAACATCATGCCTTGGTCGCCGGCGCCGGTTTCTTCCTCAGCAGCCTTGCCCTCTTTTGCTTCCAGAGCCTTGTCAACGCCCATAGCAATATCGGGGGATTGCTCGTCGATGGAAATCAGCACGCCGCAGGTGTTGCCGTCAAAGCCATATTTAGCGCGGTCATAGCCGATGTCAATAATGGTTTTGCGGGCGATTTTCGGAATATCTACATAGCAGCTGGTAGAGATTTCACCAAAGATATGTACTTGACCAGTCGTTACGATGGTTTCGCAGGCTACACGGCCCTTCGGATCGTTTTCCAGAATAGCGTCTAAGACAGCATCAGAAATTTGGTCAGCAATTTTGTCAGGATGTCCTTCAGTTACGGATTCAGAGGTAAATAATTTTCTCATGTTTGTGCTCCTTTCAATAAGCAAATCATCAATATGGTATAAAAAAAGGCGTTCTCCTTATGAGAACGCCTCAAATTATCCTTTAAGCATTCTCATCTTACAGCTGTTGCTGCAGGACTTAGCACCGTTTACAGATGTCACTCTGCAATGGTTGCTGCGACTTCACAGGGCCATTCCCTCCATCGCTCTTGATGAGTAATATGAAATTTATTACGTTGACTATTATATAGCAAACGCGTAGGAATAGCAAGCGTTTTTTGCACAAATTCACAAATATTCCTAACACCTGCCATACTTACAAGCTTATTAATATTTCATGCGATTAAGCCTGTCGTTCATTACGGATACGAATGGCTTCATCAAGGATTCTGTTAGCTACATCTACCTTCGGCATCTGCTCCAGCTCACGCACATCGCCATTCGCAAACAGGAATTTTACGATGTTCGTATCGGAGTTGAAGCCGGCACCGGCAGCGGTTACGTCGTTAGCTACAATCATATCCAGATTCTTTTTGACAACCTTTTCGCGCGCATTAGCCAGCAAATTCTGCGTCTCCGCAGCGAAGCCGACCAGCACCTGCTGCTCTTTTTTAGCACCCAGCGTTTTCAAAATATCCGGGTTCTTGTCCATCACAACAGTCAAAGCGTCGTCAGTTTTCTTTTTAATCTTTTGGTCTGCCACATCGCGCGGACGATAATCAGCCACAGCAGCAGCCTTAATCACGATGTCTACATCGCCATAGGCAGCAAGGCAGGCCTCGAGCATTTCGTTCGTCGTTTCGACATTCACCACGCGCACATTCGGCGGTGCAGCCAAAGCAGAAGGACCGCTGATCAGCAGCACGTCGGCACCACGCTCCGCAGCCATCTGTGCTACAGCGTAGCCCATCTTGCCGCTCGAACGATTGCCAACATAGCGCACAGGATCAATCGGCTCGCGTGTGCCGGCAGCAGTAACGAGCACGCGCAAACCACGCAGATCGCCCTCGCGTCCGGCGAAGAACGCGCTCATGAACTCTACAATCTGCTGTGGCTCAGGCAGACGGCCGGGGCCGCTCGTGCCACAGGCCAGATGACCGACAGCAGGCGGCATAACAGTCACGCCACGCTCCTGTAATTTAGCAATATTCTCCTGAGTAGCAGGATTTTGGTACATACCAGTATTCATAGCCGGGCAGACAACAATCGGTGCCTGTGCAGCCAGCAGCGTAGTGCTGAGCAAATCGTCAGCAATACCGCAGGCCATTTTAGCCAGAATATTAGCAGTTGCAGGTGCAACTAAAAAGGCATCTGCCCAATTTGCCAGAGCAATATGCTCCACGTTAAACTCCTGGTTCGCATTCCACATGCTCGTAGCCACAGCGTTACCACTGATTTCCTTAAAGGTCAGCGGCGTCACAAACTGCTGTGCATGCTCAGTCATAACCACACGCACCTCGCAGCCTGCCTTACGCAGACGGCTCACCAGGTCAACAGCCTTATAAACGGCGATACCACCGGTTACGCCCAAAACAATCTTCTTACCCTGTAACAAGGCTCATTTCCTCCTGCTATTATACGTTCTTAGTACGCTCGTAGGTAATTTTATCGTCTGCGATTTCACGCAGAGCAACGCTAACCTCTTTCTCAGCAGAGTTTACACCAGGAACAGTCAGCTCGCGAGCTCTTTTCGCAGCTAAAATAACTAAAGTATATTTGCTGTCAACCTTTTCAGCCAAATAGTCAATAGAGGGATCTACCATAGACATTATAAATTCACTCCTTTACTTTCACGCAGACACAGGCCTGTGCCTGTAAAATCCATTATTGCTTTGCTTTGCAAATTCTATCAACGATAAAATACGTTCTTGCTACACGGTAGCGCTCGGCCTCCATAATGGTCAGCACCTTGTTGGCAGCCTTTTCCGCAATATCGTTAATAATAATATAATCATATTTTTGTGCATATGTCAATTCCCCGGCAGCAGAAGCCATACGGCGCTTGATAACATCCTCGCTGTCTGTACCGCGCTTATAGATGCGTGCAGAAAGCTCGTCTAAGGAAGGCGGCACGATGAAAACGAACACACCCTCAGGGAAGCGCTCCTTAATCTGCAGTGCGCCCTGGATATCAATCTCCAGCAGCACATCCTGACCGGCGTTCAGCAAATCCTCAACATATTTGCGCGGCGTGCCGTAGTAATTGCCATAAACCTCAGCATACTCCAGCAGCTCACCGTTGGTAATCATTTCTTTAACCTGCGGTACAGTCTTAAAGAAATAATTTACGCCGTCAACCTCGCCTACACGCGGCTGACGGGTGGTAACAGAAATAGAATAACCCAAATCAGGCAGCTGGTCGCGAATCAGCTGGCAGATAGTGCCCTTGCCTGCACCGGAAGGACCGGAAACAACTAAAAGAACTCCCTTGGGAGTAACATTTTCTGTATGATGATGCATATGTGCTTACTCCTCTTCCTCAGTATCAGCAGTCTGTGCCACCAGACGGTTAGCAACAGTTTCCGGCTGCACAGCCGACAAAATAATATGACCGCTGTCAGTTACAACTACTGCACGGGTACGGCGGCCATAGGTCGCATCCACAAGCAGTCCCTTATCGCGGGCTTCCTGAATAATACGTTTAATTGGTGCGGATTCAGGGCTGATAATCGAAATAATACGGTTAGCAGCAACAATATTACCAAACCCAATATTAATAAGCTTAATATCCATATGGCCCTCCAGTTTTACTCGATATTTTGAATCTGTTCGCGGATTTTTTCGATTTCCGCCTTAATCTCGACCACAATCTGCGCCAGAGTATAATCGTTAGCCTTCGAAGCGATGGTGTTTGCCTCGCGGTTGAACTCCTGAATCAAAAAGTCCAGCTTACGGCCTACCGGCTGGTCAGAAGCGATAATCTGCTTGAACTGCTTGATATGGCTCTTCAAGCGGACAATTTCCTCCGTAATGCTCGTGCGGTCAGCAAAAATTGCTACCTCCTGCAAAAGACGCTCCGGCTCTACAGCGATATTGTTGTCAGCCAAAAGATTCGTCAGACGCTCCTGCAGCTTGTTCTGGTATTCCTCCACAACCATTGGTGAACGCTCCTCAATCAGCGCCAGCTTTTCAGCAATCAGGTCAGCGCGATAGATAAAGTCGCCGTAAATATTGCCGCCCTCCGTCTCGCGCATTGCCACAAGGTTAGCCACAGCCTGATTAACAGCCTGCTCCACCTTCGGCCACACGCTTTCAACATCAAAGAAGCCTTCCTTGACATTGATAACATCAGGGCATTTAGACAGATACATAATCTCAGCAGCAGCGTTGATGCCTGCCGCATCAGCGCCAATTGCCGCGCCCACCTCTTGCAATGCCTTATGGTAGGCAGCAGCAAGATTTTTATCTACCTTCAGCGTGCAGTTGCCGCTCGTGGTATAATCAGCATTGACAAAAACATCAATGCGTCCGCGGCTGACTGTCTTCAAGATAGTCTTGCGGATTTTGTCCTCTAAGGGATTAAGAAAACGTGGTAAACGGATGGCAACCTCATTATAGCGATGGTTGACGGTCTTCATTTCAACGGTAACAGAAAAATCTGCGTCCTCATACTCGCCGCGGCCAAAGCCAGTCATGCTTTTTAACACGGGTATCCTCCTCGTCCTCACCAGCTCGTGGTGAAATAAATTTTGACATGATTAAAAGATAAGTCTATTAGCTCAGCTTATCTGGAAACTTTATTATACCACATTTTTCGCAGGATTTCAGCATTTTTCTGCGTAAGACGCAGTAAAATGCGCTAATATTCCAATCCTACGCATGCAAAAAACTTGCAAAAAAAAGTGCAATATGCTATATTAATTATAGAAAAGGACAACCGCCCACAAGGTGGTCGCCTTTAGGGAATATGATTAGAAAACCACCCCATTACTGGCGAGTTTAGGGGTGGTCTTCTTATGTCTGGACTATTTAGCGAATTGGAAAATAAAAGTAAGCAATGCCAGAATAAACATTCCAAAGAGCATTAAGTCTTGGAACGAATAATTTTTCATAAGCATCACCTCCATCCAGTAAGGATAGGAAGGCTACGCACCCTGTAACACGATTGTCTTTAATATTTTATCACATCAAATAATTAATAGCAACAAAATGTTTGCTCATAAGGAGCGTTACTATGAACTTAGAAGGCCTAACCCTCAAGCTCGTCACTGACACGCTCAGCCGCGAGCTGCTTAACAGCAAAATATATAAAGTATTTATGCCCAACCCTCACGCTCTGCTGCTGCTTATACGCCGCACACGCGACACGAACGCTCTGCTTGCCGACATGAACGGCGGCAGCCCCGCGCTCTACATTCCCGAGCAGCTGCCTGAGAATCCGGAAACGCCGCCCACCTTCTGCATGCTGCTGCGCAAGCATCTCGAGGAGGGCCGCATCACGCGCATCACGCAGAGCGGACTCGACCGTATCATCACGCTCGAAATCGATATGCTGGGCGCGTCCAGCAAAATTATCACGAAAAAGCTCATCTTTGAGCTTACGGGCAAAAACAGCAACATCATCCTCACGCAGGACGATATTATCATCGACAGCCTCAAGCACGTCGGTGCAGCGCAAAGCAGCTACCGCTCCATCCAGCCCGGCAAGCCCTACGTCGCCCCGCCGCCACAGTCCGGCCTGAACCTGCTGACAGCAGCCCCGGCCGACATCGTGCAGACAGCGAACGCCGTTCCTGCCGCCAGCTTCCTCAAGGCCTTCATCGGTGCCACCACGGGCATCGGCAAGGCCACAGCACAGGAACTGCTGCAGGCTGCGGACATCGTGCCGCAGGAGGTCCGTCTCGATAACGCCTCCTGCACTGCGCTTGCCGACGTCATCGCCAAGCTGCAAGGCAGGCTGAACGCCGCCGAGCAGGAGCAGCCTGTCTACGCCCTCATCAGCCGCACCAATCAGGTAAAAACGATTCTCACGCTGCCGCCGCAGCTGCTGGAGCAGGGCATGCACGCCCGCGAGTTTGCCAATATCAACAGCGCGATAAATTTTGCCATGAGCCTCAAGCCGATTCAGCTGCCGCAGCATGAGCAGCTGCAAAAGCTTGTCACCAGTGAAATTGCCAAGCACAAGAAAAAGCTTGCCGCCTTAGAGCAGGACCTTGCCCATGCGGAAAACGCCGAAGAGCAGCGTATGCTGGCCGACACGATTATGGCCAACATCTACCAGCTGCGCAAGGGGCAGACGCAGGCCGAGCTTATCAATATTTATGACGGCGAAAGCGTCACCATCCAGCTCTCGCCCATCCTCTCGCCTACGGAAAATGCGCAGGCCTATTATAAGCGCTACAACAAATATAAGCGTGCGCAAAGCGAGGTTGCGCTGCAAATCACCGCGACCGAGGAAATGCTGCAATATCTTGCCAGCCTTGATTCCTCCCTGCTCACGGCCACCAGCAAAAGCGAAATTGAAGAAATCCGTCAGGAAATGATTGCCGCTGACCTCATCAAGGTGGTTGGCAAAAAGAAAAAAAGCGCCCTGCAAAAATCGCAGCCGCTGCATATCCGCCTCAGCGAAGACACTGACCTTTATATCGGTAAAAACAACCATCAGAATGATTATGTGACCTTCAGCATCGGCGGACCGCGCGACCTCTGGTTCCATACGAAGGATATCCCCGGCTCGCACATCATCCTCAAAACAACGCTGCCCGAGGCACGCGAAGAGGATATTGCGCTGGCTGTAGAGCTTGCCGCTTATTTCAGCAAGGCACGCGAGGGCAGCAGCGTTCCCGTCGACTGCGTGCAGCGCCGCTATGTGAAAAAGCCTTCCGGCAGCAAGCCTGGCTTTGTTATCTTCACGAACCAGAAAACCTACTATGCTACGCCTGACGCGCAGAAGATCGAAAAATATCTGAAATAAAATATCTGTATTGCAAAAAACGCCCGCAGCCTTTCGGCCGCGAGCGTTTTTCTTTACTTCAAGTTGTCAGGTTGATGTAAATTTGTTATTTTTTTTCGATGAGTTTCAGCGGAGCAGAAATTTTAGCGTCAACTTTTTCGCCTTTAGCAGCTTTAACAGCTGCTTCCAGACCTTGTTGGCCCATGATTTCCGGCTGTTGAGCGATGGTTGCACTCATAGCGCCGCTTTCAACAGCTTTTACGCCGTCAGCAGTACCGTCGAAGCCAACGATGAAGATTTGCTTGCCAGCGCTCTTTGCTGCTTCGATAGCACCCAGAGCCATTTCGTCGTTTTGAGCGAAGATAGCTTTGATGTCCGGATTAGCCTGCAGCATGTTTTCTGCTACAGTCAGACCTTTGCTGCGGTCAAATTCAGCAGTTTGCTTAGCAACAACAGTCAGCTTGCTGTCAGCAATTTTGTGGAAGCCTTCACCACGCTCACGAGAAGCGCTGGCACCCGGGATACCTTCCAGCTCTGCAACCTTAACCTTTTCGCCCAGCTTCTTAACGATGTAATCAGCAGCCATTTCGCCGCCCTTTACGTTATCGGAAGCAACGAGACAAGCAACATTGCCTTGGTCAGCACTGCGGTCCAGGCAGATTACAGGGATGTTAGCCTTGTTAGCAGCCTTTACAGAGGTAGAAACTGCTGCAGAGTCAACAGGGTTAACCAGCAGAACGCTGATGTTCTGCTGCAGCAGATCAGCGATGTCGTTAGCCTGCTTTGCAGGATCGTTTTGAGCGTCAACAACCTTAACGTTTACGCCCAGCTCTTTAGCCTTAGCTTCAACGCCTTTAGCCAGGGAAACGAAGAACGGATTGTTTTGGGTAGATACAGAGAAGCCGACAGTGATTTTCTTGTCAGCCTTTTTGCCGTTGTCACTGCCGCCGCAGCCAACGATCATCATAGCCATAGCTACGATGCAGGTTAATACTAATAAGATTTTTTTCATTGTGAATGAAAGCCTCCTAAATTAATTAGTTTTTCTTACGGTCCATCAGGACAGCAAGCAAAATTACAATACCTTTGACAACTTGTTGGTAGAAGCTAGATACATTGAGGATATTCAGACCATTGTTCAGCGTGCCGATAATCAGCGCACCGATAATAGTGCCGAAGATGCGGCCCTTGCCGCCGGAAAGACTCGTGCCGCCCAGAACAACAGCTGCGATAGCGTCCAGCTCATAGCCGGTGCCGGCAGTCGGCTGTGCACTGTTCAGACGGCTGGTCAGGATTGCGCCTGCCATACCGCAGAGGAAACCAGTGATGGTATAAGCAAAAATCTTGATGCGGTTGATTTTGATACCGGCGATGAAGGAAACCTTCTCGTTGCCGCCAACAGCATAGGTTTTGCGTCCCAGCGGAGTTTTATGCAGCACAAACCAAAGAATAAAGAACATAATCAGCATCATAATTGCTGGAACAGGCAGACCAGCAACGTATCCCTGGCCAAACTCCAGGAAGGCATCGCTGTCAGACAGATTACTGATCGGGTTACCATTAGTATAAACAAGAGTCAGGCCACGGAAAATAGTCATCGTAGCCAGCGTTGCAATGAACGGTGCCACCTTGCCGTAGGTTATAACCAGGCCATTGACACTGCCAAGCACCGCACCAATGAGGCAGGCCAGCACGATACCAAAAACAGGATCCATGCCGCCCTTGATAAAGCTGCCCATAAGTGCGCTGGACAGCGCCAAAATACTGCCGACAGACAGGTCAATACCGCCGGTCAGAATAACAAAGGTCATACCAAAAGAAATCAGTGCGTTGATAGATACCTGACGCAGCAGGTTTTTCAGGTTGCTGGGGTCAATAAAGCTGCTGTTCAGACAGGAAATGACCACAAACAACGCTACCAGTCCGATTACCGAACCGGATTTTTTTAACATTGCTTTTATATCCATTATGCTTATTTTCCTCCCGTTGCCAGAGTCATAATTTTTTCCTGATCAGCCTCGTCACGCAGCAGCTCGCCTGCAATACGTCCCTCATGTACGACCAAGATGCGGTCGCTCATGCCCAAGACCTCAGGCAGCTCCGACGAAACCATGATGATGGAAACGCCGCTGGCAGTCAGCTCATTCATCAGCTCGTAAATATCACGCTTCGCGCCAACGTCAATGCCGCGCGTAGGCTCGTCCATGATAATCACATCAGGCTTCATGCCTACCCATTTGGCGATAACAACCTTCTGCTGGTTGCCGCCGGACAAAGCTCCGGCCTCCAGATCAAGGGAATGAGCCTTTACGCCCAGCTTCTTCGCCATCTCATCGGCAAAGCCAGACAATTTGCCAAAGTTAATGACACTGTTCTTTGCGAAGGTGTCCACGCTCGGCAGGGCAATATTACGCAGAATGGAAAAGTCCAGAATAAGGCCTTCTGTTTTACGGTTCTCCGTTACGAAGGCCATGCCAGCCTTAATAGCATCCTCAGGCTTCGTAATTTTCAACGGCTCGCCCTTAAAGACCAGCTCGCCGCTCTCATGCGGATCAACACCGAAGATAGCACGCATAATCTCTGTACGACCGGCGCCCATCAGTCCCGCTACGCCCAGGATTTCGCCCTTGCGCAGATTAAAGCTGACATCACGGAAGACGCCAGGCTGGTTGAAGCTTTTCACCTCAAGGATAACCTCCTCCGGCGTATTGCGTCTGTCAGGATAGAACTCGGTAATCGAGCGTCCGACCATGTCGCGGATAATCTGCTCCATGCCGTACTCCTTCACAGGCTTGGTCGCTACAGATACGCCGTCACGCATAACGGTAATAGTGTCGCAGTTGGCGGTAACCTCCTCCATACGGTGAGAGATATACACCATCGCCACGCCACGCTTCTTCAGCGAACGCATAACCTCGAACAGCTTCTCCGTCTCACGCTCGGTGAGCGCTGCCGTCGGCTCGTCCATAATAACCACCTTGGCATCGACAAGCAGGTTACGCACAATTTCCGTCATCTGCTGCTGACCGACGGAGCATTCGCCCGCCTCCATGTCCAGCGGCAGCTCAATTTCAATCTCGCGGCATTTTTCCTCTGCCAGCTTACTCATGGCTTTAAAATCCAATACACCCATACCATTGGTAATGCTGTGCATCATAAACAGGTTTTCCAGGATACTCAGATTCGGCCAGATATTCAGCTCCTGATGAATGAAGGCAATGCCATGTGCCTCAGCCTCCAGCGGATTCTTGAAGCTCACCTCTTGGCCGTCAACAAAAATCTGTCCCTTATCCTGCTTATGGATGCCTGTCAGGATATTCATGAGCGTGGATTTACCAGCACCATTCTCACCCATGAGCGCATGCACCTCGCCGCTTTTCAGCGTCAGGTTTACGCCCTTCAGCACCTCATTAGAACCAAAGGCTTTATGGATATTTTTTAATTCAATCTCCATTATATCCTACCCTTTGCTAATTATTAAAAGAAAACGTTGCTGTGCATAATGACATTCGCATACGGAGTAATTTCACCGGTGCGGATAATGCATTTTGCTTTCTTTGTTGCTTCCTTGAAGGCCTCATGGTCAACGTCAATAATCCATTCCTCTTTCGTGAAGAGCTGTTTCATTGCACTATAAACTGCAGGATTTCTGCCTTCCATTTCGCCGGCAATCTCTACCTTTTCAATAACCATATTCTTGGCAACCTCTTCGACAACCTCCAAAAAGGACGGTGTACCGGGCTTCAGCGCCAAATCAATCTTCTGTACTCCAGCCGGAACAGGCAGACCGCAATCACCGATAACAATAGTGTCCGTATGGCCTAAATCTGCCAGCACCTTAGCAATAGAGCTGTTTAACATGCCACCCTTTTGCATTATTTCAACATCTCCTCTACTTCTTCTAAATAAGGCATACCACCCTGAGCGCCCAGCTTCTGTACAGACAGCGCTGCTGCTGCATTAGCGAAGGTGATGGCTTCAGTCATGGATTTGCCATTAGCGCGTGCTACAGCGAAGGCACCGTTGAAGGTGTCGCCTGCGCCTGTAGTATCAACAGGCTTTACCTTAAAGCCGGGGACAGTGATAACCTGGCCCTTTTCGGCATAGGCAACGCCCTTGCTGCCCAGCGTCATGATAACCTTGCCCTGGTTAGCATCCAAAATATCCGCCTTGCCCATGCCAGGGAAAAGCAGCTCGGCCTCATGCTCGTTCGGCGTCATATAAGTAACCTTCTCCAAAAGCTCAGCCGGAACAGAAGCAACAGGAGCAGGATTCAGCAGCACAGGCACGCCTGCAGCTGCACATTTTTCTATAACATAAGCGTTGGTCGCAGCAGGAATTTCATGCTGCAAAAGCACTATGTCTGCCTTGCTGATAGCCTCCCACGCTTCGTCAATCAGTTCAGGAGCAACTAAATCATTAGCTGCCTTAATAACGATAATGGTGTTATCGTCCTCAGCCACTGTAATATGGGCAGTACCACTGTTCTGTCCTGGCAATACCTTTACATAGGTCGCATCTACATTATTTTCCTTCAATGCCTTCTGCACCAGCTGACCATATACATCATCACCGATGCAGCCAACCATCATTACATCCGCACCGAGGCGGGCAGCAGCAACTGCCTGGTTTGCACCCTTACCACCCGGGGACACAGTCAGACGATTGCCAAAAATAGTCTCGCCGGGATGTGCCCAGCGGTCACATTCAACGGTAATATCAATATTACAACTACCGATTACGACAATTTTAGCCATTTTCTTACCTCATTATACATAAAAAAATTTATGCTGCTTCGCTAAAAGCAAAGCAGCAGGTTAAATACGATTAAGCAAGTCTTCATACAATTTATCTATCAGACTCGGCTGCAGCAAATCCTCCAAAAACCTCGCTTGCTTGCGGCTTGTCTTTGGCAAGGAGCTTTGCCAATAGCTTATAGCCAGCTGCAATAACAGCTGCAGCTGTTGACGACGACGCTTATTATCTCCGGCAAGCTGCCACAGATATTGATACAGCTCACGGAAAATCTCCATGTCGTCCTTCATGCTGCTACGTGCTGCATTTGATATGATACCACGCAGAGTACGTAATGACAAGAGCAAATATTGCTCCTGCTGCTCTTTTGTATATATTTTTTTGCCTGTACGCCGCACCAGAAGCAGAAATAAAAGCAGCAGCTCCTGATAAGTAGCGCAGGCCTTAGTAAAGCCGTCCCAGCGTGTATAAGCGACAAAATGCAGCTGCAGCGCCAACAGCCTTTGCTGCCAGACAGCGCTGTCATCTCTTTTCAGCAGCTCACGCAGATATAAGCGCAGCAGAAACGCTGTTTCCTCACGCCAGCCGCGTCGCGCCATGCGCGCCGCCAGGCTCAGCAGCTCCGCCCACAGCCTCGCTGCTATATCCGCTGACGCTGCATTGGCAAAGCGTCGCACCAGCTGTGCCAGCGCCGGCTGCGCCTCCGCCAGACGGCGGTCGCAGACCACAAAGCTCAAGCGTGTGAGAAAATCAGCAGCCTCCGCACTGCGCTCCGGCTCCGCCGTCGCGCTCAGCAGCGCTTCACGCGCCTGCTCCAGCCATTCGTCGAACAGCTGCCTTTGCTGGCGGCGCACCGCCGCCAGCAGGCAGTCGCCTATAGCCTTAAACAAGGACTGCTTTGCTGCAGACTCTAATATTTTTGTAAATCCATCGCGGGCTGCCTGCAGCTCATCTCGACGGACTGCCAGACAAACCTCCAGCACCAGCTCTGTACTCATTACAGGTTGATATCGCCCTCGTAGACAGCGCCGGAAACCGGGTCAACCGTCACGAGCTGGCCATCCGGCAGCAGGCTCGTCGCCTTCGCCGCACCCACGATAACAGGCAGGCCGCAGGTCACAGCAACAATTGCTGTCGAGGACGTCAGGCCGCCCTCCTCGGCAATAATAGCCGCAGCCTTCGCTGCTGCCAGCGGCACATACTCGTCGTTGAGCACATCAACAACCAGCACATCGCCCTTTTGCAGCTTGTCTTGGAAATCAGCAGCAGTTCTGCCAATAACGAGTCTGCCCGTTACGGTCTTGCTGCCAATACCCGTACCACTAATCAGCTTATTACCCACAGTAACCACCTTAATCAGATTGGTACTGCCCGGCTGCCCGACAGGCACACCGGCAGTTATCACAACAGACGATCCATCCTTAATCACTCCATGCTGCAACGCGGATTGCAGGGAAAGCTCAATCATTTCATCAGTATTATCAGAGTATGGCCCCAGAATCGGCTGTACACCCCAGTAAAGCTGCATCGCACGCACACGCTGCGGCAGACGGGACATTGCTACAACCTGGCATTTCGGCTTATACTTAGCCAGCATACGCGCCGTAAAGCCGGACTCTGTAATCGTCAAGATAGCATCAGCCTTTATTTCCTGGGCAATCTGCACAGTTGCGTGACTGATAGCGTCCGTAGAATGAATACGCTCGCTGATGCCCTTCTTTTGGAAGATACGTACATAATCAAGCGCATCCTCGGTACGCGTGGCAATCTTTGCCATCGTGCGCACTGCCTCCAACGGATATTTGCCGCTCGCAGTTTCGCCGCTCAGCATGATAATGTCGGTGCCATCAAAGATGGAGTTCGCCACATCGCTCGCCTCCGCACGTGTTGCACGGTAGCTGCTAATCATGCTCTCAAGCATCTGCGTCGCCGTAATAACAGGCTTGCCTGCCTTATTGCAGCGTTCGATAATATCCTTTTGCACCAGAGGCACGTCCTCAGTCGGAATCTCTACACCTAAGTCACCGCGTGCCACCATAATGCCGTCGGAAACATTGATAATCTCATCAATATGCTGCACCCCGGCTTCATTCTCTATCTTCGAAATGACGCCGATGGAGGAGCCTGCCTCCTCCAGAACTCTGCGGATAGCCAGCACATCGTCGGCCTTCTGCACAAAGGAGGCCGCGATATAATCCATATCGTGCTCCACGGCAAAAAGAATATCCGCCTTGTCCTGCTCGGACAGGAAGGGCAGCTGCAGCTCAATACCCGGACAGGCTACACGCTTGCGTGAGCTCAGCTCGCCGCCGTTCGTAACCCTGGTATAGATTTTGCAGCCTTCAATTTTTTCTACCTTCAGCGAAAGCAGACCATCGTTCAGCAAAATGCTGCTGCCAACCGTAACATCCTCAGGCAGACCTGCATAATTCACATGCGCCATATGAGCATCGCCCAGATAAGGCTCCGTCGTCAGGCAAAACTCGTCGCCCTCATGCAGCGTAACCTTAGCGTCTGCAAACATGCCCAGACGCATCTCCGGTCCCTTGGTATCAGCAATTGTGGCAATAACCTTGCATGCCTGCTGTGCAGCCTCGCGCACCAGCACCAAACGCTCAGCATGGCTTGCATGATCGCCATGAGAGAAGTTGAAGCGAGCCAGGTCCATCCCGGCCAGCATCATTTTCTGTAATAAGTCCACATTATCGGTGCTTGGGCCCATAGTGCAGATAATCTTCGTTTTCTTCATAGGACTTGCGCCTCCTCAGCACTGGAATTTATGCTCGCACAAAACCTCATAGGCATCCTCTGCCTCAGAAACCGTCGTGCAAATCTCAAAAGCCTTGTTATGCTTGCCGCCAGAGCTTTTGAGCTGCACCAAAAAACCATTTTCCGTGAGCAGCTGCTTAATTCGCTGCGCCTGCTCCTCGGTGTGGGCAATATAAATTGTTTTCCACATAATTTATGCCTCCAGCTAAAGCAGAGCTGTTCTGCCCGTAAGATTAGCCCTTGTAAGCCTTAATCTTTTCGATAAGCTTCGGCAGGATAACGTTGACATCGCCAACAATACCGTAATCAGCAACGGTGAAAATCGGTGCGTCAGCGTCCTTGTTGATAGCGATAACGATATCACTTTCCTTCATGCCGCACAGATGCTGTACAGCGCCGCTGATGCCGCAAGCAAAATAGATATGCGGCTTAACGGTTTTGCCGGATTGACCAACCTGCTGAGGATGGCTCAGCCAGCCCTCGTCGATAGCAGCACGGGTGCCTGCAACAGCGGAGTTCTCGAACAGAGCAGCCAGTTGCTCCAGTACGTCAAAGTTTTCTTTGCTGCCAAAGCCGCGGCCACCGGCAGCCAGCATATCAGCCTCGTCAATCTTTACAGCGTTTTCGCTGCTCAGGGATTCCTTAGCCACCAGCTCAACATGGTTTACAGCGCCAGCCTCCGGAGTGAAGGCAATAACCTCGCCGGTACGCGCGGTGTCAGGCTCCAGAGCCTTGAAAACCTTTGGGCGTACAGTGCCCATCTGCGGACGATGCTGGTCGCAGACGATGGTTGCGCAAATGTTGCCGCCAAGTGCCGGACGAGTCCAAGCAACAAGCTTATCCTCAGTTACGTCCAAAGCGGTGCAGTCAGCGCACAGGCCGGTATGCAGACGAGCTGCAACACGCGGAGCCAGGTCGCGGCCGTCATCGGTTGCACCGAACATTACGGAAGAAGGCTCATATTTTTTTACCAGCTGGCAGATAGCATCGGTGTATAATTCAGTGCTGTAGTCAGCATATTTTGCATCTTCAATTACATAAACGGTGTCAGCGCCGCCAGCAATCAGCTGAGCAGGCAGCTCGCCGGCTGCAGCAGTGATTAATACTGCACAGCATTTTTCACCCATTTTAGCGTCCAGCTCTTTAGCTGCGCCCAAAAGCTCGAAAGTAACGTCCATAATCTGTCCGTTCTCTAACTCAGAAATAACCCACATATATGTACACTCCTTATTATCGTGTTGTTTTATTTGTCGTCAGCAGCCGCAACAGCCTCCATAGGACATTCATGGATGCACGCGCCGCAGCGCACGCACTGCTCGTCATTAATCAGCGCCTTGCCCTCCGGCATAGTAATTGCTCCCACAGGGCAAACAGCAACGCAGGCCTCACAGCCGCAGCATTTGTTGCGTTCTACTACTATTTTCGTCATCGCGGTTCACCTCAGCGGGTAATAACCTCTGCCTCAACCAGCTTGTTGAACAGCATTTCTACTGCTGCATCAGCGTCTGCTTCGGTAATGATTTCGCCCTTTACTTCAGGCGGAATCGGGGTGAAGGCTTTTTTAACCTTGGTCGGAGAGCCCTTCAGACCAACAACAGCCGGGTCCAGACCGATTGCCTCAGCAGTCAGGGTAGGAATAACAGCCTTACGAGCTTTCATTTTGCCCTTGATGCTGGCAAAGCGCGGCTCTTTTTCAGATTTGGTTACGGTAATCAGCAGCGGTGCAGCGCAAGCCATAGTCATGGAATAGCTTTCGTTCTCACGAACTGCAACAAATTTGCCGTCTTCATATTTTACGGAAAGAGTGCCGGTGATTTGCGGAATGCCCAGATGCTCAGCAATTTCCGGACCAACCTGTGCGGTATCGCCGTCAACGGCCTGCTTGCCGCAGAGAATGAGGTCGAATTCGCCCAGATGCTTAATAGCAGCAGCCAGTGCAGTGCTGGTTGCCAGGCAGTCAGAGCCGCCCAGAACGCGGTCGCTCAGCAGCACGCCTTCATCAGCGCCCATAGCGATAGCTTCCTTCAGAATATCGGTAGCCTGCGGCAGACCCATGGTCAGCACAGTAACCTTTGCGCCCTCCTTGTCCTTCAGGCCAAGAGCAACCTCCAGCGCCTGCTGGTCATAGGGATTCATAATGTTGTCTACACCAGTACGGTCAAGAGTATTGGTTTCACGATTGAATTTTACTTTCGCCGTATCCGGCACTTGTTTCAGACAAACGATAATATTCATTTGCATCCTCCTCAGTTATTTATTGTGGCTGTCAGAAAAAACAGCCTCCTATGATTTTTTCACATTCGTAGTATTATTTTAACATTATTGCACTTAGACTTGCAAGTCTATCCTGCGAGTTTATGTAAAATAAGCAGGGAAAATCAAGAATTTTTCCTTGTCACACAGCCCTCGCCCAAAATCTTTACAATATCATCGGCAAAGCCGGGCGCCTCACTGTTTACCCAAAAATCAGCCGTCGTCTTGATAATTTTGCGCGAGCCCATAAGCTTCAGATAGACAACATCCTCGCCCTTATACTTCTGAAACAGCTGCATAAGCTCACGCTGCACCAACGGATTCTCCAGATGCGCCTCAATCCTGAGCATCAGCTCCGTCGGCGGCTTGCTCGACAGGCTATGCACCGACATAGCAATGATTTTGCTCTCGCGCTCGTCGACGCTGAAGCGTCCCTCTATCGACACCACGTTATCCTCAAAAACATCTCTGATGCACGCCTGATAGTTTTTTGGGAAAATGATGACCGGAAAGCGTCCCGTGAAATCCTCCAGCGTCAGCAGCGCCATCGTGTCGCCGCTTTTCGTCGTCTTGATGTTGCAGCTGGAGATAATGCCGGCCACACGCACAAACTGGTTATCCTGCACCTGCGTCTCGCCTATGAACTGATGCAGCGGCATAAAGCGCTGCATAACCTCCTTGTATTCACTGAGCGGATGGTCCGTCACATAAAAGCCGAGCAGCTCCTTTTCGTATTGCAGCAGCGTCTGCTTGGGGATTTCTGTCCGCTGCGGCAGCCTTATCTCCTCCATGCCAAAGGTCTGGTCATCGCCGAACAGTCCCAGCTGACCGTTCGCCCTGTCTCTTTGGCACGCAGCGCCTAGGTCTATCGCCTGGTCGAGCACTGCCAAAAGCTGCGAGCGCCGTGCACCGAAGGAATCCATAGCACCGCACTTGATGAGATTTTCTACCACACGCTTGTTGACCACGCGCATATTTGCGCGGCAGCAGAAATCTGTCAGGCTTGTGAACGGCCCACCCTCGCTGCGCGCACTGATAATCGCCTCCACAGCCGCGCCGCCAGTGCTCTTGATGCCGGCCAGACCAAAGCGGATGGTCTTATTCGGCAGAACCGTAAAGTCACGGCCGGATTCATTGACATCCGGCGCCAAAATCTTGATATTATCATTCTTGCAGACACTGATATACCAGCTCAGCTTATCGCCGTCGCCAATGACGCTGTTTAAGAAGGCAGCGTAATATTGTGCACGCCAATGCGCCTTGAGATAGGCCGTTTCATAGGCCACGAGCGCATAGGCCACAGAGTGCGACTTGTTGAAGCCATAGCCTGCGAAATGCTGCAGAAGCGAGAAGATGCGGTCGCTGAGCTCCTCAGGAATATCATGCAGCCGCTTTGCACCCTCGATGAACGAAGCGCGCATGGAGTCCAGCTCCTTCGCCTTCTTCTTGCCCATTGCGCGGCGCAAAATATCTGCCTGTCCCAGCGTAAAGCCTGCCAGCGCAGAGGTAATCTGCATAACCTGCTCCTGATAAAGAATAACGCCATAGGTATCCTCAAGGATAGGCTCCATCAAAGGATGCAGCACCTCCGCCGTGCGCTGGCCGTGACGGCCGGCGATAAAGTCCTCCGCCATACCCGTTCCCAAGGGTCCGGGACGATAGAGAGCCACCAGCGGAATCAAATCCTCAAAGCTTTCCGGCGCCAAATCCATAACCAGCTTCGTGATGCCCGCCGACTCCAGCTGGAAAACGCAGGCCGTTTCGCCGCGGCAGAGCATCTCGCAGGTTTCCTTATCATGCAGCGGAATATTGTCGATATCCACAATCTCGCCTGTCGTCTCCTTGATGAACTGTATGCAGTCGCCAATAACCGTCAGCGTGCGCAGACCGAGGAAGTCCATCTTCAGCAGGCCCAGCTCCTCCACCTTGTTTTTGTCATATTGCGTAATTACGCCGCTGTCACTGCCCTGCTGCAGCGGCACATAGTCGCGCAAATCGCGCGGTGCGATAATAACACCGGCGGCGTGCGTGCCTGCATTGCGCGGCAGTCCCTCGACGCTGCGCGCCAGGTCGACGAGCTTTTTAACCTCAGGACGTGACTCATAGGCGCGTTTAAAATCGTTGCTGGACTTCAGCGCCTTATCGAGCGTAATGCCCAGCTCGCGCGGAATCATCTTGGCCACCTCATCGACAGAGGTGTAGCTCATGCCCAGCGCCTTGCCGACGTCGCGCACTGCGGCGCGCGCCTGCAGCGTACCGAAGGTGATAATCTGCGACACGCGCTCCTGACCATAACGGCGGACAACGTAATCGAGCACCTGGTTGCGCTTCACATAGCAAAAGTCTGTATCAATATCCGGCATGCTTACGCGCTCCGGATTCAAAAAGCGTTCAAACAGCAGGTGGTAGCGCAGCGGCTCGATATTCGTGATGCGCAAAAGATAGGCCACGATACTGCCTGCCGCACTGCCACGTCCCGGACCAACGGGAATATCATGACTGCGGCAATAGTTGATGAAGTCCCAGACGATGAGGAAGTAGCAGGCATAGCCCATCGTATTGATGATGTCCAGCTCAAAATCCAGACGCTTGCGCACCGTCTCGTCCACAACCTCATAGCGCTCCGGCAAAGCCTCCTCGCACAGATGACGCAGATAGCTTACGGCGTCGAAGCCCTCCGGCACAGGAAACTCCGGCAGCAGCAGATGGCCGAACTCCAGCTTCACGTTACAGCGGTCTGCAATCCTACAGGTATTCTCCAGCGCCTCCGGATAGCCGCCAAACAGCTCAGCCATCTCCTCAGCGCTTTTGAGATAAAAGCTGTCGTTAGGGAAACGCATACGGCCCGGGTCGTCAACATTACTCGTCGTCTGGATGCACAGCAGCACGTCCTGCGCCTCCGCGTCCTCGCGACGCACATAATGCAAATCGTTCGTCGCCACCAGACCTATGCCAAACTCCTGCGCCAGCTGACGCAAGCCCTCGGCAGCAGTTTTTTCCTCAGGAATATCATGATTCTGGATTTCCAGAAAATAATTGTCCTTGCCAAAAATATCGATATATTCCTGCACGCAGCGACGCGCACCGTCCATATTGCCGCTGTTTATCAAGCGCGGCACCTCACCGGCGATGCAGGCGCTGAGGCAGATAATGCCCTCGCTATAGGTGCGCAGGATGTCCTTATCTACGCGAGGCTTATAATAAAAGCCTTCCAGCTGTCCCTTGCTGACAATCCTCATGAGATTGTGATAGCCAATATCGTTTTCGGCCAGCAGAATCAGATGGTAACGCGTTTTCTCTGTCATATCGAGATGCGAGCCCTTCGCCAGGTACACCTCGCAGCCGATAATCGGCTTGATGCCTGCCTTCGTGCATTCCTGATAAAACTCCACTGCGCCGTACATTACGCCGTGGTCAGTAATCGCCAGGCTGTCCATCCCCAGCTCCTTCGCATAGGCGACAAGCTCAGGGATTTTCGACGCGCCGTCGAGCAGGCTGTATTCTGTATGTACATGTAAATGTGTAAATCGTTGCATGATGTTCCTCGTTGTATTGTAAAATTGGGTTTATATAACCCCCAATTTACCTTTCTTTCCAAAATAAACCTATGATTAAGAAAAATAAATTATAGCACAATGCCGGCAACAGGCTGTTCACCTCAATGCTGCTGATATGCCGCCAAAAGAGCGCCGCAAAAATGCCTGCGCCCATAGCCGCCACGCCCATCGACGCGCGCACCCTTCCCGGGAAGAAGATGCAAAATGTCAGCGGCAGAAAGATACCGCTGCCCCTAAGCGCCATCGACAGATAATTCCATTCCAGCACCGACGAATCAAGATGCAGGAAAACGAACACCATCGCCGCCACCGATACCGCCAGCACGCTGAAGCGGCTCGCCCAGAGCTGCCCCTGCGCCGTCAGTCCGGTCCACACCTTCGTCACAACGTCGCGCGAAATCATCGTGCCTACGCCTAGTGCCAGTCCGGCAATCGAGCCGAGCGCCGACAGCAGCACCGCCGCCAGTCCGATACCACCCAGCCATTCAGGCAGATACGTCGCCAGATACAGCGGCAGCGCATCAATAGAATTTATCTCCGGATGCTGCGCGTGCATGAACATGCCAATCATCACTGAGGGCAGGCCGACGGGAATCACCACCAGCGCTGCGCTCAGGCAGCCTGCTGCCGCAGCTTTGCCATTTTTCGCGCTGAAAATCGCCTGCACATAGGTCTGCGTCGAAATAACGCCCACAATCATCGCACCCAGGCTGAATAAGCCGTCGCCAAGTCCGCGTCCGAACAGGCTGAACCACGGCTGCTCCGGCAGCACAGCACGCATCCCGGCATAGCCGCCCATATCGCTGTACGCTAGAAAGCCGCCCACAAAAATGCTCGCGAAAATCAGCATAATCTTAAAAATTCCGGCCATGCCGCTGCTCGACAGACCGCCAAAGAAAACCAGCGCCGCCGTAACCAAAATAATCACACCCGCCGCCAGCGTCAGCGGTACATTGAAAATCCCGGCCACGAGATGCAGCGCCGTCAGCGTGCTCGCCACAATACTGAAAAAAATTCCGGCGCAGGCGCTCAGCGTCGCCAGCCACCCCGCAGGCTTGCCGTAATTCGTAACGAGAAACTCCGCTATCGTCGTTAGTCCACTGCGGCGCAAAGGCACAGAATAAAAAATTGCCATAAGCATCAGCGCAATACCGCTGCCCAGCGTAAACCACCACGCCGTCAGTCCCAGCTTAAAGCCGAGCTGCGCCGTGCCCACCGTCGCCGCGCCGCCGACAATCGTGCCGATAATCGTGCCGGCCACCATGCCTGCGCCCGCGCTGCGTCCGCCAACGTTATAATCCTCCGCGGACTTCACCTGCCGCGCTGCCAAAATACCCGGCAGCATTGTCACCAGCAGCGTTATTATCAAGCTAAAAAAATGCGTGCTTGTCAATTGCATTCTCCGCACCCCTTATCTATAAAATCATAGCAAAAGCCAGTCTTTCGAATATATAGTATAGCATAAATCACTAGGTAAAAAAAGGAGCACCAGCCTGCAAATAGCTGCCTAAAAATTTTTTCTGCATTTAATTGTAAAAAAGCATCTTTTGCAACTAATGTTACACAAAAACCTCCGGAAAAAGTTGCACAAATCGGTTTTTTTCTGTATAATTAATGTTACACGATTTAAGTATTAGTGTATGCTTTTTTGGAGGAAAAACTATGAGTCGTTTAAAAATCGAAACACCTGACCAAGCCCAGCTTACGGTCGAACGTCTTTATAAGGACCTGGAGCGACACATTATTGCCAGCCCTCCGGGACTCTGCCCGGTTGATTTGCAGCTTTCTTTCCTGAAGGTCTGCCATGCTCAAACCTGCGGTAAATGCGTGCCCTGCCGCGTAGGCCTCGGCCAGCTGCAGCATCTCATGGAGGATGTTCTGGACGGCAAAGCCGACATGCACACTCTCGACCTTATCGAAAGCACCGCACAAAACGTTGCTAACAGCGCTGACTGCGCTATCGGCTTCGAGGCTGCCAAAATGGTGCTTGCAGGCCTCGAAGGCTTCCGTGAGGATTATATCAACCACATCAAAAAGGGCAAATGCTCTATCAATATTCATAACTCTATCCCTTGCGTTGCTCTGTGCCCGGCACAGGTCGACATCCCCGGCTACATCGCCCTCGTTGGCGCTGGCCGTTATGCCGACGCTGTTAAGCTCATCCGCAAGGATAATCCGTTCCCGACTGCCTGTGGCCTTATCTGCGAGCATCCGTGTGAAGCACGCTGCCGTCGCAGCATGATTGACGCACCGATTAACATCCGCGGCCTGAAGCGTATGGCTGTCGACAATGCGCCCAGCAACACTGTGCCCCTGCCTGAAAAACAGCCTGCGACCAACAAGCGCGTGGCTATCATCGGCGGCGGCCCCAGCGGTCTGGCCTGCGCCTACTATCTGGAGCTCATGGGACACCATGCTGTTGTTTTTGAAGAAAAGAGCAAGCTCGGCGGCATGCTGCGCTACGGTATCCCTGCTTACCGCTTCCCGCGTGAGCGTCTGCAGGAGGACCTCGATGCTATTTTATCTTCCGGCGTAGAGGTGCATAGAAACACTAAAATCGGCAACGGCGAAGGCGAAATCCCTTTCGAAAAGCTGCGCGAGGAATTTGACGCTGTTTACATTGCTATCGGCGCACACACAGATAAGAAAATCGGTATTGACGGCGAGGACTCCAAGGGTGTTATCAGTGCGGTAGAAATGCTGCGCAACATTGGCGAAGAGAAAATGCCGGACTTTAAGGATAAAACCGTTGTCGTTATCGGCGGCGGCAACGTAGCTATGGACTGCACCCGCAGTTCCATCCGCCTTGGTGCCAAGAAGGTCATCATCGCTTACCGTCGTCGTCAGGACGACATGACTGCCCTGCCCGAGGAAATCGAGGGTGCAGTTGCCGAGGGCGCTGAGCTGTACGGCCTGAAATCGCCGCATCATATCGAAGCGGACGAAAACGGTAATGTAGCTGCGCTCTGGGTTGAGCCGCAAATCATCGGTCCTATTGATGCGTGGGGCCGTGCGCGTCCGATTCACGCTGACGTTGAGCTGCAGCGCATCCCCTGTGACGTTATCGTTGTTGCTATCGGCCAAGGCATTGAGCTGCGCCCCTTCGAGGAGGCCGGCATCAAAATCAAACGCGGCACCATCTCTGCGCTTTCCAGCAGCGAGCTGGCCAATAACGAAGGCGTTTTCGCCGGCGGCGACTGCGTAACCGGTCCTGCTACCGTTATCCGCGCTATTGCAGCAGGCAAGGTTGCCGCTGCCAACATCGACGAATATCTTGGCTATAACCATACTATTTCCTGCGATGTTGTTATCCCTGATCCTTCCATTGATGATAAACGCCCCTGCGGCCGTATCCAGATGCACGAAACCGAATCTGGCAAGCGCAAGCAAAACTTTGAGCATATCGAATGCAGCATGACTGAGCAGGAGGCCTGCCAAGAAGCGGGACGCTGCCTGCGCTGCGATAAATTTGGCTTTAGCACACTGAAAGGAGGCAGAACTTTAAAATGGTAATGGTAAACCTGACTATCGACGGACAAAAAGTTTCTGTCCCCCAAGGCACAACTATCATGCAGGCTGCTGCCACCGTGGGTATAGACATTCCCCGTCTGTGTTATTTAAAAGATATTAACGAAATCAGCGCCTGCAAGGTCTGCGTTGTAGAAATCCAAGGCCAGAACCGTGTTGTTACGGCCTGCACCACGCCGGTACAGGAGGACCTCGTTGTCTACACCAACTCCCCCAAGGCACGCAGCGTGCGCCGCACCAACGTCGAGCTGATTCTTTCTCAGCATGACTGCCTGTGCGCAACCTGTGTCCGCAGCGGCAACTGCAGCCTGCAGAAGCTCGCTAACGACCTCGGCATTTATGACATCCCCTATGAGCGCGATGTTGTCGATATGCCGTGGAACCAGGACTTCCCGCTGATTCGTGATTCCAAGAAATGCATCAAATGCATGCGCTGCGTACAAATCTGCGACAAGGTACAAAAGCTGCATATCTGGGACGTACAGAACACCGGCTCCCGCACCACTGTCGATGTTGCCGGCAACGTCACCATCGAGGACAGCGATTGCAGCCTCTGCGGCCAGTGCATCACCCACTGCCCTGTTGGCGCACTCAAGGAGCGCAACGATGTGCCGAAGATTTATGAAGCACTCGCAGACGCCAGCAAGGTTACAGTTGTACAGGTTGCTCCTGCAGTACGTACCGCGTGGGCTGAAGCCTTCAACCTTACGCCGGAACAGGCAACTGAAGGCCGCCTCGTAGCAGCCCTCAAGCGTGTCGGCTTTGACTATGTTTTCGACACCTGCTATGCTGCTGACGTAACCATCATGGAGGAAGGCACCGAGCTCTTAGAGCATCTTGCTAATCCTCAGGACCACAGCTGGCCGATGTTCACCTCCTGCTGCCCGGGCTGGGTAAGCTATGTGAACAAAAAATATCCGTACTTCGTACCGAACCTTTCTACCACGAAATCTCCGCAGCAGATTTTTGGTGCGCTGACTAAATCCTTCTTTGCACAGCAAAAAGGCCTCAAGCCGAAGGAAATCTGCTCTATCTCCATCATGCCCTGTGTTTCCAAAAAACGTGAAGCAGCGCTCTTCTCTATGCGCAGCAGTGGCACTCATGATGTAGACATCGTGCTCACCACCCGCGAGCTTATCCGCCTGCTGCGTGCTGAGCATATCAACCCTGCTTATCTCGACGAGCAGCCCTTTGATAATCCGCTGGGCCAAAGCACCGGCGCCGGCGTTATCTTCGGCGCTACCGGCGGCGTAATGGAGGCAGCACTGCGTACAGCCTACAAGGTTGTCGAAGGCGAAGAAGCTCCCATGAATGCTTTCGTTGACGTGCGCGGCGAGGGCGACGAAACCGGACGCAAGGTCCGCACCTTCAAGCTTGGCGGCACCGTACTGCGTACCTGCACCGTCAGCGGTCTGGGCAATGCAGGCAAGCTGCTCGAGGACCTCAAGGCCGGAAGAGTGCAATATGACTTCGTTGAGGTTATGGCCTGCCCCGGTGGCTGCGTTGGCGGCGGCGGTCAGCCTATCCACGACGGCGAGGAGCGTGCCGCAGAGCTGGGCAGCAAGCTTTATGCTCTCGACAGCGAGCGTCCTCTGCGCCAATCCCACCTCAACCCTGACGTACAGGCGCTCTACAAGGAATTCTTAGAGAAGCCGCTGGGTGAGAAGAGCGAGGCTCTGCTCCACTCCGACCATGTGAAGGAGCACAATTACCAGTAATGTACACATATTACGCATATACACCTACCCAGTACGCGGACGACGGCCACGGCGACTACAACCGCAGCTATGAGCGCAGCTACGATGACTTCGACTACGCTGATTACTCTACGGACCACCGTGATAACAACTTCCGCAACTACGAAAAAAAGCGTCGCAAGACCAATAAAGAAATTATTGAGGACATGCTGAAGCGCTGGGATTAAAAAAATAAAGCGTCAGCTTCTGATGAAAACCAGAGGCTGACGTTTTTTATTTGTATATTGGCTAATTTTGTACTATAATAATGTCAAGAAAAAATTCGAGGAGGATGCTTATGTACCAAACCCCAGATTGGTCCGCTGGTGACCGCTATCTGCGTGAAAACGTTCCCGAGCTGGCTCCATTAGTTGAGCGATATTCCCCCTGCCCCTTAACACCTAAGCATGAGGAGCAGTACTTTACTATTTTACTCACGGGCATCATTGCCCAGCAGCTGCCGCCTGACGTCAGCCAACAGCTTGTACAGAAGCTAGAAGGCTTGACAGGCAAGCCGATTACGCCGCAGGCAGTACTCGCTGTGCCCACGGAAAAGCTGCTGGCCATCGGCCTTGTACAGCAGAAGATTGATTATCTGCGCGGCTTCGCTGAAGCCATCGACAGCGGCAAAATTGACATGAAGAAATTTGCCGACATGACCGACAGCCAGATTTCCAAGCAGCTGCTGCAGGTGCGCGGCCTCGGCCAATGGACGATTGAAATGTTTCTGCTGCTAGCGCTCTGCCGCACAGACGTCATTCCAAGCGCCGACTTCATCTTCAAGAAGGAGCTGCAAAAAATGCTTGGCCTCAAAGAAATTCCCAAGCGCGGTGTTATCAACAAATTAACTGAAGCCTGGCGTCCCTGGCGCTCGCTTGCCGTATGGTATATGTGGCAAAAGGCCGGAGAACAGTAAAAAATATCCTCTCTATCGCTCTAAGCGGCAGAGAGGAATTTTTTTATCTGAACTCCACTTTAAGATGCTGGCGTTCAGGCATTCTTTGATATTTATATTTGGGGTAGCCAACCATGAGTGTGCCGACCACCTTATGCTTCGGCGGAACCTCAATCAGGTCCAGCAGCGGCTGATAGCCGGCAATGCCGCAGGACTGAATAAAGCCGGCAATCGTTGTGCCCAGGCCGATAGTCGGGGCAAACAACTCAGCGTAGGCCCAGCTTTGCTCTGCATTGCTCACGCCGGTAATATTCAGGCGGCGTGCCAGCGCAAAAATCAGACAGGGCGCATGACGGGCGATGATATCCTGACCACGCTCGCGATAAGCACGCAGAACCGTCATAAAATAACGCTTGTTCTCCGTGCCTGCCTCCACCTCAGCCTCCATCCAGTCGGCAACGGCGTCGGCAATCGCCTTGATTTTCTCAGCATCGCGGATAACGATATAATACATACCCTGCGAATTGCCTGCCGTCGGTGCATAACGCGCAATATCCAGCAGTCTGGTGATTTCCTCATCCGTCGGCGGCTGCGGCTTGAAGTTGCGCACACTGCGGCGCATACGCAAAAATTCGTAGGCCGTCGCGCTGTCGAGCACGGGCATCGTAACCGGACGCTGCTTTTCCAGCGGCGTATATTTATTGTCCAGCGCTCCCACCGGGCAGATAGCAACGCATTGACCACAGCTCATGCAGCCGCGGTCAAAATTGCATTCCGGTCCGTTCTCGCCCATCGACAGGATGCACGAGGGACAGCACTCCACGCAGATACCGCAGCGCAGGCATTTATCCTGATTTACTGTTAACAAATCCATAATTCTTCCTCACAGTGCATTATCAGTGTAATGGATATACTCCAAGCCACTGAAATCAGCCTTGTAATGACCAGTACGCAGCGGTGTTCCCATGAGCTTTTTGTCATCAGGCAGACCGTCCACGTTCACCAGACCGATAGAAGCCGTCGCACACAAAGCGCCCAGCTGCGTAGCTACACGCATAGCGTAGGCCTTATCAGCCTCGCCCACAACGCCCTTATGCGGATACATCGCCGTCGCAGCAACAATAACCGTAAGGATTTTGCCGCTGAGAGCGAAGATATGCGGCACGGTATTCATATCCGTCTGCATATAGTCAATCTTAAAATTGTGCTGCTCCAGCCAGGGAGTCAGAGCCTGCAGCCCCAGCTCATGCAGCTCTTGCTCAGTTAATAAGTCTTTATTTTCCAAAGCAAATATTTCTCCTGTTAATCAAGACAGCTTAGCGCCTGCCGTCGGCAAAAACGGTGCGCCCAAGGCTGTCTATTTTTCACCTAAAACTAAAACCTCAGGCTCCAAATGCACGCCGTGCGCAGCAAAAACCTTAGCCTGCACATCGCTGATAAGCTGGAGCACATCAGCTGCCGTAGCGCCGCCAATGTTGACCACAAAGCCTGCGTGCTTAGTCGAAACCTGCGCACCGCCGACAGTATAACCCTTGAGTCCTGTCTGGTCAATCAGCGTACCGGCAAAATATCCCGGCGGACGCTTGAACATACTGCCTGCACTCGGCAGCTCCAGCGGCTGCTTGGTTATACGGCGGTTGCTGAAATCGGCCATCTTCTCGGCAATAGCCTGCTTGTCGCCGGCAGCCAGCTCCACCGTTACGCTCGTAACGATTTTGCTGCTGCCCTGCAGCGCACTGTGGCGATAGCCAAAGTCCAGCTCACCGGCAGAAAGCTCGCTCACCTCGCCTGCAGCGTCCATGACGCGCACGCTTTTGACAACCTTGGACATCTCGCCGTCATAGGCACCGGCGTTCATATACACTGCGCCACCAATGCTGCCAGGAATACCCACAGCGAACTCCATGCCGCTCAAGCCCAGCTCAGCAGCCTTCTTTGAGGCCTGCGCCAGCGAAACGCCGCTGCCAAAGGTCAGCACATTGCCGCTCACCTTTATGTCGCGCAGCATACTGCCCAGCTTGATAACCAAGCCGCGGATGCCCTTATCGCGCACCAGCAGATTAGAGCCGTTGCCGACGAGCGTCACTGGCACAGCTGCCTCCGCTGCCTTCAGCAGCAGGCTTTGCAGCTCTGCCTCACTCTGCGGCTGCGCCATCAGCTCGGCAGGACCGCCGATGTGAAAGGAAGTATGCTTCGTCATCGGTTCGGCAGGCAGCAAAGGTCTTTGCGTGCAGCCTGCAAAAATATCCTGCAGCGCCATTATTTTTCTCCCATTGCTTCCTTAACAACGTCCTGAATGGAGTTGGTAACGTCCATCAGCATCATCTGGAAACGCATAAAAGCATTCAGATATTGCATAGCGTCAGCATTTAAGCTTAAAAGCTTCTGCAGCTGCTCAAATTTTTCAACAGCAGCCTTGTCCGGCTCCTTGCCCTGATGCTTAGCAAATTCAACCTCTTGTGCTGTTTGCAGATAGTCGTTAACCATTTTTTTAGCATCTGCGTCCTTCGCCAGAACAGCAGCTGCTTCCTTCAGTTTTTTGAACTCATGGCTTTCGCGCATTGCTTTAGCCAGTTCGTTTGCGTTATCGTATACGTTCATGTTAATCACCTCAAAATTTTACATTTAATTTTTGATATTTACTAATCCCTTCATACTCAAAGTGCCACCACTCCATCTCTATCCCCGTAAACCCATGCGCCTCCATCGTTTCGCGCAGCAGGCTGCGCAAAGCACGCTGGTGCGATGTGCCTCCGGCATAGCTGGCATATTGGCGCGGCGACGGCTCATCAAAGCCGCTGGACATTTCCACCTGCTCGCCTGTTTCCAGGTCATACAGGCTCACGTCCACCGCCAGGCCCGTATTATGCGGACTGCCCTTCGTCTCCGGGTCCTCCAGCATGCCCTTCTTGCCCTCTGGCAGCGCCAGATTAGCAAGCTTGCTTGCCGACCACGGGCGGTAGGCATCCCACAGCACCAGGCCATAGCCCTTGGCTTTCAGCGCTGCCTGCACCTGCGTCAGCGCCGGGATAAGCGCCTCCGCTACGTAAAGCTTAGGCGTTGCGTAGAGCGGCGCGCCGAAAAGGTTGTCGCTCGTCGCATAGACGGAGTCAATTTTCACGCCTGCCAGCGCAGCTGCATCGACAAGCCGCGCCTGCTCGCCTGCGGCGAGCGGCTGCGGCATGACAGCCTTCGCTGCTTCTTCACGCAGCTTCGCCCAGTCCTCAGCAGATTTTTCCGGCAGACGGTAGGGCTTCGCCCTTTCGCCCACGCCCTGCCCCATAAAATAGCGGCTGTAGGTGTGGCCGCCCACGCGGCAGGAAATACCATAGCCATCTGTATCGCGTTCAAAGCGCACATTGGCCTCCGTATTGCTCATAGGCCCGGCCTCGACAAGCGTATAGGAATCGAAATGCACCTTCGTCAGCGGATAGATATTCGCTCCGGCAAAGGAATTGTCCTCTGCCTTAAAGCGGTAGAGCAGCTCTAAATTGCCCTTATTTTCGCGGATGAGGATATTCTCACCGTTGCCATAATAAAGGCCCAGAATATGCTTCACGTCCTTAGGCGCGTCCTGCGGCACCGCCGCTAGCACGCTGCCCATCTGGACATACAAAAGCAGACCGGCAGCCAGGCCGGTCAGCATTTTTTTGTAGTTCACTATTGAATCAGCTCCTTGCGTACATCAGCCAGGGCATTAAGCCTGCTGCGCACCTTATCAATATCGGCTAAATCAATCTCGCAGGAGATAATTTCCTCCTGCATTCCTGCCTCCGCAAGAATCCTGCCGCTCGGCGCTACGACCATGGAATGACCATAGAACGGCGCTCCCTTAAAGGCTCCGGCACAGTTCACCGCCACCACAAAGGTGTGGTTCTCTGCCGCACGCGCCTGCGCCAGAAGGCGCCAGATATCGCCGCGCGCCTCGGGCCATTCAGCAGGGCAGAAAATAATTTTTGCACCCTGCAGCGCCAGATGGCGGAACAGCTCGGGAAAGCGCAGGTCATAGCAGATGGTTGAGCCGCAGCACAAGCCATCCAGCTCAAAGGCTTGAAAATTATTTCCCGGTGCAAAGAACTTCTCTTCGTTAAATAAGCCAAAGAGATGAACCTTGTCATACTTGTTGACAAGCGCACCAGTTTTGGAAATCGCTATAGAAGTATTATAAATTTTGCCATCATGATGCATGGGTACGGAGCCTGCGAGAACAGCACAGCTATGCTCGCGCGCAATGCTCTGGAGCTCTGCAAGCACAGGAGAAGCCTCCGTCTCTGCCTCCTCCGACAGATGACCAAGGCTGTAGCCTGTTGTCCACACCTCCGGCAGTACCACAAGGTCGTGAGACGCAGCCGCCTCACGCACAAGCTGCAAGCCATGGGCCACATTAGCCGCTTTATTCTTTTCCAGAACCTCAAGCTGCAGCAGGGCTATTTTCATAATACGCGCTCCTTAGGCATCATGTTGCTGCTCTGCAGACGGCCGATGAAGAATTTCTCCAGCTTGCGGGTGCAGCGGGTGGTGAAATGCTCCTTGCCGCCCAGGGACTCAACCCAAACTACAGGATGACCTGCTACCTTTGCGCCCAGAACGTCGGTCAGCAGCTGGTCGCCAACGAAAAGAATCTTTCCGCCGCCCATAGCCTTAGTAATCTGCTTGTAAGCCATCGGCAACGGCTTAGCAGCACGCATAATCGTGCCCAGACCAGTTTGACGAGTAATCGCTTTAATGCGGTCGCCGCCATTATTAGAAATCAGTGCGATGTTGATGCCCAGCTGATGCAGCTGACGAATCCAGGTCATCGCACGCGGACCTACGAGGCCTTTGTCGCGCGGCAGCAGAGTGTTGTCGATATCAACAACAATCTTCATATAGCCGTTGCGTTTCAGCCATTTCGGGGAAATATCAAAAATACTCTTTACTCTGTAATCGGGACAAACATACTTTAAAATCATACTACCTTATCCTTTGGAAATTTTATTTCAAATGTAGTACCAGAACCACATTTGCTAGTTACCTCGGCACTGGCGCCGTGAACGCGAATAATCTCCTTGGCAATCGCCAGCCCCAGACCTGTTCCCGGAACAGTGCGGCAATGGGATTTATCAACCTTATAGAAGCGCTCCCAGATAAACGGAATATCTGCTTCTGGTATACCCCTGCCCTGGTCCGCAACGGTCAAAAGCACGCTGCCATCCTCAAGCTTATTTGCGCCTATTGATACAGTACCATTTTTTGGCGAATATTTCAAGGCATTATCGCACAAAATCATAATTAACTGCACCATTTGGTCTCCATCGCCCAAAATTTTTATCGTATCGTCGGCATGAACGGTGAAGGTAACGTTATTCTTCACGCATCTAACCGCCAATTTTTCAGCGACGTTGCGGATGATGCCGGCCAGCGGCAGCTCATCCATATTATTCACAGTCAGCGGATCGCTCGATTCCAGTCTGCTGATATCCAGCAGCTCGCGAACCATGCGCTCCAGGCGGACCGTTTCTTCATTAATCAGGCCACGATAACGTGCGAGTACATCGGGATCCGTTACCATGCCGTCGCAGATAGCCTCATTATAGCCACGGATAATCGTAATCGGCGTGCGCAGCTCATGCGATACATTCGCTACGAAGTCACGACGGATTTTTTCCGTGCGCTCCATCTTGGCGATATAAGCGTCCAAATCCTTGCCCAAGGAATTGAGTGCGTCGCCAAGCTCGGCAATCTCATCGTCGCCCTTCACATCCAGCCTGCGCGAATAATCGCCCTGCGCCATGGCCTGAGCGTTATTCTTCATGTCGAGCACCGGTCGGATAATCAGTGCGGACAAGCGCTTCACGAGGAAGAGGCTCACGATAATAGCAATAATGCCGACTATCATAATGTAGATATAAACATTACGCAGAAATTTTTCAAAGCCGCTTAACGGCTCAATCATCAGGATAGCGCCCTTCTTTTCCGCGGAAATAGTATAGGGCACGCCTACAAGAATAACCTGCTCCTTATAATAGGGATGATAAATCTGCGATTTAAAGGAGTTGCCTGCATAAATATCACGCAGGATAACCTTGATGCGATATTTGATATCCTGGTTAAGCTTTTGGGCACTTTCCTGCAGCGAAGCCTGCGAGGGAGCGCCATGTTTTAGATAAGTTTTCAGCGAATTGTCGACAAGATTTCCCTTGGCGTCTGTCTCCGCATCATAATAAGAAGCCGCCAAAAGCTCATAATTATCATCAAAAAGCCATATACGGGCACCAACAAGCCTGTCGACAGCGAGAATATAGCGGTAAAGCATATCCCTGTCGTCCAGACGGATAAAGGCCTCAATGGTTTCGCCCATCTCATTGCCCTTCTCGGCCAGCTCCTGCTCCTTAATCTTAAAGAAATAGTCGGCGATAAGATAAGATATGCCGGCTGTAATCCCCACGACGATGATAATTACAATAGTCATAAAACTATACATCAAGCGTGTACTAAGGGACTTTTTCATGAATTATTTATCCTTCAGCTCAAATTTGTAGCCTACGCCCCAGATGGTCGTAATATCCCATTTGGAATCAGGCGGAATGTTCAGCTTCTGTCTAATGCGTTTGATATGCGTATCAACAGTACGGGTATCGCCGTAATAGGAATAGCCCCAGATAGTCTCCAGCAGCTGATTACGGCTGAACGCCTTGCCCGGATTAGAAGCCAGGCACCACAGCAGCTCCATTTCCTTCGTGGTGAAGGTCATTTTGTTGCCGAAGGCTGTAACCTGATACTGATCCATATCGATAATCAGGCCAGGATAGGTGATACGCGAGGTATCGCCCTTCTTCTCCTGCGTACCGGCACGGCGCAGCACGGCCTTCACGCGTGCTACAACCTCACGCGAGTTGAACGGCTTCGTGATATAATCATCAGCACCGATTTCCAGACCGGCAATGCGGTCATCGTCGTCATCCTTCGCCGTTACCATGATAATCGGCAAATCAGACATTTTGCGTACCTGCTTGCAAACCTCGATGCCGTCTAAAACAGGCATCATAATATCGAGCAGCAGAATATCCGGCTTTTCGGATTGCACCTTCAGGATAGCGTCTGCGCCATCCTCGGCTTCGATAACGTCGAAGTCTTCCTTTTCAAAGTATATGCGCAAAATCTCACGAATCTGCGCTTCATCATCAGCAATTAAAATTTTCTGTTTGGTCATTTTTCATCACTCCTGCCATATACAAGATGTTAATCTAATTATAACACATCTTGTAGGGCACATTGCCGTCTTTCACAAAAGATTTACATAAATATGCCTCTTTTATCATAAACGCGCAGTGCAAAAAAGCTTTAAGCCATCCAGGACAGGCTTAACGAAAAATTTCTTGCCTTACACCGGCTGAAAGCTCTCCAAAAGACGCTTGCGCTGCTTCCATTCCGGCAGCGCCTTGCAAACCAGCGCATGAAAGCGCGGACTGTGATTGGCCTCCAGCAGATGCGTCAGCTCGTGCACAACGATGTACTCCAGGCATTCGCGCGGCCAGCAGGCCAGCAGCGCATTAAGGTTGATGCGACCTGAGCGCACGTTGCAGGAGCCCCAGCGTGTTTTCATCGTATGCACATGGAGTCCTGTATAGCGCACGCCGATTTTCTTCTGCCAGCTGTCGAGCAGCCTGCTGCCAGCCTCGCGCACCTGATACATATACCACGACTCGACCAGATTCAGCTTCTGCTCCTCCGTCAGCTCGTGCGGCACGGTGAAGCGCAGGCAATTCGGTGTCAGGCGGAAATTTATTTTCGCCTTCTTCTCCACCTCGAAGCAACAGGCAATTTTTTCACCCCACAGCCAGATATGCTCGCCGTCGAAGGGCACCTCGCCCATGAGATAGCGCTTCTCCGGCCGCTGCCTGCGCAGCTCCAGCTTAGAGCGCAGCCATGCTTCCTTTTCTGCGAGAAAGCTGTGCAGCTCCCTGTCCGTAATAATATAAGGCACAGACAGCTTAATCCGGTTATCAGCGCACACGCGCAGCGTAATATTCTTCACCAGCTTGTACTGCACCAGGATTTCCAGACCATGCAGAGAAATAAGCTTTTCCTTGATTATCGCGCGGCCTGCCATTATTTATCTACGTAAATATTACGCCCCAGCATCCTGTTGTACTCCCAGGCGCTCTTGCCCTCACGCTGCTCGAACTGATTCATAACAGCGTTGATTTCATCAGCATAATGCACAATGAAGGCCTCACGCGTAGCGCAGGCCACAGGTGAGCCCTTTTCATTATCGCCATGATGCGACAGCAGCACATGCTGCAGCTTTTCCAGACGCGCAGGCGGAATGCGCAGACGCATAGCTGCCTCCTGCACCATCATGCTGGTCATAGCGATATGGCCCATATAGCGTCCCTCGGACGTATAGGGAAAGCCAAAGTCCGCGGAAATCTCACGGATTTTGCCGATATCATGCAGCAGAGCGCCGGTGATAATCAAATCCTTATCCACGCCCTCATGCTGGTCTGCCAGCGCCACAGCAATGCCCGTCACATCAATCGAATGCTGCAAAAGGCCACCGATATATGCGTGATGCAGACGCATGCCGGCAGGATTTCTCACGAATTTTTCATACGTATCGCCGCTGAAAATGGCCTCCAGCAGCATACGCAGACCAGGCGTACGCACCGACTTGATATAGTTGGCAAGCTTCGTCTTATACGCCTCAATATCAAAATCACCCTGCGGCAGCAGATGGCTGATATCGTCCTCCGGCATAATGTCATTCAGACGCTGCACAATAACCTGCAGCGACATATCATTCGCGAACTTGTTGATATCTACAGCGCCGCAGACCATGAACGGCACTGCGCCCTCCAGGTCGCGCAGCTTGTCGACCAGCGCTGCCTCAAAGCAGATAAAGGCCACACGGCCACTGTTATCCTCCAGCATACCGCGGGCAAAAACGCCGCCGTTAGAGGAATTGCCAACCTTCTGCACGCGCACCAGCGCTGCCTGGCAAATCTTCACTCCGGCCTTAAAATCTTTAATCATGACTTACTTCTCCTTCTATATATGCTTCAACAGTAAGCTTTCGCTTGCTACATTAACAACAATATTCCAGCTAACCTCACTAAAGCGCAGCGACAGCCTGTCGGCAAGGTCATCAAGCACCGGCAGCTCCGTCGGCTGGTGGCCTGCGTCGATAATATTCAAACCGCTGAACACCGCTCTTTGGGCCTCGTGGTATTTCACATCGCCCGTCACGAGCGTATCCGCCCCCTGCGCCAGCGCCAGCTCCAGCAAATCGCTGCCCGCGCCGCCACAGATTGCCACGCGCTGCACCTTTTTGCCCGCGTCGCCCACCGTCACATAATCAGCGTTGAGCATCTTTTTCACCTGCTGCGCAAAGCTCTGCAGGGACTGCGGCTCAGCTAAGAAGCCAATACGTCCTAAGCCGTTCGAAGCGTCCAGCACATCATCATCCTGCAGGCGCAGGCGCTTGCTGAGGACAGCATTCACGCCGTTAGCCACGCAGTCCAGATTCGTATGTGCGCTATAAACAGCAATACCATGCTCCGCCAGCTGCAAAAGCAGCTCCTGCTGCCAGTCAGCGTCGGTAACATTGCTCAGCTTGCGAAAAATCGCCGGATGATGCGTAAGCAGCATATCTGCCTTCTTAGCGATAGCCTGCGCCACAACCTCCTGCGTCATATCGAGTGCCAGCAAAATGCGCTTCACCGGCTTATTGCGTCTGCCCAGCATCAGGCCGACGTTATCCCAGCTCTCCGCCAGCTGCAGCGGAATCATTTCATCGAGCAGTTCAGCCAGCTCACCTATGGTCACAGTATTCATCTTCCAACACCTCCAGTGCGGCCTGCAGCTGCTGCAGCTCCTGATACCTGCTGCTTGCACGCGCACGCTCGCTGCGTCCCATACCTTCCAAAAGCTGCTGCGTCGTCACCAGCTGACGCTCCAGCTGCCTGCCAACGAGCGGATGCTGCTTGGCCCACAGCACAGGACCGACAGCATATTCAGCAGCGCTGTACGCTCTGCTTGCGCCGCGTCTGGCGCTGATAATCTCATAAAAATGCGGCGCATCGTCCACGAGCTCCTCATCAGCAAGCTCCCAGCCATGCTCACACAGCCATGCACGCAGGCTTGCGGCGCCGGCCATCGGCTGGAGCAGCAAAAGCTCGGCAGCCTGCGCCACCTCCATGTCTGCCTCCAATATAGCAATCATCGTCGACGCGCCCATGCCGGCAATCGTAATGCAGCTTGCCTCGCCCGGCTTCAGTACGGAAAGACCGCTGCCCTGACGCACCTCCACGCTCTTTTGCAGGCCGTGCTGCGCTACAGTAGAGCGTGCCGCCTGACACGGTCCTGCGGCAATATCTCCGGCGATGGCACGCTCGATACGCCCCTGCTCAATGAGCCAGACTGGCAGATAGGCATGGTCAGTGCCCACGTCCGCCACCACAGCTCCCTGCGGCACAAGACGGCCAATCGTCTCTAATCTGCTTCCTATATGCATAAAGACCTCCTGTACTAATTCTATTTTGCAGAAAAGTTCTGCCACTAAAATTAAAATATACACAGTAATCTAACATAATATTATAACACATTCCAGCGAAAAAAGAAAAGAACTGCCACAATATACGACAGTTCTCAACTTATGAATTTTTTCTTAGAACTCCCAGCGCAGGTCAGCAGCAACACGCTTACTCTTGTCGCTCGTATTATTGCCGTTATCCAGCTTGCCATAGCCTATGGCAGCATCCAGATAGAGTGCATCCTGCAGCTTCGTAGAGTAGTCAAGCTGCACTTCAGAAAGCTTTCTTGTATAAGCATCACTACTATAAGCATCACTACGGTTCATATCCACACGAACCAACGCCAGACCAATGCGATCGCCATTATCCAGATAATGGTTTACTTGTGCATAATATTTGCGAGCATCGTTACCAATCCAGTCGCCCATGATATCATCCTTATAAGTCCAGCCGTTTATCATCACCCAATGTCCGTACCAGGTTGTATTAGTCTGGCTGCCTTCTAAGCGCAAATCCCAGCTGCCATCCTGCACGAGCTGCGGGAAATACAAGCCAACGGTATAGGCGTCTTCACATGGGAATGCATGTGCCTGATCCTCACCATAAAGAGAGCCATAAATTTGCACGCCCGGAAAGCGGTAACGCACATCAAGACCAGCAATATCATTCCAGCCCTCAGCTTCACCGCTTTCTGCATTATCGCCCAAGAACCAGTCTTTATTAAACTTTCTCAGCATAGACATACGCTCTAAACCAATAGTCAATGCATCAGTCGGCATAACATCGACACGAATACCAATAAACGGTGCATGGTCTTTCTCATATTTATAACCAGAAGTTTCTACACGATTGCCTTCCAGCTGGCTAGCAAAAACATTGATATTGGCCTTGCCCAGGAATTTCAGCAGGCCGTTGTCAAAGGTGTGTGGTTCAAGCAGGTTCAGCTTCGCCAAAGTCTGCGGCGTAGCATTGTTGCTGAAAGCGAGTGTACCGTTAGTACCCTGTCCCCAATATAGAGGCTGCTTGCCTACCGTCACGCCCCAAACGCCAACATGTGTCTTAACATAACCGTCAATAAGGCTCGCGTCACCATGCTCGTCCTTATCCCAGGAAAAGCGCGGCGTGATACCCAAGGCAAAATCCTTATTAATGCTGCCGCTGATATTCAGAATACCGACAGCATTAAAGCCGTCACCATAACGATAGCCATTGTTATTATGGTTAAGCATCTGCCAATGAGCTTTAGAATTAGTACCCTTATAGCTTTGAATAGACTTGTCCTGATTCAGATAGCTGAAGTCTAGCTTGGCATTGCGCAGCTTAAGGTTGCTCTCGAATTTATCATTTTCACCGGAAAGATAAGCAATTTCCTCCGCCAAATCTGCACGCATAGTATCATAATAAGTTTGCAGATACTTAGGCATTGGTTTTGTTTTTGCTACAGCCTCAGCCTGTAGCACCCATTTCGCCATATCCAGACGGCTATACGGCTTCGTACCCGTAGGGATGTCAGTTACATAGCCCATGCCTTCAAATTTATCCAGATACTGGTAATAATTGCTATCAAGCGGAACGTCCGCAGTCACGAGCGGACTTGCAGCAGCAACACTGCAGCCAAGAGCAGCAGCAATCAACCAGGCTCCAAAAATTTTTTTCATCTTTGCTATACCTCTAATCCTTAAAAATTTTTTAGTACCATTAGCACTTATTATACACTATAAACCCAGCTGACTCAAAAAATTCAAGCTGTTCAGCGGCTTATCTGTCTGAAAAAAAATAAACTTATAAAGATTTTTCTCCAGCTCCATGAGCTCCGCCCCGCGCACAGAAAAGGCAGCAGGATGCTCAAAATCCAGTGTCGCCAGCGTCTGCCACAATCGTCTGGTGCCTGCGCCGCAATGCTCCAGACCGTCGCCGCTGTAGCCCGCCCTGCATTCAGAGCAGATAAGGCCGCCCTGCAGCGGACTGAACCACGCCTCTGCCTCGTCCTCTACGCGCTCACCGCAGCTCACGCAATGCTGCATCTGCGGCGCAAAGCCGGTGATATAGAGCAGCTTAATCGCAAACGACAGCACCACGAGGCGCGGATTGCGCTCAAGGATAATCGCCAGCGTCTGCTGCAAAAGCTCATACAGCTCCGGCTGCGGCGCCCGGTCCTCCGTCAGCACAGCAGTCAGCTCTGCCGCCACCGCCGCATAAGCCATCTGCTGCACGTCCAGCGCCTGCGGCACCTGCACCAGCTCGCAGCTGCGCAGCTTGTCCACCTTCTGGCCCTGCTGCACCTCGATGCGCAAATTAGCAAAGGGCTGCAGCAGCCGCCCCTGCACATTGCGCTCATAGCGCGCGCCGTAGGCGATAAAGCGCAGCTTGCCATGCTCACGCGTAAAGCAGACAGCATACTTATCCGCCGTCTGCCAATTGCGCACATGCAGCAACAGCGCCTCGTCTGTCAGCAGCCTGTCCTTCTCACTCATCGCCCTCGTCCTTCTGCTCTGCAGGCTCCTCCGCCAGCGGCGTCGCCTGCACACGCACTACGCGGAAGCCTTCAGTTTTTAAAATCCTGAACGTATAGCCGCCGATACGCACCTCGTCGCCCACCTCCGGCTTGCGTCCTAACAGACCGAAAACATAGCCGCCAATCGTATCCTCCTCTGGATCGCCAAAGGAAAGCGGCAGCATATCCGCAATATCATCTAAAAGCACCATGCCGTCAAATTCATAGCAGCCCGCGCTGAGCTGCAGAATATCCGGCGGCTCCTCTGCCTCATGCTCGTCCTGAATCTCGCCTACGATTTCCTCCACCAGATCCTCCATCGTAATCAGACCCGCCGTGCCGCCATACTCATCAGCGACAAGCACCATCTGCACATGACGCTGCTGCATAAGGCTCAGCGTGCGCGGAATCGGCATCGCCTCAGGAACCACGACAATCGGACGCATCAGGCGGCGCAAATCAAAGCTCGTCTGTCCGGCCTTGATATTCAGCAGATCGCGCACATGAATCGTGCCGATGACCTGATCCTTATCCTCCACGCACAGCGGATAGCGCGTATGGTGGCTGCTGCGCACCACGGCCATATTTTCTGCCAGCGAATCCTCCAGGAACAGGCACTTCATATCCTGACGCGGCACCATAACCTCACGCGCCACGCGATCGGCAAAATCAAAAACATTATCAATCATGCTGCCCTCAACATGGTCAATCTTGCCATGGCGCTCGCTGGTGCTGACCAGAGAGCGGATTTCGTCCTCGCTCTTCGCCGCATATTCCTCACCCAGATTGCCATAGCGCAGATAATGTATCGCCAAAGGGAGTCTGCGGAAAAAGCCCTTCAGCTTTTCTAGAAAGTCTATAGGTCCTCACTCCTTAAATCTGTAAGAGCTGCCACGCCCTTACTCTCGATAACCGAACTGCTTCAGCGCCTTGTCCTTATTTCTCCAGTCAGGCTTCACCTTTACCCAAAGATCCAGGAACACCTTGCAATAAAGCAGGTTCTCAATATCCGCACGCGCCTGCTGGCCAATCTTCTTCAGCAGACTGCCCTTGGCACCGATAACAATGCCCTTCTGCGATTCACGCTCCACGAAAATCGTCGCACGGATATACACATTCTCATCGTCGCGCTCCTTGAATTCGTCAACCTCTACAGCCACGGAATGCGGAATCTCATCACGCGTCATGCGCAAAACCTTCTCGCGGATCATCTCCGCAGCAATCACGCGCTCCGGCTGGTCCGTGATCATATCGTCAGGGAAGTACGCCGGACCCTCGGGCAGATGCTTGGTGATTTCCTCCACCAGTCCCGGGAACTCCGTATCCTTGAGCGCAGAAACAGGCACAATCGCCGCAAATTTATACTGCTTGCTGTAATCCTCAATAATCTTGAACAGCTTCTGCTTGTCCTCAAGCTTATCAATCTTGTTCACAACGAGGATAACAGGCGTCTTCACCTTACGCAGCAGCTCCAGAATATATTCCTCGCCAGCGCCGCGCTTCTCCGTTGCGTCGACAACAAAAAGCACAACGTCAACCTCCTGCAGCGTGCCCTCCGCCTGACGCACCATGAACTGACCCAGCTTATGCTGCGGCTTATGGATACCCGGCGTATCGAGGAACATAATCTGCGCGTTGTCCGTATTCAAAATGCACATAATCTTGTTGCGCGTAGTCTGCGGTCTGTCCGACATAATCGCAATTTTTTCGCCAATCAGGCTGTTAGTCAGAGTGGACTTGCCCACGTTCGGACGGCCCACCATCGCCGCAAAGCCGGCGAAATGCTTAGTATTCTTATCTATGTTAATCACACTCCTAAAATTTTACAACGTAAATCCGTAAGGAAGCAAATCCTCCAGCGTGCAGAGCAGGCAGTCGCCCTTGAGATTTGCCAGCACTATCGTCTTGATTTTAAACTCGCTCATCACCTGACGGCAGGCACCGCAGGGAGAAACAGGCTCCTCCGTGTCGGCCAGCACGCACAGCGCTTCAAGCTCGCGCTCGCCTGCGCCCACAGCATGAAAAATTGCATTACGCTCGCCGCACACGCACAGGCCATACGAAGCGTTCTCGATGTTGCAGCCGCCGTACACCGCACCGCTCGCACAGCGTACTGCTGCGCCCACGGCAAAATGTGAATACGGGATATAGGCATGCTCACGCGCCGCAAGAGCAGCGTCGTAAAGCTCACGCAAATCGGCAGATAGATCCTTTAATGCTAACTTTTTCATAACGGCCTCCCTTCAGACACCCCTCAATGCTCACCGGTCGGATGGTCAAAATATTCCTCAGAAAGATTGATCGCCCGCAGCGCCTCCTCCTCCTTCGCACGCATCTCGGCCTTCTCCTCGTCCGTCATATGGTCATAGCCCAAAAGATGGAACATGCCATGCACCGCCAGATATGTCATCTCGCGCTCCAAGCCGTGGCCATACTCCTCAGCCTGACGCAGCGCCGTTTCTGCCGAAATAATGATATCGCCAAAAAGATGCTCCTCCGGTCCGCCGAGCAGCTCCGGCTCGTCGCAATCGTCGCAGTCCTCATCCAGCGCAAAGCTCAGCACATCCGTCGGCTTGTCCATGCCACGGTACTCGCGGTTCAGCGCATGAATCTCCTCATCATCGACAATCGTGACATCCACCTCGGACTCCTCCGGCAGCTCGTTCAAGCGTGCCACCGCCTGCAGGCCCTCCTGCAGACGCTCCAGCACCTCCGCTGCCAGCTCCAGCTTCTCCTGATCATTTTCTAAATTTATTATCATCGTTTTTCTCCTCGCGACGCTCCTTACGTGCGTTCTCAAACTTTTCATAGGCCTTGATAATCGAGCCCACGATTTCGTGACGCACAACGTCCTGCTCACTAAACTTAATCACGCCAATCCCCGGCACATCACGCAAAATCCGCGCTGCATCCTTCAGGCCGCTGCTCTTGCCGCCCGGCAGGTCAATCTGCGTAATATCGCCGGTAATAACCATCTTGCTGCCAAAGCCAAAACGCGTCAGGAACATCTTCATCTGCTCCGGCGTCGTATTCTGCGCCTCATCGAGAATGATATAAGCATCATTCAGCGTGCGGCCGCGCATATACGCCAGCGGTGCCACCTCAATCGTGCCCTTCGCCAGATACTTCTGGAAGGTCTCCGTGCCCAGCATATCATAAAGGCCATCGTACAGCGGACGCAGATACGGGTCAACCTTATCCTGCATATCGCCCGGCAAAAAGCCCAGCTTCTCGCCTGCCTCCACAGCAGGACGCGTCAGGATAATGCGCTCCACTTCCTTCTTCTTCAGCGCCGCCACCGCCAGCGCCACGGCCAGATACGTTTTGCCCGTGCCGGCAGGACCGATGCCCAGCGTAATAAAGCTCTTGCGGATTGTCTCCACGTACTGCCACTGTCCCAGCGTCTTAGCCTTAATCTGGCGCCCACGGTTGTTGACAATGATCGTATCGGCATACATGCGGTGCAGGCTGTCCAGCCGCCCCTCCTTCACCATGAAAATGCTGTAGCGCACATCATGCGTCGTCAGCGGCAGTCCCTGACGATATAAAAACAGCAGCTCCTCGAACAACTGCTCCAGCTGCGCCACCTCGTCAGCCGCGCCGCTCATCGTCAGCATGTTGCCACGCGCCACAATCGTGCAGGCGAAGGACTCGCGGATAATGCGCAAAAACTCGTCATTACGGCCGCAGATGCCCACCATCTCCTGCTGGTCAAAGGTTTCTAATGTTCCCTGCATTTTTTCAGCTTCGTTAGCCAAAGGTTTCCTCCTCAGTAAGCTCCCAAACTCAACGTTTTTCTATCGTAATCTTTTTAATCACTACAGGCTCCACAGGCTTGTCCTGCGCATCGGTCTTCACCTTGCCGATTTTATAGACAACCTCCATGCCCTTCGTCACCTTGCCAAAGACAGCGTGCTTGCCGTCCAGCCATTTGCAGTCGCGCAGCGTGATAAAGAACTGGCTGCCGCCGGTATTCGGTCCGCGGTTGGCCATAGAAATCACGCCCGGTCCGTCATGCAGCAGGCTGCTGCTGAACTCGTCGTCAATCGTATAGCCGGGGCCGCCCGTGCCGTTGCCGTTCGGGTCGCCGCCTTGAATCATAAAATCGTCAATGACGCGGTGAAAGACAAGGCCGTCATAAAAGCCCTTCTCCGCCAGCTTGATAAAGTTTGCCGTTGTTTTCGGCGCCTTATCCGTCGCCAGCTTGACTTCAAAATCACCCATGCTCGTATTAAAAACAGCCGTAGCCGGCTCTGCCGGAGCAGCCTTCTTTTCCTCCTGACCGCAGGCCGTGAGCGTGAACACGCACACCAGCAGCAGACAGATTGTAAGCAGCTTTTTCATATTTATGCCTCCATATTATTCGCTAGTTCTTCTATTATATTATACAACTAAAAGCGAGATTTTTCCACTAATCCGTTGGATATGCCGCCTTATCGCACAGCCAGGCAGCAATAATTTCTCCGGCCTGCTCGCTGTACTCCGTAAAGCTGTGGTCGCCGCCCGCAAAAATATGCAGCTCACCTCGCTCGCCCAGCACCTCTGCGTTCCGCTTCGCCTGCTGCACCAGCACCACCTCATCGCCTGCACAATGCAAAAGCAGCACCGGCAGCCTCGTCCTGCGCAGGCAGTCCTCCAAATTATATTGGTCAAAGTCAGTGAGAAAATCAGGCGTCAGTGCGCACTCGCCGCGCTCATCGTTGAAGTGCAGCGTCTCGCCTGCGTCGAGCCGCGCATAATTCTCCTCGCCCATCACATAGTGGAACGTAAAGCGCAGGTCATTCGGTGTCGCCCACAAAATCAGGCCTGCCAGCCCTGCTGTCTGCGCCGCCGTAATAATCGACGCCGCACCGCCCAGACTGCGACCTAAAAGAAACAGCCTGCAGCCCGGCGCACGCAGGCACACCTCGCGCAGCACAGCACGCAGCTCCTCCACCTGGCGCGAAATAATCTGCGTGCCGGTAAAATTAAAGCGCACCACGCTCATGTGCGCCGCAGCCTGATAAGCAACGCCAGCCGCCCGTCCGCCGCTATCGCGGCTGCCACGAAAGCCGTGCGCCATCACCAGCACAGCATTATTTTTGCTTCTATTCGGTTCAACAATACACTCAATCGGTCCCAGCGGTCCGTCAAAAGTAAAATTCTCCATATCCTTCAGCTCCTTTACCCTTTATTATAGCATATCACCCTGCCGCTATCTATTTGCAGGCACAAAAAAGGCAACGCCCTTGACACATAGGTCAAAAGCATTGCCTAAAAATTGCTTTACAGCTGCTCCTTCATCAAGCGCTTATAAACCTCCACGCCAGGCTGGTCATAAGCATCGACATCAGCAAGCTCGCCTTCATAAGCCACGCTGAGCATCAAGAAATACATCAGCTGGCCCAGATAATATTCATTGAGCTTCGGCAGCACAAAGCGTGCATTATAGCGGTTATCACTCGTCAACGCGCCCTCGTTCGCATTGAGAGCCGCACGCAGATTCTTGCGCATATCCATGCCCTCGTACTGCGCAAACAGCTTGAACTCGGGGAAGGGGTTATGCACAATGGCCTCCTCTACAGGATTAGCGACCTCCAGGAACTGCACAACCTTGTTCAGGCGGCCGTCCTGATGCTGCTGCGTCTGCGCATGCATATCCGTCGTGCCCACAGCAACAATCGGCGTTCTGCCATAATGCTTTAGCTCGCCGTTGCGGTCATAGCGCTTGCCCAGGGACTCCGCCAGAAGCTGCACATACCATTCGCTCAGGGATTTCAGATGCATGCTGTAGGGCATGAACACCTCGATATCGCGGCCCTTGCCATAAGCCAAAAACTTCAGCAGCGCATTCATGAGAGCCGGATTTTCATGCAGCTCGGCCTGCTTGCAATAGGTATCCATCTCACGCGCACCGCGCAGAAATTCCTCAATATCGCCGCCCAGCGCCGCCATCGTCACCAGACCGGGGTCAGTCATCACGCAGAAGCGTCCGCCGATGCCCTCCTTGATATCGAATTTTTCCCAGCCAAACCTCTCCGCCAGCTGCAGTAGCGGCGCCTTCTCTACGTCTGCACGCAAATCCGTAACCACCGTGCAATCCAGCTCGATATCCTTATCCCTGCTGAACACATCATAAAAATAAGTGAACGCAGAAATAGTTTCCAGCGTCGTGCCAGATTTGGAAATCGGCACCAGCATCACGCGCAGCGGTCTGCCAAGCTGGTCATAGCGCTTGCCCAGTCGCTGCACCTCGAAAACCAGACCGTTACAGTCGACAGGGTCCATATTGTTTCCCGAAAAATAAATACGTGGCTGGCCTTGGCGCAGTGTCGGATTCGCATTCCAATGACAGCCGCCAAAGCAGTCGAACAGCACCTTGTTGCCCAGATACGAGCCGCCCACGCCCAGGAAAACAACTACGTCATAATGACGCAGACGCTTGCTGTAGCGCAGCAGCTTAATAATAGACGCCTCCGTATTCGGATTGCCTTCTTTTATATAAGGCATCCGCGGAAAATAAACATGCTCCGGCGTGCCGTCCTTCGACAGATGCGCCTTCGAAAAGCCTGTTTCACGCAGCTTCGCTACCGCGGCATCAGCAGCTCGGCCTGCGCCTGCCAACGCCTGCTCGACCTCTTCCTTCGACAAGCGTCCTTCACCCAGCATATTCGTAAAGTTAAACACGATACCGCTCGGCACAGTAATATTGTAGCTCACTTCAAGTACCCTCCATACTTATTCAAGCACCAACAGCTCAAACATTATCTATCTAAATCGTATGTTATTAGCATCACGCTTTACATGATAATATTTTACCATATTTATATCAAGAGCACAATTTTTTATTCAGATAAATACTTGTTGCAGCAGTCGAAAATTATTGCTTCTTCTTCGCTCCCTGACGGCGGTTGCTGCCAGTCTTAGGCGCCTTGCGCTTATCGGCGACAGCATTACGGCCGCGCTTCGGCCCTGCGGCCTTCTTCTTCGGCTTCGCCGTCGTCGCCAGGCGGCGTGCTACTGTTGCGCCCTCAAGGTTCTGACGCTCCATTAAAATCCCCAGCTTGTTTTCAATATTGCGCAGCCACTTCACCTCATCGGCAGTGTACAGCGTAATTGCCTCGCCCTCATTGCCGGCGCGTCCGGTACGGCCAATGCGGTGCACATACCAGTCCACATCATGCGGAATGTCGTAGTTTATGACATGCGTCACGCCCTCAACATCAAGACCACGGGCAGCCAGATCGCTCGCCACGAGAATCTGGATTTTGGCATCACGGAAGGACTTCATAACCGTCTTGCGCTTCGCCGGAGACATCTCGCCATGCAGCACATCGACGTTATAGCCCTGCATGCCCAGCCAGTCGCCCAGCTCCTTCGTGCGCTCCTTGCTCATGCAGAACACAATCATCAGATAAGGATTCAGGCGGTCAATCAGCGCAGCCACAGCCTTGTTCTTATACTCGTCCGTCGTCTTCAGGCAAATCTGCTTAATCTTATCCACAGTCGCCTTATCCGGATTGATATCAATCAGCGCACAGTTCTTCGTCAGCTTACGGCCCAGCTTGCGCACCTCCTCGGACAGCGTAGCGCTGCACAGCATCGTCTGGTGCACAGGCGCCGTCATAGCGATTAAATCCAGCGCCTCATCCATAAAGCCCTGCTGCAGCATCTCGTCCACCTCGTCCAGAACAAGATACTTCACGCCGCCCAAATCAGTGTTGCCCTTGCGGATATGATCCAGCAAACGGCCGGGCGTACCGATCAGCACATGGCTACGGCCCTCAAGCTTATACTTTTGCGTTTCAAAATCGCGGCCACCAGTAACAGCCAGCACCTTAATCTCGCTTTCGCCAAGGATTTTCTTCATCTCCGTAGCAATCTGCTGTGCCAGCTCACGCGTCGGCGTGATAACCAGCGCCTGCGCATAGCTTTTGCTCGTATCAATCTTCTCGGCCAGCGGCACGAGGAAGGCCAGCGTCTTGCCTGTACCCGTCTGCGCGCGGGCGATAACATCGCGGCCTGCGAATAAAGCAGGAATAGCCTGCTCCTGCACCGGCATCGGCTTGTTAATACCCATCTTATGCAGCTGTTCTACTGTATGTGCGCATACCTTCAAGGCAGCAAATCCATTCGTCATCTCCATTACCTCTTTTCTTAAAATTTTCTTATCAGCTCACGGCATACCGTTATTTCTTTATAACTAAATAATTATAGCATAAGGAAAGGGATTTGGACAAGATGCAAACTGCATAAAATCATGGGTTATATGTGGGGATAGTTTTTGCCCAAACGTACAATGAATTATAGGCTTCACAATAATTACACTTGCATTTCACGTGCAAATGAATTATAATGCACTTGAAGGGAGTTGATATTATGGCAACTACAACAAATGTAACTATCCGTATGGACAGCCAATTAAAGACTCAGGCCGAAGCATTATTTTCTGAACTCGGATTAAATCTTTCTACGGCCTTCGGCATCTTTGTACGCCAAGCTGTTAGAGAAGGACGTATTCCTTTTGCTATTTCTCTTAATAAGCCTAACCAGGAAACTATTGCAGCTATGCTGGAAGCAGAAAGAATTGCTAAAGATCCTTCTGTTAAAGGCTATACTGATTTAGATGAGCTTTTTGCTGATTTGAAGAAATGAAACCCAAATATACTGTCAAAGTAACCAACAAGTTTAAAAAAGACTATAAGTTAGCATTAAAAAGAAATTTGCCTGTAAAACTGCTTGAGGATATTGTCCAAAAACTTGCAAACGCAGAACCCTTACCTCCGGAAAACAGAGATCATCCATTAAGTGGAAACTGGGCTAATTTTCGTGAATGCCACATTCTTCCTGATTGGTTACTTGTCTATCAAATTTATGATGACGTGCTAGTTCTATCTTTAGCAAGAACTGGCTCACATAGTGATATTTTTTTTAATCCCCCGCCGCACGCTCCGCGTGCGGCTTTTTGCATTCCACCCAAACGGAAAGCGGCAGCCGCGTTCTGGCGCGCAGCTGCCACAGCTCACTCCACTATCTCTTGTAAGTAGTGCAAAAACTTCTCGCGCAGCTCCGGTCTGCGCAGTGCATACTCCACCGTCGCCTCCAGATAGCCCTGCTTATCGCCCACATCATAACGACGGCCAACGAAATCATACGCATACATCGCCTGCTCCTTCGCCAGCACCTTCAGCGCATCGGTGAGCTGAATCTCGCCGCCGCGTCCCGGCGCAGTCTGCTCCAGAATCGCAAATATTTCCGGGGTAATAACATAACGCCCCAGCACAGCCAACCTGCTCGGCGCTTCTTCTACCGCAGGCTTCTCCACCATGTCGTTCACCTTGAAAATACGCTCATCCTCCGTCGCCTCGCTCGCCACAATGCCATAGGAAGAAACCTTCTCCTGCGGCACAGTCTGACAGCCCAGCACGCTTGCTCCCGTCGCGTCATAAACGTCCAAAAGCTGCTGCAGGCACGGCTTTTCCTCGTTATACACCACGTCATCGCCCAAAAGCACAGCGAAAGGCTCATCGCCCACGAACGACTTCGCGCACAAAATCGCGTGCCCCAACCCCTTCGGCTCCTTCTGACGAATATAATGCAGATTAATATCGCCAATCTCCTTCACCAGCGCCAGCAGCTCATCCTTGCCATGCTCACGCAGGTTCAGCTCCAGCTCCGGATTATAGTCGAAATGATCCTCAATTGAGCGCTTGTTATGTCCAGTGATGATCAAAATATCCTTGATACCGGAAGCCAGTGCCTCTTCAATGATATATTGAATCGTCGGCTTATCTACAATCGGCAGCATCTCCTTCGGACAAGCCTTCGTCGCAGGCAGAAAGCGTGTGCCTAAGCCTGCTGCAGGAATCACTGCTTTGGTTACTTTTTGCATGGTTACCAGCTCCATTTCTTTATTAATTGTTCTTATATCTATTTTTATTTAAGCAGTGCTTTACTGCTTGCAATCAGCTTGTCAGCAAGCTGCATAGCCTGAGCTTCGCTTGCTGCGCTCTCATAAATATATGTCTTCAATTTTGGCTCTGTACCAGACGGACGCACGATTACCGAGCAATTATCCTCCAGCACAAATTGCAGCATGTTTTCCGCCGGCAAACCATCTATCCCCTTGGCATAATCTAGCGCAGAAAGCACCCTCTTGCCTGCAAGCTCCTGTACGCCGCCGCGCAAGCTGTTCATAATCCGCTGCATTGTTTCCAAGCCTGTGCTGCCTTTAAACTCATAGCTGCGCGACAGATTAATGCTATAGCCATGCTTTCTAGACAGCTCTTCCAGCTTCTGCAGCAGACTAACGCCCTGCGCAACATAATAGCTGTACATTTCGCTAATCAAAAAGGCTGCATTTACGCCGTCCTTATCGCGTACATAAGCTCCGCTCAGATAGCCACAGCTTTCTTCAAAGCCAAAAATATAATTGCTCTCTAAGCCCTGCTGCTCCAGCAAGCCGATTTGCTCGCCTATATACTTAAAGCCAGTCAATACGTTAATTGTTCTTACGCCATAGCTTGCAGCAACCTGCTCAGCCATTGCTGTAGTAACGACAGTTTTTATCATCACGGCAGCCTCAGGCAGCTTGTTGTGTTTGCTGCGTTGGCTGCAAATGTAATCTAACAGCAGCACGCCTATCTGATTACCAGTCAAAATCCTATATTCACCCTGCTCATCTCTGACGGCAACGCCCACGCGGTCACAATCGGGATCTGTTGCCAGCAATAGGTCGGCATTGTTTTCTCTGGCATATTCTATGCCCAAGCGCATGGCCTCGGGCAGCTCCGGATTGGGATAAGGACAAGTCGGAAAATGTCCGTCAGGCATCCTCTGTTCGGGAACAATTTTAATATTAGTATAGCCTGTATCCTCTAATATCTGCGTAACAGGCTTAAGGCCGGTGCCATTCAAAGGCGTATATACAATCGCGACATCCTGCTTTACCTGCTCGCCGAACAGCACTGATTGCCGCTTTACCTCTGCCAAAAAGGCGTTATAGACAGCCTCGTCAATATAGCTGATCTGCTTTCTGCTCATGGCAGCTGCAAAGGCTTCTTGTTGGACATCCGCAAAAATATCCAGCTTGTTAATTTCTGCAAGAATACTGCTTGCCGCTTCTGTGGTAATCTGGCAGCCATCTGCGCCATATACCTTATAGCCATTATATTGTGCCGGATTATGAGAGGCTGTAATCATGATGCCTGCCGCGGACTTAAGATGGCGCGTCGCAAAGGAAACCGTCGGCACAGGCATGAGCTCAGGCCAAAGATATACCTTGATACCATTGCCAGCAAAAACCTCCGCTGTTATTTCTGCAAAGCTTCTGCTGTTGATTCTGCTGTCATAGCCAATTACAACAGCTGGCTGCATATGATTTTGCTTCAGATAATTTGCGACACCCTGCGAAGCTCTGGCGACTATATAACTGTTCATGCGATTCGTACCAGCGCCCATGATGCCGCGCAATCCGGCAGTGCCGAAGGCAAGGTCACAATAGAACGCGTCTTCCAAGAGCTTTTGATCAGCTTGCATTGCAAGAAGCTCTTGGTGAATCGCTTCGTTGTCAGCAGTGTGCTGTAACCAACGATTGTATTCTTCTGTTATGTTCATTTATTATACAGCTCCTTAGATAAGATTTTATGTATTTCAAAAGATAAGAATCCACAGATTATTATCAGAATTTTCTCTTGACTATACGCTATTTTTACGTTATAATTACTACAACGATTCAACATTTACAACTATATAAGCAGGACCTCTCGACTTACGTCGTTAGTATTAAGCTATTGATTCCACTTTAGCTTTTAGCAGTACCTATGGTGCTCGGTTTTTCCGAGCGCTATGAGTACTGCTTTTTTGTTTTTTTGGCTTATAGTTGTATTTTGTGGAGTCAGATATTATAATTAAAGGAGGAAAACTCTATGGCAATGTTATCGCCAAAATTTGATGACCTGACTATCGGTCATGATTTTCTTTTCAAAAAGGTTATGCGTAATCCGCGCATCTGCAAGCACCTGCTTGAGGAGGTTTTGCAAGCACCGATTGCAGAGATTTCTTATCCGGAAATCGAAAAGACTATTGATGTTTTCTATGACAGCCGTGGTGTACGTCTTGATGTTATCGTCGCTGATGAAAAGCACACGCATTACAATCTGGAAATGCAGGTAAAAAACACCACTAATCCCCAAACAGGCCAGCACGTGCTGCCGAAGCGCACACGCTATTATCAGGCTATGCTTGACGTAGATGCTTTACAAAAAGGCCAAAACTTTGACTTGCTGCCGACTACGTACATCATCTTTATCTGTGCGTTTGATTTCTTCGGAGAAAGCAACTATACCTACACATTCAAAAAGCGTTGTTTGGAAACTCCTAAGCTGGAATTTCCGGACGAAACGACCATCAATCTTCTCAACACCACTGGTACGCACGGAAGCATTTCGCCTGACATCAAGAGCTTTTTTGAGTATGTTAATCAACACGCTGTTACCAGCGATTTTACAAAACAAATCGATAAGGAAATTTTCCATATCAAATCTGATCAGAAAGCGAGGTTGGAATATATGTCTTTAGAAACTTATGTACAAGATAATCGTTATGAAGCTTATGCTGAAGGTGAAGCTAAGGGGTTGGCTAAAGGCGAGCTTCAAGAAAAATTTGCTGCTGTTAAGCGTATGCTTGCTCTTGGCAAAAGCCTTCAAGATATCATGTTAATTACTGATTTACCTATGAATAAAATCCAAGAACTGCAGGCTGAAATGCAGGCTGTATAAATGCTCTAGTACTACCCCGCCGCACGCTCCTCGTGCGGCTTTTTTTATTGTTAGCAGCTCCACTTCTTTATACAAGCAAAAATTTCTCCACTACATGCTCCACTTACTCCGCTTGCTCCAGTAGTTTCGAATAAATAACAAAATCTGCACCACTATGCCTTATATATATCCCTATAAATAAAGTCTTCGTAAGGAGAGGGAAGCGCAAAACAAAGCTATTTTAGGCTATAAACTCACCTTTTTATTTATAATATATTAAAATTGATTAGCTCCATCTTTTTTACTAAAACAGTGGAGTAACTGGAGCAATTGGAGTAAAACGCTCCAGTTGGGTAGGATTGGTAAGCGTGTCTGAATAACAGGTACTACACTATTTCATGTGTCCACTGTTATGGATATATTATAAAACTAAATTTAAAATCTAAACGGGAACTTTCCTCTTTTAGATTTTAAGAAAAGTAAAATTTCTTCTGTATCATCCCCAAAAGCTCCTTTTCCCCAAGCCATTTGAGGTAACCATATACTACCACCATTTAAATTAAGTTCGATTAAAACAACATCCCCATCTTCATTAATTGTAAAATCAAAATTAATACAACCAATTTGCGGTATCATAGCATGCAGTTCTTTCGACTTTTCAATTACTTTTCTCACTAAGGGAATCTTATATCCCTTAAACTCTACATTGCTATCAGGATGAACGTAGAATTTATCATTAAATTCAGTAGTTGCATAATCTAACAAATCACCATCATCTGAAATACCGATAAAAATTCCACCAGCATGTGCATTATCTAAGAAGTTCTTTCCTCTACCTATTCGCATAATGACAGGTGTGTGATGAATCTCTCCACTAGGAGTTATATAGCTAATTACTCTAAATGTGTTTACTGATTCTGGATGCAAATCCTTTACAGATTTATGACATTGGATACATTCCTGTACTACAAAATCTGTCCCTATGTTATCTATAATATTTAATACTTTCTTGTCAGAGATTACGTCTTTTCCATTATGACAATCAAGCAATTGACAGCCTTGTCCAGAGCAAGAGTCTACAGTTGGTTTTATAAAGCATACGCCTGTATCATTCAATATAACTGCAGCCTTTTCTTTGTTTATTATCCTCAAATTTTGATCTCTAATAATCCCATTTGCACAAGAAAATTTCACCTTAGGCATTTTTACAATATTATTGGTAAACAATAACTGTGTTATATTTTTATCAGCTAACGCATAAGTGTATTTATTAGAATTCATTAAATTCTCATATTCCGGAATAAACAACAACTCTGGAAAGTACTTTTTATCAAACTTTCCTGTCATAGCATAGAAATGCCTATGCCAAGTGTATGGTACCTTAGCTCCATAAAATTTAAGATAAAATGTATCTATTTCATTTTTCTGCTCTTTAGATAAAGTAACTTTAGAGTAAATTTCTACGCGACGTGAATCTTGAAATTTTTTTATTTCACCTCTTCTGCCAAGATAATATTGCAATGAAGTCATAAAACGGTTAAATATTTCTCTTTTTACAGACATTATTTTATCCTCCTACTATTAATCGCAGACATTATTTTATCGAAAATTCGATATATATATTTCTTGAAGAATAACATGTTTAATATTATAATGACTATAAGCCAAATTAAAACATTAATAATTGCTAATTTAACCCATTCTAAAATTCCGTCACACTGAATTGCTATAAAAGAAGAGATCACTAGGCTAATAATTATAACAAGCATATCTGACAGCAAGTATTTAAGAAATCTTTTGCCATCAATCTTAAGCAAATTTTTTGCATTATAATTCACCATATAAAATAGCTGATAAATCATCGCTATCATAGTTCCTAGCACAGCACCTCTTAACCCAAATAGCTTTACACCAACAACAGTTAAGACAATATTGATAATGGTAGCAATTATATAATTGTGTTGAGTCTGCTTATAATGTCCAGCAATAAGTATCATGATGTTATAGGGCAATCTAATAGCTCGAAAAAAATAAGCGAACACAAATAACAACGCAAATTCAGTCTGCCTATAATCAACATCAGTTATTCCATGCGTATAGATCATTACAAACGGCACAATTAGGCATGCTGTACATCCGAATAAAAAAACAGATGTATTATGAACCATCCATTCAAAAAAGCCAAATACATTTCTTAATTCTTTTATTTTTTCTTTTGCTAATAGATTCCCCATTAATGTTTCAATACCTTGTGTTAAAGAAATATATAAATTCAAAACTCCTAAAACAACTAAATAATAGACTGAATAAATAGATACATTCTCAAGTTTATCAAAAATCGTGAGAACAATAATTCCAGTACTATTTAAAACAACTGACGCTACATGCTGTGCTATACCATTCCATTTTTGTTTAATCGGTTCTTTATCATAATGTATATTTCGATTTAACGGATATTTTTTTCTGACGTAAAAATGTATCAATACCGGCTGCAAAAAGAAAATTAATGAAGTCATTCCGTAAACAAACTGCACTGAACAATCCAACGCAATAAGGATATAACAAGCCATCGTATTAATAATTATCGCAATAGTCAGTGTAATATACTGTATATATGCCTTCTGATCAGCAATAAGCAGTATACGATTAACCATTCCAAAGAAGTATTGAGCAAATAAACGGACTGAAATAACAATAATTAACGATGAAGTAAAAATAAACCCAAAACTTTGTTTTACAAGTAATGGATAGAGAAAAAACATTACTATAACATACAAAGCTAAAATATAACCCAGTTTTCTAAAAAATCTATCTGCTGAAGTTATTACTTTACTGATACCAATAATATCATTATCAGCTAGAGGCTTATACAATGATGACTGTACCACAGCGCCTACCCCTAACTCAAGAAAAGTTATCATGCCCAAAAACTGCGTTATGGAATTAACCAAACCGTTAACCGCGGTACCAAAATGACTTAATATTAAACGCGGAAGAATAAAGCCACAGATAATAGTGGTAACTTGGTATATTAAAGGTGCTATAGAGTTATAAAATACTACTTTACTTTTCACTTTAATCCTCAAAAATATTATTTTTCAGGCAATTCTAACCAACTACCTAACTTATAATCCCATTCTTCAGGTTCAAATGGAACCAGACCGCTCCAATGAAAAAAAGTCAACTCACCAAAATATATTTTCCCATTTATATTATAAAAATCCACTCTTACATGAGGAATTCCAAAAGAAAGCTTTGCTGCTAGCGCAAGCATTGTAGAATAATTCTTTGGTTTTTTTATCTGTTTATTTGCATTAGGATGTCCGTTGGTAAATGGTAGATGATTAAACTCCATATCATAGAAATCAAACTTACAATCTGAACCACGATCAGTTGCAATAAACATCATTTTAGGCTCACCATTGAAACAGAAAAATTTATAATCTCTTAGTTCATATCCAGATTCATCAATCATATACTCTTCTGCAATAATCCTAGGCTTTACATCCTTATATGGCCATTCACGACCAGACCAATAATAATTCTGCTTCAAAGATTTTTCTATTTTTTGCCTTGCAGCTTTCAAATCTAATTTATCTTTATCTTTACATATAACTAATCCCCCACTGTCATGAGTACACTTAAGTACAAATTGATTTGGCAGCTTTTTAAAATCGATTTCATCGAAATGATTCCAAACTCCCAGAGTAGGAATTATATATTCTTCACCAATTATGTCAGCGACATACTTTTTTACTGCATACTTATCAACCATAGTAGTATACTCAGGCTTGCGATTATAAAGCTTTAACCATTGGAGCTTTTCATTAAAAGTTCGAGGATTGTCTAAGTTTAGGAAGTATCCCATCTTATATTTGTATTTTAAAGACAAGTACGTTTTATCTGGCAAAATTCTCGATGAAATTTTTATGAATGATTTAAATTTCTCCATGTGTCTTCCCCCTTCATAATTAAATTGCTAGCAGCAATCACCATTATAATTACTTGAGCACATATAAATGAAATAGAAACTGGTTCAAGCATAAGCGTTAGTATCACATATAAACAAAGTATTTTCTGTAAAAAAGTGCCTCTACTCATGCATTTCCTTATGTGCAACATAATTTTAAAGAACTCTCTATAGAAAACAACAAATCCAACAATACCGTAGCATGAGAGAATCTCAGTAAAACCATTATGAGAGTATAACAGTTTTCCATAGTAGTTATTAAACATAAAAGCAAATCCATGTACTCCATATCCTAAAATAGGTCTATTTAAAAACAAGTAATAAGCATATTCTTTCATGTCAGTTCTCTCAATCATAGAGGCATCTGTGAAATCAGCTGCATTTCCGAAAAAAGCTTGCATCATACTCTCCAGCCTTATGCCGATTATTGAATAAAGCGTATCATTATAAAACGCTAAATATAGTACAATTAGTAAAAATGCTATTATTTCTAACAAGAAAATTATTTTCTTGCTTTTTCTTATAGTGCTATCAATTAAAATAAAAAGAACTGGAATCAATAACGAAATTATCAATGCTCTTCGAGAACCAGATAACATTATCACGCTAACAAAACTGATTGCTAACGATATGTATATATATTTATGATTCTTTTTTTCCATTATTTTCCATACAGTACAAATATAACCTACTAATAAAAGTCCAGATAATGCTACCGCAGACCCAACAGTATATAAGCCTATTCTGCCATAACCCCAATTAGCGCCTTCTATTATCCATGTAGCAATTATTAGAACTACTTCACCACTGATTATTCCATCAGCTAGAATATTAAAATCCTCTTCAGTGCTTAGATATGTAGCTGTAAAAGCCCCTAACACAAATATTACCAAAACTCTTTTTATAACATAATCTGGATTAATTGTGTTTACTGTATATAAAAGCGAAGAGATAACTAAAGCAGTAAATAACCCATACCAAAGAAAATATCTTTTAAGGTTTTTATTGACTCGAAATTTATTTCCATCACTTATCGTTATCATCCAAGCAATCATCATCAATCCAATTATTAGCATATATAGTTCATAAGGAAATAACATAATTGTATGTATAATAACCATAAATCCAGTCAAAAACAACTGTATAGTTTTTATATTTGGAATCTGTACACTAAATTTTCCTATAGAATTGCTCATATTTCTTACCCATATTTTCCATAGTAAAATTACTATTTTTTAAGTTTGCTGTGTTTCTTTTCATTTCCATTATTCGCTCATCAGTCAAACCTGAAAAAGTCTCTGCTAATTGTTTTTTATTACCTAATTCATAAACCATACCACAATTAGTTACTTCTTCAAGTACTTCTAAATGTTGTGGAATGTCTGATAAAATAACAGGCAAATTACAAGAAATCGCCTCTAATACTGCATTTGGCATACCTTCTGACTCACTAGAAGAAACAAATATATCAGCTGCTGAAAGATATTCTACAACATTTTCCTTTTTGCCAAGAAAAAATATATTTTTATTTTCTTTATATTTTTTCTTAAGCTCATCAAATAAATTGCCTTCTCCAAGTAACCAAAGTTTTGTATTCTTCCTAAGTGTTGCAGTACTAAATGCTTCTATTGTTTCGTCAATTCTTTTTCTAGGAATAATACTTCCAGTGGATATAATTATAAAATCATCATTATTAACATTTAATGATTGACGTGCTAGAAATCTGTTTAAAGCTTCAAATTTAGTAAAGTCAACGCCATTCTGTATACTATGTAAATGCGTCCAACCATAGCTTTCTTCCATTTTCTTTTTTATTGATTTCGAGCAGCAAATTACATACCTTGTTTCCTTTAAGATATGCAAATCAAATAATGCAAGAAAATACCCAAGAATATAAGGCATTCTGGTAGTCATATCCTCAACAGGAAAATTTCTTAATGTTATAACATGCTTCATCCCTAACTTTTTACACGTATAGTGAGATATAATATCTGCAAAAGTTCCCCAAGAATGCACAAAATCAACTTTATACTCCTTTAATTTTTGGGACAATACGGTTACACCTGTAAACAATGCTGTTTTTCTAGATAGATGTAAACAAATCACTTTTATTCCATGATTAAAATATTCATTTATAAGAGTATCTTCACCTTCATCAAATAAAGTAAAAACAATACAATTTTTGATTGCTCCCGAAAATCTAATTATATTTAAAGTTTGATTTGTTGGTCCAACACGTTTTAAATCAGCAACAACATAAGCAATTTTTCCAAAATCATTAATCATTTATATTAATCCCTTCACAAGATAATCGTACTAACATACCTTTCCACTGCATCTTCCCAGCTAGGCAACCTGTTAAAGCCATTTTCTACAAGCTTATTCTTGCTCATCCTGCTATTTTTAGGTCTTGTAGCTTTCGTGGGATATTCCTCACTAGTAATATGGTTAACCTTAACAGATAGCCCTGCCGCAACAAAAATCTTCTCAGCAAAATCTGCCCAACTGCAAATCCCCTCATTTGTAGCATGATAAATGCCATATTTTTCTGTCGATACCATATCCACCAGCAGAATAGCCAAATCAGCAGTATAAGTCGGGCTGCCAACCTGATCTGCAACAACACTCAATTCTTTGCGGCTTGTTCCAAGCTTGAGCATAGTCTTGATAAAGTTATTGCCATTAATACCAAACACCCAAGAAATGCGGACAATAAAATACTTTTCTAATAATCTTTTTACTGCAAGCTCTCCTTCGAGTTTAGTCTCGCCATAAACATTACATGGAGCAGTACTATCCTCTGGTTCATAAAAATGCTCACCGGTACCCGGAAAAACATAATCTGTGCTAATATAAATCATCTTAGCATCTATATCCTTACAAACCTTAGCAATGTTTTCTGTACCCTTGGCATTTACCGCCCTACAAAGCTCAATCTCTTCTTCAGCTTTATCCACAGCAGTATATGCGCTACAATGAATTACTGCATCTGGCATATAAGCTTTAATAAAATTTTTTGTAGCTTGAAAATCCGTGATATCAAATTCTGCTCTATCAGCTCCGCAGCAATCAATTCCACGCTTTTTCAATTCCTTCATTACATCATAGCCAAGCTGTCCGCCTACACCAGTAACAAGCACTTTCATCACTTTATCACCTCAACGATTCCCATACATCTTCTCATAATAGTTTTGGTACTCGCCATTAATGATATCCTTCCACCACTTCTGATTCTCCAGATACCACTTAATCGTCTTCTTAATGCCGTCAGCGAACTTCGTCTCCGGTAGCCAGCCCAGCTCATTATGTATCTTCGTCGGATCAATTGCGTAACGCATATCATGGCCTTTGCGGTCGGTTACATGCGTAATCAGACTCTCAGGCTTGTCTAACTCTTTGCAAATCAGCTTGACGATATCAATATTGCGCATCTCGTTATGTCCGCCGATATTATATACCTCGCCTACTCTGCCATTATGGATAATCAAATCAATAGCCTTGCAGTGATCCTCAACATAAAGCCAATCGCGTACATTCAAGCCTTCGCCATAAACAGGTAATGGCTTATCAGCTAAAGCATTAGCAATCATCAGCGGAATCAGCTTCTCAGGGAAATGATACGGGCCATAGTTATTGCTGCAGCGAGAAATCGTCACAGGCAAGCCATACGTTCTGTGATATGCCATGACAAGCAGGTCTGCGCCAGCCTTAGAGGAAGAATACGGACTGCTGGTATGAATCGGTGTTTCCTCCGTAAAGAACAGGTCAGGTCTGTCGAGCGGCAAATCGCCATAAACCTCATCTGTAGATACCTGATGATAGCGCTTGATGCCATACTTACGACAGGCATCCATCAGTGTTGCCGTGCCCATGATATTCGTCTGCAAGAAGATGCCGGGATCTTCAATAGAACGGTCAACGTGCGATTCCGCAGCAAAGTTTACTACAATATCTGGCTTCTCTTCTTCGAAAAGCTTATTCACTGCTGCTCTGTCGCAGATATCAGCTTTGACAAAGCGGAAGTTTGGATTATCCATTACAGGCTCTAATGTCGAAATATTGCCTGCATATGTCAGCTTATCCAGACAAATAATGCGGTAGTCCGGATACTTTTTCAGCATATGAAAGATAAAGTTGCTGCCAATGAAGCCAGCACCACCAGTTACGATAATGTTCATCAATTACACCTCACGACCTGCTGATTACAAATCAGCTGCTCTTTTATTAAAATACTTCGCCTAAATCCTTCAAAAACGGATTTTTCTCGTCCTTTGCAGAAAGAATAGGATTCTCTACGCCCCAATCAACGCCGATTTCCGGATCATTCCAACGAATACCGCCATCAGCTTCAGGAGCATAGTAGTTATCTGCTTTATATAAGAATTCCACTTCATCAGTCAAGGTCACAAAGCCATGACCAAAGCCACGCGGAATCATCAGCTGCTTTTTATTTTCCGCACTCAGCTCTACAGCTACCCACTGCTTGTAAGTCGGGCTTTCGTGACGCAGATCCACTGCCACATCAAGAACTGCACCCTTTACGCAGCGTACCAACTTAGCCTGTGCCTTATCACCTTTTTGGAAATGAATACCACGAAGTGTACCTTTAACAGAGCTCATCGAATGATTATCCTGTACAAAGTTATAATGCAAGCCAGCTTCTTCCATTTTATGCTCGCTCCAGCTTTCCATGAAAAAGCCTCTGTGATCACCAAACACGTCAGGCGTAATAATAACAACGCCTTCTAATTTTGTCTTTTCGAACTTCATTTCTACGCACTTCCTTAGTATTGAATTTTGCCATCAGCAACCTTCTGCAAATATTGTCCATACGGAGATTTACCATACGCCTTTGCTGATTCTAAAAGCTGCTCTTTTGTAATCCATCCATGCTGATAAGAAATTTCCTCAAGTACAGCAATCGGAATACCGGCATTTCCCTGTACTGCTTTAACAAATTCTGCAGCTTCATTAAGGCTGGCAACAGTTCCTGTATCAAGCCAAGCATAGCCTCTGCCCAAAGTTACTACAGAAAGCTTGTCATTATCTAAATAGATTTTGTTCAAATCAGTAATCTCTAATTCACCACGAGCCGAAGGCTTTAAGCTTTTTGCATACTCGCAAACCTTTTCATCGTAGAAATACAAGCCTGTAACAGCATAATTGCTTTTCGGCTGTGCAGGCTTTTCCTCAAGAGAAACTGCCTTGCCATTAGCATCAAATTCGACAACGCCAAAACGCTCAGGATCATTAACATAGTAACCAAAAACCGTTGCACCTTCCGCATTTGCTACAGCCTGCTGAAGATGCTTTGTCATGCCTGCGCCATAGAAAATATTGTCACCCAAAATCATAGCGCACTTATCGCCTGCAACAAACTCTTCTCCCAGAATAAAAGCCTGTGCCAATCCATCAGGAGAAGGCTGTACCTTGTAGCTAAGATTGATGCCATATCTGCTACCATCGCCAAGTAAACGCTCAAAGTTCGGTAAATCCTGCGGTGTAGAGATAATCAAAATATCTTTAATTCCTGCCAGCATCAATGTAGACAAAGGATAATAAATCATCGGTTTGTCGTAGATTGGCAGCAGCTGCTTGCTTGTTACCATCGTAATTGGATATAAACGGGTGCCGGAACCTCCGGCGAGAATAATACCTTTCATAGAAAGTCCTCCTAAAATCATATGGATATAAGCTTACCCCAGCTTATATCCTAAATACTTCATTCCATTTCTTACCACAAGCTCTGGCAACAGGTACCATTTCCCATTATCAAGTAAATACTTAGCCTGCGACTTAACAAACTTTAATCCTTCGCCTTCTGCTTTACCGAAAGTATCTAACAACCAGCTTTCCTGCCTATAAAACCGACCAATTTCTCTGTAGCGCTTAAATTCCTCCCATACGCTAAACGTATGCGAATGATACACCTTAGCCTCAGCACAATAGCCAATCTTATAACCTGCTATCAGCATTTTTCCAGCCATACAAGCATCCTCGCTAAATTGCACATCAGGAAAGCTCCCTAGTTCTTCTAGTACATCTTTGCGATATGCACCAAAGGTATCGCTGAAAAAAGTAGTTTTTATGCCATATTTTTTCCTATCATCTAAAGATTTAATACTGCTTTGCTCTTTATAATTAAACAATCTAGCATGCTTGCCAAAAATATCTGTCTCAGCATAAGGAATCTGTCGCCCGTAAACAGCAGACAGCTTTTCATCTTTCGCAAAATAGGCAACTATATTTTTAATCGTATTTTTATCATAAGCTAAAGCGTCCTGCGTCATGAATATGACAACATCAACATCTCCTGCTTGCTCTGCTGCAAACTTTCTAGTTTTTCCATGTCCAAATTCTTTTTGCGGAATAACTATCAACGATACACCTGCATCTTTAACAATAGCTTGTGTATTATCGCTAGAAGATGAATCTACAACTAAAATATCTGTCTTAGCTAAACCAGTTTGCTTTACGAGTATACCTAATACTTCTCTAAACTCTTCCCCAGCATTATAAGTAGGAATTATAACATTAATTTTAGTATTCTCCATCAAAATGCTCCCTTCTTTAATTTCCCATTATAAACATACTCAACAATTCCTTCTTTGTAATAATTTGGCAAAATTTGTGTTCTTTCCCACCCATATTTATCTATTATTCTTTGAAATGCTTTTACATTGTCCTTAGATATGCTAATTAATGGCTTGTTTGTTCTGAGATAGCGAAAACATACTTTTAATAATGCTGTTCCTACACCTTGCTTTCTATATTCAGGAAAAACTCTAAATGTACATATTTTACTTTCCTCAAAATTTCTCTTTGTTATTGCTATACCAGTCAATCTTCTTTCAATCCGATCATTTATTGCAACTAAAGATACTGCAAAAAAAATATTTCTATTATTTCGTTTTAATTTTAAATCTAATACAACCTTATTGTTATACCTGTCTCTTATACACATCTGACGCTGCCGACGACTCCTTACGTGTAG
>ERZ1026901.88-NODE-88-length-78686-cov-15.615444_pt1 | contig 78686 bp, 53 predicted proteins | sample MGYA00380179_ERZ1026901 | MGnify/ENA primary metagenome ERZ1026901 (study PRJEB33269, sample SAMEA4719815) | human gut metagenome | biome: human-associated habitat; feature: organic feature; material: feces | place: Cameroon | collected 2013-10 ... | reverse complement strand
GGTGTAGTGAGGGCGGCGGGAAGTGCGGGGGCGCTTTTCGCCGGACGCATTGGCCGCAGCGGGAGCGTGGTTCTGTTCTTTTGTCTGTGCCATCGAAAACCTCCAAAAATTCAATCAGCAAAGCACAGGTCTGCCCCGGAAGACAGCCTGCCCTGCATTAAGGGAAGCATAAAAACGCATCTGCTTCCGTCGGATGCATCGTATAGAAATCATTTTATCAGCGTTGTTTTCATGCCACGCTGTTGGTTCCGCAGGAAGCCTCTTGCCCATCCAGTCCATCTGTTCGATGCGACCGCGGCGCTTCGGCAGGAACGCTGTGAGCGCGCCCACGGCGCGCCCCTATACGCATTTCGTTGCAACAAGTATAGTATTTCTCGCCTCTTTTGTCAATTCCAAGCTTGGGCCGGGCGGTGGCAAATTATGCCCTGCCCCTTGACAGACGGGCCAAAATGGCTCTAAATAATAGGTACTACAAACATGATGCAGGAGAGACGCATGAAACAGGTCGAAGTTTACACCGACGGCGCGTGCAGCGGCAACCCCGGCCCCGGCGGCTGGGGCGCGGTGCTGCGCTACCGCTTTAACGGCAAGGTCTACGAAAAGGAGCTCAGCGGCGGCGACGCCTCCACCACCAACAACCGGATGGAGCTGACGGCCTTCATCGAGGCGCTGCGCCAGCTCAAGGAGCCCTGCGAGGTGCGGCTGTGCTCCGACAGCCAGTACGTCATCAACGGGCTGGAAAAGGGCTGGGCCAGAGGCTGGAAGCGCCGGGGCTGGAAAAAGTCCGACGGCTCCCCTGCCCTGAACCCCGACCTCTGGGAGCAGGCCCTGGAGCAGGAGGCCCGCCACAAGCTCACCTACGTCTGGGTCAAAGGCCACGCAGGCCACCCGGAGAACGAACGCTGCGACCAGCTTGCGGTCGCCCAGAGCCAGGCACATGGCGGGAGACAGGGACGATGAACGATGCTTTTCTGCCCGGGAACGGGTTTGACACCTACGAAGAACAGGACCGGGTCCTGATGGGTCTGAGCGGCAGTGTCCTTGCCCTCTCAGGCGCTGACGCGCCAGCTCTCCCAAAGGGAGAGCCCATAACCTAGCGGGAAAGTCAAAGCCTCTCCCTTTGGGAGAGGTGTCACCGAAGGTGACGGAGAGGGCAAGCCCGTTGAAGCAAAAAATCCCCCGCGCAGTTCAGCTGCACGGGGGATTCGTTTTATGGATCAGTTCTGGGGATGCACGATGTCGCGCCAGTCGAGGTCGCCGCGCTCGAGGCCGTGGATAAGGACCTCAGCGGTGGCGATGTTGGTGGCCATCGGGATGTTGTGGACATCGCACAGGCGCAGCAGGGTCATCTCATTCGGCTCGCTGGGCTTTGCGTTGATGGGGTCGCGGAAGAACAGCAGCAGATCTACTTCGTTGCAGGCGATGCGGGACGCGATCTGCTGGTCGCCGCCCTGTACGCCCGCCAGAAAGCGCTGCACCTGCAGGCCGGTGGCTTCGGCGATCATCTTGCCGGTCGTACCGGTTGCCACCAATTTATGCTGGCTCAAAATCCGGCAGTACGCCGTACAGAACTGTACCATCAGCTCTTTTTTGGAGTCATGCGCAATCAGTGCAATCGTCATCGGTCAACCTCTCCTTTTCCCACGCCCCTGTCCGGAGCAATCATCTTGCACATATCATAGTATCACAGTTTCCGTCTTTTTACAACTGTTTTTCGGGCAAAAGTTCTAATTTTTCATAGATTTCTGCCAAATCCACGCACCATCGCTCAGGCGGCGGGCTGTTCTGCGGGGGCGGTGTCGTCTGCAAGGGCGTCGTTGTTTTCCACAGTCTCCGGCACAGCATCCTGCCCGTCAGCTGTCGTGTCAGCCGTCTCGCCTGCTCCTGTCTCGTCCAGCGTCAGGCTGCCGTCCTTCATGGCGTAGTAGGCGTCGAAGATGTCGGCCACGAGGTTGCCGGCGCGGGCGCCGCCGCCGCCGTACTCGATGACGATGCCGAGGGCGATCTCAGCGTCCTCGGCCGGGCCGTAGGCGATCATCATGGTGTTGGTGTAGTGCTTGCGGGTGCTGCCGACGTAGTACGTCTCGCTGCGCTGAGGGGTGCCGGTCTTGCAGGCGATGGTGACGGGGTAGTTCTTCAGGCCCGACATCGTCTCCGACACGCCGATCATGCCCTGCCGCACGAGGTCGAAGGTGTCGCCCCGGTCCTCGATGACGTCCATCACCTCGGGCTGGGTCTCCTGCAGGACTTTGCCGGTGTTGGTGTCGAGGATGGCCTTGACGAAGTGGGTGCGGTAGCGCACGCCCCGGTTGGCCAGCGTGCCGGCGTAAGTCGCCAGCTGGACGGGGGTGACGACGGTGTTGCCCTGACCGATAGCGGCCTGGACGTCCAGTGAGGCGATGTAGTTGGAGTCCTTCTTTGTGGTCAGTCGGCCGGTGGCCTCGTTGACCTCCACGCCGGTGCGGGTACCAAGGCCCATCTTGTAGGCGTAGGCATCGTAGACGTCACTGGTGGTGCGGCGGCCCACATCGTAGAAGAAGATGTTGCAGCTCCACTTGATGGCCGTGATGACGTCGATGTTGCCGCTGTGGCCGTGGCGGGTACACTTGGGGCGGTAGTCATCATAATAGGTATAGACACCGTTGCAGTAGACGGTGGAAGAGCGGTTGATGACGCCGGAGTCCAGCGCCGCCACCGCCACCGCAGGCTTGAAGGTGGAGCCGGGGGTGTACAGGCCCTGCAACGCGCGGTTGAGCAGGGGCAGGCCCGGGTCCGAGCTGTACTGGCTGTACTGGGTGGCGAAGAGGTTCTGGTCGTAGCTGGGGTAGTTGGAGGCGGCCAGCACACTGCCGTCCTTGGTGCTGATGACCACCACCGCACCGGCGGCAGCCTTGGCAGAGCTGCTGTTGTTGTAGGTGCTGTTTATCATCTCGATGTTCTTGGCCAGCGCCTTGTCCACCGCCTGCTGGAAGGCGCTGTCGATGGTGAGCTGGACGGTATGGCCCGGCTCCGGCACGGTGGTCATCGCAGTCCCCACGATGACGCCGTCCGAGCTGCGGGTGATGGTCTCAACGCCGTCCTTGCCCCGCAGCTCGTCTTCGTAGACGGCTTCGAGGCCCGACACGCCGATCATGTCGTTCATATTATAGCCCTTTTCCCGCAGAGGGTAGGTGGTCTGGCCGTTCTCGTCGGTCACCTTCCACTTTTCGGCGGTGATCTTGCCCACACGGCCCAGCACATGGGGGATGATGCCGCCCTCATCGTAGCTGCGGGTGCTGGTCTCCACGATCTCCACACCGGGCATGGTCAGGCTGTTCTCCTTGATGGTCGCCACGGTCACTTCGCTGACGTTCTCGGCCATGACGAAGTTGTTGACGTTGGAGAACGCCTGCTGCTGCATCTCGTAGTGGATGCCGCCCAGCACCCTCTGCCAGTGGAAAGGATAGCTTTCCAGCTTGTAGTCCTCCACCAGCTTTTCCATCACGTCATCGGCGGTGGCATACTGCTGTAAGCCCAGCGAGTCCTTCATGGCCGCGAGAGCCTTCTGGTCGCCGGTGCTGTCGGCCTGCGCGGTAAAGCTGTAGTGGCCCGCCGCGTCCGGCTCGCCGATGAGCAGCGAGTCGTTCCATTTTTCGCCGTGGGCTTCCAGCAGCTCCACGATGCGCTGCAGCATGGTGTCAAGGTCTTCGTCCCCCATCAGCAGCTTGCTGAGCACCACATTGTAGCTGGTGGTGCTGGCCGCGATGCGGCGTCCGGCGCTGTCCACGATGTCGCCGCGGGCAGCGGTGACGGTAAAGTTATAATCGGTGGTGTTGGTCGCCTGCGCCTTGAAGCTGTCGCTGTTGACGAGCTGCAAAAATATCAGCCGCAGCACATACACGGCGATGAGCACCGAGGCGGCAGCGATGAGCCCAGCCATCCGGCGCACCACGATCTTGTGTTCGTCTTGATTCATCCGTTTTCCTCCCGGCAGGGTCTGGCATCATACCACGCCGTTGTCTATCTTGAATTCCGTGCTGATGCGCTGCACTGCACGGTGGAGCAGCCAGCTCACCGGGGCCGTCATCAGGGCCGACGGCAGCACGACCCAGAGAAAACGCTCCCCTGCGCCCGAATAGCCCGGCATATAGTAGAAAAACAGCCAGTCCGCCGACAGCACCAGCAGGGCGCAGACCACGGCCAGCAGCACGAAGTTGGAGGGGGTATCCTTCAGATAAAGCTGCACGACCACCGACACGCCGAAGCAGAGGAGCATCAGCTCCAGCGCCAGCATCCCCACGGTGCGGCCGGCGGTGTAGTCCCACATCAGGCCGCACACCGCGCCAAAGATGGCCCCGGCGAACTCGCCCTCTGCGGCAGACACCGCCAGACAGAGCGGCAGCAGCCAGAGCGGCTTCGCGGCCCCGAACTGGAACAGCCCCGGCATGGTCTGCAGCACCGTACACACCACCAGCAGAAGGATATAGCAGCCCCATTTCAGCCTCTGGCTGCGGCTGCGCTTGCGGCGAGATTCCATCTCCGGCCCTCCTCAGTAGTTGGTGATGATGAACACATGGCGCACCGTGCGGGGGTCTGCGCCCGGCCGGATGACGGCCAGCGTCGATTTGCCGCTGGCCTCGGGGGTCAGCTCCTTGATGACGCCCACCAGCACGTCCGGCGGGAACACCCCGCCCAGACCCGTGGTGATGACCTGGTCCCCCTCTCTGCTCAGGGTGCTGCGGGCGAGGTTCGAGAGGATGCACAGGCCGTCGGCGGCGTAGTCGGCACTGCCGGTGATGATGCCGTTGTCCCGGGTGCGGGACACGACGCCCGCCGCATTGAAGCTGGGGTGCAGGATGGTCATGACCTTGCAGCTGGTGAGGTCGGCTTCCCGCACCACGCCCAGCAGATAGCCCTCGTCGCTGATGACGGCGTCGTTGACGGCCACACCGTCCAGTGTGCCTCTGTCCAGCGTGAAGCCCCAGAAGGAGTCCAGCGGGTCGCGGCCAATGACGAAGGAGGACGTATAGCTCATCTCCGGGTGCTGCTCCTGGATGTTGGCCAGCGCCTTGTAGGCTTCGTTCTCGGCCTTGAGCTTGTCGTAATCCACCATCTGGGAGCGCAGAGCGGCGTTTTCCTCGCTGAGCTGCTGGTTTTCTTCCAGAATGGCGTCGATGTCGGCGTAGTTCTCCCACAGGGAGGCCACGCCGCTGCTCACCGCCGCTGCTGCCCGCTGGAACGGGGCTGCGGCCACGCTCAGCAGCTCCTGCGGGGCGGCGGTCAGGCGTCCGTTCGCGCCTGCATAGGCCATGATGCCCACGAGGAAGACCGCGATGGCAATGAGTATCTTAAATTTCCATGTGTCAAAAAAATCCTTCAAGGCGGGTCCCTCCCGAATCTGCAAAAAAGCGCGGACAGCCGTGCCATCCGCGCTCAAAACTCATCTTCTGCGGCGCAGCAGCGCAAAGGTCCTCCCTCAGCGTACCGCCGCAAATGGCACAGCCGAGGCTTACATATGACCGCCGTCGGTATCCAGAACGTCGTGCAGGACATCCACATGGTCCAGCACAGCGCCGGCGCCCTTGGCCACGCAGTCCAGCGGGTCCTCAGCCACATGGACATCGATGCCGGTCTCGCTCTCAATGAGCTTGTCGAGGCCGCGCAGCAGTGCGCCGCCGCCGGTCAGGGTGATGCCGTGGTCGATGATGTCGGCGCTCAGCTCGGGCGGGGTGCGCTCCAGAGTCTCCTTGATGGCGCTGGTGATCTTGACCAGGCACTCCAGCAGAGCCTCACGGACATCCTCGGAGTGGACGACGACGTTCTTGGGCAGGCCGTCCACGAGGTTGCGGCCCTTGATCTCGAGGGTCATCTCGGGGTCCATCGGATAGGCAGAGCCGATCTCGATCTTGATCTGCTCGGCGGTGCGCTCACCGATGAGGAGGTTATACTTGCGCTTGATGAAGGCGATGATGGCCTGGTCGAACATATCGCCGGCCATCCGCACGCTGCGGGAGGCCACGATGCCGCCCAGAGAGATGACCGCGATCTCGGCCGTGCCGCCGCCGATGTCCACGATCATGCTGCCGGTGGGCTCGCTGATGGGCAGGCCCGCACCGATGGCAGCGGCCATGGGCTCCTCGATGACCGACACCTGACGGGCGCCGGCCTTCAGAGCGGCCTCACGCACAGCGCGGCGCTCCACCTCGGTGACGCCCGACGGGATGCAGATGACCACGCGGGGGCGGGAGAACATGCTGTTGCCGCAGGCTTTTTTGAGGAAGGTCTCCAGCATATTGGCGGTGATGTCGAAGTCGGCGATGACGCCGTCCTTCAGGGGGCGGACCGCCACGATGCTACCGGGGGTGCGGCCGATGACGGCCTTTGCCTCAGCGCCCACGCAGCGCACTTCGTCGCTCTTGGTGTCCACGGCCACGACAGAGGGCTCCCGCATGATGATGCCCTTGCCCTTCATGTAAACGAGGGTATTGGCAGTACCGAGATCGATACCAACATCCTTTGAAAACAAACTCATATAGTCTTCTCTCCTTACGATTTTCCAGGGTCTATTCCAAAACGCAGAGCCGCCCGCTCAGACCAACGGACAGCTCATCGCAGAATAACACGTTTTTATTATAGCCGCAAGGCGCGCTTTTCTCAAGCATTTCCGTAAACTTTTTCGAGTTTTTTCATTTTTTGCCGCCGGGGCCGCTTTTCTGCGTCCCGCATCAGAATCTGCTCAGCAGACGGGCCGTCCGGCTGACGGGCAGGCCCATGATGGTGTAGTAGTCCCCTTCCAGCCGGTCGAGCCAGAGGGCTGCGCGGCCCTGGATGGCGTAGGCACCGGCCTTGTCGTAGGGCTCCTTCGTGGCCGTGTAGGCGTCTATCTCCCCTTCCGAAATCGGGAAGAAGGTCACCCTGCAGCTGTCCACGAAGCTCTCGGTGCGTATGCCGTCCGATACGCAGACGCCGGTATGCACCTCGTGGGCCGCGCCGGACAGGGCGCGGAGCATCCGCTTTGCGTCCTCCACGCTGTGGGGCTTGCCGAAGACTTCGCCGCCCACATCCACGACGGTGTCGCATCCCAGCACCACCGCGCCGGGATGGTCTTTTGCCACGGCGAGACACTTGCCCCGGGCCAGCTTTTCCACCAGCTGGGCCGGAGTGGGTGCAGTGACTCCGCTCTCGTCGAAATCGCTGACGCAGATGGTGAAGTCCGTCGTGTATAAGCTCAGAAGCTCCTTCCGGCGCGGACTGCCGGAGGCTAAGATCAGGTTCTTCATCATCATTTCCCCGTCGAGCCGAAGCCGCCCTCGCCGCGGGCGGTCTCATCCAGTGCGTCGGCCTGCACGAATGCCGCCGTGTACACCGGCGCGATGCAGAGCTGGGCCACCCGCTCACCGGGCTGGATGGTATAAGCCTCCGCGCCCAGATTGACCATCGGGACTTTCAGCTCACCGCGGTAATCGCTGTCCACGACGCCGACGCCGTTTGCCATGCAGAGGCCGTGCTTGATGGACAGACCGCTGCGGGCATAGACCAGCGCCACAGCGTGTGCGCCGGGCAGCTCGATGGCAAGGCCGGTAGGCACCAGCACCCGCTGCATGGGCTGGACGGTCAGCGGCTCATCCAGCACGGCGCACAGGTCGGCGGCGGCAGAGCCGGAGGTGGCGTAGGCGGGCGTCTTGGCGCGGGAGTCTAACACTTTGTATTTTACAGTGATGGGTTCCATAGTATACCTCTTTTATTTTTTAGCGTCCTTGCCCTCTCAGGCGCTTCGCGCAACAAGGCCGGGTTGCGGCTCCCAGCATCCGCCGCGCATTGCGCGCGTCTTGCTGGCCGCTGCCCCAACAACGACTCCCTGTTTCCGCCACTGGCGGCGGTCGTCGTTGTTGCCCCAAAGGGGGAGCCAAAAGCCTCTCCCTTTGGGAGAGGTGGCATTGCGTAAGCAATGACGGAGAGGGCAAGCCGCCTTTCCTTTTTATCAGTTCGTTCCCTTAAAATACAATCCTCTCGTGAACTCACCCTCAAACGGTGCATGCTGGCGGATGCTGTCGAGGATGGCGGCGGCCTCTTCCCGGCTTTCCAGCGTGAAGTAAGCCACGCCGTAGTCCACGGTCAGTGCGCCGGGCTTGTCGCCCATATAGATGGGGACAGGATTATAAATAGTACGGACACCCAGCCCGCACCGCACCGGGAACTTCTTCGCCTTGCGGTCGGTGAGCAGGCCGGTCTTGTCGCAGTGGGCGCAGTCGTGGATGTTCTGCAGCGGGCAGGCGCGGGTGACCATCAGCGGCATATGGCCGTAGGTGATGACGCCGGTCGGCACAGGCTTGCCGTCACGAGTTGGCGCGATGGTGCTGATGTCGCTGTCCTTCACCTCGGGCAGGATGAGCACCGAGCTCAGGCCAAGGTCCGCATAATACTGGGCCGCGAGGTCGTTGGTGACGTTGAGGCCGAATCCGCCGGTCATGGGCAGGCCGCGGCAGAGCCGCAGGTGGGCGATGTTGCTCACCTCATAGCCCGCAAAGCCCGCGTCCTGGGTGGCCGCGATGCGGCGGGCGGTGTCCTCTTCCAGTGCGCCGAACATGACGCGGGGCAGCTCGAGAAGGGTCTTCTCCCGCCACTCGCGGGGGACGCGGTCGGCCTGCGCGATGGGCAGGATGAGGTATTCCACCCCGCTGAGTGCCTGCTCCGGCACCTGCTCCCAGCGCTCGAACCGGGCGCGGAGGGTGCGGTGGGGCGGCAGAGTGCGCAGCGGCAGAGGCGGAAGCTCCACCTCATTCACCGGCCACGGGCGCAGGGTCTCCCGCTTTTTCAGCAGGGCGTCCAGTGCCTCACGGCGCAGCTCGTTGACGGCACTGCCCGGCACGAACCAGGGGCCGCCATCCATCTCCACGTCGATTTTTTCGGCGGAGAAAGGCGTGCCGCCGGTCTTGCTCAGACTGCGGCTCAGGCTCTCGGTGGGGTCGGTGCGGGCGGGCTGAGGTTCGGCGTCGCCGTAGGCGAAGGCTTTGTTGGTGCCGTCGGTGACGGTCAGCTTCTCGCCGCCCTCTTCGATTTCAATTTTCATCTCCACCGGCACCCGGGAACGCTCCCGGCGGTACAGCTCCCGCAGGGCAGGCAGGGTCTTCCTGGTCAGCTCGGCGTCGGCCTCGCTGCGGACGCCGAACATCGTGCCGTCGATCTTTCCGTCCAGATAACCGGAGGTGAAGCCGGAGCGGCTGAAGGCATTCTTCAGCAGGTCGCGGTCATAGGCGCGGCCCTCGCGGCCTGCCAGACAGGCGCTGACGGCAGCAGCGACATACTCCGGCGTCCGCAGACGGCCTTCGATTTTCGCTGATGCCACGCCGATGGCCTGCAGCTTGTCCAGCTTGTCGATGACGGAGTTGTCCTTGAGGGACAGGTGGTGCAGACGGCCCGGCTTGCCCTCGGGCAGACTGTTGGCCTCGAAGGGCAGGCGGCAGGGGCCGGCACAGGAGCCGCGGTTGCCGCTCCGTCCACCCAGGAAAGCCGACATATAGCACTGGCCGCTGACGCACATGCAGAGTGCGCCGTGGACGAAGCACTCCGTCTCGATGCCGCAGTGCCTGGTGATGTGCTCCACCTCGGGCAGGCTCAGCTCACGGGCCAGCACGACCCGGGCAAAGCCCAGCTCTTTCAGCTCCAGTGCGCCCTGCAGGGTGTGGACGCTCATCTGGGTAGAACCGTGGCGGGGCAGCTGGGGCGCGATGTCCCCGATGAGCTTCGCCACCGCGAGGTCCTGACAGATGACGGCGTCGGCCCCGCTGGCGGCGACGGCCCGCACGGCGTCGGCCAGACCCGCCAGCTCGCCGCCGTAGACGGTGGTATTCAGCGCCACATGGACGGCCACGCCCCGGGCATGGCAGAACCGGACGGCTTCTTTCAGGCTGTCGGCATCAAAATTGCCCGCACCGGTGCGGGCGTTGAAGCCGGAAAAGCCCAGATATACTGCATCCGCGCCGCTGAATACTGCTGCGCGGAGCATTTCTTCACTGCCCACAGGGGCAAGGATCTCAATTTTTGACATAGCTCTCCCTTTGACATCGATATAATGTAAGTCACTTCTGCTGCAGCTTGGCCAGCTGTTCCCGCAGAGCGGCATTTTCCCGCTTGAGGGTCTCGTTCTCCGCCTTGGCCTTATCCGCTGCCAGCTTCGCCTTGGCTGCATCGGAAATGTAGTCCTGTATCTGGCCGCGCATATTCTCGGCGCTGCCCGCGCTCTTGCGGTATTCGTCCAGATAGTCCATCGCGCAGAACACCGCCGCCTTGGTCACAGAGAGGTTGCCGTTGTTGTCCAGCAGCTTCGTGATGTCATCGTCCAGCTTCTTGGCCAGTGTGGTGATGTAGTTCTCGGTATCGGTCGTTGCGATGGCGTAGGGTGCGCCTGCAATGGTCACTCTCACTTTATTTACCATATCGTCCTCACTTTGCGCGGCACACGCCCTGCCGGGCCGGTCATTTCCGGTCATTTCCTGCTATTCCCGGGATTTTCGGAAACCATTTCAGCCCTGACAGGAGCGCTTTGCCGCGGCTTTTTCATGTTCAGCCGAGTTTGTCCCCGAATTACCCGTCCGAACCGATGCATTTCGGGGCAAACACGGCCCTTGTCTCCCTTTATTATAATATAAATAGTGCGCGAGAAAAAGTGCTATTTTTGAATTTTTGGTATATTTGTCAGAAACATTGCCATAAAAATGTCAGATACGGCAAAAATGCTTCCTTTTTCTTGCAATCCCCATCCGGAGTGATTATAATATCATTGTTATGTGTTATGCGATGGGCGAGGGAATTGGAGGAGAAACGCCCTGTCACCGTACTAATTCAAAAATTTTAAGCATTCGTGCGGATAGGAGTTCATTTATGACTACAAAAGAATTTGCAAAAATTCTTCAGGACAAGCTCACCAGCGAATATGGTGTTGACCTGAGCGTTGCATCTCATCAGCAGATCTACCGCGCTCTGGCCCTCATCTGCCGCCAGATGATGAGCGAGAACCATAAGAAGTTCCAGTCCAAGGCCATCGGCACCGGCTCCAAGCAGGTGTACTACCTGTGCATGGAGTTCCTGATGGGCCGCAGCCTCAAGATGAGCCTGTTCAATCTGGGCCTGAATGACGCTGCCCAGAAGGCTCTGGCCGAGGCTGACATCAGCCTGGACAGCATCTACGAGGAAGAGCCGGACGCAGGTCTGGGCAACGGCGGCCTGGGCCGTCTGGCCGCCTGCTATCTGGACGGCATGGCCACCACCAGCATCTGCGGCACCGGCTACTCCATCCTGTACGAGTACGGCATCTTCAAGCAGAAGATCGTGGACGGCTGGCAGCAGGAGCGCGCCGACAACTGGCTGCCCGGCGGTCAGGTCTGGCTCAAGAGCCACCCCGATCAGGCTGTGGAAGTCCGCTTCGACGGCGAGATCCACGAAAACTGGGACCACGGCTTCCACTATATCCAGCACACCAACTACAACAGCGTCATGGCCATCCCCTCTGATATGTACGTTCAGGGTTACGACGGCAAGGGCGTTGCAAAGCTGCGCCTGTGGCAGGCCAAGGCTCCCGACTTCGATATGTCCAGCTTCTCTCTGGGCAACTACAACACCGCAATGAGCAAGAACGCCAGCGCTGAGCTCATCTCCAAGGTGCTGTACCCCAACGACAACCACGTTGAGGGCAAGATCCTCCGCCTGCGCCAGCAGTACTTCCTGTCTGCTGCCTCCATCGGCGACATCGTCCAGAGCCATCTGTCCACCTACGGCACCCTCGAGAACCTGCCCGACAAGGTGGCTATCCAGCTGAACGATACCCATCCGACCCTCGCCATCCCCGAGATGATGCGCATCCTGCTGGATGAGTGCGGCTTCGGCTGGGACAAGAGCTTCGACATCTGCCAGAAGGTCTTCTCCTACACCAACCACACCGTCATGGCCGAGGCTCTGGAGAAGTGGAACGTGGACATCTTCAAGATGACCCTGCCCCGCATCTACCAGATCGTGGTCGAGATGGACCGCCGCGCCCGCGAGAAGCTGGAAGCAGCCTTCCCCGGCGACCAGGGCAAGATCAACTATATGGCCCTCATCGGCGACAATCAGGTGCGCATGGCCAACATCTGCGCCTACACCGCCAACAGCATCAACGGCGTCTCCAAGCTCCACAGCGAGATCATCAAGGAGAGCGTCTTCCACGACTACTACCTGTTCAAGCCTCAGGCTTTCAAGAACGTGACCAACGGCATCGCTTACCGCCGCTGGCTGCTGGCCTCCAACCCCGAGCTGTGCAAGCTGCTGGACGAGACCATCGGCACCGGCTACAAGCACGACGCCGCCGACCTGTCCAAGCTGAACAAGTTCGCTGAGGACAAGACCGTCCTGAAGCGCCTGAATGAGATCAAGCTGGACAACAAAAAGAACTTTGCCGCTTACCTCGAGAAGAGCACCGGTCAGGTCATCGACCCCAGCTCCATCTTCGATTGCCAGGTCAAGCGTATGCACGAGTACAAGCGCCAGCACCTGAATGCGCTGAACATCGCTGCTCAGTACCTGTACCTGAAGGAGAACCCCAACGCCGACTTCATCCCCAAGACCTATATCTTCGGCGCAAAGGCTGCTCCCGGCTACTATATGGCCAAGCAGATGATCCGCATGATCTGCAAGCTGGGCGACCTCATCAACAACGACCCCGCTGTCCGCGAGAAGCTGCGCGTGGTCTATCTGGAAGAGTACTGTGTCTCCCTGAGCGAGCACCTGATGCCCGCAGCCGAGGTCTCTGAGCAGATCTCTCTGGCAGGCACCGAGGCTTCCGGTACCGGCAACATGAAGTTCATGCTGAACGGTGCCATCACGCTGGGTACTCTGGACGGCGCAAACGTCGAGATCGCAGACGCCGCCGGCAAGGAGAATGAGCTCATCTTCGGTATGCTGACCCCCGAGGTCAACAACCTCAAGCAGGTGGGCTATCACCCCAACGCCTTCATCATGGGCGACGACGTTGCAAACGCCGCTCTGAACTTCCTGGAGCGCGGCTGGAACGGCGAGAACTTCCACGAAGTCACCGAGAACCTGCGCAGCAGCGACCCCTATATGGTCATGGCCGACTTCAAGGACTACCGCCGTGCTCAGGCCGACCTGCAGCGCCTGTACGCTGACCGTGAGCATTGGGCTAAGATGAGCCTGAAGAACATCGCCAACAGCGGCATCTTCAGCGCTGACCGTGCCGTTCTGGACTACGCACGCGACATCTGGCATGCTTCTGCCGTGAAGTAATCTTTCCTAAATAACGCAACGCCCCGTGGCATCGCTGCCCGGGGCTTTTTTTGAGAAAGGACGATCCTTTTTGCCTTGTCTGTTCAATAGTTTCGACCCCTACTTCAAGCAGCCCTTCGGCGCGGTGCGCGCCGGTCAGAGTGTGCATTTATCCCTCTGCATCCCGGAGGAGCTGGGCTATGTAGACCCCCACCTCGTCCTCCAGAAAGAGGGCAGGTACGATGTCCCCGTCCACTACCGGATGAAGTTTGACGGCCAGACGCCCCATCAGAACCACTTCTCGGTGGATGTCACCCTCAACGATGTGGGTCTCTACTTTTACTATTTCGACCTCTACACCGACTTCCGCCGCATCGTGCGCGGGCCGGACAACTGCGGCGTCGTGAGCTGGCAGGAGGGCGAGAGCTGGCAGATCACCGTGTATGAAGCCGATTTCGAGACGCCCGCCCCCATCAAGGGCAAGGTCTTCTACCAGATCTTCCCCGACCGCTTCTGCGAGGGCGTGGAGAACAAGCCCATGCCCTTCCCCGACCGGCTCTATCAGGCCGACAAGCACGCCGAGCCCTTCTGGCAGCCCAATGAGGTGGGCGGCCACCTGAACGAGGACTATTTCGGCGGCGACCTCAAGGGCATCCAGATAAAGCTGCCCTACCTCCGCGAGATGGGCGTGGATTACCTTTACCTGAACCCCATCTTCGAGGCCCACTCCAACCACCGCTACAACACCGCCGACTACCTCAACGTAGACCCCCTGCTGGGTACCAACGAGGATTTCGAGACCCTCTGCGCCGAGGCCAGGAAGTACGGCATCGGCATCGTGCTGGACGGCGTGTTCAGCCACACCGGCTCCGACAGCCGCTATTTCAACCGCGAGGGCCGCTACGGCGAGGGCGGTGCCTATCGTGACCCCAACTCTCCCTACCGCAGCTGGTACGATTTCGATTCCAAGTATAAGGACGGCTACCGCAGCTGGTGGGGCTTCGAGACCCTGCCCGAAGTCAACGAAGAAACGCCATCCTACGTCGAATTTATCACCGGCGAGGGCGGTGTCATCGACACCTGGCTCCGCCGGGGCGCTGCAGGCTTCCGTCTGGACGTGGCCGACGAGCTGCCCGACGAATTTATTGAAAAAGTGCGCACCGCCGTCAAGCGGGTCGGCCCGGATAAGTTCCTTCTGGGCGAGGTGTGGGAGGACGCCACCACCAAGTTCGGCTTCGACAAGCGCCGCACCTACCTGCTGGGCAAGGGCCTCGACAGCGTGATGAACTACCCCTTCAAGAACGCCGTTCTGGGCTTCGTCTGCGGACGGGACGCCGGCCAGACCATGACCGACATCCTCTCCATCTGCGAGCACTACCCCGCCCCGGCCCTCGATACGGCCCTGAACTTCCTCTCCACCCACGACACCGAGCGCGCACTGACCGTCATTGCCGACGAGCCTGCCAATGGCCGGGGCCGCGAGTGGCAGAGCGGCCGCTGCGTCACCGGCGACGCCTACGAGGAAGGAATGCTCAAGCTGCGGATGGCTTACGCCATCATCTACACCCTGCCCGGCGTCCCCTGCCTCTACTACGGCGACGAGATCGGGATGCAGGGCTACCGCGACCCCTTCAACCGCGGCTTCTACTGCTGGGACAGCCACGAAGAGCGGCTGAAACCTGTTCTGGCGCAGCTGGCACAGCTCCGCCACACCTGCGAGGCCTTCCGCACCGGGGAGCTTCGTGTCCTGCGGGCGGAGGGCGGCGTCCTCCACTACCAGCGCATCGGCGAGTTTGAGGCGGCGGAGATCATCGTCAACCGCACCGAGCATATCATCGTGGAGCCGCTGGCCTCTGGCAAGCACACCGAGGTGAACCCCATGGGTTTCACCATCGTGGTGGAAGAGGTCGGCCACAACCCGAACCACAGCTACTACGACTATCAGTAAGACCAAGGCTCTCCCTTTGGGAGAGCTGGCGCGGAGCGCCTGAGAGGGCAAGCCCGTCAATAAAGGGCCACTGCACAGCGATAAGCAGCCTCTTTGTCAAAGCGATGTTATCGCTGTATTCAAACCTTTTTGTCAGCAGCCTTGCCCTCTCCGTCACCTTCGGTGACACCTCTCCCAAGGGGAGAGGCTTTTCGAGAGCGCTATTTACAATTCGTCTCTGTACTTTTCAGACGTTTTGCTCTATAATGGGGGAAAAGGAGGGAGAACTCATGTCTGTTGACCCTATTTTCTGGCTTCTGGCCGCCATCGGCTTCGTCGTTCTCGAGGCCATGACCCTGAATCTCGTCTCCATCTGGTTCGCCGTGGGCAGCGCCGCAGCCCTGCTGAGCTGTCTGGCCACCGGCTCCTTCCGGGTGCAGGCGGTGGTGTTCGTGGCCGTCAGCACCCTCTGCCTGCTGGCCCTCAAGCCCCTGTGCGCCCGGCTGCGCAAGCCGCCCACGGCAACGAACGGCGACCGCGCCCTTGGCCGGGAGGCCGTCGTGCTCACCCCCGTCTCTGCCGAGGCCACCGGCCGCGTCCGGCTGGACGGTGTGGACTGGAACGCCCGCTGTGCCACCCCCGGCGACACCCTCGCCCCGGGCCAGAGCTGCCGGGTGGCGGAGATCCACAGCACCCTGCTCATCGTGGAGCCTGTCCTGACCGAGACCGCCCGCCGGGCGGCTCACTGATATGAAAGGAGCGTCCCTATGCCTATCATGCTGTTCCTGATCCTCATCCTCATCTTTGTCATCCTGCTGGTGGTCGTCACCAACATCGTCATCGTGCCGCAGTCCATGGTCTACGTCGTGGAGCGTCTGGGCAGCTACTCCGAGACATGGAGCGCCGGCCTCCACGTCAAGATCCCGTTCCTCGAGCGGGTGGCGAAGAAAGTCAGCCTGAAAGAGCAGGTCGCCGACTTTCCCCCTCAGCCGGTCATCACCCGCGATAACGTCACCATGCAGATCGACACGGTGGTCTTCTTTCAGGTGATGGACGCCAAGCTCTACACCTACGGCGTCAACCAGCCCATCGCGGCCATCGAGAGCCTGTCGGCCACCACCCTGCGCAACATCATCGGCGAGATGGAGCTGGACCACACCCTCACCAGCCGCGACACCATCAACAGCAAGATCACGGCCATCCTTGACGAAGCCACCGACAAGTGGGGCATCAAGGTCAACCGTGTTGAGGTCAAGAACATCATCCCGCCGCGTGAGATCCAGGAGGCCATGGAGAAGCAGATGAAGGCAGAGCGCGAGAAGCGCGCCGTCATCCTGAAGGCCGACGGCGAGAAGCAGGCCGCCATCACCGCCGCCGAGGGCGAAAAGGAATCCGCCATCCTCCGCGCCGACGCCGTCAAGCAGCAGCGCATCCTCGAGGCCGAGGGCGAGGCGCAGGCCATCCTCGCCGTCCAGAAGGCCAACGCCGACGCCATCCGCCTGCTGAACGAGGCTATGCCCACCGACAAAGTGCTGGCCCTGCGGAGTCTGGAAGCGCTGGCCAAGGTCGCCAACGGCAAGGCCACCAAGATCATCATTCCTTCGGACTTGCAGAATCTGGGCGGCGTCGTCCCCAGCATCAAAGAGCTGATGACCGACCCCAAAGACGCAGAATAAGAGGTTTCTCCTATGATTTACGATACCCTGAACAATCTCCCCAACTACCTCGGCATGAGCGACAACCTTGACGCCGTCATCGAGTTCGTCATGGCCCGGGACATCAACAATCTGCCCGCCGGCAAGACCCGCATCGACGGCGACAAGGCCGTGGTCACGGTGAGCACCGTCACGCCGCAGACCTCGGACAAAGCGCTCTTCCAGCGCCGGGACAACCACCTGACCCTCGAGACCGACCTTGAGGGCAGCGAGCTGTTCGAAGTCTCACTTGGCGAGCTGACCCCCACCAGGCCCGCCGATGAGGCCGCCGACCTGACCGTCGGCACCGCCGGCACCAGCATCGCCGGGATGCTCTGCGAGGGACGCTTTGCCCTCTATCTGGCCGGTGAGCCCTACAAGTCCGGCCTGAAGGCGCAGGGCTGCGGCAAGCTGAAAAAGGCCGTGTTCCATATCGCGCTGGACGAAGACCCGGATGACGAGAACGACACCGACGAATAAAGAACCGAATCCGATTCCAAAACACTCTACGCAGCGTAGGTTGCGCGGAGTGTTTTATTTTCAAAAAACAGCAGAGTGGCTGCCCCATCCTCAACTACGTCGGAACAACGGGACATCCACTCTGCTGTTTTCTATAATCAGGAAAGGAATATGTCTATCGCAAGGCTAGAAATTAGCGCAACAGGAACAGCATATCTGCGATATGCAAACCAACGTTGTTGCTGTTGCATTAAAAAGTTGGTTTGCTATAAATCAACCGATCCGGTAGTCCTTCAGGACTTCTTCGTTAATGTCAAGTCCTGTGCCGGGTTCCTTGCCCGGGCTGATCGTGCCATCGGCATTCATGATGATTGGATTTTTGAATGCTTCGTAAACTTTGGCATCATACTGCGGCGGATAGAATTCCGCCAGAATGGAACCGGGAACTGCGCAGTCCAGATGGATGTGTACCTGCTGCTGACCGTGCGGGCTCATGGCAACGCCGTTTGCGCTGGCGAGGCTTGCGATCTTCAAAAACTCCGTCACACCGCCTGTACAGGTCGCATCCGGATTCAGGATGCTGACAGCCTGCGTATTGATCAGATCCCGGAAACCATAGCGGGTACTTTCATTTTCGCCGCCCGCAATGGGAATGGCACTTTTGGCCGCAACCTTCTTGTAGCCCTCATAATCATCGGCATCCACCGGCTCTTCAAACCAGAACGGGCAATATTCTTCCACCTGCCGCGAAAACTCGATTGCTTCATAAGGGCGATAGGCGCAATTGGCATCCAGCAGCAGCTTGACGTCCTCGCCGATGACTTCCCGCACAGCTTTGACACGCGCGGCATCTTCCTTGATGGAAAGCGCGCCGACCTTCATTTTGACAGCCTTTGCTCCCCAGCTCACATACTGCTCCATCTCTTTCTGCAGTTCCGGGATCCCCTTATCCGGGCCATAATAGCCGCCCGCAATGTAAAACGGGATGCTCTCACGGTAGCCGCCCAAAAGCTGATAGAGCGGAAGCTTTGTCACCTTGGAACGGATATCCCACAGCGCAATGTCAATGGCAGAAATCGTCCAGAGCGTGTTTCCACGGCGTCCCAAGAACTTGGGCACATACAGCTTGCTCCACAGGCGTTCCGTGTTCAGCGGGTCTTCGCCTATGATCGGAGCCGCGATCTCCTCGATATTATGTACCGCCCAGCTGGAACCATAACCGGTGATCCCCTCATCGGTCTCAACGCAGACACGATTCAGCTCGTTATGCGTGTAGACGTGCTTTCCATTTGCAATAGGCTTTTCCTTCGGCCAGCGATAGTGTTCGCAATAGACTTTTGTGATCTTCATCGTAAAATCCCTTTCTGCCTCATCAGACAGGCATGACCGTCATGGTATAGAAAATATAGATCACGGCAAAGATCGCAGAGGGAAGGATTCCCTGTTTTACCAGCGATTTGATGTCATATCCGCCTGCGCCCATCACGGCAGGGATGCAGCTGGTTGCCATCGGAGTCATAAACGCAGTCAGCGAACCGGCCGTGATCAGCACCATAAAGCCCAGCGGGTTTGCGTTCAGGTTGCGGCAGGCCATCAGGCAGATAGGAACGAACATTGCCATGACCGCCTGATTCTGCATGAACTGGGTCAGAATGAAAGGCAGCAGGAAGAACACGGCACCCAGCGCATAGGCGTTGTTCATACCACCGACCACATTGGACAGGAAGCCGCCGATGATATCGCCTGCGCCCGTTGCGGTCAGCGCGCCTGCCATCGCCAGAGATCCGATCAACATACAAGCCAGACTGACGGGCAGAGCTGCAATTGCTTCCTTGCTTGTCAGAACGCCGCATACCAGATCCAGAACTGCACCGACAAGACAGATCACCCAAGTCTCAACGCCGATCTTATCACTGACACAGCAAAGCACAACAACACCAAAAAAGATTACAACGCCCGCAATATCTGCAAATTTGTTCAGTTTCTGCTTGGTCTTTCCGGACGCCACCACGCTTGCGACATCGGTGATGGGCTTTTCCGGCGCAATTTTATAACCCATTGTAAATGCCCATGCCGGAACGATCAGGAGGAACGGCCATCTGCCCTTGAAGAAATCCAGCGGAGTGAAGGCGATGTCATATCCGTAGCTTTCCAGAAAACCGTTGTACAGAGCCGACTGGCCGATCGCTGCGCCAAAAGGCATGATGCAGCAGCAGGCAACGCAGCACAGGCCGATTGGGAACATTACCTTGGAGGGGCTGATCTCATACCGCTTGCACATACTGTCCACCAGCGGAAGCAGGATCGTAAACACAACCAGCGGGCTAGACAGCAGGTTGGTCAAGATCACCGCCATTACAATGTAACAAAGATAAGTACGCTTGAACGAGCCTTTTGCCAGTTTTACGATCGTATCCGAAAAAGCGTCCAGAAACGTTGTGCGGCTCAATCCAGCCGAGACCACAAACATCGAGAGCATCAGGATCACGTTTTTGTTGGCAAAATAGCCCAGAGCATCCTTGGGCGCAAGGCAGCCCGTTACCAGCAGGGCAGCCATCGTAATCATACCGACCGTTCCCATAGAGAACTTGTTCACACCGTACAGGATCAATGTGACAACAAAAATCAGGATTGCGATTGTTATCGTTGACATTTTTGTTCCTCCTAATCGGATTTCCACATCCGTATCAGTATATCAGAATTATCTTATTGGTCGCAAATCGAGCCATCCAGATTTAGCCGTGTACCGACAGCGTGCGGCCGGAACGGGAAGCGTTCTTCCACATCAGAGATCAGGTCAATGCCAAGTCCCGGTCCTTCCGGAATTTCCACATAACCTTTCTCGAACTTCGGGATCTGGGTAACCATATCGACCTGACGGAGTTTTGAGCCGCTCCCGGTCAGATGATCGGCAGTGGACGCCGCATACGGATCCGGGTATTCACAAATTGCGATATTGTCGGTCGCTGCACAGAACTGCAGCAGCGCATTGGTTGTGACCGGACTGAGCGGATTGTGGGGCACAAGGCTCTTGTGATGGGCCTCTGCAAGGGCCGCAATCTTCTTGATGCCAGTAAAGCCTCCACAGACACCGATGGAAGCGCGCACATAGCTGCAAGCACCCCGTTCAAGGAGCATCTCGAATTCAAACAGACTGTTGATCCGCTCGCCCGTTGCGATCGGGATCTGGCATTGCTGCGCAACCCGTGCCATCTCATCAAAGTTGTCCGGACGGATGGGATCCTCAAGGAACATCGGAGCGTAAGGCTCAAGCCGCGCGCTGAGCTGTACGGCAAGCCCCGGCTCCAGACGGCGGTGTAGCTCAAGGCAGAGGTCGGTATCTTCGCCGACTGCTTCCCGCACCCGTGCGATGCGGCGTTCCGCATTGTACAGCATCTGCGTATTGTTATCGTGGAACGGCTGGTTCCGGGGTTCATCCAGATAGGGGTTCAGATGACCCAGCGCGGTAAAGCCTTCTTCTTTTCCCTTGATCGCGTTTTCAATCAGCTCTTCTTCAGTACGTCCGGCAGTGTGGTTGTAGACCCGCACTTTATCCCGGCACTTTCCGCCCAGAAGACGATAGACTGGAACACCATAGAACTTACCGGCGATGTCATAGAGTGCTTCATCCAGAGCAGAGATCGCGCCCATCACGGCTGCGCCACGGAAATGGCTGAAACGATACATATACTGCCAGTGATGCTCGATATCCAGAGGATCCTGCCCCACCAGATACTCACCGAACATCTTGATTGCTTCACCGGACGCTGCCAGCAGACCCCATGCGCCGCTTTCGCCGATGCCATACAGTCCATTGTCTGTGTAGACTTTGGCATAGACAGCCCGGTTTGCGCACAAAACTTCAACACGGCTGATTTTCATATCATTACCTCCCAAAAGTTATTGACGAGCTCCGTGCCTTTAGTATATAATAGTTTTAATCCGATTGGAAATCGCATTTATTGGATATTGTAATAGCTTCTATGCTATCGCACAGCGTCAAATGGAGGCTGGCAATGACACAAGACAAATTAAACTATCTGCTTGTTCTTGCAGAGGAACAGAACGTAACCCGTGCGGCCCGGCGGCTTTATATCACGCAGCCTACGCTGACAGGCTTTTTGAACCGGTTGGAGCAGGATCTGGGTTTCCGGATCTTCGACCGGCAGAGTTCGCCCGTCACACTGACGGCAAGTGGAAAGCACTATATCGACGGGATACAGAAACTCCTTCGTGAAGAGCATGAGCTGAAAGAAAAGCTTCGCTGCGAAGCGCAGTCACGGATTCAATTCCGGATCGGTATAGGTCAGGTCCACAGCCAGATGCTTTCACCGATTTTGGCGGAAAAGCTGATTGAACAGCATCCGGGTCTCAATCTTCAATTTTGTGAAAGCAAAGAGTCGATCCTGCTGGATATGCTACGAAGAGGTGAGATCGACCTCTTTGTTGGTCATGCGCAGATCGGCTCAACCGTATATCTTTCCGGCGAGCTGAGTACTGAGCGGCTCTCTCTTTATATGCCGGACAGCTTTTTAAACTTGTCTGCGGAAGAACGCAGCCAGAATTCACCGGAAAACCTTTATGAACTTCAGCCAGAACAGCTTCAAGGGCTTCCTGTCATTGCGCCGGCTAGCACACAGGGACTCTATATCAATTACATGGACATGGTAGAGCGGCTTCATCTGTCTCCCCGGCGTGTGATCCAGACCTCGAATCAGGTAACTGCTCTTCGGATGGTTGCGCATGGATTAGGGTATCTGTACAGCGGCGGCTCACTGACCCCCAATGCGTCTCTGTCGATGTTCCTGACAGAGCAGGAACGGCAGCGCCTTTTCTATTGCTCGGTTCCCGGGCTTCCGGATACCCGCAAATGTTACTATGCTTATTATCCGCAAAGCCCCAATCTTTCTCTGATCCATGAGAGCCTGCGGATACTGAAAGAATTGACAACTCCCTGATCGCAGACAGCCGCCGCTTGCTTCTCCACTCCACGCAGCGTAGGTTGCGCGGAGTGTTTTTCTATGGTACGCTGGGTGCAAGGAAAAGGAGGAAATATCCCCATGAACACTTACGTCACCGGCACTGCCATCCGGCAGCTGCGGGAAACCAAACACATGACGCAGGCAGAGCTGGCCGAAAAGCTGGCCGTCAGCGCAAAGGCCATCTCCAAGTGGGAGACAGCCCACGGCCTGCCCGATATTTCCCTGCTGGAGCCGCTGGCGGCGGCTCTGGGCGTCAGCGTGCTCGAGCTGATGCAGGGCAAACCCGTCGTCAACCGGAACCGTTCTGCCAACCTGCTTCGCTCCAAGCTCTACGTCTGCCCCCTGTGCGGCAATGTGCTCCACGCCACCGGGCAGGCTGTCGTGAGCTGCTGCGGCATCACCCTGCCGCCGCTGGACATCTCTGAGGCGGACGACGCCGACGAACACCATCAGCTGACGCTCGAGCGGGTGGAAGATGAGCTTTTCGTCACTATCCACCACCCCATGACCAAAGACCACTACATTTCCTTCATTGCCTGCCTCACCGGCGACAAATTGCAGCTGGTCAAGCTTTACCCTGAGGGAGACGCCAGCTGCCGTTTCAAAATCACCGGTGCGGGCGTACTCTACTTCTACTGCAACCGCCACGGCCTGATGAAAGCACCGGACTTCCGCGCCGCAGCTCGCCATACGCCGTCCCAGAAGCTCCATCTGCGGGAGCCGGACGAGGGCGACCGGGAGCAGGTCATGGCCTACCGGGAAGAGTTTCTTGCCATCAGCTCCCGGCTCGACGGCACTTCGGCGCTGGACAAATACGACGACTTCGACCAGTGGCTGGCTGACATCCGCAGGCTGAAAGACCCCGCCACCACGCCTGCCGGGTTCGTACCGGCCACCCAGTATCTGGCTCTGGACGAGCAGGAACATCTTGTCGGCATGACCAACCTCCGCCACCACCTCAACGACTATCTGCTGGCCTACGGCGGTCATATCGGCTACAGCGTCCGCCCCTCGGAGCGGAAGAACGGCTACGCCAGCCAGATGCTCCGTCTGACCCTCGAAAAGGCCCGGGAGCACGGCATCTCCAAGGTGCGCATCTGCTGTGACCACTACAACATCGCCTCGGCAAAGACGATTCAGTCTAACGGCGGCGTACTGGAAGATGAGATGTTTGACTCCTCGGATGGGATGCTGACCCAGCGGTACTGGATAGAGAATCGATAGGACGCAAAAAGGCTCCGGCAGTGCCGGAGCCTTTGCTCTTATTCAAAAATCAGCCCAGATGGAGCATATCAATGAGCACGATCATGGCCAGACCGTAGTACACCACGACGGCCACGAGGTCGTTGATGGTGGTGATGAGCGGGCCGGACGCCACGGCGGGGTCGATATGGATCTTATGGAACAGCATGGGGATGACCGTACCCACCAGACTGGAAATGACCATCGCCACGATGAGGGAAAAACCGACGCAGCCGGAGAGCAGGAACGCCTGCCCCCACGCATAGGCTTTGAAGAAGTGGATATAGCAGCCGAGGAAGCCCAGCGCCATGACGGCCAGAAGCGCACCGTTGACCAGACCCACCCGCATCTCCTTCCAGAGCAGATGCAGCTTTTTGGAGGTGGTCAGGTTCTCGTCCACCAGCACGCGGATGGTGACGGCCAGCGACTGGGTGCCGACATTGCCCGCCATATCCAGCACCATGGACTGGAAGCAGATGACGATGGGCAGGACAGCCACCACCGACTCAAAGGCACCCACCACCGAGGACACCAGCATCCCGAGGAAGAGCAGAGCGACCAGCCAGGGCAGGCGCTTCTTGACACTCTCGAAGACGCCCTCGTTCAAATCTTCTTCGCCGGTCAGGCCGCCCAGCTTTGCGTAATCGTCGCCCATCTCGTCATCGACCAGTTCGACGACATCCGCCGAGGTGATGATGCCCACCAGCTCGCCGGCATCGTTCAGGACAGGCAGAGAGCGCTCGGCGTAGTCTACGATGCGGTCGATGCAGTCGCTGATCTTTTCGTGGTCGGTCACATAGGGGTAGGACCGGGCAATGAGCTTTTCGAGGCTGTCCTCCGCCCGGGCGATGATGAGGTCTTTCAGGTCGATGGCGCCGTAGAACTTGTCGTTCTCGTCCACGACGTAGAGGGTGGAGATGTTGTCGTTCTCGCCCGCCTGCTTCACCAGCTCACTCATGGCCTGCCGGATGGTCATGTCCTTCCGGATGCAGATGTAGTTGGTGGTCATGCTGCTGCCGATCTCGTCCTCGCCGTAGGAGAGCAGCATCTTCACATCTTCGGCGGAGTTTTTGTCCAGCTGGCCGACGATCTTGGCTTTATCCTCTTCCTCGAGGTCGTCCAGAGCGTCCACGGCGTCATCCGAGTCCATGTGGGAAACGACGTTGGCGGCCTTATCGCTGGGCAGTTCTTTCAGGTAAGGTTCTGCGTCGTCCAGATAGGAGAAGATCTCAGCCACGGTATCCACGCCCAGAACGGCATAGAGCTTCTGGCGCTCGTCGGGCGTCAGGGCTGCGAGGGCGTCGGCAAGGTCGTTCTCGTGGTAATCCGAGAGCTTTTCGGCCAGCTCTGCCTGCGGCAGGCCGCTGTGGATGAGGGCGAGTATTTCCTGCTGGTAGTTCTTCTGCTGCATCTTGGGTTCCTCCTCCCCTTTTGGGGCATAAAAATACACCGCGTCGTCTTTTGGTCAGACTCCTGCGGTGTATCATGGGCAGATGCATTCAGGACGCGGCAGATTCAATCCATACTGCCTGCATCGCAGGAGGAGCGTTGTTTGGGTTTGTCTAATTGGTCGCCGGACATCGTGTTCGCTTCCTCCTGTAAAGTATTTGCCTTTTTCAGCCCCGTCATCATACTACGGCTGGACGATTTTTTCAACCCCTTTTACAAAATTTTTACCAGATTATTGCCAGATCGTATAAAAGAGCAGCCGCTCTCCCGTGAGGAAAGCGGCTGCTCTCAGTTGTTTTGCAGAAGTTTCGCTTAGTATGCGACGCCCCAGTAGACCATGGTCTTGGCGGGCTTGCCGCAGCAGGGGCAGACATCGCTCAGATGCTCCTGCTCGAAGGGCATGCAGCGGCTGGACAGGCCGACCTCTTCCTTCATCTTCATCTCGCAGGCCAGGTCGCCGCACCACATGGTCTTGATGTAGCCGGTGCCCGCCTTGGCCAGCTCCCTGACCTCGTCCATGGTGGTGGCAGCCCAGGTGCGCTTCTCACGGTTGGCAAGAGCGCGCTCGTACAGGTCCTTGCGCAGAGCCTCCAGCTGGGCCGGGATGGCGGTCTCCAGCTCGTCCAGAGAGACGAACACCTTCTCGCGGGTGTCGCGGCGGACGAGGACGCACTGGTTCTTCTCCAGGTCCTTGGGGCCGATCTCGAGGCGCAGAGGCACGCCCTTCATCTCCCACTGAGAGAACTTCCAGCCGGGAGCGTTGTCGCTGTCGTCCAGCTTGACGCGGGCGTACTTGGAGATCTTCTCGGCCAGCTCAGCAGCCTTCTCGGAGACGCCGGGCTTGTGGGCAGCGATAGGCACCACCACGACCTGGATGGGGGCGACAGCCGGGGGCAGGATGAGGCCGTCGTCGTCGCCGTGGGTCATGATGATAGCGCCCACCAGACGGGTGGAAACGCCCCAGCTGGTCTGGAACGGATGATGCAGCTGGTTGTCGCGGCCGGTAAAGGTCACGTCGTAAGCCTTGCTGAACTTATCGCCGAAGTAGTGGCTGGTGCCGCTCTGCAGGGCCTTGCCGTCCTTCATCATGGCCTCGATGGTGTAGGTAGCCTCCGCACCGGCGAACTTCTCCTTATCGGTCTTGCGGCCCTTGACAACAGGGATGGCCAGGTCCTGCTCGCAGACGTCTGCGTAGCAGTTCAGCTGCTGCTGGGTCTCAGCCTCAGCCTCGGCGGCAGTCTCGTGGATGGTGTGGCCCTCCTGCCACCAGAACTCGCGGCTGCGCAGGAAGGGACGGGTGGTCTTCTCCCAGCGCACGACGCTGCACCACTGGTTGTACTTCATGGGCAGCTCGCGGTAGCTGTGCAGCACGCGGGACCAGTGGTCGCAGAACATGGTCTCGCTGGTGGGGCGGACAGCCAGACGCTCTTCCAGCTTGTCGGAGCCGCCCATCGTGACCCACGCCACCTCCGGCGCGAAGCCATTGACCAGCTCGCCTTCCTTCTGCAGCAGGCTCTCAGGGATCAGCACGGGCATTGCCACGTTCTCATGGCCGGTGGCCTTGAAGCGGGCATCCATATCCTTCTGGATGAGCTCCCAGATGGCCTGACCATAGGGGCGCAGGATGATGAAGCCCTTCACGCTGGAATACTCGACCAGCTCTGCCTTGACGCAGATGTCGGTATACCACTGTGCGAAGTTCTCCTCCTGACTGGTGATCGCCTGTACGAGCTTTTTGTTGTCTTTTGCCATTTTAATCTTATCCTCCCAAGGCCGTGCGCCAAACGCTCATCGTTCCGCACGAACCCATATATAAAGCCCCGCCGCCTACTCTGCCGTGTGCAGAGGCGCGGATGCGGGGCTTTTTTGCTTGTTGGTCGCTCAGCCCTTGTGGCTGTCCACAAACTTCACCACATCACCCACCGTGCGCAGGTTCTCGATGGCGTCGTCCGGCACCTCGATGCCAAACTCATCCTCCAGCGTCATCACCATATCCACGATGTCGAGGCTGTCGGCCTCAAAATCGCCCATAATGTCACTGTCCATCGTGATCTTAGCGGGGTCGATGTCCAGCTGTTCTGCCAGCAGTGCGCGGATCTTCTCAAACGTATCCATGGTAGCGGTCTCCTTTTGCTTTAATTTCGCATCTTCACGCTGCGCAGACCATGGCAGCCCTTCCCGCCTCCCCTTTGGCGGGCAGACTGTCTCCCTGCGCAGAACGCTCTCTTTCTTTATATCCCATGATATGCTTATTGTCAAGCCCCGTTTTGCTTCCGGCATGGTTTTCCAAGCAAAAATTCCGGGCAAAATCTCTCTGCCGCCCCTTTTCTGCTTGACAGAAAGGCCGTTCATTCTTATAGTAATAGTAAGCCCTCTCAGGCGCTTGCGCGCCAGCTCTCCCAGAGGGAGAGCCACTGGCGTGCCGGTCAGGTCCGGTCTGGATGAAAAAGGCTTACGCTGCGGGACACTGCTGCGCTCCGCTTCGTCCGGCAGGCTGTCTGCTGAGAGAGACCAAAGGAGTTTTCAACATGAAGCTTTCATTCACCAAAATGCAGGGCTGTGCCAACGATTACATCTATCTCGACTGCCGCGAAAGCGGTGTGCCGGAGAACATCGCAGCCCTTTCGCAGGACCTCTCCCGCCGCCACTTTTCCATCGGCGCGGACGGCATCATCTGCATCTGCGCCCCGGTGACGGCCGGCGCAGACGGACGGATGCGCATCTTCAACGCCGACGGCAGCGAGGCCCAGATGTGCGGCAACGGCGTGCGCTGCGTGGCCGAGTGGCTTTACACCCACGGCGTCGCCAAAGAGACGCTCGTCGTGGACACGGGCAGCGGCCCCAAGACCATCACCCGCAAGGGCCGGCAGCTCTGGCAGGTGGAGATGGGCGGATACTCCGCCATGGCAGCGGCTCTGCCCGCCGTGAATATGGGCGAAGGCCCGCTGGTGGACTGCCCCCTCACCGTGGAGGGCAGGACCTGGCGTGTCGCCTGCATCAGCGTGGGCAACCCCCACTGCGTCACCGTCGTGGACGATGTGGACAGCCTGAAGCTCGAGGACATCGGCCCGGCCTTCGAGAAGCACCCGAACTTCCCGGAGCGGGTCAACACCGAGTTCGTGCAGATAGTGGACTCCACCCACCTGAAAATGCGGGTGTGGGAGCGGGGCAGCGGCGAGACCTGGGCCTGCGGCACCGGCACCTGTGCCACCGTGGCGGCGCTGACCGAGCTGGGCGTCTGCCCCGCCGGGGAGGACGTCCACGTCCAGCTGCGCGGCGGTGAGCTCATCATCCGGGTGCTGCCGGGCAAAAAGCTGCTGATGACCGGCAGCGCGGTCACCGTATGCGAAGGCGTCACTGAAGTTTAAGCATCCCTGCCCTCTCCGTTATGTTTTTGGCACTCCCTCTGAGGGAGCGGCCTGAGAGGGCAAGCCACTTATAAAGAAAGAATTGAGGGAAAGTATCATGAAAATGAACAAACATTACAATGAGCTGAAGGCCAGCTACCTCTTCGTGGACATTGCCCACAAGGTCGCCGCCTATCAGGAGGCACACCCTGAGAAGGAGATCATCCGTCTGGGCATCGGCGACGTGACCCAGCCGCTGGCCAAGTGCGTCGTGGACGCCATGCATGACGCCGTCACCGAGATGGGTACCAAGGAAGGCTTCCACGGCTACGGCCCCGAGCAGGGCTACCCCTTCCTCAAGCAGGCCATTCAGGGCTACTACGCAGGCCGCGGCACCAAGCTGGACGAGGACGAGATCTTCATCTCCGACGGTGCAAAGAGCGACCTTGCCAATGTGCTGGGCCTGTTCGACGTGGACAACACCGTCCTCGTGCCGGACCCCGTCTACCCCACCTATGTGGACGACAACGTCACCGATGGCCGCAAGATCATCTATGGCCGCACCAGTCAGGAGAACGGTTTCCTCGGGATGCCCGACGACAGCGTGAAGGCTGACATCATCTACATCTGCAGCCCCAACAACCCCACCGGCGCTGCCTACACCCGCACCCAGCTCAAGGCATGGGTGGAGTACGCCAGAAAGAACAACGCTATCATCCTCTACGACGCCGCTTACGAGTGCTTCATCTCCGACGGCGAGCTGGCCCGCAGCATCTTCGAGATCGATGGCGCCCGCGAGTGCGCCATCGAGATCTGCTCCTTCTCCAAGATCGCAGGCTTCACCGGCACCCGCTGCGGCTACACCGTCGTGCCGAAAGATCTGGAACGTGACGGCATGAACATCAACAAGCTCTGGCTGCGCCGCCAGACCACCAAGTTCAACGGTGTGCCTTATGTCGTACAGCGCGGCGCTGCCGCCGTCTTTACCGAGAGCGGCATGGCTGAGATCCAGCACAACCTCGACTACTACCGCAAGAACGCCAAGGTCATCGCCGACGCTCTGGACGAATGCGGCGTGTGGTACTGCGGCGGCAAGAACAGCCCCTACATCTGGCTGCGCTGCCCCGGCAGCATGAAGAGCTGGGAGTTCTTCGACTGGCTGCTGGAGAACTGCGGCGTCGTCGGCACCCCGGGCGTGGGCTTCGGCGAGTGCGGCGAGGGCTACTTCCGCCTGACCGCCTTTGGTGACGCCGAAAAGACCAAGGTGGCTGCCCAGCGCATCAAGACCGCCATCAAGGCTCTGTAACCGCTCTTTGCACCGGTCTGGGCAGGGGCTGCTGTGGGTTCCACGGCAGCCCCTGCTTTTTTGTATCCAACAACCTGTGCAATTTGCTGCAGACAGACCAGTTTTATTACGTCAAAACGTAAAAATTCAATGTTTCCTCTTGCCCCCCCCCCCCGAAATGATATGATAAGGCCAGGCAGACGGGCATCTGTCTTTTGCGGCCATGAATATCCATCTATTACTTACAGGAGGAATCACTATGAAACACTGGAAACGCATTCTCTCCGCACTGCTCATCGGTGCAATGGCCCTCACACTTTTTGCGGGGTGTGATAAGAAGGTCAAGGTCGAGGATGAGCTGTTTAAGCAAATTTCCGATTACTACCAGACGCTCGGCCGAACCGTTGAGAAATCACCGGACAACAGCGATGCCGAAAAGCTCATGGCTTACATTGAGACCAACTATGCCCCGCCCACATCGTCCTTCTCCTCTGCCTCCCCCTTCAACAGCTATATGACCAGACTCCGTTCCAATGTCGTTCTGCCAACAGTTTACGGAATTGGGCCTACGGACTATGTTTATTATACTGTAGGTTGGTCTCCTGCTATTCCCAATCCCCAAAGTGAGTACTACAAGAGCTCTTCCGGAATCGTTGCAAAGATCATGAACGATATTTTTATTTCCGCTTCAACTAGAAAGATTACGTTCAATAACACCGCCTCGGGCGTAAAGAAAGGCAACACGGAATACTTCAGCTATGCGCAGGGTGAAGTTGACGGCATTACCTATTATCTCGTTGTTCTCCGTTGCCCTGCCATCACTACCACCTGACCTTTTCCCCACAAGCATCAAGCACCCCACATCATAAAAAACAGCCCTGCAGCGGTGTTGCTGCAGGGCTGTTTCTGGCTTTCGGAGGTATTACCGCTCAAAGGTCGTGCTGAGGGTCGTGCTCCACTCCCCGCCGGGAGCGAGGCAGGCCGCAGCGGCACGCTGCTCCCACTCCTGCGGATCGTCCACCGAGGCGGGCAGAGAGTTCCACGGCTCGATGCAGACGAACCGCACCGGCTTGGACAGGGCCGACCAGATGAGGGTATAGGGGAAGCCGGCCACATCGCAGACGATGCCGCGGCCCGTGTCCTTCTCGTAGATGCCCAGCGTCCTGGTGCGCAGGCCCGCCATGCAGAAGCTGTCGTTGTCGAAGAGGTCGTTGGTCAGCTGGATGGCCTGCTGGTTCTTCCACTGGTAGTAGCATTTGCCCGTCAGCAGGCCGCCCCCGCTGGCGTCGAGGATGACCGGGCTCTCGGGCTGGTCGAAGCGGAACTCGTAGTCCTCGACGGTGTGGCTGTCATCGAACGGCACCTGAAAGGCCGGGTGGTAGCCGATGCCGAACCGCAGCTCTTCGGCACTGGGGTTCGAGACGGTGAGGGTGTGGTGAAGGGTCTTTCCGTCCAGCCGGAAGGTGCTGGTGAGCAGGAAGTCGAAGGGGAACTTTTCCGCCTTCATGGCCTCATCCGGGCGCAGCTCGAGCTGGATGGTGTCGCCCTCCGCCTTCAGCAGAGTGTGCTCCACGTCCCGGGCAAAACCGTGCTGGCCGCCCTTGTAGGTCTTGCCGCCATGGGTGAAGCTGCCGTCCTTGAGCTTGCCCGTCCACGGGAAGAGGATGGGCGCGTGGCGCTCCCAGACCGCCGGGTCGGCCTGCCAGAGCAGCTCCTCCCCCGCCGCGTTCTTCAGGCTGACGGCCTCGGCACCGTGCGTGTCCACCGTAAGGCTCAGAAATTCGTTTTGAATGGTCGCCTGCATTTGTATGCACTCCTTTTCGTGTGTGTTTTGCTGATCCCAGTATACTCTCCCCGCCCCGAAAAGCCAAGAGGATTCACCCATTCTCTCCCGGCGGAATAGGCTGTACCGAGCCTTATCTTGATTTCAAGCAAAGGAGAGTTTTTGTATGGCTACCGGAATTCTGCGCATTCAGGCTTTTGCGGCCCGTCAGTCCAGCCCTGTCGAGGGTGTGACCGTCACCGTCAGCGGCAACGGCTTCACCGCCACCCGCCTGACCGACGCCGAAGGCAACGCCGACGACGTCACCCTTACCACCCCCGCCTGTGCTCTCTCGCTGGACGAGAACAACACCACGCAGCCCCCCTACGCGGTCTGTGACCTCGTGGCCTCCAAGACCGGCTACCGCACCGTCCGCATCCAGGGCGTGCAGGTCTTCCCCGGGCAGGTGACGCTGGCCCAGCCCGAGATGATACCCGACACCGAGGAGATGCGGGACACCCCCAACGTCCCCATCGTCATCCCGCCCCACAGCCTCTTCACCGGCGACGGCGGCAGCGGCCCGAACCCGTTCCTCTCCTGTATGCCGCGGGTGCTGGACCGGGTCATCATCCCGAAAAATATCACCGTCCACCTCGGCAGGCCCGCCGCCTCGGCCCGGAACGTCACCGTCTCGTTCCGCAGGTATATCGCCAACGTGGCGTCCAGTGAGGTGTATCCAACCTGGGCTGACGAAAACAGCCCAGCGGGGCAGCTAAACTGCCTGCCGGCTCAGAAATTCCATTCGATCGTGATCTTTTGTTCTCCGGCAAGCGGATCTTTTGGGCTGACAATAACCCGATGGACCAGCAGTACAACAAGTTCGCGGGTCAGCTGCGAAACCTGTGCCAGTTCACGGACACGCTGCCTCTGCATCTGGACTCCACCGGTCTCTTCCTGCCGTTGTTCCAGTTCCGTTTCCAATGCATCGATCCGGGTCTCCGCCTTTTTCACTTCTTCCAGAAAGGTCTGGTTCATTTCAGAAAACTGAACGGCATCAATTAAACCTGACGCCTTATCCAGATACAGTTCCTGCATGGCCCTGCGCCGCCGGGCTGCTTCGCTCTTCAACCGCTTCAGCTCGTCGCGCCTGGCCTGCTCTCGCCGCCGGATGGGGTCATCCTGTTCTGGAAGGGTAACTTTTTCAGGGTCAAAATAGTCTGCCGCATACGCCCGGATACGTTCCAGTACCGCATTCTCCAACGCGTCCATATCGGTACAGGTCCTGTTGCCGCACACTTCCGGTGCGCGCTGGTGCATCCGGCAGCGAACATAGCGTCTTTGTGTTCCATCCGCTCTCGGCTGACGGCCAGTTTGCTCCATGCAGCTGCCACAGCATCCACAAACCACTTTTTTTGCCAGCGGATGGATCGTTCCCTTCTCGCCGCTCCGGGTGCGCTCCTGCATCATCCTCTGGACCGTTTCAAACATTTCCCGCTCAATGATCGCTTCATGCGTATTTTCTACAACGATCCACTGCGATTTTGGCATCCAAATCGTCTTTTCAGACTTGTAACTTATCTTTTTATGCTTTCCCTGCACCATATTTCCGATATAAAGCGGATCATGCAGTATTTGATATACGGTGGGACTGCTCCAAAGAGCCGCATTTGTATTCTTCAATGCACTGCGGTAATGGATGCCATGCAGCTGCTTATAGGCCGTTGGGCTTGGAATTTTTTCGTCATTCAGGATGCGTGCGATCTTGTGTGCGCCGATCCCGTTAAGAGCCATGGAAAATATCCGCCTTACCACGTCGGCCGCTTCCGGGTCGATGATGAGTTTTCCTTTTGCATTTGGGTCTTTGCAGTATCCATACCGTGCAAAAGAGCCGATGAACAGCCCCTCTTTCCGCTTGTGGTCAAGCACCGAGCGGACATTGGTGGACAGATCTTCCAGATACCACTCGTTGATCAGGCCGTTGATCTGGCGGGATTTTTTGCTCGCGGTATCGTTGGTATCCACATGGTCTACCACCGCAATGAAGCGGACGCCCCACTCCATGAACTTTCCGTGCAGATATTTTTCCACGAGCTCCATGTCACGGGTGAAACGGGATTGCGTTTTGGCCAGTACCACATCAAACTGATGTTCGCTTGCGGCTTGCAGCATCGAATTGAATGCCGGACGGTTCCGGTCGATGCCGGAATAGTCCTCATCCGAATAGATCTGGTAAATATCAAATCCGTTCTCCAGGGCGTACTGGAGCAGCATCGACTTTTGATTCTGAATGCTCTCCGATTCACCAATTTTATCTTCATCTTCTTTGCTCAGGCGGCAATAAATTGCTGCTTTCATGATCTGCCCCCCTCTTTTTGTACACGAGCATCCATGCGCAGCATAACGCGTCCCTCCTTCCAATTCAGGGATGCCGCATCAGGCACAGGATCTTGGAGGAACGGCATTGAGCAATCCATCGATGATATATCGCTCAAATTCCTTTTGAAACCGTTCTTTGCGCTGTTCGTTGTTGTCCGAGCGAAATTTTTCGTGCAGAATAAAAGGAGTTTTTTTCATCGAATCCCCCTTTTCGGTCCATCTGGTCGTGATATGGGTCACTTAAGTCTATTTCCAGCCAGCGAAATTCAGAACTTTCCATATTTTTCATGCAAAATATCGCAAGACGTTCAAAATCAACTTGAAACGCCTTTGCCGCAATGGTACAATTATACTGTCATTTTATGGAAACTCGGCGCAAAGCCCCGTGCCGACAGGCCGCAAGCGTCGGAGTTCCTGTGGGATATGTAAGAATAGCTAAGGCAGCACTGCGCTACTGCACCTGCGCAGTATTGCTTTCCGAAAATGTGAGAAAGTATATTTATATGATGAAAAAGATCTCCCGCCGCTCGTTTTTGCAGGTCTGCGGCATTACTGCGGCAGCGGCAGCACTGACCGCCTGCGGCGGCACTAAGACCGAAACGGCTAAAAAAGACGCTGCTCACGAAGCCATCACCTTTATGGCACCTTATAAGGAGATAGAAGCCTTTATTGAGCAGGTACACAGCGTTTACCCGGAAGTGAACATCGAGGTCGTGCCCTACAGCGGCGATAACACCACCACCTGTCTGCAGAATATGTTTGCGGCGGGCGACCTGCCGGACGTCTGCACCTTGACCTACTACGACCCCCGGACCGATCTGGTCTCCGACAAGCTGCTGGACCTTTCCGGCTACGATTTTACGGATAACTATGTGGAGTCCCGCCTGCAGGACGTGTTCGACAACGGTGCCATCTACCTGCTGCCCTCGACCTACAACTGCTACGGCATCACCTACAACAAGACCCTGCTGAAGAAATACGGCTGGGAGCTGCCCAATTCCTTCGCTGAGCTGGAAGAACTGGCTGCAAAGGCAAAGGAAGCCGGGGTCGATCTCTGTCTGCCGCAGATCCAGTATCCGGGCTACGGTTTCCAGTACCTGTGCAACATTGCGGAAGCCGATTTCCTCGGCACACTGGACGGCAGGCTGTGGCAGCGGGATTATCTGTCCGGTAAGGCAAATGTCAGCAATACCCCCGGCATGATGCATGCGATGGCCTATGTCCAGAAGTGGAAGGACATCGGGATGCTGAACGACTCCGGCGATGCTCTTGACGACAATGTGACCCGGCAGAGGATGACCGAGGGGAACACCCTGTTTTTGATCGGAAACACCAACGGCATCGTGGAGGCAGACGGCAACGCCGATAAATACGGGCTGATGCCGTTTCTCTCGGAGGACGGCACCCAGAACGTTTTTGTTCTGAATGTGAACCGCTTCTACGGTCTGAATAAAAAGCTGGAGCAGGACCCCCAGAAGCTGGAAGATGCGCTCAAGGTGATGCGTGTGCTTTCCACCGTTGCAGGCACCAGCGCTCTGCAGCCCGCAACGGCGCTGAAAAGCAGCCTGCTGCCCTTCAAGGACGCAAAAGCGGACGGCACCTACTATGCCGACATCGCCGATGCCCTGAACGTGGGCAACACCGCGCCCTTTATCTACTCCGGCTGGGAAAACACCATCGTGACCACCGGCCTTAAAATGCTGGATTTCATCAAGGGCAATGCCACCATGGAGGATGTCATCCGTCAGCTGGACGAGGATCAGGACAGTGTGGTGAACGACACCCCGGATGTCATCACTACCGTTACGGAGGAGCTTTCGCAGGAGGACTGCGCCATGCTGGTGGGGCGCTGCTTTGCACAGGCTACCGGCAGCGACCTTGCGCTGGTCTCGCTGAGCACATGGATCCCCGGCAACCCCACCGAGCAGAACCACCACGGCGTAGCGGCCAAACTGTACGCCAAGGATATTACGGATTACGACCTTTCGGTCATTCTGCCCACCGGCTGGAACCGCACCATCCAGACCGTTTCCCTGACCGGGCAGCAGATCAGCGGCCTGCTTGCTTCTGGTTACGATGCCTACGGCAACGGCAAGGGTTACCCCTATGTGCTGGTAAGCCCGGTGCAGCCGGAGGCGGACAAAACTTATCAGGTTGCAATCTGCGGTGTGAGCGACCAGCTGGCTGCGGAGACCACGGTCACAGACAGCGGCGTGGTGGGCATGGATGCCGCAAAAGCCTTCTTTGGCGCATACACCACCATCAGCCGGGCAGATACCGCATGGAGCTGAACAGAACGGACAGGAGATACCGGATGTGAACAACAAAATCTATAAATGGCTGTTTGGCGGCTTCGGCTTTGTCATCATCGTGTCGCTCCTGACCCTTTTTGTCATGAGCCAGACCTACATCCAGAACCTTGTCTACCATGAGCGGCTGAGCCAGATGGAGGAAGTCACCCACCAGATGTTCCGCAGTCTGGAAGATGTCATCGACACCCACTGGGACGAGGTGGATGTGCAGTGTAATTATTTGTACAACAGCCCGCTGGAGACCGATACCGACCTCTACCGCTATCTGAAAAAGCTGTCGGAGCTTTCCAACTACCATGAAAAACAGATCGAACTGGTAGCCGTGGATACTGCCGGACATTATTATACCGAGTATGGCCGCATGGGGCTGCTGCGGGGAATGAACTATCTGGAAAGCGCACCGGAGCGGGTCAACTATGTCTCCAACTCGCTGACCAAGGACGACTCCCGGATGGTGTTTCTGGAACAGCTCTCCACCCCCATCACACTGCAAAGTGGAGAGAAAGCGATCACCCTGCGCTACTTTGGCATCTCCCAGAGCATGACCCAGCTGAACGATTATTTCCGCTGTGACGCCTACGAAAACAACAACAGCGTCTATGTGCTGGATAACGATGGCTTCAAGCTGTTCAACGCCAATGACACCGAGCTGCTGAAGGGACACAACGTATACACCGTCCTCTCCCGGATGTCCTATCTGCACGGCTCTTCCTTTGCGGGGGCAAAGGAGCGGCTTGCCCGCACAGGCGCCTGCTATTCCAACGCCGTGCTGGATGGGACTGAGTATTTCTACGCCCTGAAGCAGATGGAAAACGCCCAGTGGACACTGGCGTTCCTTGTTCCGGCAGAATATGTGGCCGTGAATACGCAGAAGCTGGTCAACATCGTCATGGTCATCATCATCGTCATCGCGATGGTGTTCTCGGTCATAACCGTTTTCGTCGGCTGGTTTCTCCTGCGGCAAAAGCAGCAGCAGGAGCTGCGGGCTGAAAAAGAAGCGAACCTCCGTCTGGAACAATACAACATCCATCTGACGCAGGTAAACGATGAGCTGCGGCAGGCGCAGGATGCTGCCGCAGAGGCGTTGCAGTCCGCAGAGCGCGCCAGCAAGGCCAAGACGGACTTCCTCTCCAACATGAGCCACGACATCCGTACCCCCATGAACGCCATCATCGGCATTACCACCCTGATGAAAAACGAGCTGCACCAGCCGGAAAAGCTGGCCGAACATCTGGGCAAGCTGGAAAGCTCCGGTCAGCTGCTGCTGGGCATCATCAATGATATTCTGGATATGAGCCGCATCGAGAGCGGCAAGACCACCCTGAATGTGGAAAAAATGAACCTGCCCCAGCAGGTCAGCCAGCTGGACAGCATCATCCGTCAGCAGGCAGGCCAGCGCCGCCAGACCTTTACGGTAAACACCCATCTGCAGCACGAAAACGTACTGGCGGACCCCAACCGCCTGAATCAGGTGCTGATGAACATCCTCTCCAACGCGGTCAAATATACGCCCAAGGGCGGGCATATCCGGTTGGAGGTGGAGGAGCTGCCCCGGAACGAGCACTTCGCCCGGTACCGCTTTGTGGTGCAGGATGACGGCATCGGCATGAGCGAGGAGTTCCAAAAGACCCTTTTTGACCCCTTTACCCGCGAGGAAAAATCCGGCACCAACAAGGTGCAGGGCACCGGCCTTGGCATGGCCATCACCAGGAGCATCGTAGACCTGATGGGCGGCTCCATCAGCGTGGAGAGCGCCCCCGGCAGGGGTACCCGCTTTGAGGTCGTGCTGGAATTTCCCATTGATACGGGGTCGGATCATGCGCAGAAGGTGCAGGCTCTGCCGGAGGAAGCAGAAGAAACTTCTCCCCTGTCCGGCATGAAGTTCCTCTGCGCCGAGGATAACGCCATCAACGCCGAGATCCTGGAAATGCTGCTGGAATCCAAGGGCGCAAGCTGCACCGTCTGCTCCAACGGTCAGGAGATCGTGGATGCCTTTGCCGGCGTCAAGCCCGGCGAGTACGACATGATTTTAATGGACGTGCAGATGCCGGTGATGGACGGCCTGGAGGCCACCCGCCGCATCCGCAATGGCGAAAATCCGCTGGGCAGGATCATCCCCATCCTTGCCATGACTGCCAACGCCTTCCTTGAGGATATGCAAAAGAGCAAGGAAGCCGGCATGGATGAACATCTCTCCAAACCCGTGGACATTGCAGCACTGGAACAGACCGTAAAACGCTTCCGCGTTACCCCTCCCCATTAAAAAATAGCGGAAAAGCGCGTTTCCGCAGATGAAACACACAAATGATGTAAATGATGTAGAAGAGGGTCAGAACGTGAATACACTTTCCGAGATCGAGGAATATTACAAAGCGCGTGAGCAGCAGCTGTTGAAAAAACTTCATCAACAGGGAGCCGCTCTTGCCGCAGCGGAGCAGGCGCTGAAACAACTGACCGAAAATCAGAAAGTATCGGAGGACGAAACAGCCCGACAGCGCGCTGCACGGGAGCAGCAGCTCAAAGACGAGCTTTATCGGGATCCGCTGACAGGAATTTACAACCGCCGCTATTACGAAGAAGTTGTCCGTAAATCCACCGGCCCGGCGGGTGTCGCACTGATGGATGTGGATGATTTCAAGATCTGCAACGACACCTATGGACATTACGCCGGAGATATGGCACTGAAAACGGTGGCAAACGCTATCCAGTCCTGCATCCGGAAATCGGACCTGCTCATCCGCTATGGCGGAGACGAATTTCTGCTGGTGTTACCCGGCATTCCGGGAGATTGTTTGCAGACCAAACTGGAACAGATCTGCACCGCCGCGCAGATGGCATCTGTACCCGGCTATTCGCATTTCCGTATCTCGCTGAGCATTGGCGGAACGATACAGTCCCTCGCCGACCCGATGGATAACATCGTTCGCCGGGCGGACCGGCTGATGTATCAGGCAAAGTGCCGCAAGAATGCCGTCATGGTGGAGGTTCCGGGGCATGACATGGCGGCTTTGGAAAAACTTTTGCAGAACAAGCCACAGATCTTACTTGTGGATGACTCCGCAATGAACCGCATGATGCTGACAGAGATCCTGAGGGATAGTTACCACATTCTGGAAGCTGAAAACGGACGGGAATGCATGGAAAAATTGCAGGCAGAAACCGGAAACATTGCACTGGTGCTGCTGGACATCAATATGCCCGTTATGGACGGCTTTGAAGTGCTGAAAGCCATGAATGCCGACCACACCATCGAGGATATCCCGGTCATTATGATCTCCAGCGAGGACTCCGATGCGACGATCCGGCGTTCCTATGAGCTGGGCGCAAGCGATTATGTCAATCGCCCCTTCGATGCTCGTATCGTGTACCGCCGTGTGACCAACACCATCAAGCTGTACGCCAAGCAGCGGCGGCTGGTGCAGATGGTCTCTGAGCAGATCCGCGCCCGTGAGAATAATACGGATATGCTGGTGGGTGTACTGAGCCATATCGTAGAATTCCGCAACGGCGAAAGCGGCGCCCATGTGCGGCACATCCGTATCATCACTGAGCTGCTGCTCCGCCGTCTGTTGGAGAGCAGCAGATCCTCGATCACTGCGGAACAGCAGGATATGATCCCGCTGGCTTCCGCCCTGCACGACATCGGAAAAATCGGCATTGACGAAAAGATCCTCAACAAGCCCGGCAGACTGACCCCGGAGGAATTCGAGGTCATGAAGACCCACAGCATGCTGGGAGCCAAGATGCTGCATGATCTGGATAATTTTGCAGAGCAGCCGCTGCTGCAAACGGCCTACGAGATCGCCCGCTGGCACCACGAACGCTGGGATGGGCGCGGCTACCCGGATGGGCTGAAGGGCGACGAGATCCCCATCAGCGCACAACTGGTCTCGCTGGCTGATGTGTACGATGCCCTGACCAGCGAACGCTGCTACAAAAAAGCCTTCTCCCACGAAAAAGCCGTGCAGATGATCCTGAACGGCGAGTGCGGAGCGTTCAACCCGCTGCTGCTGCAGTGCCTGACGGATATTCAGGCTGACCTGAAAGAAGAATTACAGCAGCGCAACTGAGCAATGGATGCAATAAAACAGGAGAACAAAAAGCCCAAATGAAACACAGAATCTCACGCCGTGCATTTCTGCGCGGCTGCACCCTGCTGGCAGCATCTGCCGCCGTCGGCAGTCTGACTTCCTGCGGCGGAACGAACGCGAAGGACAGCAGTCTTCCGCAGCTCATTGTGGGAAGCGATACCTATCCGCCCTATATTTATCTGAACAATGACGGCGTACCCGCCGGGATCGACGTGGAGATCGCCACCGAAGCCTTCCGCCGCATGGGATATGCTGCCCGGTTTGAACCGATCGATTGGGAGCAAAAAACAGCTCTGGTGGAAAGCGGCACCATCGACTGCATCTGGGGCTGCTTTTCCATGGATGGGCGCGAGGAGGTATACCGCTGGGCGGGACCCTACATGGTGAGCCGTCAGGTGGCTGCAGTGGATGCCGACAGCAGCATCCGGACACTCGGCGACCTTGCCGGAAAGACCATCGCCGTGCAGAGCACCGGCAAGCCGGAGGAGATCTTTCTCAGCGGCTCCGACCCGCGCATCCCGCAGACCGTCGAGGTGTTCAGCACCGAAGACCGCAGCGTGCAGTATGCGATGCTGGCCTGCGGCTATGTGGATGCCATCGCTGCCCATGAGACGGCCATCCTGCAATACATGAAGGACAATTCCGTGGAGTTCCGCATCCTCGAAGAACCGCTGCTGGTCACCGGGCTGGGCATCGCCTTTGCCAAAAACGACAGCCGCGGGCTGGACATCCAGCTGAACGCTGTTCTTGCGCAGATGCGCACAGACGGCACACTGGAGCAGATCCTTGGCAAGTATCTGGAACATGCTTCGCAGTATCTGGAGGTGGACACCATTGGCATGTAAAAACAAAACCATCTCAGATACATGGAGATGGGGGCTCTATCTGGTCATCGGCGTGCTTTTTATGGCCGGCGTCGTTTTTTTCTCGAGTTGGCAGGCACTGCGTGCAACGGAGGCTCGTTTCTGCCAGATCCTTGATTTTGTCAAATCCCAGTCCACCAGCTTTGAAAAGCACAACGATACGGTCGTGGCCAAAGCGCTCCGCCGCACGGCGGTATCGGTGCATCAGCTGGCACAGGACCCTGCGCTCGACCTTTCCGACCCGCAGTGCCTGAACAGGCAGGCAGAGCTGCTCTGGCTCACAGGTATTTCGGTTCTGGCCCCGGACGGTACGCTCCTGTGCGAATCCACAACCAACGGCATCGGCTATGCCCGGTTTGGAGAACCGCTCAAGAATGATGCCGTTCTGGACGTTTTCTCTTACCCGCAAAAAACCTATCTGAAGCGGATCCTGCTGGAGGATGGGTCTGCCGTGGATGTTGCGGCACACCGGGCAGAAAGCAAAGAGGTCATCCTGCTTGCCTACCGCTATACCCCGGCAGAATTTGTAGAGGGAACGGCTTTGTCCATCCAGAGCGTACTGGACGGCTACTCGGTTGAGACCAGCGGCACACTGTTCATCGTGCAGAACAATCAGGTCATTGCCTCCAACCGCCCGGAACTCATCGGGCAGGATGCTGCGGACAGTCTGCCGGTGCGGGAGATCCGCAAAGCCGGGGCTGCCGAAACGCTGACCCATACCCACGATTGGAACGGCTCCGGCTGCTATGTTGGAATGTACTGCCACGGAAGGTCTTTCGATCTCTATGCGTATACGGATGAAAGATCCGTCTTCCGTGAATCGTTTCCGCTGATTTTGATGGCGCTGGCCGGTTACATCCTGCTTGTAATGGTCCTTCGGGTGCTGCGCAGACGCTCCGTGCAGGAGATGGAGCAGCAGAAGAAAGAGCAGGAGAAGAAGTATCAGGCTCAGCTGGAGGAACAGAACCGCAAACTGGAGATCGCACTCCAGCACGAGGGTGCGGCAAACCGTGCCAAGCGGGAGTTCCTGTTCAATATGAGCCACGATATCCGCACCCCCATGAACGCCATCATCGGCTTCACCTCGCTGGCTGCGACCCATATTGATAATAAGGAGCAGGTGCTGGACTACCTGAAAAAGATCTCTACCTCCAGCCAGCATCTGCTTTCCCTCATCAATGATGTGCTGGATATGAGCCGCATCGAGAGCGGCAAAGTAAAAATCGAAGAGAAAGCGGTGCATCTGCCGGACCTCGTCCACGATGTGCGCTCCATCATCCAACCCGATGTTTCGGCAAAGCGGCTGTCGCTTTTCATCGATACCATGGACGTGGAGAACGAGGACATCATCACCGACCCGCTGCGGCTGAACCAGATCCTGCTGAACATTTTGTCCAACGCCATCAAGTTCACTCCCACAGGCGGTACGATCAGCATCCGCATCGCCCAGAAGAACGGTGCGCCCAAGGGCCGTGGCTGCTATGAGTTCCGCATCAAGGACAATGGCATTGGTATGAGCGAAGAATTCCAGAAGCACATCTTTGAGGCGTTCAGCCGGGAGGAAAGCTCCACCGTCAGCGGCATTCAGGGTACCGGCCTGGGCATGTCCATCACCAAGAACATTGTGGATATGATGGGCGGCACCATCGCGATCGAAAGTGAACCGGGCAAGGGCAGCGAATTCATCGTAGATCTCTGCTTCGCACTCAGCGGACAAAAGGTGGAGCCCAAGCAGCTCCCGCAGTTGGAAGGGCTGCGCGCATTGGTAGCAGACGACGATACCGACACCTGCCTGAGCGTCAGCACCATGCTGTCCAAGATCGGGATGCGGCCGGAGTGGACGATCTCCGGCCGGGAAGCGGTGATCCGCACCCGATACGCCATGGAGCAGGGCGACGAATTCAGCGTCTACATCATCGACTGGCTCATCCCCGATATGAACGGCATCGAGGTCGTGCGGCAGATCCGCAGGGTGATCGGGAAAAGCTGCCCTATCATCATTCTGACGGCCTACGATTGGACGGATATTGAAGAGGAAGCCCGCGCTGCCGGAGTGACCGCCTTCTGCGAAAAGCCGCTGTTCCTTTCCGAACTGCGCAGAGTGCTGGCAGAACCGTACGGTGCAGAGCCTGCCTGTAAGCCAGCGCAGCCAGATGCCTCCGAGCTCAAGGGAAAGAAACTTTTGCTGGTGGAGGACAATGCCTTGAACCGCGAGCTCGCACTGGAGATCCTGAAGGAAGCGGGCTTTGCGGTAGACACTGCTGAGGATGGCGAGATCGCTGTCCAGAAGATGAAGCAGGCGGCCCCCGGGCAGTACGATTTGATCTTAATGGACATCCAGATGCCCAAGATGGACGGTTACGAGGCAACGCGGCAGATCCGCGCCCTGCCGGATGCTGCAAAGGCAGGCATTCCCATCTTTGCAATGACGGCAAACGCCTTTGAAGAAGACCGCCAGAATGCATTGAAGGCCGGTATGGACGGCCACATTGCAAAGCCGCTGGATATTCCGCATCTGCTGCAGGTCCTTGCAGATGTACTGAAATCATAACGGCTGCCAGCCGACAAAAGCACCCGCAGCAGGCTTCGCAGAGGCTCTTGACCTCTGGAAGCGAATGCTGCGGGTGCTTTATTTCTTTTCTGTCTGACAGGCGTTTGGCTCACAAAATTTTGCGCAGCTCCTGCACAAGGTCGCCGATCACGATGGGCTTGGACAAAAAGCCGTTCATGCCGCTTTCCAATGCGTTGCGGCGATCCTCGTCGAAGGCGTTGGCGGTCATGGCAAGGATGGGGAGCTTTGCCCGGGCAGGGTCATCCAGTGCGCGGATCTTCCGGGTGGCGGTGTAGCCGTCCATCACCGGCATCTGCACATCCATCATCACCAGATCATAGCTGCCCGGCGCTGCGGTGCTCACCTTTTCCACCGCCACTTCACCGTTTTCCGCCGTATCGACCCGGAAGCCGTACTCGCGCAGGATCTCCTGCGCGATCTCGCGGTTCAGCTCGTTGTCCTCTACCAGCAGGATGTGTCTGTCCTTGAAGTCGGCGTTCTTTTCCGGCAGAAGCTCCTGCGACGCATCTGTCAGCTTCTGGCCGAGAGCGCTCATCAGGGTCTCGCGCAGGTCGGACATGAACATGGGCTTTTCGCAGAAGGCAGTCACACCGGCGGCCTTTGCCTCCACCTCAATGTCAGACCAGTCGTAGGCCGTCAGGATGATGATGGGGGTATCGTCGTTCAGGCTGCGTATCTGGCGGGTGACCTCGATGCCGTTCATATCCGGCAGCCGCCAGTCGATGATATAGGCGTGGTAGGCATCGCTCATCTCGATGGACTGCCGCGCGCGCAGCACCGCTTCCTTGCCGGAAAGGGTCCACTCCGCGCGCATTCCCACCTTGACCAGCATCTTTGTCACGCTGTCGCAGGTGTTGAAATCGTCGTCCACCACCAGAGCCTTCAGACCCTCCAGCTCGGTGATCTTTTCCACCGGGCGGTGCTCTGCCTGCACCCGCAGCGGCACACGAATGATAAACTCACTGCCCTTGCCCTGCGCTGTCTGCACCTCGATGGTGCCGCCCATCATATCCACGATCTTCTTGGTGATGGCCATGCCAAGGCCGGTGCCTTGGATACGGCTGACCGTGGAGGTGCGCTCCCGCTCAAACGGCTCAAAGATTTTTTGGGCAAATTCCGGGCTCATGCCGATGCCGTTGTCCTTGATGCGGAACTCGTACTGCCCGCAGCCGCGCACCTGCCCGGCAAGCTGGCGCACCCGCACCGAGACCGTGCCGCCCGCCGGGGTGAACTTGATGGCGTTGGACAGCAGGTTCAGCAGGATCTGGTTCAGCCGGGTCTTATCGCAGTAGACATCCTCGTCGGTCACATCCATCGCGTCCATATAAAGCTCCAGCTGTTTTGCGTAGATCTGCCCGCTGACGATGGTTTTCAGATCGTGCAGCACCTCCGAAAGGTTGACTTCCACCTCTTCCAGATGGAGCTTTCCGCTTTCGATGCGGCTCATATCCAGCACATCGTTGATGAGGGAGAGCAGATGGCTGCTGGAAGCAAGGGTCTTGGCCAGATAATCCTTCACCCGCTCCTTGTCGTCGATATTGCTGATCGCCAGTGTGGTAAAGCCGATGATGGCGTTCATGGGGGTGCGGATGTCGTGGGACATATTGGAAAGGAAGGTGCTCTTGGCGCGGCTGGCAGTCTCGGCGGCGGCAACGGCATCCGAAAGCGCCTGATTCACCTGTTTGTCGGCGGTGCGGTCGGACATGACAAGGATGTATTTGGTCCTGCCCTCCACCTCGCTGCCTATGGCGATGTTATGGAACCAGCGGCGCTCTTTGGTTTCCAGATGCTCAAACTCGAGATCCCATTCCCGCTGCTGCCCGCTGAGAAGCCCATCCAGAAAGCTTTCGCCCTGCTCCGGGGCGCCCAGCTTGTCCAGCGCGAAGGCATTTTGCCGGACTTCTCTCCACGGGATGCCCAGCAGCCGCTCAATGTTCGGGCTGACATAATCCACCTTGGAGGTCTCTGCGTCCAGCATCAGGAAAACGTCGTCCACATTCAGCGAGAGCTTCTGGAACAATTCATCCCGGTACAGGAGCTTGGTGTTCTTCTGGCGCAGTGCGGCATGGCTTCTGCGCACAATGAGCAGAATGGCCAGCACCGCAAGACCTGCGGCGATGCCCGCTGCGATCTGTATCGTATGGAACCACAGCTTATCCAGATTGGCATTGACGATTTTGACCGGGACAAGTCCCAGCATCGTCCAGCTCTGGACCGCCGTGTCCTCGTAGACCAGATAATAACTGGTGTCGCCCAGCTTTACCTTCATGTTTCCGCTGCTGCCCTGTGCAAAGGCATGGGACAGATCCAGGATCTGCGCCTCGGAAAGATCGGAATGGTCGCGCAGCATCGCAATGAAGTTGTAGATCGTTTCCGTGCGGTTTACGGAATTGTCGATGACCACCCGCCCATCCGGGTAGATGACATAGTTGCTGGCATTGCCCTCAAAGGCAGAGCTGTCCAACAATCTCAGCACCGCATCATTATAATAAGAGATGGCAACGGCATCGTAGGCAAAGCCCCGGTAGCTGCCCTGCGTTTCGGGACAGATGAACGCAAGCATCTGGGTTTTGCCGGGCAGAGCCGTATTCATCACAATATCGTTACCGCTGGCAAGCTCTTCGTCCAGATTGGTCTGCAGGCCAAGGTAGCCCGTTTCCCCGGTCACAGTCATGTAGTTGCCGTCATAGGTAAGAAAGTAGAATTCGGCAAATCCGGCCGCCTGCTGCGCCGCCCCGATATACGCCTGAATCTCCGCCTCATCCGAGGTAGTTTCCAGAAAGCCGTTGTACAGATGCAGATAGGTCAGGTTCTTGCGCACCATCTCTTTCAGCATATTATTGGATTTATGCAGCACCTCTTCCAGATGCGAGGTGCTTTCCTGATAGATGGTCTGGGACACAAATGAGATGTACCGAACGCTGAAACCTGCTATCAGCAAGACCAGAAGAAGGATGGCAGCAACAGGGAGCCACTTTTGCCGGGGATGGCAGTTTCGTTTGGATCCATGCTTTTCGTCTTCCATCCCGCTCACCTCAGTGTCATGTAGTTTTCAGGCTCTGCAAGCGCTGCGCCTCCGCCGGAGAGATGATCGCGCCATCTGTTTTTTACCCATGTATCTCCCTCCAAAGACCTGCCGCTCTCGCTCGCAAGCAGCGCTTCCATCTGATTTTCCGCTGCCAGACAGGTCACGGTAACGGTGTCGTCGTCCCCCAGCGGCTGTCCGTTCCGGGTGATGCCGGTCAGGGTATAGCTGCCGCCTGCCTCTTTGACCTCCACGGCAATGCCGCTGACCACCGGCAGAGAGCCGCGGTTGAAGGGCACAAACCCGCCCTCGCAGCCCTCCACAAAGGCGCGGACGGTCTCCTTCAGCTCTGCGCCGGTCATGGTGCGCTGGCGGGACATCAGACCGTTGGGCATGATCATGGAAGCGGCCATTTTCTTGTTATAATCTGCCTGCAGCACACTGCCGGTAAAGCTGTTTGCGGTGGCAAGCAGCACATCGGTGCCATAAACGCCCCGCAGCGTGTTCGCCATGACGGAGAAGGAGGCGCTGCCGCCGTTTGCGTGGAAGACGTTGGAGCAGCTCTTCCCGGAGGTCAGCACGATCTCGTCATCGGCAGGCGTTTCTTCGGCAAGAAGCTGGGCATTGAATGCACGATAAGCCTGCTGTGCCGTGTACTCGCCCGCGATCATTTTGGAGACAACGTCCTTGGAGACGGCAAAGAAATCGTTGGAGGCGATGCGGATATACATGTGGTTTTCTTCCACCACATCGCGCACATCCTTCATGTACTCGGTCAGGCGCAGGGGGACGTTCTGGCTGTAGCTCAGCACATCCTGCCCGTCGGCAACGATGCGGCTCTGCGCCTCCTCGGAGAGCATGACGTTCAGCACCTTCATGGCTTTTTCGCGGCGCGCGGTGTCCTGCTCGAGGTCACGGTTCAGAGCGATCTGGAAATACGGAGTGGTCATGATCCACTTTTCGCCGTTCTGGCTGAAGAAGGGCAGGAAGATCGTGTCGATGCCCTCATCCCGAAACATCTTGACACCCGCAGAGCTGCCAAAGTACATGGCAGCTTCTCCGTTCCGGAACATCCCGGTCACATCGTCGTAATTCAACGCAAGATCGTCTGCCGTGAGGTGGGTATCCTGAATGAACTGCGCCATCCGCTCAAACGCCCCCGGCCACACGGTGTCGTCCAGACCCACCCGTGCGGTGCTGGCAGGGTCGCTGTAAGCAGTGCGCCACTTGCGCCCATCTGTCGTGGTAAGCTCGGCAGCGGAAAGCCCCTGCAGCGTTTCCATGCAGGTGTAGTCGTAGGCATAATCGGCGGTAAAGCCGCGGATGCCCACCTTCTCAAACGCCTGACAGGCCGAAACGAAGCTCTCGTAATTGGTGGGCAGAGGAATATCGTACTGCTCAAAAAGGCTGCGGTTGACCACAAAGCCGTGGGCATCCGCGCAGACCGGCAGCCAGTTCACGCTGCCGTCCTCGTTTTTGAAGCTGTTGAGGTAGGTGTTGTACACAGCGCCCGCTTCGTTGGTCAAGGCAAGGTTCATCAGGCTGTCCTTCAAGGGAGCCGCATCGTGCAGCGAGAAGCGGCAGCAGGTGATGATATCCGGCAGACCGCCGTTCTCCTGCAAAAACTTGTAAAAATCCAAATCGTTGTTACCCACGATGAATTCAATATTTACATCCGGCAGCTGGGACTGGATATAAGGCGCATAGGTTTCGTACAGGTTATTCGTCCACAGATACACCTGAATGGTCTGAGCATCCTCCTGCTTTTCCACATTTTCGGCGGTTTTTGTTCCGCAGCCGGTCAGCACAGATAGACCTATCACCAATGCCGCAAATGCAGAAAGAAGGCGGTGCAATGTTCTTTTGTTCATCAAATCGTTCCCCTCACAACTCTTGGGCAGCTGCCGTTCTGCACTCCCGAATACCGCAAAAAGGCATCGATACAGCATGACAGAACTATAGGATTATTTTACCACCGCCATGATGGATTTTCAATAAAATTTCATATGTTGATTCATAAAAGCAGCGCGTGTCCGATTTCTTTGCGCCAGTCGATGCAGCTTTTTTGAACAGTATATATACCAACGCATACAGTATGTATGTGTAACATTATAACAGAGGCATTTCAAGGGTTCATGCTTGTGAATACTGCTTATTTTCTATTATTATCACTTGATAAAAAGGCAGCTTGGGCCAGTTGGGTTATTTTGCTCCCCGTGGCCCGAGCAGGCCCTGCGGGCCAACATCCACTGCCAGATCTCGCTGGCTCTCAACCGCATCTACACCGAGTGGTACCCCAGCAAGGGCTACAGTTTCAATATCACCAACTCCACCAGCTACGACCAATACTACGTCCATGGCCGGACGGTGTTCGACGTCATGGTGCGGCTGACGGACGACATCTTCAACACCTATATCCGCAAGACCGGCACCGTGAACCCCTACTACGCCGAGTACTGCGACGGCAAATCCGTCACCTGCCCCGGCCTCAAGCAGTGGGGGACCGTCACGCTGGCCAATCAGGGCCGCAGCGCACTGAGCATCCTCAAATACTACTACGGCAGCAACATCGAGATCATCCGCACCAACAACATCCAGTCCATCCCCCAGAGCTACCCCGGAAGCCCTCTGCGGCAGGGCAGCACCGGAGCGGCGGTGTTCACCCTGCAGCGGCAGCTCAACCGCATCACCAAGGACTATCCCTTCCTCGGCCTGCTGACGGTGGACGGCATCTTCGGCCGTAAGATGACCGAGACGGTCAAAAAGTTCCAGAGGCAGTTCAACCTCACCGCCGACGGCGTGGTGGGCCGCAGCACCTGGTATAAGATCAGCTATATCTATGTCTCGGTGAAGGACCTGGCCGAGCTGACCAGTGAAGGCGAGACATTCAGCGGCACCCTCCCGGACGGCCCATGGAACTTCGGCAGCAGCGTCCTCAAACAGGGCTCCACCGGCAGCGAGGTAGAGCAGGTGCAGTTCTGGCTGAGTACGCTGGCTCAGTATGAGAGCAGCATTCCCTCTATCACGGTGGACGGCATCTACGGCAGCGGCACAGCGGCGGCCGTCCGGGCGTTCCAGCGGCGCTACGGCCTGACGGTGGACGGCATCGTAGGTCTCACCACATGGACCGAACTGTACGACCAGTTCCGCAGCATCCAGTCCGACAACGGCACCCCCAACGCCTACCCCGGCACGGCCCTGCGCCAGGGCAGCAGCGGCCAGAACGTCCGGCTGGTGCAGTTCTGGCTGAAGATCGCGCGGACGGTCTATTCCAGTCTCAACAATGTCACCGTGGACGGCATCTTCGGCTCGTCTACCGCAGCGGCCGTGCGGCGGTTCCAGACCTACTTCGGCCTCACCAGCGACGGCGTCGTGGGCCGGACGACATGGAACAAGCTCTACGAAGTCTACAACGACATCGCCAACCGCCTGCTTTCGCCCAGCCTGCGGCCCGGCGAGTACCCGGGCGTGCTGCGCAATGGCTCCACCGGCACCGCCGTCCGGGAGCTGCAGTTCTACCTCTACCTCATGAGTGCCTACCAGAGCAGCATCCCCTCTGTCTCCATCGATGGCCGTTTCGGCGCGGCCACCGAGGCCGCCGTGCGGGCCTACCAGCGGTTCGCCGGGCTGACGGTGGACGGCATCGTGGGCCGGAAGACATGGAATTCGCTCTACGGCAAAGCGTCGGCCCTCCGTTCGTCCGGGCCGGTGGTCACCCTCAAGCGTCTCCCCTACCCCGGCACACCGCTCACCGTCGGCACCGACAGCAGCGCCGTGCTCTACTACACCCTGCTTTTGCAGCGCATCGCCTACTATTACGACAGTGTGGCGTCCCCCGCGCTTTCCAGCCAGTACACACAGGAGACCGCGAACGCCACCGCCAGCGCGCAGGAGCTTCTGGGCCTGCCCGCCACCGGCGTGGCAGACGCCGAGACGTGGACGGCAGTGGAAGCCCTGAGCTTACAGCTGGCGGCCTTCACCCCCAACCCCGACCGGCATCCCGGGCAGGGGCCGGACTACCCGGACCGGGCCATGAAGGAGGGCAGCGTGGGCGCTGACGTCAGCCTCATCGAGGGCTGGCTCAATGACCGCTCCCAGCTCTACTGCGACGAGGACTACGTCCCCGACAACGCCGCCTTCGGCCCGGAGGACACCGCCGCCGTAAAAGACACGCAGCAGCGGGCGGGCCTTGAGCCAAACGGCGTCGTGGACCGGCCCACCTGGGCCGCACTCCGCGCCCAGAGCCATACTGCCTGCGACAGCTGCACCGAGGAGGGATGAGAGATGGCACGCTTACTGGTCTATGACGCCTACGAGAACAAGGTCTACACCTATTCGAGCCTGCGCGAGAACGATCCCATGCCCTACAGCACCGGCAGGACTCTGACCGTGCGGGAGTTCCGGGGCAAATCGAACAGCCCGGTGCTCTGGACGACCATCGCGGCAATGGAAGCGTGGAACCTCACCCGCCGCAAGTACGGCAGGGGCATCCCGGTGGGATACGCCTTCCGCCGCATCTGGGAGGGAGGCCACGGCACCCGCAGCCAACACTATGCCGGCGTGGCCTTCGACGTGGGGCAGAGCTTCAGCCGGACCCAGCGCACCGCCATCTACAACGCCGCCCGCTCCACCGGGGCGTGGGGCTATGTCGAGCCGCTGAGCCAGACCCCCACATGGGTCCACTTCGACCGGCGCTACGGCACGCCCGCCTGCAGAGGCACCACGGCAGGTTACCCCACCCTCCGCCGGGGCAGCCGGGGCTGCTACGTCATGATCCTCCAGGACGCCCTCTCGACGCTGGGCTACCAGACCGGGAACCGCATCGACGGCATCTTCGGCAGCCGGACGGAAGAAGCCCTCAGGGGCTTCCAGCGGCGCACCAGCCTGCGCGCCGACGGCGTCTGCGGCTGCAACAGCTGGAAGAAGATCTCCACCGCCGTGCTGGGTGTTGGACGGACGAAGACGACCATTGATTGATCTTCATATATAGTAGCAGAAAACAAAAAGGCTGCTGCAAAGTACAACCTCTCAGTCTCGCTATCGCTCGACAGCTCCCCTAGTAGGGGAGCCTCTGGCGAAGAGATGGGGCTTTCCGCCATGCCAAAGCCTCCCCTCGATAGGGGAGGTGGCACGGCAAAGCCGTGACGGAGAGGTTGCTTGCAGCGGCCTCTTATTTTTTATCATTCAATCGTCCAGCACAACATCCTCGCTGAGCACCTGTCCGATGGGCTTTGCAATGCACAGATCGGCCTCGGCGTCCGCATTCGTGGGCTGCATATTGATGACCACGAGGTGGTCGCCCCGGAAGTACCGGATGAGCCCCGCCGCCGGGTAGACCACAAGGCTGGTACCGCCGATGATGAGGGTATCAGCGCGGCGGATGGCCGAGACAGCGCCGGACAATACCTGCTCATCCAGCCCCTCTTCGTAGAGGACGACGTCCGGCTTGATGATACCGCCGCATTTGGGGCAGCGCGGCACACCGGTGCTGTTGGCGATGAAGTCCACATCGTAGAATGCGCCGCACTTGACGCAGTAGTTGCGCAGGGTGCTGCCGTGGAGCTCGTACACCGTCTTGGAGCCTGCCGCCTGATGGAGGCCGTCGATGTTCTGGGTGATGACGGCTTTCAGCCTGCCCTCCCGCTCGAGCTTTGCCAGACGCAGATGCGCCGCGTTGGGCTTTGCTCCCTTGACGATGAGCTTATCGCGGTAGAAGCGGTAGAACTCCTCGGGGCGCTCTTCCCAGAAGTTGTGGCTCAAGATCGTCTCGGGCGGGTAATCGTATTTCTGATGGTAGAGGCCGTCCACACTGCGGAAGTCCGGGATGCCGCTCTCGGTGGACACGCCTGCACCGCCGAAAAAGACGATGTTCTGGCTCTGCGAAATGATTTTTTCCAACTTTTCAACCATATTCAACACCTCTTTTGTATCTATCGACGGAAATCAGTGCAAAATTTTATGGATTCTGCATTTTGTTTTTCACATTTCAACGGTCATTTTCCGCAAATATCTGCCCCAGATGGGCGAAAATATCCTGCGGGAGCATCCCGTACTCGCCTTTTTGGCGGGCGGCACGGTCAGCGGCGGCACCGTGGAGCCAGACCGCACAGGCGGCGGCTTCGCAGGCGGACAGACCGCAGGCCAGCAGGGCCGACATCATACCGGCCAGCACATCGCCGCTCCCGCCCCGGGCAAGACCGGGATTGCCGGTGGGGTTGACGCAGACGCGGCCATCCGGGGCGGCGGCCACGGTCCGCGCCCCTTTCAGCACCACCACCGCATTCCACTGAGCGGCATACCGCCGGGCAACACCCTCCCGGTCGGCCTGAACGGCCTCCACCGAAAGCCCCGTCAGCCGGGACATCTCCCCCGGGTGGGGCGTCAAAATCAGCTCTTTGGCCGGGCGCGGCAGCTCCTCACCCGCGTTCATGAGGCTGGCGGCGGCGTTGAGGCCATCGGCGTCCAGCACGGCACTGCCCGAAAAGCCGGTGAGCAGCTTCTTCACCAGCGTCCGCGTCTCGGCGGCGCGGGCCGTGCTCTGGGCAAGATAGCCCAGTCCCGGCCCGATGAGCAGGACGGTGGCCTTCTGCCGGAGGATGCGGGGGATGCTCTGGGGGGAGATGCCCCCTTCTGCCCCCGGCTCACAGGGGCAGAGACAGCATTCCGGCAGGCGTGCCGACACCGCCGCCAGCACCGGTTCAACACTGGCCAGCGTGACGATGCCCGCGCCGGTGCGCAGAGCGCCCTCGACGGTCAGCGACGCCGCACCGCGGTAGCAGGCGCTTCCCGCCACAGCCAGCACTGCGCCGAAGCTGCCCTTGTTGCTCTCCCTCGGGCGTTTTGGGATGTGTGACCAGACAAATTCAGCCGTAATTTCGGGTGCCATGCTCACGCCTCCCCCTGAATGCAGCGCCTTATCTCTTTTTCCACGTCCTGCACCTCTTCGTGGAACATCCGGGCCGAGACGCGGAGGGCGCCGTGGCCCAGAATGATGACCTGCTCCATGCCGTCGGAGGTCGCCACCCGGACCCGGCGGTTTTTGCCGATCTCGTGGGTGACGCGCTCGATGAACATATCCGCCGTCTCGGCCTCTTTGGTGTAGACGACGTGGATGTTGTGGTACTGCTCGATGCTGCCGGGACTGCCCGGCACACGGTAGGCATCGAACACGAGGATGAGGACGCACTTTTTGAAGCCCTGATAGTTGCAGAGAATGTCCATCAGCCGGTGGCGGGCGGCGTCGAGGCTCTCCTTGGAGAGGGCGTTCAGCTCGTCCCACGCAAAGATGATGTTGTAGCCGTCCACCAGCAGGTATTCGGGGGCGATCTCCCACTGCTCGGCGGCGAAATCGGGCCGTTCCCGCTTCTGCACCGGGCGGAACGCCGCCAGCGGATCCCGTTTGATGGGGCCGTAGGTGCGCTCAAAAATTTTCAGCAGTTCGGCGTCCTCTTCCAGCGTGGCGCGGTAAGCCGCCATCCGGCGGGGACGGGCCGCTGTCTCTTCTGCTGTCGGGACGGTGCGGCCCCAGCCGCTGTCCACGTGCATATGGCTGCGCACCTGCTCCCACGGCACCACAAAGCCCGCGCCATGGGAGCAGAACACCGAGTCCGCCGGGTTGTCCAGGTCGTGCTCCGGCTCATAGTCCACTGCCTCGATGACCTCCGCCGCGTTGTGGCAGGGGCGGTAGCCGTCCAGCGTCAGGTTCAGGTGTCCCCTGCCCCGGGTGTAGCTGACCACCTCCATAGGGTAGCTGCGCATGGCAGCCACCGGTGCAAAACCGGTGAGGGCGGCGGTCTGGCCGTCCGGTGCCGTCTCGGGCGGGTCAAAGCTGCCCTCCATCCGCTGGACGTCGCTCATGGCGCGGCCAATGCTCTCCGCAGGCACTTCCAGCCGGAAGGAATACCACGGCTCGAGGAGCTGGGTCTTTTTGATTTGGTTTGCCATCATGAGGCCCTGCCGCACGGCGCGGTAGGTGGCCTGCCGGAAGTCGCCGCCCTCGGTGTGCTTGAGATGGGCGCGGCCCGCGATGAGGGTGATCTTCATATCCGTCAGCGGCGCGCCGATGAGGACGCCGAGGTGCTGCTTTTCTTCCAGATGGGTCAGCACGAGGCGCTGCCAGTTTTTGTCCAGCTCTTCCTCCCGGCAGTCGGCGGCAAACTGCATCCCGCTGCCCCGGGGCAGCGGCTCGAGCTTCAGATGCACCTCGGCATAGTGGCGCAGAGGCTCATAATGGCCCACGCCCTCGATGGCCTCGGTGATGGTTTCCTTATATAATATGCCGCCGGAGTCGAACTCCACGTCCAGCCCGTACCGCTCGGCCAGCAGGCTCTTGAGCACCTCGAGCTGAATCTCGCCCATGAGCTGGACGTGTATCTCGCCCAGCGTCTCGTTCCAGACGACGTGGAGCTGAGGTTCTTCCTCTTCCAGACGGTGGAGCTTGCCCAATGCGGCATGAACATCCGCGCCCTCGGGCAGACATACCCGATAGCTCAGGACAGGCTCCAGCACCGGGAGGTCACTGTCCCGCTCGGCCCCGAGGCCGGTGCCGGGCTTCGCCCGGGTCAGTCCGGTAACAGCGCAGACCTGCCCCGGGCCGATGGCCTCTGCCAGCGTATATTTTGCGCCGGAGTAAAGCCGCAGCTGGTTGGCCTTTTCGGCCCAGGGCTCGCCGTCCGCTTCGCCGGTGAGCTGGGCTTTGACTTTCAGCTCACCGCCGGTGACGCGCAGCCAGGTCAGCCGCTCGCCCCGCTCATCCTGCGAGACTTTGAACACCCGCGCGCCGAAAGCTTCCAGCGCCGGGGCGGCGCGGGTGTATTCGTCGAGGCCGGCCAGCAGCTCATCCACACCCTGTAAGCCGCCGGCATTCTCCCTCTGCAGGGCCACGCCAAACCAGCAAGGAAAGACGTGCCGCCGGGCGACGGCCGGGATGATGTCCTCCGCCGTCAGGCTGCCCGCGTCCAGCATCTTTTCCATCAGGCGCTCGTCGCAGAGGGCCAGTGCCTCGTCCCGTTCGGCCTGCTCTGCGCCGAAATCCACGAATCCGTCGCCCAGACGGTGGGAAAGCTGGCTCAGCAGCGCCTCTTTGCCCGGGCCGGGCAGGTCCATTTTATTGATGAACACGAAGGTCGGGATATGATACCGCCGCAGCAGACGCCAGAGCGTCTCAGTATGGCTCTGGACGCCGTCGGTGCCGCTGATGACCAGCACTGCGTAGTCGAGCACCTGCAACGTGCGCTCCGTCTCGGTGGAAAAGTCCACATGGCCGGGGGTGTCCAGCAGGGTGATATTCGCACTTCCTGTTTTCAGCAGGGCCTGCTTGGAAAAGATGGTGATCCCACGCGCCTTTTCCAGCCTGTCGGTGTCGAGGAAGGCATCTTTGTTATCCACCCGGCCCAGCTTGCGGATGCTGCCCGCGCGGTAGAGCATCGCCTCGGAGAGGGTGGTCTTGCCGGAGTCCACATGGGCAAGGATGCCCACCACCAGCTGTTTTTCGCTTTTTTCTGCCATGTCCGCTGCCCTCACACTGCGCCTGCGATGAGGCCGATGATGAGCAGCGCCCCGCCCAGGATGAGATTCGAGAGCATGCTGCAATAGGTGCGCTCTTCCGGTTCCAGCTCCTCGAAGGAGACGATGCGCTCATCGGCAAAGTCCACGATGGACTTGGTGGAGTGGAGCTTCTTCCTTTTGCCCATATCCTTAAACTCTTCGCCCAGATGATGGATGGTCACACCGTCCAGACGGAGGTAGTTCACCCACGCCCACATCAGCAGCACGACGCCCAGCAGCAGGGCCGGGGCCTGCCACATGGTAAACGTGCCGTCGCTGACGTAGCGGTCCCACAGCAGCATCAGTACAGCCGCCACCGACACCCGGGTGACGGATTTATACAAAATGGGGCGGAACATATATTTTTGATACATCGAAACCAGCTTTTTCATCCGTGTACTCCTTAATATAAGGTTCATTCAGTAGTATTGTAGCATGATTTTATGAAAAAAGATAGCCGCTTTGCGTTTTCCAACTTTCGTTGTATCCATCCATCATCTTGTAAAGGTACGACTTCTTTCCATTCTTTACCGTTTTTTTGCCGCCATATTTCAGAAAAAAGCATCCGTTACCATTTTGTTTCTATTTCAGCGCCGTATGTCATTGACTTCTTTTGCCCAGAATGTTAGAATACGAAAGGTGCAGTCCCGGGCGCTTTGTGCGTTTTTGGCACCCGGAGCCCGCCGTTTTTTGCATTTAGGATAGGAAAAAAGGAAAATAATATCTCGGAGGAGCGTATCTCAATGAACATCGATTTTGAGTCCCGCAACATCACCCGCCGCAGCTTCCTGAAGGGCGCAGGCGTCGTGGGTGCCGCCGGCCTGCTGTCCGCCTGCGGCGGCAGCAAGTCCAACAACTCCGGCAGCACGGCCGCTTCCGGCGCACAGGCCCCCAACTCCACCGGTGCCACCCCCCTCAAGGAGTACATCTCCTGGGAGTCTGCCAACCGTGAGATCGAGAGCTGGAACCTGCTGTACAGCCAGACCCTCACCGACGCCAACGTCGTCACCAACCTGTGGGACGGCCTGATGAGCTTCGACTGCTACGGCAAGCTGGTACCCGCCATCGCCACCAGCTGGGAGGCCAACGAGGACTCCACCGTCTGGACCTTCCACCTGCGCGACGATGTGGACTGGGTGGACTGCAACGGCGAGGTGAAGGAGCACATCACCGCCACCGATTTTCTGGTCGGTCTGGAGTGGGTGCTGAACGCCTCCAAGAACGAGGCCAACAATACCTCCATGCCCACCCTGTACATCGTGGGCGCTGAGGAGTACTACGAGAAGACCAAGGATATGGGCGCTGCCGCCGCCGACCTGCACTATCAGGATATGCTGGACGCAGGCGTGGGCATCGAGGCTCCCGACGACTACACTCTGGTGTTCACCTGCAAGGACCCCTGCCCCTACTTTGATACCGTGGCCTCCTACACCAGCTTCTACCCCGCCTCTCAGGCGCTGATCGACGAGCTGGGCATCGAGACCTTCCGTGGCTGCGACAACACCAACATGTGGTACTGCGGCCCCTATATCGTCGAGGAGTATATCCAGGGCAACACCAAGAGCTATATCCCCAACCCCCACTACTACAATGCTGCCAACGTCAGCCGCTTCGAGCGTATGACCGTGACCATGATCTCCGATCAGGCCATCGCATTCCAGCTCTACCAGAACCGCGAGCTGGACGAGATGGACCTGAACGAGAGCACCATCACCACCATCACCTCCGACCCCAACAACGAGTACAACAGCCAGCTCTGTGAGAAGCGCGCCCGCCCCACTGCCTACGCCATGCACTTCAACTACCAGAAGAACAACGCCGACGGCACCCCCGATGTGAACTGGAACAAGGCCATCGCCAACACTGCTTTCCGTCAGTGCTTCTACCGCGGCCTGAACCTGAAGGCATGGTTCTCCCGCTACAACAAGATCAACCCCCTGAAGTGCGAGAACGACTACTACACCATGAAGGGCCTGTGCTACAACACGCAGGGCGTTGAGTACACCACTCTGGTGGCCAAGGAGATGGGCTTCGACGCTGAGAAGTACGATGGCGAGACCATGATCCGCCTGCGTGCCAACGGCGGCGACATCTCCGCCCTGAAGAAGCAGGCCATGGAGGAGCTGAGCGCCATCGGCGTCACCTTCCCCGTCAAGGCCACCTACTTCATCATCGCCAGCAGCACCTCTGCACTGGACAACGCCACCATCCTCAAGCAGTGCTTCTCCGACAGCTTCGGCGACGACTTCATCAAGCTGGACGTCCAGACCTACGTTTCCAGCCTGACCCAGGAGGTCCGCACTCCTCAGCTCCAGAGCTTTGTCATCAACGGCTGGAGCGCCGACTTCGGCGACCCCGTCAACTTCCTCGGTCAGGAGACCCTCCACGACGACAATGCTTTCTACTCGCACTACTACTCCAACATCGCCCGGGTGGCTGAGGCTCCTGCCGACTACCAGAAGGACCTGATGGATGCTTTCGAGCAGTACACCGATCTGGTCAATGCCGCCAACGCCATCGTCAACGACACCGACGCCCGCTACGAGGCCTTCGCCAAGGCTGAGGCCTATCTGCTGGAGAACGTGCTGGTCAGCCCCGCCTACTACGACATCACATGGTCCCTGACCCACGCCAACGAGTACAGCAAGATCTACGCCATGTACGGCGGCTGCAACTACAAGGCTGTCAACTGGGAGACTTCCGAGGAAGCCTACACCACCGTCCAGTACGAGCAGTTTGCCAAGGCTTTCAACGCTGCGATTCAGGGCTAAGCAGGCGTAAAAGTCATTCCATTTCAGTCATCACATGAATTTTTTTTCATTTTTATGTGTTTGCTGAATCAATAAGATTCAATCCGTGTCCGAGTTGTTTTTCTTGACTTCCCGCCTGTGGGATGATAGAATATTTGCAATCGATACGGGTTCTGCAAGGGCGCAGAAACAGATCCATAAAATCTGTCTCTGCGCCCTTTTTGTACCCTTTTGAAGCCGGGTTCATGGCCAGAGTGCGCCGGACAGGCGAGGATTTTTGCCCACAGACAAGGCGATTTTCCGCAGCGATCCTGACGGATTGCAAGGGAGAGCAACGCAGTATGTGAGCAAAAAGACCGTTCAGACGGTGTACAATGGTTATGAAGACGGCTCCCAGACCTTGTGGGAAGGTAAAATAGTATGGACAGGGTAGGGATTTGGGGAACGCAGAGCCGTACCAGTCATTACAGGAGGGAAAGAATATGTACCACGATTTTGAGTCTCACACCATCACCCGCCGCAGCTTCCTCAAGGGTGCCGGCGCTGTTGGCGCAGCCGGTCTGCTGGTTGCCTGCGGCGGCTCTTCTTCCAGCACCGCAGCCAGCGCTTCGTCGGCTTCTTCCGGTGCAGCTGCTTCCGGCAAGGGCCTGAGCGAGCTGTTTACTTACGAGACTTCCGGCCGTGAGATCGAGAGCTGGAATATTCTCTACAGCCAGCAGGCCATCGACTTCAACGTGACGACCAACATCATCGACGGTCTTATCAGCTTCGACAACTACGGCAAGCCGGTGCCGGCTCTGGCTAAGAGCTGGGAGCACAACGAGGACTCCACTGTCTGGACGTTCCACCTCCGTGACGATGTGGACTGGGTGGACATGAACGGCGAGGTGCAGGACCACCTGACCAGCAAAGACTTCCTCGTGGGCTTCGAGTGGGTGCTGAACGCAAAGAAGAATCAGGCCGCCAACACCTCCATGCCCTCCACCACCGTCGTGGGCGCAGCCGATTACTACGACAAGACCTATGCGATGGACGACGCAGCCGCCGCGGCCCTGACCTACGACGATATGCTGGCCGCAGGCGTCGGCATCGACGCACCGGACGACTACACCGTCGTCTTTACCTGCCTGAACCCCTGCCCCTACTTCGACACCGTGGCTTCCTACGTCTGCTGCTATCCGGCACCCCCGGCTCTGGTGGAAAAGCTGGGCGTCGAGGGCTTCCGCGGCGTGGACTACACCCAGCAGTGGTGCTGCGGCCCCTACCTCATCGAGGAATTCGTCTCCGACAACTCCAAGCGGTTCATCCCGAACCCCCACTATTATGCAGCTGACGAGTGCAGCCGCTTCGAGCGCGTGTCCCTGAGCATGATCACCGATTTGACCGTCGGCTACCAGCTGTATCAGAACCGTGAGCTGGACGAACTGGAGCTGAGCGAGAGCACCCTGACCACCATCACCTCCGACACCTCCAACGCCTACAACGACCAGCTCTGTGAGAAGCGCCCCACCAAGTACGCCTACGACTTCCATTTCAACTTCTACTGCCTCAACACCGACGGCACCCCCAACGAGAACTGGAACAAGGCCGTGGCCAACCGGGCGTTCCGCCGCTGCTTCCAGGAGGGCCTGAACCTCATTCCCTACTACGCACGCTTCAACAAGATCAACCCCCTCAAGTGTGAGAACAACTACTACACCATGAAGGGCGTCTGCTACAACTCCAAAGGCACTGATTATGTTGATCTGGTGGCCAAGGAGCTGGGCATCGACGGCGAGAAGTATGACGGCAAGACCATGGTCCATCTGCGCAAGTCCACCGCCGACTCCATCGCCGCCCTCAAGAAGCAGGCCATGGATGAGCTGACCGCCATCGGCGTCACCTTCCCGGTCAAGGCGCCCTTCTTCTTCGTGGCCGGCAACACCGTCCAGCAGGACAACGCCACCGTTCTGCAGCAGTGCTTCACCGACAGCTTCGGCGACGACTTCATCCAGCTGGACCTCGGCACCTATGTTTCCAGCCTTGCAAAGGAAGTCCGCATCCCCAAGCTCCACGGCTTCGTCATCAACGGCTGGGGCGCAGACTTCGGCGACCCCGTCAACTTTGTGGGGCAGGAGATCCTGCACGACTCCAACGCCTACTACGCCGTCAACTTCTCCAACATCCAGCTGGTGGCGGAGGATCCCGCCGATTACCAGCAGGAGCTGGTAGACGAGTTCGAACAGTTCACCGACCTTGTCAACGCCGCCAACGCCATCGTGGACGACACCGACGCCCGCTATGAGGCCTTCGCAAAGGCCGAGGCCTACATGATCAACAACTCGCTGGCCGTCCCCTGCTACTACGATGTCCGCTGGTGCCTGACCCACGTCAACGAGTACACCAAGATCAACGCCATGTTCGGCCCCTGCAACCTCAAGTACGTCAACTGGGAGACCAGCGAGGACGCCTACACCACCGCTCAGTACGAGGAATTTGCCAAGGCTTTCGACGCCGCAAAATCTTAACTTTTTCTTAACTTTTCCGCCGGGAGTTCCTGCTTCCGGCCCGTATCCCACACACGGGAGCTGTTCTTGGATTAAGAACAGCTCCCGTTCTTTTGTTTTTGGGCCTGTTTATCTTATTTTCGTCACTCTTCATCACAGTAAAGTAAATTTATTTTATCTCTATGCAGAGTACGGCTTTCTTTTGGAAGAAAAGGCATTTTACATTCCATTGACAACTATTTATTTCGATGGTACAATATATGTCGTGTTAAGGATTTTACGGGAGGAGCACAGGCACAGACAGAGTGGTCTGTTTCTGCGCTCTTTTGTATTCTCTGGTAATACAGGGAGGGCAGATAATCTCGTAGGAGTGGGAAATCGGCAGGGCAAGGTACCCTGCGCCATAGAGCCGAGACACGAAAGAATAATTGGGAGGAAAATACAATGAACGCAAATTTTGAGTCTCATTCCATCAGCCGCCGCAGCTTCCTCAAGGCTTCCGGCGTCGTGGGCGCTGCAAGCATCCTGGCCGCTTGCGGTGGTTCTTCCAGCAGCACTGCTGCCAGCACCTCCGGTGCTGCCTCCGGCGCAGCTGCACCCGCAGCCGACGCCATCACCGATTACGTCTCCTTCGAGACCGCCAAGCGTGAGCTGGAGACCTGGAACTTCCTGTACAGCCAGTCCGCTTCCGACATGAACGTCACCACCAACTGCTGGGACGGCCTTCTGAGCTTCGACTGCTACGGCAAGGCAGTCCCCGCCATCGCATCCAGCTGGGAGCACAACGAGGACTCCACCGTCTGGACCTTCCACCTGCGCGACGATGTCGATTGGTGCGACGTCAACGGCGAGGTCAAGTCTCACCTGACCTCCAAGGACTTCCTCGTGGGTCTTGAGTGGGTCCTGAACGCCATCAAGAACGAGGCCTTCAACACCTCCATGCCCTCTGAGACCGTCGTGGGCGCTGCTGAGTACTACGACCTGACCAAGGACAAGGGCGACGCTGCTGCCGATATGACCTACGAGGATATGCTGGCTGCCGGTGTCGGCGTCGAGGCACCGGACGACTACACTCTGGTCTTCACCTGCAAGAGCCCCTGCCCCTACTTCGACACTGTCGCTGCCTACAACAGCTTCTACCCCGCCTCTGAGGACCTCATCAAGGAGCTGGGCATCGATGGCTTCCGCTCCTGCGATTACTCCACCATGTGGTACAATGGTCCGTACCTCATCGAGGAGTACATCCAGCAGAACACCAAGAGCTTCATCCCCAACCCCAACTACTACGCTGCAAACGACTGCACCCGTTTCGAGCATCACACCATCACCATGATCCCCGACCTGTCCATGGGCCTGCAGCTGTACGAGAACGGCGAGGTCGATAACATCGACCTGACCGAGTCCAACCTGACCACCATCACCTCTGACCCCAACAACGAGCACAACAAGTTCCTGTGCGAGAAGCGCCCCACCAAGTACAGCTTCCAGATGCACCTGAACTTCCAGCGCAAGGATGAGAACGGCAATCTGGACGAGAACTGGAACAAGGCTGTTTCCAACCGCGCATTCCGTCAGTGCTTCTACAAGGGCATCGACTTCACCAACTACTACGCCCGCACCAACAAGATCAACCCCCTGAAGTGCGAGAACGACTACTACACCATGCCCGGCGTCTGCTACAACACCAAGGGTGAGGAGTACACCACTCTGGTCGCCAAGGAGATGGGCTTCGACGGTCAGGCTTACGACGGCAAGACCATGATCCGCCACCGCGACAACGGCGGCGACATCGCCGACCTGAAGAAGCAGGCCATGGAAGAGCTGAGCGCTATCGGCGTCACCTTCCCCGTCCACTGCTACCACTACATCAAGAGCGGCGACACCAATGCTCTGGATACCGCCACCGTTCTGAAGCAGTGCTTCTCCGAGAGCCTGGGCGATGACTTCGTCGTGCTGGACATCGGCACCTACGTCTCTTCTATTTATAAGGAAGTCCGTAACGTCCAGCTGCACTCCATCCTGCAGAACGGCTGGGGCGCTGACTTCGGCGACCCCGTCAACTTCCTGGGTCAGGAAGTCCTGAGCGATGACAACGCTTACTACGCTCAGACCACCTCCTGGATCGCAGCCGTCGAGAAGGATCCTCAGGATTACCAGAAGGACCTGCTGGCTGATTACCAGGAGTTCACCGATCTGGTCACCGCGGCAAAGGCTATCGTCACCGATACCGATGCACGCTATGCCGCATTCGCAAAGGCTGAGGCTTCCATGCTGAACAACGCTCTGTGCGTTCCCTGCCTGTACGAGGTGCTCTGGTGCCTGACCCACGTCAACGAGTACACCAAGATCAACGCCATGTACGGTCCCTGCAACTACAAGGCAGTCAACTGGGAGACCCGTCAGGGCGACGGCTACACCACCGAGGAGTACGAGGCTTTCTCCGCTGCATTCGATGCAGCAACCAAAGCCTGATGATTATTTTATAAAGGTTTGGTTATCATGTTAAAATACACCGTCAAGCGGCTGGCTCAGTCGCTCGTCACGATCTTATTGATCGCAACCATCGTCTTTTTGCTGATGCGCTGCCTGCCTACGGACTACTACTTCACGGAAGAACAGCTCATGAAGTTTACCGAAGAGCAGAAATACGCCGCGCTGGAAGCCGCCGGTCTGACCGACCCCATCGGCACCCAGCTGATGCACTTCTACAACGACCTGCTCCATCTGGACTTCGGCACTTCCCGCCGCATCCAGAATGGCGCTTCCGTCGTGAAGGTGATCGGCAAGAAATTCGGCGTCTCCATGCGCCTCGGCCTGATCTCCGCCGGCATCTCGCTGCTGGTGGGCATCATGCTGGGCATCCTGCAGACCGCCTTCAAGGACAAGGTCTTTGACTGGATCGGCACTGCCTACACCGTTTTCGTCAACGCTGTGCCTTCTCTGGTCTCCTATTCGCTGGTGCTGGTCTTCGGCTCCAAATACCTGGGTTTCCCCACGCTGTACTCCACCCGTAATGTCGGCCCGTCCAGTGTGCTGCCCATCGTCTGCTTGTCGCTGGCGTCTATCGCAGGCTACGCTCTGTGGACCCGCCGCTACATGGTGGACGAGCTGACCCGCGATTATATCAAGCTGGCCCGCGTCAAGGGCCTGAGCTCCAGCGAGATCATGTTCAAGCACGTGCTGCGCAACGCCATGGTCCCCATGGTGCAGTATATCCCCCAGTCCATCCTGCTGACGGTCGGCGGCTCTCTGCTGATGGAGCGGTTCTTCTCCGTTCCCGGCATGGGTCCCCTGCTGACCGACGCCATCCAGCGCTATGACCTGAACGTCGTCCAGACTCTGGTCATCCTCTACGCTGCGCTGGGCATCGTGGGTGTTTTCCTGGGCGACGTGCTGATGATGCTGGTTGACCCGCGCATTACTCTGACCGGAAAGGAGGCCGCACGCTGATGGCTAAAGCATCTGATTTTGAGGGCAAGAAGCAGGACGAACTGTTCTACTTCGTCGATTACTCTCCGGAGGAAGCCGAGCGTGTCGGCTACTCCAACTACAGCTACTGGGGTTCTGTCATCCAGAACTTCCTCAAGCACAAGGCTGCTGTCGTCTGCCTGATCCTGTTCCTGTTCCTCGTCATCTTCTCCTTCATCGCACTGGCCATCGGCAAGTACGATTATCAGACGCTGGTGACGGATTCCTCTCTGGCCTTCCGGAAGCCCAACAGCGAATACTGGTTCGGCACCGACAACCTCGGCCGCGACTACTGGTGTCAGGTGTGGTACGCCACTCAGGTGTCCATCCGTCTGGCCCTCATCGTTGCCGTGGGCGAGAGCATCCTCGGCGTCATCATCGGCCTGATCTGGGGCTATGTCCGTAAGCTGGACCGCTTCTTCACCGAGCTGTACAACCTCATCGACAATGTGCCTTACATCATCTACATGACCCTGATCGCACTGGTCGTCGGCCAGAGCTTCACCATCATGGCCGTCTCGATGATCGCCATCGGCTGGCTGGTCATGGCCCGCCGCGTCCGCAACATGGTGTTCATGTTCCGTGACCGCGAGTACAACCTCGCGTCCCGCTGCCTTGGCACCCCGCTGTGGCGCGTTCTGACCAAGAACATCCTGCCCTATCTGGTCTCCGTCATCATCCTGCGCATGGCGCTGAGCATCCCCGCCACCATCAACCTCGAGTCCACCCTGTCCTATCTGGGCATCGGTCTGGGCATCGAGACTCCGTCTCTGGGCCTCATCCTGAGCAAGGTGCGCGGCTTCTTCCTCGATTATCCTTACCTGCTGGTCTTCCCCGCATCCATCGTGTCCATCATCTCCATTTCCTTCTATATCATGGGCAACGCTTTCTCGGATGCTGCTGACCCGCGCAACCACGTTTAACAGATGGGAGAGAAAATCACAAAAATGGATAGACAACCGATCATCTCTGCCAAAGACGTGGAGATCACCTTTAGCCTGCGCGGCAAGAAGCTGAACGCGATCCGCAAGTGCTCGCTGGACCTTTATGACGGCGAGACGCTGGCCATCGTGGGCGAGTCCGGCTCGGGCAAGTCCGTATTCACCAAGACCTTCGTGGGTATGCTGGATGTCAACGGTAAGATCACCGGCGGCTCCATCATGTACGAAGGCCGCGACATGACCAAGTTCACCGAGAAGGACTGGCTGGGCGTGCGCGGCAAGAAGATCGCCATGGTCATGCAGGACCCGATGACCAGCCTGAACCCGCTGAAGAAAATCGGCAAGCAGATCCAGGAGAGCATCGAGCATCATCAGGGCCTGAAGGGCGCGGAGGCCAAGAAGGCCGCCATCGAGATGCTGGCCAAGGTCGGCATCCCCGACCCGGAGCGCCGCTACGAGCAGTATCCGCACGAGTTCTCCGGCGGTATGCGTCAGCGTGTCGTCATCGCCATCGCTGCCGCCTGCCGTCCGCAGATCCTCATCTGCGACGAGCCCACCACCGCTCTGGATGTGACCATTCAGGCACAGATCCTGCAGCTCATCCGTGACCTGCAGAAGGAGCTGGGCATGTCCGTTATCTACATCACCCACGACCTGGGCGTTGTGGCAAATGTGGCAGACCGCGTGGCCGTCATGTACGCCGGCCAGATCGTCGAGTACGGCACCGTCGAGGAGATCTTCTACGACGCATGGCACCCCTACACTTGGGCTCTGCTGCAGGCTCTGCCTCAGCTGGGTACCAAGGGTGAGGCCCTGCCCACCATCGACGGTACGCCGCCGAACCTGTTCAATGAGATCAAGGGCGATGCATTTGCACCCCGCAACAAGCACGCGCTGGCCATCGACTTCGTGGCAGAACCTCCGTTCTTCCAGGTGTCCGAGACCCACGCGGCAAAGACCTGGTATCTGGACCCCCGGGCTCCCAAGATGGAACGCCCGCACTCCATCCAGAACCTGCGTGAGAAAATGGGAAAGATGGGAGGTTCCAACTTAAATGGCTGAGCGTGAAAAGCTGATTGAGCTGAAAGACCTTCAGATCACCTTTGGCTCCGGCAAAAAGAAGTTCGTGGCCGTGGACCACGTCAATTTTGACATCTACAAGGGCGAGACCTTCTCGCTGGTCGGCGAGTCCGGCTCCGGCAAGACCACCATTGGCCGTGCCATCTGCCGCATCAACCCGACCTCCGGCGGCGACATCTTCTTCAAGGGCCAGAAGATCAACGGCAAGATCTCCAAGGAGCTGGACCGTGAGGTCATCCGCAAGGTGCAGATGATCTTCCAGGACCCCATGGCCTCTCTGAACGAGCGCGCCAAGGTCGAGTACATCGTGGCTGAGGGTCTGTTGAACCACCACCTGTACAAGGATCAGGATGACCTGCACGAAAAGGTCATGAATGCTCTGCACGAGGTCGGCCTGCTGCCGGAGTTCGCCTCCCGCTTCCCCCACGAGTTCTCGGGCGGCCAGCGTCAGCGTATCGGCATCGCCCGTGCGCTGGTCATGGAGCCGGAGTTCATCGTGGCCGACGAGCCCATCTCCGCACTGGACGTCTCCATCCGTGCGCAGGTGCTGAACCTGCTGAACAGCATGAAGAAGTCCCGCGGTCTGACCTACCTGTTCATCGCCCACGACCTGTCGGTCGTCCGGTTCATCTCGGACCGCATCGCCGTCATCAGCAAGGGCCGCATCGTGGAGCTGGCAGAGGCTGAAGAGCTGTTCCTCCATCCCCTGCACCCCTACACCAAGGCTCTGCTGAGCGCTGTTCCCATCCCCGACCCGGGCCTGGAAAAGAAGAAGAAGCTTCTGGTCTACGACCCCAGCTGCCACGACTACAGCGTGGACAAGCCGGTCTGGGAGGAGATCGCCAACGGTCACTTCGTCTATGGCAACCAGAAGGAGCTGGAAGGCTACCGCAAGGAATATCAGAGCCAGCTCTAAGCACTGTCACTTGACTGTATTTTAACACAAATGCCCCGCCGCATTGGGAAGCATCCCATTGCGGCGGGTTTTGTGCTGTATAGAAAGAGGCCGCTTCCCGTATTTCTGCCGGGAAGCGGCCCCTTTGTGTTTTATATCAGTCTTGCACCGGGCTTCGGCTCATGGGCCTGCCAGAGGGTGACCCACTCGGGCAGACGCAGGGTCTTCAGGCGCTGGGGCAGGGCGGCGAGATCGCCGCCCGTGAGATACCACGCCGCACCGAACGCCGCCAGCGCCAGGAGCACCAGCACCGCCAGCAGAACGCGGAGAGGATGCTTCTTCTTTGAGGTGGGGTCCTTGCTCTGCGAGCGGCCCGGAGGATCGCTCTGTTTGACCTGTCCGGCGGGAAGGAAGCCTGTCCCCTCGGCCTGCGGCAAACCGGCAGCGGCGCGGCGCACCATATCCAGCAGCCAGAGGCCGGGGTTATCTGCGGCGGGGACGGTGCGGAGCCAGCAGCCTTTTTTGGTGCTGAGCACCAGCACATGGTCACTTTCCCGCTCGGCACAGGCCACGGCCAGCTCTGTTCCCACGACGCGGCGGGCCGCCTGCGCCCGGGCGAGGGCCAGACGGACAGGGTCGGGTTTGTCCCCTTCCCCGCCGAGCTTGGCCCGGGCGCGCTTTTCGATTTGGGGGCCGACCTTGGCGTCGGCATAGCTCATGGTGCCGAAGTCGTAGACCTTCTCGGCTCCGGGGACTTTCTCGAGCCGGGATTCCAGCAGCGCACCGGCGGCGGCATCACCGCAGGCCAGCAGACGATCGTGGGCTTCCAGCGCCTGCACGGCGGCAGCGGCCAGACTGGTATCGCCTGCACCATATACGTCCGCACCAAAGCTGCTGCGGAGGCTCTGGGCCGCCTTTTTCAATCCCGTGGGCGTGTCCGCATGGACAGCCAGCAGCGTCTCTGCGCCCCGGCTCTTCCACTGGGCCTCAGCCCTCCATTGGGGCGCAAACAGCGCCACAGCGGCCGCCAGCCGCCCCTGCGGCGCACCGTACAGGCGCAGCACACAGCGGGTCTCCTCTGCCAAATCCCATCAACCCCTCATTTTTTGATTTTTACCGGACGAACGCCTCATCCAGTGCGGCCAGCGCTTCGTCGTCCGACTGCTGAGCTGCGGTGAGGGCCTGCGTCCCGGCAGGGACTTTGCCCTGTGCCAGACGCAGCGCCAGTTCCAGCGCAGCCTGTGCGGCCCGGGCGCGCACCAGCGCACGGTCAGGCCGGGAGACGAAAAGCTTCTTGACGCAGGCCACGCCATCCCGGGCAGCGCCCAGATAGACGGTGCCCACAGGGCGCACCTCGTCGCCGCCGGTGGGGCCGGCCACACCGGTAACGCTCACAGCGATGTCAGCGCCCGAAGCCTTTGCCGCGCCCAGAGCCATCTGTGCCGCCACGGGAGCGGACACGACGTTGTACTTTTCGATGACCGCCGGGTCCACGCCCACGAGCTTTGCCTTGGCCTGCTCCCAGTAGGTGACGAAGCCATAGCCGAACACCTCGCTGGAGCCGGACACGGAGGTCAGGCGCTGTGCGATGAGGCCGCCGGTGCAGCTCTCGGCGGTGGCGATGGTCAGCCCCTTTTCCTGCAGGGTGTGGACCACCGTTTCTTCCAGACCGGCCACATCCTCATCATACACCGCATCGCCCAGCATATCATAGAACTTTTTGGCATACGCGCGGCACATTTTTTCGCCGTCCCCGTCGGAGCGGGCGCGGGCCGTGATACGGATCTCACACTCGCCGGTCTTGCAGTAGATGGCGGCGGTGGGGTTCGGATTTTCCAGCAGGTCGCGCACCTTATACTCAATATCGCTCTCGCCGCCCAGCACACGGAGGGTAACGGAGTGGAGGGTGCAGTTCTGGCGCTCCATCAGCAGAGGGCGGACGCTTTCCGTCCACATGGCCTTCATCTCGTGGGGGACACCGGGCATGAGGACGGCGCAGCGGCCGTCCTGCTCGAACCACGCGCCGGGGGCAGTGCCGTGGTTGTTGATGATTTTATGGCCCTTGGTGGGGACCATCGCCTGTTTGCGGTTGTTGGGGGTCGTCTCGCGGCCGGTGCGGGCAAAGTAGCTGGTGATCTTATCCCACTCGGCCTCATCGAAGGCCAGCTCATCCCCGAAGCAGGCGGCAACGGTCTCCTTGGTCAGGTCGTCCGCCGTGGGGCCGAGGCCACCGGTAAAGACCAGCAAGTCGCAGCGGCTCTTGGCCTCGTTGACGAAATCGGCCAGACGGCCATGGTTGTCGCCGATGGTGCTCTCCCGCTGGACCGTGATGCCCAGATCGGCCAGCTCCCGGCTGAGGTACTGGGCGTTGGTGTTGAGGATGTTGCCGAGAAGGAGCTCGGTACCCACACTGATGATCTCTGCTGTCATGGCTCAACCCTCGAATTCCACGTCGTCGGTGATGCGCAGGCGGATGCGCTCGGTGGCCTCTGCGGCCTCGGCTTCCAGCTCTGCCAGACCGGGCATCCCGGCCTCGGCTTCGAGGATCTCGCTCAGTTCGGGGCGGATCTTCGGGTGCGGCGGGGTAAAGATGGTGCAGCAGTCCTCATAGGGCAGGATACTCGTCTCGAAGGTGTTGATGTGGCGGGCCGTCTCGACGATCTCGGTCTTGTCCATGCCGATGAGGGGGCGGAGGATGGGCAGGTCCTGGGCGGCGTCGGTACACTGCAGAGCCTTGACGGTCTGGCTGGCCACCTGTGCCAGGCTCTCGCCGGTGACGAGGGCTTCACAGCCCTGCTTCCTGGCGATGATGTTGGCAATGCGCATCATGCTGCGGCGCATGAGGACGGTGAAGAGAACGTCGGGCGCGTTATCGCGGATATACTCCTGAGGCTTGGTATACGGCACCACAAAGAGGTTGGTGCTGCCGGTATAGGGGGTGATGAGCTGGGCCAGAGCCTTAACTTTCAGTTTTGCGCGCTCGGAAGTATACGGAGGGGACGCGAAATGGATGTGGTCGAGGCCGAGGCCGCGCTTTGCCATCCGGTATGCCGCCACAGGGCTGTCGATGCCGCCGGACAGCATATTGAGGGCGCGGCCGGAAGTTCCGACAGGCAGACCGCCCTCACCCTGTATTTTGGGGCCGTGGATATACGCACCGTAATCGCGGATCTCCACGATGACCTTGAACTGAGGGTTCTTGACGTCCACCCGCAGGTAGTTGTGCCTGCCCAGCAGATAGGCACCCAGCTCCCGCATCAGCTCGGGACTGGTCATGGGGAAGGTCTTATCGGAACGGCGGGCCTCGACCTTGAAGGTCTTGATGCCGTGGAGGCTGTCGCCCAGATAATCCTCGGCGGTCTGGCAGATGGTGTCGAAATCCTTCTCACAGACCACAGCACGGCTGAGGGCCGCGAGGCCGAACACCTTGCTCACCCGCTCAAAGGCGAGGTCCATATCAATATCTTCCTCTTCCGGCTCCATGTAGAAGGTGGACTGGGTGCAGTAGACGCGGAACTTGCCCACCGTCTTGAGGCGGTAGCGCAGGATCTTCATCATCGTCGATTCAAACTGGTTGCGGTTGAGGCCCTTCAGGGACATTTCGCCCTGATAGCCCATAATGACTTCGCGCATAATAGCTTCTCCTAATATTGTGTTGTTCATCAGCCGGTGCTTTTTACTTTTTGATCCTCTGCAAGTGCTTCATGCCATCCTCAAAGCACTCGAGAAAGGCATCCACATCCTCCGGGGTGTTGTCGGCGCAGAAGGACACCCGGATGGCCGTGTCGATGGCCAGCGGGTCGCGGCCCATGGCCGCCAGCGTGTGGCTGGGCTGTCCCCTGCCGCAGGCACTGGCCGACGAGACGTAGATCTGCTTCTCGGACAGCCATGCCAGCATCGTCTCACTCTTGATGCAGTTCTCGCTGAAATTCAGCACCTCCGGCACAGCGCCCGCCGGGCTGTTGATCTCCACCTCCGGGAACACAGAAAGCCCCTCGCGGAGGCGGTCGTTGAGGGCGCGCACAGCCTTGTCGCGGCTCTTGATGCTGCCGGCCAGGCGGGTGGCCGCGGCGGCAAGGCCCAGCGCATAGGGCAGGTTCTCGGTGCCGGGGCGGAGGCCGCGCTCCTGCTCACCGCCCAGATAGGGCGGCTGGAACGCCTGCACCAGCCGGTCGCTCAGGTAGAGCGCACCGATACCCTTGGGTGCGTGGATCTTGTGGCCGCTGATAGTCATCGTGTCGATGTTGTCCAGCTTGATGGGGACGCGCATCCACGCCTGCACGGCGTCCACATGGACGATGGTGCGGCTGTTGCGGCGCTTGACCTCGGCGGCCAGACGCTCCACGTCGCTGCAGGTGCCTATCTCGTTGTTGACCATCATGCAGGCCACGAGGATGGTGTTCTTGTCCACGGCATCCAGCATCTTGTTGATGTCCAGTGTGCCGTCGGCCTGAGGCTTCACGACAGTGACGTTATAGCCCTGCGCGGCCAGACGTTCCAGCGGGCGCTGGACGCTGGGGTGTTCGAAGCCCGACACCACGATGCCTTTGCCGAAAGTGCGGGTCTGGGCCGCGCCCAGCAGGGCCAGATTATTGCCCTCGCTGCCGCAGGAGGTAAAGTACAGCTCCTTCGACTTGCAGCCCAGGGTGCGGGCCACGGCGGCACGGGCGGAGTTCAGGGCCTCTTCGCTCCGTGCGCCGGGGGCATAGAGACTGGAGGGGTTGGCCCAGTGCTCCCGCATGGCCTTGTCTATCACGTCTGCCACCTCGGGAGCAACGATGGTGGTGGCGGCGTTATCCAGATAATGCAGTTCCGGATCATGCAGCATAATTTCATTCCTGCCTTTTGTGCATAAAATATCAGGATAAGTATACCACAAAGCTCCGCATAACGCAAAATATTTGCACAGCAAAAAAGGGGCCGCTCCATGCAGGAGCAGTCCCTTTCAGCAGCTTGCGGTTCGCGTTTGGGTTCAGCCGTTCTCGTTTGCCTTCTGCAGCCAGATGCTGCCGATGTCCAGCGCATTGTACAGGCCGTTCTTGGTGGTCTGACGGGCCACGCGGGCCTCACGGGGCTTGGACTCATCGGTAGAGAGCAGCTGCAGATGGACCTTGTCTGCCACATCCACACCGCCCACGGTCTTGGTGGACTGGATCTGCAGATAAAGCACATACGGGTCGGTCATGCAGCCGTAATACAGCTCATTGTCCTTGCGGACGAGGGGCTTGCCTTTATAAGTCAGTTTCGGAGTAAATGGCATCGTGAAAGCCTCCCTATCATACTTGATTCACTTTAGTATATCATATTTATAATAGAAAACGCAAGGGCAGGCCCCCGGAATATGGGAATTTTTCCTCACGGGTTGCACGGGCCGGGGCTGTGCTGTATAATAGGGGCGAAAGTAACCATTCCGCCACAGGAGGACATTATGGCAGATTATCAGGAATATCGCCGCCGCATCCTTCATCGGCGCTGGCGCAGGATCTTCATCACCGCTGCGCTGCTCATCCTACTGGTGCTTCTGGCCGCTGTGGGCGTCCTCTGGAAGCGCCTTCACCGCGAGCCAGCCCCCAATACGGCCCAAGGCCCCACCATTCTGCAGCAGGAGCTGACCGGCAGCGAGTGGAACACCATCAGCTACACCCCGGCCCGACGCCTCAGTGTCCAGACCCTCGACAACGGGATGACCGCGATGGATTTCCGCCTCGCCGCCCAGCCTGCCAGCCCTGCCGTGGAGCGGAGCAGCTTTTCGGACGTGAGTTTTTTGGGCGACAGCCTGACGCAGGGGATGCAGCTGTACGACACCGGCCTGCCCAACGCGCACTTCTGCGCCTATAAGGGCGTCGGCCCCAATGCCGTCGTCAACAACACCACCTGCCGCCGGGCCGACGGCGAAAAGGAAGTCCCGATGGAGGCGCTGGCCTCCCAGCAGCCCCGGGCGCTCTACATCCTGCTGGGTACCAATGTGCTGACCGCTGACAGCGATTATACCAGCTTCCTCACCTATTACCGGCTGATGCTGGACATGATCTCGCAGGCACTGCCCAACACGAAAATTTACGTCCAGTCCATCACCCCGGTCCGACCTGAAGTGCGCAAAAAGTCCCCCGGCCTCTACAAGGAGCGGCTCTGTGAGATAAACGATGCTCTTTCGGCCATCGCGCTGGAAAAGGGCTGCACCTTCCTGAACCTCTGGGAGGCGCTGGCCGATGAGAACGGCGACCTCATCGAGGAATACGCCCAGCCGGACGGCTACCATCTGCTGCCCGCCGGGTACGACGCATGGGTGGATTACCTCTGCACCCACACCTGATAGCGATAGAAAGGCCCTCTCAGCGCCGCTGAGAGGGCCTTTTGCTGTCTTAATATCAGAACGCGATGCCGGCGTTGTCGTACAGCCAGCGGAGTGCGAACCAGCCAAAAGCCGCAGAGCCCTCGTAGAGGATGCTGTCGTCGAACCGCACCTTGGGGTGGTGCTGGCCGTAGCAGCAGCCCTGCTCCGGGCCGCCTGCGGCGATGAACATGCTCACAGTAGGCACCTCATGGCTCACGAAGGCGAAATCCTCACTGCCGCCGCCGGGCTTGCCGCCGGTAAGGGCGGTCATGTCCATAGCACCCTTCCCCAGCAGCTCGGTCATATAGTCCATCGCATTCTCGGCGAGGGGCTTGTCCACCACCATGCAGGGGCAGTAATCGGCGAAGGATACCTCTGCGGTGCAGCGGAAGGCCGCCGCCACGCCCTGCGCGATCTCGGTCATGCGGGTTCGAATGAGTTCGCCGGTCTTATTCTCCGGGTCGGTGGTGCGGATGGTCCCCCACATCTGGGCCACATCCGGGATGACATTGGATGCCGCACCGGCCTCGAAGCGGCCGGTGGTCAGCACACCGAAGTCGCCGGGCTTCAGCTCCCGGCTGTTGATCTCCTGCAGGGCGATGTGGATGTGGGCCGCAGCCGTGATGGGGTCGATGCAGTTTTCCGGGGTAGAGCCGTGACCGCCCTTGCCCTTGACCACGATATGGTACTGCTCACAGCTGGCCATCGTGATGCCGCCGCCCGGCACCAGCACCGTACCTACCGGCAGCGGCATTCCGGCCAGCACATGGAACATCACAGCGGCGTCCACATGGGGGTCCTCCAGCAGGCCGCCCGCGATCATATCCGGGGAGCCCTGGAAAATTTCTTCGGCGGGCTGGAATTCCAGCTTGACCGTACCTTCCAGCTCCTCCTCGTGAGCCTTGAGCAGCTTCGCTGCACCCAGCAGCATGGCCGTATGCATATCGTGGCCGCAGCCATGCATCTTGCCGGGGACTTCCGAGCTGAACTCTTCACCCGAGTCCTCGGGGATGGGCAGGGCATCCATATCGGCACGCAGCAGGATGGTCTTGCCGGGCTTTTTGCCGCCTGCCAGCGCAATGACACCGGCCTTGCCGCAGTCCCTCGGCTCATAGCCCATCTCCGTCAGCGCCTTCTTGACCAGCTCCTTCGTGTGGGGCAGATCGAAGCCCACCTCCGGGTGGCGGTGGAGCGTCCGACGCCACTGCTGCAGCTGCGGCTCCAGTGCGCGGGCCTCCTTCAAAAGCTCTTCCGATGTGATATTCATACTCATCCGCTCCTTCTTTTTTAAGAAGCCGTTTTCATAAGCATTGCATCCCGCTTACGAAAACTGCTTCTCGATTTAGAAAAAGCCCTCCCGAGGGAGGGCTTTTTGCTGTGTTATGTTCAGCCCTCGGTGTGGCTTCCTTCGGGGTGGTACTTGGCACAGGTACACTTTTTCCACTTCAGGCCGCTGCCGCAGGGGCAGGGGTCGTTGCGGCCGATCTTGATGACGCGGACAGGCTGGCCCTTGGGTGCGCCCTTTGCGCCGGGTGCGCCGTTGCCGGGCACATAGCCCTCGCCGGTGGGTTTGGCCACCTGCTCACGCCTGGGGGCCTTGCCCGCCTCGCGCACCTCGATGGTCAGCAGCATCTTGACGCTGGACTCCCGGATGGAATCGACCATCTGGTCGAACATATCAAAGCCCTCGATTCGGTACTCGACGACGGGGTCCTTCTGGCCGTAGCCGCGCAGAACGATGCCCTGACGCAGCTGGTCCATGTTATCAATATGGTCCATCCACTGGCGGTCTACACACTTGAGCAGGCAGATACGCTCCAGCTCACGCATCAGGGGTGCGCCGTAGCGCTGTTCCTTGTCGTTCAGGACGTCCATGCCGCGCTGATACAGCATATCCGCGATGCTCTCCTGAGAGATGCTGTCGTAGTCAGCGACAGTGTAGTGGAAGTCGGCGTCGGTGGTCAGCCAGCCCAGATAGTGGCGGCGGAGCGCACCGAAGTCCCACTCGTCCTTCACATCGCCTGCGAGGAACTGCTTGCAGCTGGACTCGATGTTCTCCTTCAGCATATTGTGCATCTCGGCGCTGATGTCCTCACCGTCCAGGACCTTGCGGCGCTGACCATAGATGATCTCGCGCTGCTGGTTCATGACGTCGTCGTATTTCAGGACGTTCTTGCGGATCTCGAAGTTGCGGCCCTCGAGCTTCTTCTGGGCAGACTCGATGGTGCTGGTGATCATCCGGTTCTCGATGGGGGTGTCCTCGTCGATGCCCAGCGTACCCATCAGGCTCTGCACGCGGTCGCCGCCGAACAGACGCATCAAATCGTCTTCGAGGCTCAGATAGAAGCGGGATGCACCGGGGTCGCCCTGACGGCCTGCACGGCCGCGCAGCTGGTTGTCGATACGGCGGCTCTCGTGGCGCTCAGTGCCGATGATGAACAGACCGCCGGCAGCGCGCACCTCTTCAGCCTCCACTTCGGTCAGGGGCTTGTACTGCGCATACAGCTCATCGAACCGCTTGCGGACAGCCAGAATGTTGGCGTCGGCAGTCTCACCATGGCCGTCAGCCTCGATGAGCAGCAGCTCCACGGCTGCGGGCAGAGCCTCCTCGGGCTTTTCAGGGTTCAGCAGCTTCTCGCAGAAGTGCTCCTTGCGCATCTGTGCCTTTGCCATATACTCGGCGTTGCCGCCCAGCATAATATCGGTACCACGGCCAGCCATGTTGGTGGCGATGGTGATGGCCCCCTTCTTACCGGCCTGTGCGACGATCTCTGCCTCATGCTCGTGGTTCTTGGCGTTCAGCACGTTGAAGTCGCGGGTGTACTTCTGCAGCATCTTGGCGAGAGTCTCGCTCTTCTCGACGCTGACAGTACCCACCAGGACCGGCTGGCCGTTCTTGTGGCACTCCATGACCTGCTTGATGACGGCATTGTATTTGCCGTTGATGGTCTTGTAGATGGCATCCGGGTAATCCTTGCGGATGACAGGGCGGTTGGTGGGGACGGTAACGATGTTCAGACCGTAGATCTCGGTGAACTCGGTGGCCTCCGTCTTTGCCGTACCGGTCATACCGGACAGCTTCTTGTACATGCGGAAGTAGTTCTGGAAGGTGATGGTCGCCAGCGTCTTGCTCTCGGCGGCGATCTTCACGCCCTCCTTGGCCTCGATGGCCTGATGGAGGCCCTCGTTGTAACGGCGGCCGATCATCAGGCGACCGGTAAACTCATCGACGATGAGCACTTCGCCGTCCTTCACGACGTAATCAATGTCGCGCTGCATCACACCGTAGGCTTTGATGGCCTGGTCGATGTGGTGGGCAAGGGTCATATTCTCTGCGGCAGCGAGGTTCTCGATCTTGAAATATTCCTCGGCCTTCTTGATGCCCTTAGCCGTCAGGGTGCAGGTCTTGTGCTTTTCGTCCACGATGTAATCGCCGTCAGCCTGCTCGTCGGTCTCCACCTTGTCTTCCAGCTCGACCACGACGCTCTTGCGCAGAGTGCGGACGAAGTGGTCCACCTGGGTATACAGGCTGGAAGAGTCCTCTCCGCGGCCGGAGATGATAAGCGGCGTACGGGCCTCGTCGATGAGGATGGAGTCCACCTCATCGACAACGGCGTAGGCATGGCCGCGCTGCACCATGTTGTCTTTATAAGTCACCATGTTGTCGCGCAGATAGTCGAAGCCGAACTCGTTGTTGGTGCCGTAGGTAATGTCGGCATTATAAGCTTCACGGCGGGCATCACCATCCATGCCCTGCACGATCAGGCCCACCGACAGGCCCAGCCAGCGGTAGAGCTTGCCCATCCACTCGCTGTCGCGCTTGGCAAGATAATCGTTGACGGTGACGATGTGGACACCCTCGCCGGTCAGAGCGTTCAGATAGGCGGGCAGGGTAGCCACAAGGGTCTTGCCTTCACCGGTCTGCATCTCGGCGATGTCGCCCCGGTGCAGGGCGATGCCTCCGGTGACCTGCACAGGGAAGTGTTTCATACCCAGCACACGCCATGCGGCCTCGCGGCAGACAGCGAAGGCATCGGGCAGAATATCATCCGGCGTTTTGCCGTCAGCCAGCTTCTGCTTCAGTGCAGGAGTCTGGGCCTGCAGCTCGGCATCAGACATCGCCTGATACTTGCCTTCCAGAGCCAGCACCTGTTTGGTAAGGGGGTTGATCTTTTTCAGTTCCCGGTCAGAGAAGCTGCCAAAGAGTTTTTCAGCTAAGGACATTGGTCACACCTCATGATTCTTCAAAATAGCAAACGTCCGGGCCATTTTATTGCCCCAAAACGAATATTCACACATAAATATATGATACACCAAAAGCCTCATCCCGTCAAATCAGATGGTGAATTTTAGCCGGTTATTGAATGAATTTTCTGTAAATTCCTTCGACCTTCCCCACCACTGTATGGTATCGTCGCTTTTCAATGCAGTATCAGACATCGTCTGCCGCGCCGCGCACCGCATGGCATAAAAGAAAACCGCCCTGAGAAACTCTCAGAGCGGCATATTCAAGTCGGCGGCTACCTATTTTCACAAGCCGTTTCCAGCTAACTATCTTGGGCAC